>Ga0335074_10003406_pt1 | contig 21726 bp, 21 predicted proteins | sample Lox_Sample_23_FD_206715 | JGI IMG/M metagenome (GOLD analysis project Ga0335074, IMG submission 206715) | Soil microbial communities from Loxahatchee National Wildlife Refuge, Florida, United States - Lox_Sample_2.3 | ecosystem: Environmental > Terrestrial > Soil > Wetlands | place: USA... | reverse complement strand
AGCCTCCCTCCGGGCTTCCGCTGCCGATCATCGCATCTGGAATGTCGGCGTCGGCCGCCCGCAGCGTGTCACGCCACCCGGCCAGACGCGAGCGCGGCGCCGGCCCATCGGCCGGTCCGGCGATGTGGGACACGCTTTGATGGCCCAGCTCGAGCAGGTGCCGGGTCGCCGCTGCGGCGCCCGCGTAGTGATCGCTCGTCACCGCGGACAGGACGTCCTGCGGCGGGGCTTCCAACGCGACGAGCGGCATCTCCCCGGCGACGGCCGCCAGCGGCTCGATCGCGCCGCATGTCGGGGCGAGCACCAGGAGTCCGTCGACCGCGAGCCATCTCAGCGTCTCCACCGCGCCGAGCAGGGACTCGTGGTTGTGCGCCCGCGGACTCACGATGCAGACGCAGTAGTCGCTCCCGTGCGTGGCCTGCTGGATGCCGGCCAATAGCGTCGCCTTCCCGTACGGACCCGGGCTGAGGCTCAGCACCCCGATCGTCCTCGACCGAGTGCCGGAGGCCGCCTGCATGACCGGTTCAACGTGATCAGTCAGCGTGGGCGATGAGAGCAGAGACATGCAAAGTGGCCCGACGGGGGACGCCGGAGTCGAGACTAAACTGGCGCCGCCGCCTGGCTTCCCGTGGCCACACCGGTTTCGCGGAACCACGTCCAGCAGCGCGACGCGCAGGTATGTTTTGGTGCGATGCAAAACATATATCGAGTGTCAAGCGGATCGGTAATTCCCAAGCGCGCGGGTCACAACGACATCCGCCGCAACAACCTCGAGCTCGTTCTGCGTCATCTCTCCACCGTCGGTGCCGACTCGCGTGCGGGTATCGCCACCAGGGCCGGCCTCACCCGCGCCACCGTCTCGCGCCTGGTCGCGGAGCTGATCGACCTCGGGCTCGTCCGCGAGAGCGGCCAGGACCGTGACGGCCGCGCCGGCCGCCCCGGCACGGTGCTCGAGCTGGACGGCGGGGTGGTCGCGATCGGCATGGAGGTCAACGTCGACTACCTGTCGGTGCTGGTCATCGACCTCGCCGGCCGCGAGGTTGTGCGCGAGCGCCAGGTGTTCGATGCGGCGGTCGGCCCGGACGCATGCCTGGCCGCCCTGGCCGGCCTCTACCGCCGCACCCGCCGCAGACTGGCCGCCCGACGCGGCCGCCCGGCCCCGCTCGTGGCCGGGCTGACGGTTGCTGTGCCCGGTCTCGTCGACGTGGTCGCCGGCGTCGTGGCCGAGGCTCCCAACCTGCGCTGGCGTGACGTCCCGGTCGCCGAGCCACTCGCCCGGATGCTGCGCCTCGGCGGGGCGGGCGGGGTCCAAGTCCATGTCGGCAACGACGCCAATCTGGCGGCGATCGCCGAATACCGCTCCGGCGCCTGGGCCGGAACCCCCAATCTGGTCTATATCACCGGCGAGGTCGGCATCGGCGGGGGCATCATCGTGGGCGGCAAACCACTGCTCGGCACGCGCGGCTACGGCGGCGAGGTGGGCCACATGAACGTCATGCCCGACGGACCGCTGTGCGGATGCGGCCGGCGCGGGTGTTGGGAGGCTTGCGTCGGCCTGAACGCGCTGCTCCAGTCCGCACGACAGCGGCCGCGGGGCGATGTGCCGCCGGAGCGCAAGATCGACCCGCTCGTCAAGCGGGCACGCGCGGGCGACGAGCGAACCCTCGCGGTCCTGCACGAGCTCGCGCGGTGGATCGGGGTCGGTGCCGCGAACCTCTCCAACCTGTTCGACCCGCAGGTGATCATCCTCGGCGGCTACTTCGCGCACCTCGGCGAGTGGATCCTGCCCGTCGCCCAGGAGGCGCTCGAAGCGGGAACCCTCGCCCGCACTGGGGAGCATCTCCTCCTCGCCACCTCGACGCTCGGCTTCACCGCCGCCGCCCAGGGCGGCGCCCTGCACGCGATCGAGCGCGTGATGTCCGATCCGGCCGGACTGCTCGCCCTGGCCTGAGACACTTTCCGAGCCATGCCCACCCCGGTGCAGGTCGTAGCGATAGAGCCCCGCCCGACCGTCGTCATCGCCGAGGCGACCTCCTGGGAGCAGTTCCCCTCGCTGTGGCCGAAGCTTCTCGACGAGGTGTACCGATTCGTCCGCAGCTGCCCCGATTTCGCCCCGGCCGCCGGCCCCGCCCCGCGATGGCAGAACGTCATGCTGTACCTCGACCAGCGGCCGGCGGTGGAGATTGGCGTGCTGGCGCCGGCACTGTTCACGCCGGTCGGACGTGTGCTCGCGTCGACGTTGCCGGGAGGCGACGTGGCCAGAACCGTCCATCGCGGCGACTACGCCCGGCTCGGGGACAGCCACGCCGCCGTCCACGCCTACATCCGGGAGCACGGACTGCAGGCGGCGGGCCCGATCTGGGAGATCTACGGCCACCGGACGCCCGATCCGGACCAGCCCGAGACCGAGATCTATCACCTGCTCCGCTGACCCGACGGCGTCACGGCCGCCGAAGCCCGACCACACATGCCCAGTGGTCCGGGTCCTGCCACGCCTCGAATCCGAGCCGGCGCAGGTCCGCCTCGCCCTCCTGCACCGAGTAGTCCCCATGGAGCTCGACCTTCAAGCACCGCACCGCATCAGCCCAGCCCGCGCCGTCGCGCAGTAGCTCGCGCTCGGCGCCCTCCACGTCGACCTTGAGGTAGTCGATCGGCCGACCGTGCTCACGCACCAGCTCGGCGAGCGACACGGCCCGCACGGGCGTGCCGTCCTGATCACTCGTCACTTGGTAGTTGGACGTTCCGCCCCAGCCGCGGTAACGGACCTCGCCGTCGCTGGCCCACACCGCGGCATGAATCACCTCACATCGATCCGCCCACGCGGCGACATTGCGGCGCGCCAGCGTGACGTTGTCCCCGTCGAGTTCGACCCCGAGCACCCGCGCCCGCGGGAACAGCGCAGCGAAGTGCGCCATGGTCAGGCCGATGTTGGCGCCGAGGTCCCAGATGGTCCCCGGTGGCCCGAGCTCGGATGGTGGCAGGTGGTACCGCCGGGCAAACGTGCCCCATACGGTCCCCAGGTCGGACGTACCCGGCCGCACCAGCACCTCGCGCCCTCCGAGCGGCCTTAGACGCAACCGTGCCGGTGCGCCCGCCTTGTCTGTGGCACGGGTCAACCGCGCGTAGGTGCGCAGGCTTGCCCTGTCGGAGGTGACCCGGGCGCCGACATACGCCAGGCGCACCGCGTCCTGGACCGGCGGCGGCAGCGCCGTCAGTGCTCGGGTTCTCGACGGCACACGGCTACGGTACGCCCAGCTCGGCCTTCTTGGCGTCGACGTCGATGTCCAGCAGCCGGGCCAGGTTCTCACCGAGGATCTTGCGCTTGGACTGCTCGGTCAGCTGTGGATAGCCGCGCTCCTCGACGATGTCACGCGGCAGCTCGAAGTTCCAGAACTCCTCGAGCGCCCATTGCGGATGCCAGATCGGCGTCTCACCGCCGTAGATGATCTTGTCCTCCCCGCACCACCACATCATCTTGCCGAGTGTCTCCGCAAACACGCGTGGCTGGCGGGCGATGAAGTTCACCGTCGCCGCGATCGACGCGTACAGGTTCGGATAGCGAACGATCTGCCAGAGCACCTCGTCCAGCCACGGCAGGCCGACGTGGAAGATGATGAAGTTCAGGTCGGGGAAGTTGGCCGCCGCGCCGTCCATGTCGAACGTACGCGTGTGCTCGATCGGCTGCGGTCCGAGCGGCACGCCCTTGTGCACCCCGACCACGCTGATCCCGAGCTCCTGAGCGAGCTCGAACACCGGATAGGCCACGCGCGGATCGTCCATCCGCCATGGAAACGGCTGGCCGTAGTCGTAGCGGACGTTGTACAGCTTGAGCCCGCGCGCGCCGTGGTCCTCCACCTGGCGCCGCAACAGGTCGAGCGCCTTCTTGCCCTCGAGCGGGTTGATCGAGGCCCAGAACACCGCCCGGTCGGGGTGCTTGGCCGCCATCTCGGCGCATTTCTCCCACGCCGAGAGCCCATCCTGAAAGAGGTCGGTGAGCGGCAGCGGCTGGGCCACGATCATGTCCGTGTCGGAGCCCTCGATGATCATCTCGTAGATCTCATCCACGCTCCACTCGCGCATGAACTCCTCGCGCGAGAGGATCTGCTCACCCTGCCGGGTCAGCAGCTGATGGAACGCGTACAGGTGCTCGTCGAACAGCAGGCCGGGCGAGCCGAGCGCGTTGGCCGGATCGAAGTTGAAGATGTGGCAGACGCAGTCGAACACGAACGCCGACACCTTGCGCTCGCGCTGTGTCGTGGCGACCGTCTCGGTGGTGGCCATGGATCAGGCTCCTTTCTCCTGGGCGATCCGCTGCTCGCGGTAAGGGATCAGTTCTTCGAGCGGCATGCTGAGCTTCCGACGCGCCGACTCCGACAGGCGCTCGTTCGTCCACACCGGGTCCCACACCGTTTTCACCTCCACGCTGTCGACGCCCTCGACGTCGCGCAGCCGGTCCGGGATCGCGGTGGACATGCTGGCCACGAATGGGCACCAGCCCGTGGTGAGGACCAGGTCGACCTCGACGTGGCCACCGGCGACGCGCACGTCCTCGACGACCCCCATGTCGACGATGCTGATGCCTCGATCGGCGCAGCACGGGTCGTAGACGTCTCGCAGCGCGTCACGGACCGTGTCGGCCGAGACACTCATTGCTCGATGGCGAGTCGGAAGCCGGTAGTGGCGGTTCGCCGATCAGGGTCGGCCGACAGAGTCCGTGCGCAACGAACTCCCCAGGCCGTGTCGAGATAAGAGCCGCCGCGCAGCATGCGCCAGCCGTCTTCGTCGGGCGCATCGCCGACCCACTCCCATACGTTGCCGGCCATCTGCTCGGCACAGCACGGCGACGCGCCCTGAGGGTGCGCGTGAACCGGCACCGTCCAGCCCCAGCCGGACTCCACGCAGTTACAGCGCTCTGGGTCGAACGTATCTCCCCACGGCCACTGGTGGCCGTCCACTCCCCGCGCCGCGGCTTCCCACTCGTCGCCGAGCGGGAGCCGTCCTCCGCTCCACGCGCAGAACGCGATCGCGTCGGCAAAGGTCACCTCGGTCACCGGATGATCGGCGAGCTGCTCAGACTCGAGACGCCGGCGCAACGCCGTGCTCACCGATCGCTTGGTGTCCGCCACGAACGCGCCGAACTCTCCGGTCGTGACCGGCCAGCGCCCGATCAACACCTCGTCGACCGCGACGGTCCGTTCACCGCCGTCGCCGAGGCGATAGACGCCGTCTGGCACCAGCACGCACGTGAACCTACACCCGGGATGTGGCATGGAACAAGAGACGGCGTAATTCAGGCCACCGGCGGGCGGGCCTCGCTCCACGGCCGCTCGGCTTCGAGCTGGGCGGCGAGTGACAGCACCGTGCGCTCCTCGCCCGCTCGCCCGACGAGCTGCACGGCGAGCGGGAGCCCTTCGCCGCTGAGCCCGGCGGGCACGGACGCGGCCGGCTGCCCGGTGATGTTCCACAGGATCGTGAACGGAACCCAGCTGGTCTCCCAGAAGTAGGTCGCCGTGGCGCCGTGGCCCTCCATGATCCCGGCGGGCGCCGCGGGCGCGGACATGACCGGGGTCAGCAGCATGTCGTAGGTTTCGAACAGTGGCTCGATCCGGGCCACCATGTCGCGCTCGGCGGCGAGCAGGCGATCCAGGATCCGGTCCGATACGAGTGCTCCGGGCCGGGCGAAGTGGCGGGTGCGCAGCTCCAGGCGCTGGGGCCGCTCGGCGCCGTCAACCAGATCACGGACCCCGCGGAACATGAGTCCGAGGATGACCGGCACGTCGCGCGGCCTGATCGGGTTCGATGCGTCGACGACCGTGTGCCCGAGCGAGCGCAGGAGCTCCACGGTTGACTCGAGCGCGCCACTGACGTCGTCTGACAGGCGACCGCGCGTGCCGGTCGGGAAGTCGCGCACCACCGCGATCCGCAGGTGGCCCGGCGGTGCCTGGGCGGCCTGCGCGAACCGATCGCTGCCCTGGCCGAGGACGTCCAGCATCAGCCCGGCGTCCGACACTGACCGCGTGAGCGCTCCGAACACCACCCAGTGCCCGTTGTCCTGATAGTGGGGATCGGTCGCGACCCTGTCGCGCTGGGGCTTGAGTCCAAATATCCCGCAGCAAGCCGCGGGGATGCGGATCGAGCCTGCGCCATCGGCGGCCAGCGCCGCCGGCACCAGTCCGGCCGCCACCGCGGCCGCCGACCCGCCGCTCGAGCCGCCCGGTGTGCGCTCGAGGTTCCACGGATTGCGGGTCACGCCCCAGGTGATCGACTCGGTGAACGGCCAAAGCCCCAGCTCGGGCATCTTGGTCTTGCCGACAACGATCGCCCCGGCCGCCCGCAGCCTCTGCACGACCTCCGCGTCGGCCGCAGCGGGCGTGACGAATGCACTCGTGCCGTAGCTCGTGACCTCGCCGCGGATGTCGATCTCATCCTTGACGGCCACCGGCACGCCGAGCAGCGGCCGATCATCGCCCGCGCGCACGCGCGCGTCAGCCTGAGCCGCCTCCAGCAGCGCCCGCTCTCGGTAGACCGCGGCGAAGGCGTTCAGCTCAGGATCGAGCCGCTCGATCCGGGCGAGCGCAAGCTCGACGAGCTCCTGAGCCGACGCGTCGCCGCGCCGGACGAGCTCGGCCTGGCCGGCCACTCCCATGAAGGCGATGTCGTCATGGAGCACCGACCGATCCTACGTCGTGGCTCGGCCGGCGGGTGTCCAGGCCCATCACCCGCCTCGCTTTCGCCTCGCCCGAACCGCTAGTCGGTCAACGATGACGCCCAGCAGGAACGCGAACACGATCACGATGATCAGGGGTGTTCGGCCCGTCGCGAACAGCCAATGCACCTTGACCTCGTCTACGTTCAGGACCGCGAACGCCGCAATGACCGCGCCGAGGATGCCCGCCGCGATGACGCGCGCGCGGTGTTCGCGTAGGGCCACTGTCTGCTTGCCCCGCGCATCGGGAGCGCTCGATCCCTCGGTGCCCGTCAGCCCCTCGAGATCTGAGCCATCACCGCTCACGTCCAGCAGCCTACTCGCGGCGCGACCTCGCTCGACTCAGACCTTGGCTTGGCGCGAGTTCGGTGGGATGATCGATTCATGAGCCCTGCTGGGTCAGGCGGAAGCCGTTTTCGCGCCGGCCTTGGCTCACGGTCGCGGCAGCCAGGCTCGATCTGCGCTTGGCTGCTGCCCTGGTTGCTCCCGATTGGGTTGCTCGGGGCGGTCGTGCCGCTGGCGATGTCAGATCTTCTCGGATACGTTCTGGCGGGGATTTGGGGCTGGGTCGTGTTTCCGTACGCCGCTCGATTCATCCACGCCCGCGCGAAACGCTGGGATTGCTCGGGCCGTTAGTCGGAGGTGTGGTGGGCGCCGATTGGCAGAGGCCCAACCTGCCGACGGATGATCAGGTAAGCGATCGTGCCCCCGGCGAGTGGCACGAGCAGCCCGATCGCCTGGTGGAGCAGGACCGCGGCGACGGCGGGGTTGTGGTGCACGCCGTAGACGACCAGCATGCCCGCGATTCCGCCAATCGTCCCGATGCTGGCCGGAAGGGGCAACGATCCTCCGAGCGCGCCGATTATGTACGCCATTACGACGATCGCGACACCCGGGCTCGGATGGGCATGGACGGCGAGCAGCGCGAGCCACAGGATCAGGAGGTCGAATCCGAGGTACGCCACTGACCCGAGCACGGTCGTCGTGGCCCCCTGGTGAAACAGCTTCCTGGTGTCGTTCACGGCGTCCGCGAGCGTGGTGATCGTGCGCGCGACCTTGGCGTGCTTGGCCTGCAACCGGCTCGCAAAGGGCCCGGCCCTGGGCGCGATCACCAGCGCCGCGGCGATCCCGCATGCGGCGATCGCGGCCGGAAGCAGCGTCAACAGGAGATCGCCCTCGCCGGCGAATATCCCCGCCGCGAGGCCAAGCCCGAACAGGATCAGCGCGATCGCGTCCACCCCGGTGTTCAGAAAGCTCAGGTTGAGCTGACGCTCGGCGATCTGGTGGGTCGGCATCCCGAAGCGGTGAAGGATCCAGCCGCCCACTCCCATCCCCCCGAGCGAGCCCCCGGGGACGAGCAGCCCGCCCCCCAGCTGCGCCCACGCCACACGCTGGTCCATCCGCCAGCCACGGCCGTCAGCCTGGAGAACCTTGTCCGGGTCAACGATCCGGCGCCACGCCACGACGAAGCCGGTCTCGGACAGCACCTCCAGCGCGATCGCCCCCGCCACCCACCCCCACGACACGCGCTTCAGACTGGTCAGAGCCTCATTCAGCGTCGGGATCAGCCTGAGCACGAGATACGCGACCACCAGGTACCCCAGCAGCTTCAGCGCCGAGCGCCGCAGGTGACTCCTGACGTCGCGTAGCGCACGATGGGTCTGGTGTGTCGCCGCCGGTGGACTCGCGGAATCGACGGCCTGGTCCGCGGAGGCTTTCACCGTCCCGCGCTCACCCCCGCCCAGTCGATCACCCCAAACATGGCCACGAGGCTACCGCCGGCCCGATTCGCTCAAGACGACATCTACAGTTGAAACCCTTCACGGGAGCAGTGGACAAGAGCTCAGAGCAGATGCCGGCCAGCGCTGCCGACCAGCTCCATCGACCGCTCGGCAGCCCGGTGGTGAATGCACGACGCGTTCACGGCGGCTACACCCCGGCGGCTCGCTGGATCGTGACGCTCTCCGACGGAGGCAGTGCGTTCGTCAAGCAAGCCGTTCACGAGTCCGTCGTCGGTCGCCTGCGGCGCGAGCACCGCACCTACTCCCATCTCAGTGGGCCCTGGCTTCCCGACGTCCTCGGGTTCGAAGATGGCGCGCGCCCGATGCTAGTCCTCGAGGATCTCAGCGCGTGCGAGTGGCCGCCACCGTGGAGCACCGCGAAGGTCGACGCGGTTCGCGCCACGCTCGCGGCGCTCGAAACCCAGCCGGTGCCGCCGGGGCTTCGCTCGGCGACCGGCATGGCCGAGGGCGGCTGGCCGGAGGTGGCCCGCGACCCGAAGCCATTCCTGGGCCTCGGTCTGTGCTCGGCGCCCTGGCTTGAGCATGCACTGCCCACCTTGCTGGAGGCCGCCGACCCGGCGCTCCTCGATGGTCGGGCCCTCTGTCACCTCGATGTCCGCAGCGACAACCTGTGCTTTCGCCCCGACGGGCAGGCCGTCCTGATCGACTGGGACTGCGCCGCCGTCGGCAACCCCGAGTTCGACTTCGCATTCTGGCTTCCGAGTCTTAATCTCGAAGGCGGACCCGCCCCCCAGGACCTCGGCGCCGTCACCCCGGGAGTGGTCGCGCTCGTCGCCGGCTTCTTCGCCTCCGTGGCCGGGCTCGCAGCCATTCCGCACGCACCCGCCGTCCGGGACATTCAACTCCGGCAGCTCGAGATCGCGCTCCCCTGGGCCGCCGACGTTCTCGGGCTCGACCCCCCGGACAAACGGCCATGAAGGCTCGTGGCACGGCTGTCCGGCCCCGCCTGAAGCCTCGCCTCCGTTCAGACCCGGCGCGCCTTCCAGACCTCCTCGCACGGCCACCGCTGGGCCCAGTCAAGGTCGACGAACCGGTAACGGGTGCTCGAGCCATCCGGCGGTCTTACTTCCGTGAGCTCCTCGACCTCAAACCCGGACCGCCGCAGCAGAGCGATCATTTCTCCGTGCGGGAGGTGGAACTCGACGGACTCATCACCTGCCCACTCGAATCGGTGCATGCCGAGGTAGGGGCGCAGGAGGCGGTCACCCGCGGGCGCATCCACTTCTTCGTCGGGCACGCACAGCATCAGTAGCGCTCCGTTGACGAGAAAGATCAGCCTGCCCCCCGGGCGCAGCAGCCTGGCCGCCTCCGGAATCCACAGGTAAGGGTCACACCAGATGCTGGCGCCGTACTCGGAGATCGCGAGGTCGAAGCTATGGTCGGGAAACGGCACCGCTTCGGCGTTGCCGTGCACAAGGGGGAATTCGAGGCCGAACTCCTGCTGGAGCCGTTTCGCCGTCGCCAGCTGAGCCGCGGAGTTGTCGATCCCGACCGGATAGGCCCCGCGGCGTGCCAGCCACGCGGACACGTAGGCCGTGCCGCAGCCGAGCTCGATCACCTCGAACCCCGCGACGTCGGCGGGAAGCATCCTCAGCTCGGAGTCGGGTACACCCCAGATCCCCCACGACGGTTCGTCGGCCGCCCAATTGCGCTGGCCAGCCTCCTCATACTCCGCCGCCCACCGATCCCAGTGAACGCGGTTGCGCGCGACGTGATCGGGAGGCTCGCTCATGATCGGAGAGCCAATCACACCGGCGACCCGGCGTGGCCCAGACAGGCCTGGGTGGAAATTCTGTCGCTGATCCGGTAGATGGTCGGGGCCGTGGGCACCACGATCGTGTTCTTTCCCGAAGGGGCATTCGGTCCGACGAACAACTGTGTCGGCATCGGTGATGTGCTGCGCGGGCGTGGTCACCGCGTCGTGTTCATCGTCGAGGAGTCGTTCGCCGGCACGCTCGAGTCAAAGGGCTTCGAGGAGCGACTGATGCGGCTCGGCCCTGCGCCGGAGCAGCCCGAGGAGCCAGGTCAGTTCTGGAAGGACTTCATCCGTGACACGGCGCCGGCGTTCCGCCAAAGCACGCTCGAGCAGCTCGGCAGCTTCATCGCGCCGACGTGGCAAGCGCTGCTCGACGGCGCTCGCTACGTCGACGAGCGGCTTGTCGAGATCTTCGACGAGCTCGAGCCGGATGCGATTGTCGAGGACAACGTGTGCGCCTTCCCGGCCATCCCGGCGTGCGGCCGCCCCTGGGTCAGAATCGTCTCCTGCAATCCGCTCGAGGTGAACGATCCGGCGCTGCCGCCCCGGTTCTCGGGCCTGGCCCTGGAGGATGCCTCGCGCAGCGATGAGTTCCGGGCCGAGTACGCGCGACAGATCGGGCAGATGCAGGCGTACTTCTCCACGTTCTGCGTGCAGCGAGGCGCGCCGCCGCTTCCCGAGCTGGAAATGATCCACGAATCGCCCTGGCTCAACCTCACCTTGTATCCCGCCGAACTCGACTATCCGCGCAGTCGGCCGCTCGCCGCGACCTGGCACCGCCTCGAGACGTGCGTTCGCTCGACGGATGATCCGTGGACGCCGCCCGCGCCGGACGGCCGCGCGCTTGTGTACTTGAGCCTGGGGTCGCTCGGCTCGGCCGACCTCGCGCTGATGGAGCGGCTCGTCGAACTGCTCGGCCAGACCCCGCACCGCTACGTCGTGAGCAAGGGCCCGCAACACGCCGAGTACGAACTGGCCGAGAACATGGTCGGAACCGAGTTCCTTCCCCAGACCTCTTTGTTGACCCACGTGGACGGCGTGATCACCCATGGCGGCAACAACACCGTCACCGAATGCATGTGGTTCGGAAAGCCGATGCTCGTGTTGCCGATCTTCTGGGACCAGCACGACAACGCACAGCGAGTGCAGGAGACCGGCTATGGCCTGCGGCTGCCGACGTATGCCCTTGAAGACGATCGTCTGGCATCTGCCGTGGACCGACTACTCACCGATGAGACGCTCCGCGCGCGCTCCAACGCGGCCGGCGCGCGGCTCCGGCGCCGCCCGGGGACCGTCCGGGCCGCAGATCTGATCGAGCGGGTCGCCGTGAGCCGGGAGCCCGTTCTCCGCGCCGGCTGATCTGCCGCCGGCGACGCGCTCCGAGGCCCCGGTATACCCCCCGCGGGTGCTACCCCACGACGGTGACGGCGTGCTTCACGACCGCCGAGAACAGATAGCCATGCGTATTGAAGGGGACGGTCGCCGGTTGAGTGCACCCCTGACAGTCGGTGGCGCGAGCCTGGAGCGTGTACCGGCCGGGCCCGGGCGGTGACCACGGATACTCCCAGCGCACCCAGGCATGCGGCACGTTCGGTGGCAGCAGCCGCGCCGGACACCAGCTGACGCCGCCGTCGGAGCTGACCTCCACGAGCTTGATCGGGGCCGCGCCCGACCACGAGCGGCCGGTCAGGGGCTGCCGGTGGTTGGGCAGCGTCGCGCCAGAGGCGAGCTCGAAGACGCTCTTCAGCGCCTGCGCGGTGAGCGGCACCCGGGTCGGATAGCCGGGACCCTCGAGGATGTAGCTCGCCGTGTTCCAGTACGAGTAGAGCGGCTGGCGGGAGACCTGGAGCTGGCCCACCCACTTGACACTGGCCACTCCGGCCCAGCCGGGGACGACCAGTCGAACCGGAAAGCCGTTGTCGGGCGGCAGCGGCTCGCCGTTCATCTCGTAGGCGAGGATCGCGTCGCCAAGCGCCTTGGCCACCGGGAGCGGCCGGCGCACCGGTCCGTAGTCGACCCCGCCCGTCACGTAGTCGGCGTCGAGTCCCCACGGCATCACGTCGACGGCCCCGGGCATGATGCCGGCGCGCTCGAGCACCTCCGCCAGCGGCACGCCGCGCCAGCGGGCTGCCCCGACCGCGCCCAGCCCCCATGGCGTGCCGGTCGCCGGAGTTCCCTGCTGGCCGGCGAACAGGCTGCGCCCGTTCCCGGCGCACTCGATGAGCGCCGGGATCTCCACCGACGGAAGCCGGCGCAGCGCCTCGTACCCAAGCTTGACCGGATTGGCCTGCGTGGGCGCTCCCCGCAGCCCGTCGCCCCACAGCCTCAGCGTCCACGTGCGCGCGTCGATCCGCGGCGTCGCCGTGTGGTCTCGCACGAAGAAGCGCTCGTTCGGGGTGAAGTAGCCGAGCCCCGACACCGAGTCCCAGCGCATCTCGGCGTTCGAGCCGTAGTCGATGAACCACTCGGGCGGCAACGGCTTGACGATCGCATTCGAGGGCGTCGTGGCGCGCGCCCGGGTCGCCGCCGCCGGTTGGGCGGCGCCGGCGAGCAGCATCGCTCCCGCCGCCCCGCGGCTGAGATTGCCCCGTCGCATATGGCCGGCGCGCTCGAGGCGCCGCACGAGCTGCTCCTCCCGAACCGCGAAATAGGCGTCCTCGTCGATCAGATGCTCGTCTCGCATTCGAGGCCTCCCTGCTTAATAGGGTAAGTCAATCGATCTTGTAGACTTTACCGATCATGCGCGTCCTATGAGCCATATACGCGCATCCCCCGCCTCCGCTTACGCCCGCCAGGGAGCGCGATCCTCGACCAGCCCGGCACCGGGCGCTCATCGCCGGTCGGAACCTTGGGCCGGCGGACGCCGGCCGCCGGGTACGAGCGCCCCTGTCCACAAGCAGGCCGCCAGAAGCTGCCCGTGTAACCCGCCGGTGCGCTCCCGCGCTGCGCCGGCTCGGTGCTTATGGCCCGGCGAGGGTCGACCGGGCGGCGGTTTCGGGCGTTTTGCACCCTCCTGAGACAGCCACCGCGCTTCCTCTATGCCCGGGGATCGCTCCTCCCCTGCGCCGGCCACCGCGCTCCCGCGGGGCCCGCCGACCCTCCGCTTCATCAAATATCCGCAACTGAATCGGAAAATTTGTGAAGTTCGGCTCCGTCAATCGATCGCGCCGATCGTGCAAGATGAGCCAGTGCGCTGCCACAAGATCGACGACGCGGGCGGGTGAGGTGTTCGAGCACGAGCGGGTAGCGATCGGCGTCGGCGAGCGCTCGGGGCTGCCGGTGATCGTCGCCGTGCACTCGACCGTGCTCGGCCAGGCCGTGGGCGGATGTCGCCTGTGGCGCTACGGAGATTGGCGGGACGCGCTCGACGACGCACTTCGCCTGTCGGAGGCGATGACGCTGAAGTGCGCGCTTGCGGGGCTCCCCCTCGGCGGTGGCAAGAGTGTGATCGCGCTGCCTCCGAATGACTTGGATCTCACCCCCGAGCGCCGGCGTGCCGCCATGCTGGACCTCGGTGACGCCGTCGACGCGTTCGGCGGGAGCTACGGCGTCGGCGAGGACGTCGGCACGACCGCCCAGGACATGCTGATCGCGCGCGAGCGCACCCGCTACGCGTACTGCCTCCCCGAGGCCCAGGGCGGCGCCGGCGAACCGTCCGAGCCGACCGCCGAGGGCGTCCGCCTGGCCATCGGGGTCACGCTCGAACGAGCATTCGGCGCACCCGACGTCTCGGGCCGGCGGATCGGCATCGTCGGCCTCGGACAGGTCGGCTCGCGCGTCGCCCGCCGGCTCGCGGCCGACGGCGCCGAGCTCGTGGTCAGCGATGTCGACTCCTCCAAACGCCGGCTGGCCGGCGAGCTGGGCGCCTCGTGGGCGGAGCCCGAGGAGGTGCTTCGCGCCGAGGTGGACCTGCTCGTGCCGGCGGCGCTCGGCGGCGTGCTCACCCCCGGCTCGGTCGCGACGCTGCGCTGCACCGCAATCGCCGGCCCGGCCAACAACCAGCTCGCCGATGACGCAGTCGCGGACCTGCTCCGCGAGCGGGGAATCCTGTGGGCTCCCGACTTCGTCGTAAACGCCGGTGGGGTTATCTACGCAAGCGCGATCGAGATGCACGGCTGCTCCCGGGAGGAGGCGATCGCGCGCGTCGGCGCGATCACGGGCACGCTCGGGACGGTGTTCGCGGCCGCAGAGGAGCATTCGATCACCCCGCTCCAGGCCGCCCGTCGAGTCGCGCACGAACGGCTCGAAGCCGCAGTGTCAGGAGCCGGTGACGTTTAGCGCCGGGGCGTCCCCGGCGAGGGCACGCCGGCACCAATCAAGTACCGCCTCGCCAACTTCTCTTCTGCTCATGCGCGTCGTGTCGATGACGTGGATGCGCCAGTCACCAGCCAGGTGCTCCACACGCTCCCACCGCATCCCCTCCCAGCCTGCGTCCGAGACAACGTGTGTCATGTGCAAAGGCTCGCTCGCCTGCGTGCGCATCCACTCGGCAAACGCCTGGTGGTGCGGCAGCAGGTCTGGCTGATCTCCGCGAGCCGCCAGCCGTTCGGCCTGCGCTTCACGACTCGCGTCCAGTAGACAGACAGCGATCGCATCGAGACCGGGCGCCGACGGGGCAGCCACGACCTCGAGGGCGGGCACCGGATCACCCGCGAGCAGCAGATGCCGCCCCCTCGCCTGCAGATCGACAGCCCGGCGCACGGCCGTCTCCGTCGTCTGCTGGCGCCAGACCTTCGTCATCGCCTCGGGCATCGGCGTGAGATCCAAGAGCTCTACGCACTCAATCGAAGGTGGCAGCTCAGGCGCGACGATCGCGCGCACCGTTGACTTCCCGACGCCGCTGGCTCCAGTCACTAGAAGCAACACCCCCCGACTATCGCAAAACGCTCACTCACTCACTCCCGAGTGGCGACCACATCGAGTCCAATGACCCGTGCTGGCGGGGGTGCCACGGCGCCCGAGCCCGTCACCGCACTAACTGCACAGTCGGCGCCTGCCGCGGAGCGAGCCCTCAGTTAGGCCGTACGGTGGTTGTTGCACAAACGAAATCGTTTTGTGACTCGGTCACAAGTGCCCGCTAGCCCAATCTCGTTAATGCTGCCGGAGCACCGAGGCTGGGCGAGAAAGCGTCCTGTGAGGACGCTTTTTCGCCCAGGCTTTCCGCGCAGTGGGACTGCGGTCGCCGGTGGTTGTGCGGTGGTCACAACGACCGGCGCCGTGCCGGCCTCGCGCCGCGCCTTATCGTTAACCTCAGTAAATCGATCAACTTTCCATGGAATCTGGTAGGCTGACCACCACGGCTCGTCCGGCGGGAGGCCGGGCCCCATCGCGGCGTTGGACAACCCTCTCGAAAAGGACGGTCTCGCATGCACGAACACGCATCCCTTGCCCCTGCTCGCGCCTGGCTCAGGCGATGGCGCGCGTGGGCCGGCTCCGTCGCGATGCTCGCCGCCGGCGCCGTGCTGGCAGCACCGGCACCCGCGGTAGCGGCGGCTCCCACCGCTCCCCCGCCGTTGACCTTCCTGACACCGAACGGACCACAGGGACACGGCGACATCTTCATCACGCCGACCGGCGACTCGAGCACGTACGCCAACGGGCCTGAGATCCTCGACCGCGCCGGCAACGTCGTCTGGTTCCATGCCATCCCGCAGGGCCTGACCTCGGCGGACTTCCGCACCCAGACCTACCGCGGTCAGCCCGTCCTCACCTTCTGGCAGGGCACCGGCTTCGGCGGCCTGTCCAGCGGCACCGACTACATCTACAACGACCGCTATCAGCAGATCGCGGCCGTCAATGCCGGCAACGACCTGAGCGCGGACGGGCACGAGTTCCTGATCACGCCTTGGAACACCGCCCTTATCCTGTCCTACACGACCGCCACCGCCAACCTGACCTCGATCGGCGGGCCAGCCGACCAGACGGTGGCCAACGGCGTCGTGCAGGAGATAGACATCAGGACGGGCAAGGTGCTGTTTCAGTGGAACAGCCAGGATCACGTCCCCTTCAGCCAAAGTGAGCAGCCGCTGCCGGCGTCGCCGAGCACGCCCTGGGACTGGTTCCACATCAACGCTGTTCACCTCGACACGGACGGGAATCTGCTGATCGACGCCCGTGACACATGGACCACATACAAGGTCAACCGGTTCACGGGCCAGATCATCTGGCAGCTGGGCGGCAAGGACTCGAGCTTCCGCCTGCAGGCCGCTCCGGGCCAGAGCCTCGACGACGCGGGTGAGATCTTCGCCTGGCAGCACGATCCCGAGGCACTCGGCGATGGCCGCTACACGTTCTTCGACAACGAGTCGGCGGGCACGCCGGAGTTCCCGGTCAGCCGCGCGGTGACCGTGAAGCTCGATCTGCGCGACCGAGTCGCCACGCTCATCGCCTCCGAGGACCAGCCGGAGGGCCTCGTCGCCGCATCTCAGGGCAATGCTCAGACCACCCGCGACGGCGACCTGTTCGTCGGCTGGGGTGCGTTGCCCTACCTCTCGGAGTTCGCTCCGTCGGGTCAGCTCTTGTGGGGGGCGCAGTTCCCGACCGGGGTCAATACCTATCGGGCGTACCTCTTGCCCTGGGACCCCGACCGGATCGCAACCCGGTAGTCAGTCGCTTCGTTCGCGGCGCTGGGCCGGCAGCGCCGCGAACGGACGCTGACGGATACAAGAGTGGATCAGGCGGGTCTTGCGCTCAACCAGTGAAGGGCTCGTCCGTGGGCGCCGGGCCCGCGGAACCGCGCGAGCACACGCCCATCGGTCAGGCAGACCGCCCAACCGCCAAAGATCGGCTTGAGGATGATGGCGAGCGTTTTCACTTCGACTACATCTTGATCGCCGTCTTGAAGAGTGGTCGAAGAAAGCCCGGGGTCTAGAGCGACGCCGGAGGACCGGCGATACTGCCGGGCTGATGGAGCGCAACGTGCTCGGCGGGCCCCTCGAGATGTGCGGCGCCGATCCGCTCACCGGCTTCTACCGTGACGGGTGCTGCCGCACCGGGCCTGCCGACCTCGGCCGCCACACGATATGCGCCGTGGTGAGCGAGGAGTTCCTCGAGTACCAGCGGAGCGTCGGCAACGACCTGAGCACTCCGGTGCCCGACTACGGGTTTCCCGGCCTCGACCCGGGCGATCGCTGGTGCGTGACCACCCAGGCGTGGCTGCGCGCACACCAGGAGGGCGTCGCCGCATTCGTGGTCCTCGCCGCCACCCACGAGCGGACGCTCGAGGCCGTGCCGCTGGAGGTACTAAAGCGGTATGCGGTCGACGTGCCGGACGATCTCGGGTCCATCGGCGGCTAGATGCGGCCGCGCTCCCGCGTTCGCGAGCCGCCGCGACCCCGCTATGGCTGAGTGATGGCCTGAACGACGGTGACGTTGTCTTCGACGTCGTTCACGTAAGCCTCGCCGCAGCCGTTGTTGATCGCGGCCACCACGCTGGCGGGATCACGGGCACCGCTGGGGAACGGCCCGTGCTCGCGGACGTAAAGAAGGGCGTACGCCCTCTCCTGCGTCTGATTCGTCGAGCCCCACGTCGTACATGTCGTCGAGTCGGTCACCGCCACGGCGGGCTGCGCGGACAGCAGCCCTCCCACGACGATCACGAGCAGCAGTACCAGCATCGCCACCCCAGCCGCCGGCACCTTGTGTTGGGAGATCAACCCCAGGTGGGCCAGGTCTCGTCGGCGTCCGCGTCGGCGGTCGCCACTGCCTGGTCGCTGTAAGCACTCGAGCCCGCCATTGAAATCGAGTCGTTACGAGAGATCTGCCGCGCGCGTGGATCGGTGGGACGTCCCGGCCCCAGGGCGTCCTCCACCGGCCCGCGGAGAGGGCGCGTCCGATCCGCCAGATCGCGAACGCGTCTTCAGCAGGCTGGCGACTACGGTCGCCGCGAGGGTCAGCCCGATGACCACCAGCGACAACCACGTCGGCACTTCCGGGACCTGGTGGTGGTGCAGGTGCGCGAACTGGAGCACGAGCTTGCCGCCGATGAAGGCGAGGATCAGCGCGAGCCCGGTCATGAGGTACGCCAGCCGCGCCAGCAGCCCGACGACCAGGAAGAACAGGGCCCGCAAGCCGAGCAGCGCGAAGGCGTTCGCGACGAACACGACGTAGGCGTGCTCGGTGACGCCGAACACGGCCGGGATCGAGTCGAACGCGAACATGAGATCGGTGCTCGCGACCGCAATCAGCGCGAGCATCGTGACCGGAACGCCACGGCGGCGAGCCGCCGAGACGAGCATGTTGTCCTTGACCGAGGGCTCGCGTCCCCGGTCTCGGTACAGCCGCACGGCCGTGAGGGTCAGCACCAGTCCGAAGACCAGATAGGTGAACGACAGTTCCTCGAGCATCGCGGCGCCGGCGGCGATCAACACGGCGCGGAGCGCGAGCGCACCGACGATCCCGATCATCAGCAGCTTGGCCTGCTGTTCGGCTCGCACCGCGAATGTGCTCATGATCACAACGAACACGAGCAGGTTGTCGACGGACAGGCTCTTCTCGACGATGTACCCGCCGAAGTACTGGGCGCCGAGGTCCCACCCGGCGAGCAGCGCGAGCCCGACGCCGAATAGAACCGCCACCGCGACGTAGAAGACCGACCACCGCACCGCGTCCGGGATTCCGATCGCGCGGGGGTGACGGTGGGAGTGCCAGAGGTCGAACGCGACGAGGGCCCCGATCAGACCGAGCGTCGCCGCCCATCCGGCCAGACCCGGGTCGAACATCACGCCGACCGATCGGCGTCGCGTTTATACACGGCGTTCTCCAGTAAGGGTGAGGAGTCTCAACAGATCCTGACCGACCAGGACGACCTCGCCCATGGAGGTGAGACCCCATCCTGGTGTCACTGCCCGCCGGCGCCGGCCTAGATGGCCGGCGCCGGCGCGTCACCCCCCAGTCGCCCCCACACTCCATGTAAAACTCACGAGAGCCCGCGCCCTGCCCCCGGTAACCCACACATAAGCATCGACCGGATGCTTACATGGCCAAAGTCGCCCGCGCCACTCCGGCTTTGCCACGTTTTACACCCGCCGGCGCGCGTACTCGCCCGGGCGGATGTTCTGGTTCAGACGGAACAGATTCCGGCGGTCGTAGCGCTCCTTCACCGCCTGAAGCTGCTCGTATGTCTCCTCGCCGAGCGCTCGCCGCACGCGAGTTTCGCCCTCTTCGCCCACGAAATTGAGCCATGCGCGCCCGGTAGTGTACGGAGCGCAGGCGGACTGCAACTCGCGCAGCCAGGCGAGATTGCGCGCGTCGTCGCCCGCGTCCTCCCACATCGCCAGCAGGTGTGTGTTCCACGGAGCCTGCCGCTGTCCGATCGCCGTCGCACCCTCGGGTACACGCGCGATCTGGCCCCCGCCGGGGACGATCAGGATCTGGGTGTGGGGCGACGGCGCCCGCGCGTGCGCGGAACAGAACACCTCAATCGCCTCGTCTGACAGCTCCACCAGGAACTCTCCGCCCCAGTGGTTGCGCAAACCTGGCCGATTCGCCTCGTCGACGAGGCGCTGGAGCGCGGTGTACGGAATCCGCTGCACAAGGTCGGCGGCCGGCGGCCCGTAGTCGCGTAAGGGTGCGAGCACGCGCGCGCCCTCCTTCACATCCCCGGCGTAGCAGGCAATGATCGCGGCCGTTGGCCGGCCGCGCAGCCATGACGGCACGAAGGGCTGCGGCGGCGCGGTGATCAGGCCGACCGCGCCGCCAACCTCGTCGGGCGCGTCAGCCATAAAGGCGCGGAAGAAACGCAAAAGCTCCGGGGCGCGGTCGGCGCTGTGAAGCACGAGTCCGCCAAGCACAACCGGGCCAACCGGGTGGAGCTGGAATTCGAACTCGGTGACGATCCCGAAGCTGCCGCCACCACCGCGCAGCGCCCAAAACAGGTCGTCGTGCTCCCACTCCGAGGCGGTGACCAGCGTCCCATCCGCCAGGACGACCTCCGCGCTGAGCAGGTTGTCGGCCGTCAGACCAAGCTTTCGCTCGAGCCAGCCCGAGCCGGAACCGAGCGTGAGGCCGGCCACACCGGTGGTCGAGACTCGCCCACCGGTGACGGCCAGCCCGAACTCCTGGGTCGCCGCATCGAGCTCGCCCCAGGTGACACCGGGCTCAACACGCGCAACTGCGCCGTGCGCGTCGATCCGGACCTCCTTCATCGGCCTCAGATCAATCACCAATCCGCGATCGCACACTGCGTGGCCGGTGACACCGTGTCCACCGCCGTAAACGGCGAGCGGTAGGCCCCGTTCCCGCGCGTAATTCACCGCGGTGACCACGTCCCCGACGCCGGTGCATCTTGCGATCACAGCGGGAAGCCGATCGATCATCCCGTTGAACACGGCGCGCAGGGAGTCATATTCGCCATCGCCGGGCCGCACCACCGCTCCCGCGAAGCCCTCCTTCAACTGATCAACTGCTACCCCGGTCACGGGTTCTCCTTTGCCGTCTTGGGATTGGCGCCGGGCCATTTGCCCGTGCCAGATCGAACCGGATGCGAGGCGCCGTGCGAATGGGGGGTGACACCCATCTGTCTCCGGCGTTCGCGCCGTCGGCGCCAGACGATGACCGCCCCGACGGCTATCAGGACGACGGCGGCGAACACGAGCGTGCCCTCCCTCGCCAACTCGGCCGCCTCGTCGAACGACTGCCAGAAGACATAGCCGAGCAGACAGAACGTGGCCGACCACAGGCCAGAGGCGACGAAGGTGGCAGGGATGAACCGACCGGCGGGCATCCGCGAGGAGCCGGCGACGAATGGCGCGACCGAGCGCACCAGCCCAACGAACCGCCCGAGGATGATCGTCTTGCCGCCGTGGCGCCTCAGGAAGGTCTCCACCTGCGCCAGCCGATCTGGGGTGAGCTTGACCAGATGACCATGCCTGAGCAGGAAGCTCCGCCCGAGCCGCCGACCAAGAAAGTAAGACGTGAGGTCGCCGGTCAGCGCGCACGCCCACACGATCGCGATCAGCAGCACCAGGTTGGTGTGGCCCTGACCCGCAGTCACACCGCCGATCACGACCGCCAACTCGCCGGGCGCGACGAGGCCGATTCCGGCGCCGGTCTCGAGCAGGGCCATCAACCCGACGACGGCATACGTGTAGTCACCGAGCCTGGCGCCGCCGTCGCGAGAGATGGTCTCGAGGCTGGGGAGGTGAATCGCGCCACTCCCCCATGCCGCCAGCGCGATCACGACCGCCACGGCGAACGCTCGCGGCCGCAGCGGCCATCGCCGCCAGCGCATGGCCAGCGCCGCGGCGAGCAGCGCCGCGACGATGAGCGGCCCAGGGCTCATTTCGGTGTGCGGTAGCGCAGTCCGCGGCGAGGACGGTCGTAATCGAGCGGCGCGCGTGCCGCTTCCAGGACGCGGGTACGTGCCGTCCGCGGCGCGAGCGCCTGCAAGATCGATTCGCGTCGCGCCGCCAACTCCACCGGAGCGAGACCGAGGCGCTCCCCGATCTCGGCCGGCGCCACGC
>Ga0335074_10003405_pt1 | contig 21728 bp, 22 predicted proteins | sample Lox_Sample_23_FD_206715 | JGI IMG/M metagenome (GOLD analysis project Ga0335074, IMG submission 206715) | Soil microbial communities from Loxahatchee National Wildlife Refuge, Florida, United States - Lox_Sample_2.3 | ecosystem: Environmental > Terrestrial > Soil > Wetlands | place: USA... | reverse complement strand
CGTGCATCTCCTGCTCGGCGCACTTCCTCGACCTCACCATAGACAGGTCATAACCTGACCGAACGGACGGTGGTTCCCGTGCCCGATCCCGGCGGGCCAGCAGTGGTGATCGGCATCGGCACCGAGTTCCGCCGCGACGACGGCGCCGGGCCCGCGGTCATCGCCCAGCTGCGCGGCCAGGTCCCGGCCGGCGTCCGGCTGGTGGTCACCGACGGCGAGCCCACCCGGCTGATCGACGCCTGGACCGGGACCGCGCTCGCCGTGGTCGTCGACGCCGTCCGCGTGTCCGGGCCCCGCCCGCTGCACCCGGGCCAGGTCCACCGCTTCGTGGTGGACCGGCCGGGCACCCGCGCGGGCCAGGCAGCCAGCTCGCACGGCTTCGGCCTCGACGACGCGATCGCCCTGGCCACGGCCCTGGACCGGATGCCCGGGCGGCTGATCGTGCACGCCATCGAGGCCGCCGACCTGACCCAGGGCCCCGGCCTGACCCCCGCCGTAGCCGCCGCCGTCGACACCGTCGCCCTCGCCATCCTCGACGACCTTGCTGCAAGCCGTTCCTGAACCGTTTGCATTTACCGCGCGGATCGCCTGGGGGCTGGCCGCCGTGCGGGGGATGGAAGGAGGACTGTCGTCATGAGCGGCCCGATGGCAGTGCCGGGTGTGATGGTCTGTGCTGTCCGGGAGACGGTGCCGGGGGAGCAGCGTGTCGCGCTAGTGCCGGAGTCGGTGCCGGTGCCGGCCCGCGCCGGGTGCATGCGCTTGTGGAGTCCGGCGCCGTCGTTGCGCTCGCTTCAGGTCAGGCCGCCTCCGCGGGCGCCTCGGTGAACTGGCTGGCGTACAGGGCGTAGTAGACGCCGTGGCGGCGGAGCAGGTCCTCGTGGTCGCCCTGCTCGACGATCCGCCCGTCTTCCATCACTACGATCGTGTCCGCGTTGCGGATGGTGGACAGCCGGTGGGCGATGACGAAGCTGGTCCGGCCCTGCCGTAGCTTGGCCATCGCGTCCTGGATGAGGACCTCGGTGCGGGTGTCCACGTTGCTGGTCGCCTCGTCCAGGATGAGGATCGGCGGGTCGGCCAGGAAGGCGCGCGCGATGGTCAGCAGCTGCCGCTGGCCGGCGGAGATGTTGGAGGCCTCCTCGTCCAGCAGCGTGTCATAGCCGTCGGGCAGGGTCCGGATGAAGTAGTCGGCGCGCGCGGCGCGCGCTGCGGCCACGACCTCCTCGTCGGTGGCGTCCTGCCTGCCGTACCTGATGTTCTCCCGGATGGTCCCGGCGAACAGCCAGGTGTCCTGCAGCACCATGCCGAAGCAGCGGCGTACCTGGTCGCGGGTCAGGTCCCGGTAGTCGGTGCCGTCCAGGGTGATCCGGCCCGAGCCGATCTCGTAGAAGCGCATGAGCAGGTTGACCACCGTGGTCTTGCCCGCCCCGGTCCGCCCGACGATCGCCACGGTCTGCCCGGGCCGTGCCTCCAGGCTGAAGTCCTCGATCAGCGGCTTGTCCGGCTCGTAGCGGAAGCACACGTGCTCGAGCGTCACCCGCCCGCCCGCCGGCGCCCGCCCGGCCAGCGCCGCGGCCCGTTCGGCCGGCTCTTCCGGGGCGTCCAGGAACTCGAACACCCGCTCCGCGGAGGCCAGGCCGGACTGCAGCAGGTTCATCTGGCCGGCGATCTGGGTGATCGGGATCGTGAACTGGCGCGAGTACTGGATGAACGCCGTCACGTCCCCGAGGGAGATCTTTCCCGAGGCCACCCAGTACCCGCCGAGGACCGCGATCGCCACGTAGTTCAGGTTGGACAGCGCCTGGATGGAGGGCTGGATGATCCCGGAGAGGAACTGGGCGCGGAAGCTCGCCTCGTACATGCGGCGGTTCTGCCGCCCGAACTGCTCGATGACCGCCTGCCGCCGGCCGAAGACCTGCACCAGGGCATGCCCGCTGTGCGTCTCCTCGACCAGCCCGTTGAGCGTGCCGGTCTGGTCCCACTGGGCGGCGAACTGGACCTGGGAGCGCCGGGCGATGACGAAGGTGATCACCAGGGCCAGCGGGACGACGGTCACGCACACCGCGGCCAGCAGCGGCGAGATCCAGAACATCATGCCGAGCACCCCGGCGATGGTCAGCACCGAGGTGAGGAGCTGGCTCAGGCCCTGCTGGATCGTGGTGGTGAGGTTGTCGATGTCGTTGGTGACCCGGCTGAGGATGTCGCCGTGCGGGTGGCTGTCGAAGTACCGCAGCGGCAGGCGGGCCAGTTTGTCCTCCACCTCGCGGCGCAGCCCGTACACGGCGCGCTGGGTGATGCCCGCCATGAGGTACCCCTGGCCGAAGTTGAAGCCGGCGCCGAGCAGGTACACCAGCGCGGCCAGGCCCAGCACCTGACCGAGTCGGGTGACGTCGACGCCGACCCCCGGGGTGATGCTCATCCCGCCCAGCATGCTGGCCAGCTGGCCCTCGCCGCGCGCGCGCATCAGCGCGATCACCTGCGCCTGCGTCATCCCGGCGGGCAGGTGCTGACCGACGATCCCGTCGAACAGGACGTTGGTCGCGTTGCCCAGGATCTTAGGCCCGGCCACCATGAACCCGACCGAGGCCACGCCGAGCAGGCCCGCGGCCGCCAGCCAGGCGCGCTCAGGCCGCAGCCTGGCCACCAGCCGCCGCAGGGTCCCGCGCAGGTCCCTGACCCGCTCGGCCGGCCGCACCTGGCCCGGTACCATCGCGGCTCCGCGGGCCATGCCGCCTCCCGGCCGCCCCATCATGCCGCGGCCTCCTCACCGAGCTGGGACATGACGATCTCCCGGTAGGGAGCGCAGCGGGCCAGCAGCTCCTGGTGGCGGCCCAGGCCGGCCACCTTGGCGTCGTCGAGCACGATGATCTGGTCGGCGTGCATGATCGTGCTCACCCGCTGGGCGACGATGACCACCGCCGCGTCGCGTGTCGCGGACTTCAGCGCCGCCCGCAGCCGGGCGTCGGTCGCGGCGTCCAGCGCGGAGAAGCAGTCGTCAAACAGGCACAGCCTGGGCCGTTTCACCAGCGCCCGCGCGATCGACAGCCGCTGCCGCTGCCCGCCGGAGACGTTCGTGCCGCCCTGGTCGATGGCCGCGTCCAGTTGCCCGGGCATCGCAGCGACGAAATCGGCCGCCTGGGCGACCTCCAGGGCGCGCCAGAGTTCCGCCTCGGTCGCCTCGGGCCTGCCCAGTCGCAGGTTGCTCGCCACGGTCCCGCTGAACAGGAACGCCGCCTGCGGCACCAGCCCGATGTCGCGCCAGAGCTCCTCCAGCTCCTGCTCGCGCACGTCGACGCCGTTGACCAGGACGCTGCCCCCAGTCGGGTCGAAGAACCGCGGGATGAGGTTGAGCAGCGTGGTCTTGCCGCTGCCCGTCCCGCCGATGATCGCGCTGGTCTGCCCAGGCCGGAGGGTAAACGACAGGCCGTTCAGCACCGGCTGATCGCTGCCCGGGTACCCGAAGCTGACATCGCGGAACTCCACCAGGCCGGTCACCGTCGCGGGCCGGACCGGGGCCGGCGGCTCGGTCACCGACGGGACCGTGGTCAGCACCTCCTGGACGCGCTCCGCGCTGGCTACCGCACGCGGGATCAGGATCACCATCATCACCGCCATCATCACGGACATCAGGATCTGCAGGATGTAGGTGAGAAAGGCGGTGAGGTTGCCGATCGGCATCGACCCCTCGCTCGCGAGCCGGCCGCCGAACCACAGCACCGCCACGCTGGACAGGTTCAGGATCGCCATCAGCGCGGGCAGGGCCAGGGCAAAGACCCGGTTGACTCGCAGCGCCGTGGCGGTCAGGCTGGCGTTCGCGCCGGCGAACCGCCGGCTCTCCGCCTCACCGCGGACGAACGCGCGGATCACCCGGACGCCGGTGATCTGCTCCCGCAGCACCTGGTTGATCCGGTCGATCTTGGCCTGCATCGTCCGGAACTGCGGCACGACCAGGACGAGCATGGCGCCGATGACCGCGGCCATCACCGGGACCGCGACGCCCAGCAAGGGGGAGAGGGCCACACCTTCCCTGAGGGCCATGATCACGCCGCCGACGCACATGATCGGGGCCATGACCATGAGCATCAGCGCCATCTGCAGGAACAGCTGGATCTGCTGGATGTCGTTGGTGTTCCGGGTGATCAGCGACGGTGTGCCGAAGCGGTTCACCTCCCGGGCGGAGAACCCCTGGACCCGGGCGAACACCGCGGCCCGCAGGTCGGCGCCGGCCCCCATGGCCACGCGCGACGCCCAGTACACCGCGATGACCGCGACGGCGCCGATCGCCAGCGTGATGGCCAGCATGACGGCACCGGTCGTCCAGATGTAGTGGACGTCGCCCTTGACCACCCCGTTGTTGATGATGTCGCCGTTGAGGTTGGGCAGGTACAGGTTTCCGACGGTCTGGGCCACCATCAGCGTCACCACGAGGGCGACCCGCCCGGCGTACGGGCGCAGGTAGGCGCGCAGCAGGCGGGTCAGCATGGCGGGGTCCCGGTGCCGGCGTGAAGGTCCACGCCAGTAGCCTGGCGCCTGCCCTGGCCGGCCGGGCAGGGTCGGCCGGTCCTTTTGGAAGGGACTTTGGCCACTGTGCTGCTCTGCGGCCCCCCACCGCGTGGTTCACCGACGAACTGTTCACCGAGGCCGGGGCGGGCCGACCTGGCCGAGCGCATCGTCGGCGTGGCGCAGGCGCTGTGGCTTTCCACCCCGGTGCCGTCCTGCTGCTTCCTGTTCCGGGCGATGTCCGGTTCAGCCGCGTACGCGAGGTAACCGGGCATTCGCGCGCTCGCCTGTCGGTCGCAGTTCCGGGTCTGGGCCGGTTCGTTTTGTCAGGATCGTCTCGTTGCTGGGACGATGGCGGCGTGAAGCTAGGGATTCTGTGCGGCGGCGGGCCCGCGCCTGGGATGAACTCGGTCATCTCCGCCGCCACGATCGCGGCCCGGAATTCCGGGTGGGACGTACTCGGGATGATGGACGGCTTCCAGCACCTCATCGAGGGCCGGACCGAGGAGGCGCGGTCCCTGTCCATCGCGGACGTGTCGAGGATCCACGTTCAGGGCGGGTCGATCATCCGGACCTCCCGGGCCAACCCGACGGTGCGGGACGAGGAGGCCGCCGATCCGGACTGGAGGCTGCACGCCTGCCTGGAGTCGCTGCAGACGCTGGGGATCGGTGCGCTGGTCACGATCGGCGGGGACGATACTGCCTTCTCGGCGTCCCGGCTGGCCGAGGCGGCCGGAGGGGGCTTGTGCGTGGCGCACGTGCCGAAGACCATCGACAACGACCTGCCGCTACCGGGCGGCACGCCGACCTTCGGCTTCGAGACCGCCAGGAGCGTGGGGGCCGAGCTGGTCAACAACCTGATGACCGACGCCATCACCACCCAGCGGTGGTACCTGGTGGTGGCCATGGGCCGCTCGGCCGGTCACCTGGCCCTGGGTATCGGGAAGTCGGCCGGGGCCACTCTCACGATGATCGCCGAGGAGTTCCCTCGCGACGCGCCCATCCGGCTGTCGCGCCTGGTGGATGTCCTGGAGACCTCGATGCTCAAGCGGATCGCCCACGGCCGCCCCTTCGGCGTGGCGGTCCTTGCCGAGGGCATCGGCCTGCGCCTTCCCCACGACGAGCTCGCCAGGGCCATGCCGGAGGTCGAGCGGGACGAGCACGGCAACGTCCGGCTGGCCGCGTTCGAGCTGGACCGCCTGCTGGCCAGGCAGGTCAAGGACCGCTTCAAGGCGCGGGGGCAGAACGTCACGGTCGAGGGCAAGAACATCGGCTACGAGCTGCGGTGCGCGCCGCCCATCCCGTTCGACATCGAGTACACCCGCGACCTTGGCTACGGCGCCGTCGACTACCTGAAACGGGTGCTGGGAAGCGGCGAGCCCGGCGGCATGATCACGATCCAGGACGGGCACATGGTGCCGTTGCCCTTCGGGTCGTTCAGCGACGCCGAGACGGGGCGGGTGCGGATCCGGCTGGTGGACGTCGAGTCGAATTCGTACCGGGTGGCCCGCGCATACATGATCCGGCTGGAGCGCGAGGACCTCGAGGAACCCGAGAAGCTCCGCCCGATCGCAGCGGCCTCGGGGCTCACGCCCGAGGCCTTCCGCGACCGGTATGGCTATCTTGGCCAGCCAGATCACGAGAAATAACCTCGCCTGCAGGCCTCCACGGCGATCAGAGCCGGCTGCGGGCGGCAGCGTTAGGGTCGATTGTCACCAGAACCGGCCGGCCGGGACTTCACGCCAGCCAGATCGGGACGAACGTCGCCGGAGTAACCTGCTGGTCCGCTGCCCGGCTGCGTGGTCGGCGCAGGGTCGAAAGTCCTGCCACGGTTCACAGCCCGCCGCTCCTGTGGTGTCAGACTTTAGTGGTGGCAGTTGAACGTCGGCGCCGGGTGGAGGTGCGGCCATTTCCGTCCAACCGGCACCTTGTCACCGCGGCCATGCGCGCCGGACGGCGCAAGATGCCTATGTATGGGCTGGTCGATGTGGACGTAACCACGGCGAACCGGCTGCTGGCCAGCCACGATCCGCCCGGGTCCCTGACCGCCTTCGTGGTGGCCAGCGTGGCCCGCGCCGCCGCTGCCCACCCGGAAGTCCATGCCTACCGCAACTGGCGCGGACAACTGGTGACCCACCAGCACGTCGATGTGGGCACGATGGTCGAGGTCTTGACCCCGCATGGGCCCTTTGCCATGCCACACGTGCTGCGCGACGCGGACGTCCGTGGGGTGTCCGAGCTCACCGCTGAGTTGCGCCGTGTCAAGCGCGAGCCATCGGCGAGCAGCAGCGGCCGGTGGCTGGAACGAGCTGCCCCGGCCGCGACCCGGATCCCGGGCGCGGTACCGGCCATGTATGCCGTGATGGCCAGATCGGTCACGGCCCGGCAGCGCATCGGCACGGTCGCGGTGACCTCCGTGGGCATGTTTGCTGGCGGCGGCGGTTTCGGCGTTACCTCGCTGACCTTGTTTTCCCTGGAGGTGATTGTCGGCGGCATGAGCCAGCGCCCGCGCGTCGTCGACAGCCAGATCGCGATACGGGACGTGCTCGAGATCACCGTGGCGATCGACCACAACGTGGTGGACGGGGCACCTGCCGCCCGGTTCGCCGCCGAGTTCCGGGAACTGCTCGAAAGCGCCTCCGTGATCTCGCCCCCCGGCTGACCTGGGCTGCCCCGCTTTGCCTGGCTGATGGTCGGTCTAAAGGCCCTTGATCGGTGGATCAGCGCCCTGGCGTTACCTGGGCGTGGCCGCAGTGCCGGGTCCTTCGGGGCGGGCCGGTGGACGCAGCGCGATCACGGCGAGGATTCCCGCGCCGGTGACCAGGCCCGCCGCGAGGTAGAGGGCGGCGTGCAGGCCGGTCCCGAAGGCGTGGTAGGCGGCGTTGATCACCTGCTGGACCACCGCGGCGTTTCCGGGTCCGCCGGCTGAGGTGGTTGTGCCGCTGGGCGGTACTGCGCCGGTCTCGACCGCGTTGACGACGATGGACTGGAAGGTGGGCGGGATCCCCAGGCGGGTCAGCCTGCTGATGAGGTCGGCGTGCAGCTGGGCGTTGACCAGCGCGCCGAGCACGGCCACGCCGGTTACGGCGCCGATCTCGCGGCTGGTGTTGGCCGCCGACGCGGCCATGCCGGAGCGTTCCGGCGGCACCGCGCCCAGGACGGAGGAGGTGATCGGCACCACCGTCCAGCCGATGCCGGCGCCGGTCAGGGCGAGCGCGCCGGCCAGCAGGGTGAACGGCGGGTGGGGGCTGAGCGCGGCGTTGACCAGGAGCAGCCCGGCCGCGAAGGCCAGGCAGCCCGCGCTGATCGGCCAGCGCGGCCCAGCCGGGCTCAGCCACATGCCCGCCAGCACCGACGAGGTGATCATCAGCACGGTCATCGGCAAGAACGCCAGCGCGATCCGGAATCCGGAATAGCCGACGACCTCGTCCAGGTACAGCGCGGTGAAGAAGAAGATCGCGAACGTCGCGAAGTAGGAACAGAACGCGACCGTGTTCGCGACGGTAAATCGCGCGACCCGCAGGAACCGCAAGTCCAGCAGCGGGTGGGCAGCGCGGTACTCCCGCCACAAGAAGGCGCAGCCCGCTGCGACGCTGCCGCAGAACAGCGCGAGCACCGCGGGAGCGGTGAACCCGGTGCTCTCGCCGGTCATCACCGCGAAGATCAGCGCCGCCAGCGCCGCCGCGCCGAGCATCACGCCGGCGATGTCGACCCGGTGCGCCTCAGGATCGGCGTTCTCCGGCACGATAATCGCGGCCGCGGCCAGCGCGGCCGCCCCGAATACCAGGTTGAACCAGAAGATGGCACGCCAGCTCCACAGGCCGACGAGCGCCCCGCCCAGGACCGGCCCGACCGCCAGCGCGAGCCCCGACACGGCCGCCCACACGCCGATGGCCCGGTTGCGGGCCCGCTCATCGCGGTAAAGATGCCGGAGCATGGACAGGGTCCCCGGCTCGCTGGCCGCCGCGCCCAGTCCCATGACGGCCCGGCCGGCGATCAGCACCCCGGCGTCGGGCGCCAGCGCGCACAGGACCGAGCCGGCGCAGAACACCCCCGCGCCCGCCAGCATGACCTTCTTACGGCCGAACTCGTCGCCCACCATCCCGAAGCCCAGCATCGCGCTGGCGAACGTCAGCGCGTACGCGCCGACGACCCACTGCAGGGCCAGCACCCCAGCGTGCAGGTCCGCCTGCACGCTGCCAAGCCCGACGCTCACCACCGTGTTATCCAGGAACGTCAAGAACAGCAGCGTGCAAAGAACGGCCAGCGCGACCGGCCGGCCGCCGCCCCGGGGGACCGCGGCACCGGTGCCATGCCGCATGATCATCGTCATCTGGCTGTCCAGCAGCACGCGCGGTCCGCGCGCCAGGCTGGCCAGCCTGACAGCGTCTCGTCTTGCGGCATGCCGAACCCCGGAGTGCACTTCCCGGCGCCCATGCGGGCAAATCTCGGCCTCATGGCTCAAGCATCTGGGTGCGGTGCCCCGGGCCTGTAGAGACATAGTTCCCGGACCGCCAGAGACCTTCGGCCCTATCCTCCCCCTTTGGTCTGGTTCTCCGGCGGCACGGACGATGACGCTGCTTATTACCAGTCGGCCCTGGCGCAGCAACTTTTACCCCGATAGCCGCGACATCGCACTGCCCGGCCAGGGACACCAAACCAACCCCAGCTGGGGCAGCTGCGCCGGTCCGCTGACCCAGGCGTTCATCGAGCAGGCCAGCCTGACCCACCTGGACACCAGCTGCCTGGCTAACATTTCCGCCCTGGTGTTCGACCTGACCCTGCCACGAGCCGGGCAACCTGTCCCGGTCAATGCTCGTAGTGGTACCGGCATGCGGCAATGCGGATCTCGTCGTCGGCGACCTTATACACCAGGCGGTGCTCGTCGGTGATGCGCCGTGACCAGTAACCCTGGAAACCGTGCTTAAGCGGCTCGGGCTTGCCGATTCCTTCGTTGCCGTTACGTTGGATATCGGTGATCAGCTGGTTGATCCGCTTGAGGACCTTGCGATCCTGGGTCTGCCACCAGATGTAGTCTGCCCAGGCGGACTCGTCCCAGACGAGCTTCACCCCAGCAAGTCCCGCTCGATGCCGCCGCCGTGCTCGAGACGGTCGATAGAGGCCAGCAGCCGCCGCGCGTTCTCCGGGCTGCGCAGCAGGTACGCGGTCTCCTTGAGCGACTCGTAGTCGGCGAGCGCCACGATGACCACTGGCTCGTGCCCGGCGCGGGTGATGACGACTTCCTCGCGGTCATCCACGACGGCATTGAGGGTCTCGGCATAGTGGGCGCGGGACTCCGAGTACGTCATGGTCTTCACCAGGCCGACCTTTCTTCGGTACCTCATATATACGTACAAGAAATTGTACTCTATCGGTCTCGGGCTCGCGCGGCAGGGCCGGTCACATGGTGTCGGCCTGATCCCGGTCAACGGGTTCCAGCAGCGCCGCGGCCGCGGCGGCGTCCTTAACACGCGCGGTCCGCGCGCCAGGCTGGCCAGCCTGACAGCGTCTCGTCTTGCGGCATGCCGAAGCCCGGAGTGCCCTTTTCGGCGCCCATATGCGCAAATCTCGGCCTCAGGGCTCAAGCATCTGGGCGCGGTGCCCCAGGCCTGTAGAGACATAGTTCCCGGACCGCCAGAGACCTTCGGCCCTATCCTCCGGCCCGTCCTGGGTGCTTGCCTGAGGGTATGCCTCCGCTGCGGGATTTCCTGACGCGCTTTCGGCCCGCGGGCCCCCCGGGAGCAGCCGCACGCGCCGGAGTGCCTGCGGATCGCTCCGGCGCACTGGAGTCGGAGGTAGCTCCGGTACTGGCCCTCCTGGACGATACCGAGGTAGAGCGCGAGCGCCTCATCACGCAAGCACGCCACGAGGCCGAGCAGATCGTCGCCGCCGCGCGGTCAGCGGCAGGCGCGATCGCCGCCGATGCGGCGCAGCGGGCCGAGACGGCTCGCGAACAGGCCGCGCAGCAGGTGATGACCGCGGCCCGTAGGCAGGCCGCCAGGACCGCGGACCACGCCAGGCATCAGGCGGCGCAGATCAGTGAACTCGCCCGCCAGCGCATGCCTGCCCTGGTCAGCCGGGTGGTCGACACGATCAGGCAGCTGCAGGTCGAGGACCTATGAGCGCCGGATGGGTGGCGGGAAGCGTGCGGGCCAGGGCCCTGGCCCGGCGTCGGCTTGGCGCGGAGGAAACCCGCCGACTGGCCTCCTGCGCTTCGCTGAGCGACGCGCTGAGGATGCTGGCCGCCACTGCGTATGGTGCCAACCTGCGGCCGGAGCAATCTCTCGCCGAGGCCCAGCGCGAGATCGCCAGCAGCGTCCTGTGGGACTTGCGGGTCCTGGCCGGCTGGTTGCCCAGCGAGGGCCTGCGGCTGCTGCGCGTCCTGGGTGCCTGGTTCGAGGTGGCCAACGTCGACGAACTGCTCCAGTCCATCGCCGGTCACCCCGCAGAACCCGAGTTCGAGCTGGGTGCGCTCGCCACGGCCTGGCCGCGGCTCCGCCGGGCGGCCAGCAACGGCGAACTCCGGGCCGCGCTCGCCGCCTCGGCCTGGCGCGACCCGGGCGGGGAGAGCACCTACGCGATGCGGATGGGCATCCGCGCGCGATGGGCATCGAGAGCTGCCGCGCTCGGCGATCCGGCCCGGACCTGGGCTGCGGGGGCGGTCGCGTTGCTGGTCGCCGCTGAGCGGTTCGCCCCGGGCCGCGCGGTAGACCCCGGAATCGTGGGCAGCGCCCTCAGCCTGCTCGGACCCGCGGCTCCCAGCGCAGCCACCCCGGGGGAGATGGCCGTCGGCTTGCCGTCGCGGGCTGGGTGGGTCCTCGCCGGGATCAACGCGCCCGCCGACCTGTGGCGGGCCGAGCAGGCGTGGCTGGCCAGGGTGGAGCAGGACGGCCTGCGGCTGCTGCGGACGTCCGGCCTGGACAGCGGCACGGTCCTCGGTGCGGTCGCGGTCATGGCCTGCGACGCGTGGCGGGTCCGGGCGGCACTCGAGATCGCCGCGCGCGGCGGCCAGCCGCTGGGGGCCTACGATGAGCTGGCTTGACGGGGTGATCCCCGCCCGGATGAAGCGCGTGGCGCTGGTCGCGGCCGACGAGGCGCTGCGTGATGTGCTGGTCCGGGTGGCGGATGCGGCGGCGGTGGAGATCGGGCTCCCCGAGGGCGAGGCAAGCGTTCCGGGTCCTGCGCCAGGCGAGCCGGGAGCAGGCGGGGAGGCGGCCCGCAGGCTCAGGCACGTCGGCCGCCCGGTGGCCGGTGCCTTGCTGTCTGCTTCGCCGCTTGATTTCGACGCCGTCGAGAAGGCGGGCAGTTACGAGTTGCTCGCCGGCGAGGCCCAGCTCGAGGCGCATGCCGCCAGCGCGGTCAGGCGGTCGGGTGCGGCCGCGCTGCCGGGCTGGATTCCCGCTGACCGGGTGGCCGCCGTGGCGGCCAGCGTCGCGGAGGTCGGCGGCGCCGTGGTCCCGCTACCGTACCCGCCCGGGGTGGAGCCTCCCTCGCTCGTGACCGGCCGGCCGTTGCGCCGCTCGCTGTCCCCGCTGGTCCAGACCTACGGCACGGTTCCGTACGCCGATGTCGATCCCGTCCGGCTGGCCTGGGCGACGTACGTGCTGATGTTCGGCATGATGTTCGGTGATGCGGGGGAGGGGGTGGTGCTGCTCGGGGTCGCGGCCGCGCTGCGGGCCGGCTGGCCCGGCTGGGTCCGCCGGTTCAGGTCGGCCTGGCCGTTCGTCGCGGGCGCCGGGGCGGCAGCCACCGCGTTCGGCTTGCTGTACGGGGAATGCTTCGGGCCGACCGGCCTCGTTCCGGTGCTGTGGATCAGCCCGCTGGATCACGCAACCACGCTGCTGCTGGTCGCCATGGGCGCCGGGGCCGTCATGCTGGCGGGCGCCTACGCGCTCGGCACGATCAACCGGTGGCGCGAAGGCGGGTGGCCCTCCGCGGTGTACGCGTCGTCGGGCGTCGCGGGAACCACGGTGTTCCTCGGCGTGGGCGTCATGGCCGGCGGGTGGTATCTCCATCACGGCCTGCTGCTCGCCGTGGGCGGGTTCGGAGCCCTGGCCGGGCTGGCGCTGGCCGCCGCCGGGTTCCTCGCCGAGGCGGGCGGCGGCGGCGCGGGCCGCATCCAGGCCGCGGTCGAGGTCTTCGACCTGGTGGTCCGGCTGGGCTCAAATGTGGTGTCGTTCACCAGGCTCGCCGCGTTCGGCCTGACCCACGCCGCTCTCGGCCTGCTCGTGTGGGAGGGCACGCGGGCGCTGTGGCACCGCGGGGGGCTGCTCGCCGCGGCGGCCGTCGTCGTCTTCGCGGCCGGGACCGCGCTGGCGTTCAGCCTGGAAGCTCTCGTCGCTGCCATCCAGGCCCTCCGCCTGGAGTACTACGAACTGTTCTCGCGCGTCTTCGTGACTCAGGGGCGACCGTTCAGGCCATGGCACGTGCCGACGGTAAGCGGCCTGGCCGACGTCACGGGGATCCCCGCGACTGGCATAAAAAAGGAGGAGAGCACATGACATCCGCATGGGTAGCCGGATTGCCCCTCATCGCCGGGGCCGTCGTGCTGGCGCGCGTGGTAACGCGGCGCGGGCGGTCCGGAATCTACATCCTGGCCGCGATCGGCGCGGTGCTGATGGTCGGCGCGGTGGTCCTGCTCGTGGCGGCGCTCACCGCCGGGCCCGCCGGGGCGGCCGTCGCGGTCGGCGCCGCCAAGTCCGCCGCGGCGGCCGGGACATCGTCGAGTTCGGCCGCGTTGCTCGGCGCGGCGATCGCGGTCGCCGGGTCGACCATCGGCGCGGGCATCGCCGTCGCCTACGCCGGCGCCGCGGCCCTGGCCGCCATGAGCGAGCGCTCGGAACTATTCGGCCGCGCTATGGTCATCGTGGGCCTAGCCGAGGGAATCGCTATCTACGGCCTGATCATCGGGATCCTGCTCATCGGGAAGGCATGAGATGTCCCGGGCCGCCGTCATCGGCGAATCCGCCCGTACGGCGGGTTTCGCCCTGGCCGGCGCGTTGGTCTTCCCGGCGGAGGACGCCGGTGAAGCGCGCGCGGCCTGGTCCTCGCTGCCCGCGGACGTCGCCGTCCTGGTGCTGACCCCGCGCGCGGCCGCCTGGCTCGGTACCGTGCCGCAAGCCCGGCGGGACGTGCTGCTCGCGGTGATGCCGCCGTGAGCGGCGAGGCGGAGCAGGCGCTCGCACCGGTCCGCGCGTACCTGCTGCGCGAGGCCGAGGCCGAGGCTGACCGTATCCTGGCGGGGGCTCGGGCCCAGGCCGACTCCATTATGCAGGAGGCCCGGAGCAGCGCGGCCGAGATGGTCGACCGGGCCCGCGCGCTGGGTGAAGCGGACGCCGCCCCGGCGGCCGCCGCCGAGCGGAGCCGGGGTCGTGATCAGGCCCGGTCGATCACGCTCGGCGCCCAGCGCGCGGCGTACCAGGACCTGCGCGGCCAGGCCGTGGCCGCGGCCGGCGGCCTACGGACCGAGCCCGGCTACCCGGGGTTGCTCAGCCGGCTCGTCGCCATGGCCACGCGGGCGGCCGGTGATGGCACGGAGGTCACGGTCCAGCCGGAGGGGGGCGTGGTGGCGAGGGCCCCCGGTGTGGTCGTCGACTGCACCCTGTCCAGGCTGGCGGCGCTGGCCGTCGACGAACTCGGAGATCAGGTGCGGGAACTATGGACGCCGTGAGCGCGAGCCCGGCGCGAGTCGTCCGGGTGAACGGGCCGCTGGTGGAGGTGACCAGCCTGACCGGGGTCGCGATGTACGACATCGTGGAGCTCGGCGAGCATCTGCTGCCCGGCGAGGCCGTCGCCATCAGGGGCGACGTGACCACCGTGCAGGCGTACGAGTACACCGGCGGCCTCGCGCCCGGTGATCCCGCCCGGTCGCGCGGCGAGCCACTGTCGGCGCGCCTGGGCCCGCACCTGCTCGGCGGCATCTTCGACGGGCTGCTCCGGCCGCTCAGCGGCGCGCCCGCCTGGCTCGAGCCCGGGTATCCTTTCCCATCCGCCGGCGACCAGGAATGGGAGTTCACCCCGCAGGCCGAGATCGGCGCGGCCGTCGGCGGGGGCGCCGCCCTGGGCTCGGTGACGGTCTCCGGCGGGATCGGCTACCGCGTCCTCGTGCCGCCCGGCGTGGGGGGAACGGTAGAAAAGGTACGCGAGGCCGGCCCGGCTCCCGGCGACGCGGTGATCGCCACCGTCTCGGGCACGGACGTGCACCTGACCTCGAGCTGGCCAGTGCGGCGCCCGCGCCCCTACCGCCGGCGGCTCGACGCCTCCGCGCCGCTGCTCACCGGGCAGCGGGTGATCGACGTGCTGTTCCCCGTCACTAAGGGCGGTAGCTGCGCCGTGCCCGGCGGGTTCGGCACCGGAAAGACCGTACTCCTGCAGCAGATCACGAAGTGGTGCGACGCTGACGTGATCGTGTACGTCGGGTGCGGGGAACGCGGCAACGAGCTAGCCGACATGCTGGCCGAACTCGCCGGGCTCAGCGATCCGCGCACCGGAGGCAAGCTGGCCGCCAGGACCGTCGTCATCGCCAACACGTCGAACATGCCGATGATGGCCCGCGAGGCCAGCATCTACAGTGCCGCCTCGGTTGCCGAGCACTTCAGGGACATGGGCCTGGACGTCGTGGTGGTGGCGGATTCGACCTCTCGCTGGGCCGAGGCGCTGCGCGAGTTTGCGTCCCGCAATGGTGACCTCCCGGCCGAGGAGGGGTATCCGGCCAGCCTGTCATCCAGCCTGGCCGCGTTCTACGAACGGGCAGGCCGCGTCGTCACCAGCGGCGGGCGCGAGGGCTCGGTGACGATCATCGGCGCGGTGTCGCCGGCGGGCGGCGACATGACCGAGCCGGTCACCGCGTACACCCAGCGTTTCGTCCGGAGCCTGTGGTCCCTGGACCGCGACCTCGCCTACGCGCGGCATTACCCGGCCGTCTCCTGGTCCGGATCGTTCTGCCGGGATGTCGGCACCGTCGCCGCCTGGCAGGCCGGGGCGGGGGATCCCGGCTGGACCGGTCGCAGGACCCAGCTCGCCGCGCTGCTGGCCGAGGCAGACCGGCTCAGCTCGCTGGCCGAGCTCATGGGCACGACCGCCCTGCCGCCCAGGGAGCGCGTCACGATCCTGGCGGGCCGGCTGATCAGGGAAGGGCTGCTCCAGCAAAGCGCGCTCAGCCCCGTCGACGCCTCGTGTGACCGCGCCCGCGCCGCCGCCCTCGGCGACGCGATCCTGGCCGTGGCGGAGCGGTGCCGAGAGCTGGCTGACTCCGCCGTGCCCCCGGCGGCCCTCGAAGAACTGGACTTCTCCCCGATCCTGCGGGCCCGGGAGGACGCCCCGACACCCGACGCGGTCGCAGCCGGGCAGCAGGCTATGCTCGCCCGGCTGGAGGACCTGCTGCGGCAGCGCCAGGACGGAGGTCCGGGATGACCGGCTGGGCGCAGCGCCAGTACACCGGGATAGCGGAGCTCCGCGGCCCGCTGATGATCGTCCGCGGCGTGGACGGCGTTGGCTGGGACGAGTTCGCGGAGATCCGGACCCAGACCGGCGAAACACGGCACGGGCTGGTCCTGGAGGTCGATCGCGACCTGGCCGTGGTGCAGGTGCTCGAGGGCACCGGCGGGATGCGCACGACAGGGACCGGGGTCACGTTCAGCGGCACCCCCTTGCGGATTCCCGTCGGGGCGGACTGGCTCGGCCGGGTCTGCAACGGCCGCGGCGATCCGGTCGACGGCGGCCCGCCGGTCACCGGTGACGTCACCATGCCCGTGGCTGGCGCCCCGATCAATCCCGTCCTGCGGGAGCCGCCCGCCGAGCCGGTGCTGACCGGGATCTCGGTCATCGACTCGCTGACCACGCTGGTGCGTGGCCAGAAGCTGCCGGTGTTCTCGGTCGCGGGCCTGCCGCATCTCGAACTGGCCGCACAGCTGGCCGCCCAGGCGTCGGCCGGCGGCGACCCCTTCAGCGTCGTGTTCGCGGCGATGGGCCTCACCCACGCCGACGCCTCGGCCGTCCGCGTGGTACTCGAGGAGCGCTCTGCGGCGGGTGAGCTAGTGCTGCTGCTCAACCTCGCCGATGACCCGGTCATCGAGCGGATCCTGACGCCGCGGCTGGCACTCACCGTGGCCGAGCGGCTCGCGTTCACCCTCGGTCGGCACGTACTGGTCGTCATGGCCGACATGACCAGTTACTGCGAGGCGCTGCGTGAGGTCTCCGCGGCGCGCGGCGAGATTCCCGCCCGGCGTGCCTATCCCGGTTACCTGTACAGTGACCTCGCCTCGCTGTACGAACGGTGCGGGCGCATCCGCGGCCTGCCCGGCTCGGTCACGGTGATCCCGGTGCTGACCATGCCGGCCGGTGACATCACCCACCCGGTCCCCGACCTCACCGGGTACATCACCGAAGGGCAGATCGTGCTCTCGCCCGACATCCAGGCCCGCGGGGTGTACCCGCCGGTCGACGCGCTGTCCTCCCTGTCCAGGCTCATGCGGCACGGTGCCGGTCCCGGCCGGACCAGGGACGACCACCTGGACGTGGCCGCGCAGATCCTGGCTGCGCTCGCCGCCGCGCGGCACGCCAGCGAGCTGGCCGAACTGCTCGGCAGCGCGGCTCTCAGCCCGCTCGACCAGCAGTATCTTCAGCTGGCGACCGCCTTCGAGCGCGAGTTCATGGACCAGGAGCGGACCGAGAACCGCAGTCTCGAGGAGAGCCTGAACCGCGCCTGGCGGGTCCTGGCGAGGTTGCCGCGGAACCAGCTGACCATGGTCCCGGCCCAGTTCCTCGACGCCTACTACCCCGGCGGCGGCGAGCCGTGAGCGCGCGGGGGTTCACCGTGCCGCCAGGCCGCGCCGGACGGCTCTGGCTGACCAGGCGCCTGCAGGTCGCCCGGCGCGGCGCCGACCTGCTCGACCGTAAGCTCCGGATCCTATCGGCCGAACTCGGCCGGTTCCGCGACGCCGAGGCGCAGACCAGGGCGGACTGGGATCGCTGCTGCGCCGACGCCGAGCAATGGCTGCTGCGCGCCTCGATGCTCGGCGGTGAGCGGGCCGTCAGGCTAGCCGTCGACGGCCAGCCCGCGACGGTGACGATCCCCTGCACCGTCACCATGGGAGTCCGGCACCCCGTCAGCCCCGCCTGTGCTGTCCCCGCCTCAAGCACGTGGGACGGTCCGACGCTGACCCGGACCCGGCAGGCCCACGCCGCCGCCCTCGAGGCCTCGGTACAGTACGCCGCCGCGGCCGAGGCGCTGCGCGTCATCGAGGCCGAGGCTCTGGCTACCCGGTACCGGCTGCGCGCGATCGAGGACCGCTGGATTCCCCGCCTCGAGCAGGCCCTGGCCGAAGTGACGCTCGCCCTGGAGGAGCAGGAGCTGGCGGACGCCGCGCGCCTGCGCCTGGCTGCCGGCCGTGAGGCTGGAAACTATTCAATAGGCCGAACGAACGGTGGTACGAGCATCGCCTAGGTGATCTGGCCGGCGGTGCGCTTGCCGGACGGCAGCCAGATCAGGGACGGGGTGAACGGGAAGCGGCCGGCCGCCGACACGACCGTGACGTCGGCGTCGCTGCCCAGCTCGGCCCTGACCTGCAGCGCCGCGGTGAGCCCGGCGAAGTTCCCGCCGATCACCACGGCCAGCTTGTTCCCCATGACGGTCGTCTTATCTCACGAGCCCGGCTCGGGCGTGGTACGGCGGGCCAGGGCGGGCGATGCCGCGTTGAACGTGGCGAAGACCCGGCTCACCTCGTGCTCGGTCATTCCGAGGCGGCGGAGCTGCGCGATAAGAGCGGTGAGGTTCGGGTTGGCTGCGGGGCCGAAGCAGCCGTAGCAGCCGCGGCCGAAGGCGGGGCAGATGGCGCCGCAGCCGGCCTGGGTGACCGGCCCCAGGCAGGGGATGCCGCGGGCCACCATGACGCAGGAGGTGCCGCGGAGCTTGCAGTCGTAGCAGACGCTGTGCGACGGGATCTGGGGCTTGCGGCCGGCCAGCAGCGCGGTGAGCAGCTCGAGCAGCTGGCGCTTGTCGATCGGGCAGCCTGGCAGCTCGAAGTCGACCGGCACGTGGTCCGATACCGGCGTGGAGGTCGCGAGGGTGGCGATGTAGTCCGGTCGCGCGTACACCGCCGAGGTGAACTCCGCCACGTCGGCGAAGTTGCGAAGCGCCTGGATCCCGCCGGCGGTGGCGCAGGCCCCGATGCTGACCAGGACCCGGGACGCCGCGCGGATCTCGGCGATGCGGCGGGCGTCCCGCTCGGTGGTTACCGACCCTTCGACCAGGGACACGTCGTAGGGTCCTTCGGCCTGGGCGCTGGATGCCTCGGTGAAGTGGGCGATCTGGACGGCGCCGGCCAGGGCGAGCAGGTCGTCCTCGCAGTCCAGCAGGGTGAGCTGGCAGCCGTCGCAGGAGGCCAGCTTCCACACGGCCAGCGTGGGCTTGCCCGTGCCGGTCATCACAGCTCCTTGATCACCACGAGGGGGGCGGCTTGGGCGTAGCTGACGACCGGGCCGTCGCGGCACAGCAGCAGCGGGCCGAGCTGGCAGTGACCGCACAGCGCGGTCCCGCACCGCATGTTCCGCTCGAGCGAGACCCGGATGTCGGCGGCCGGGACGCCGCAGCGCGCCAGCGTGTCGGCGGACAGCCGCATCATGATCTCCGGGCCGCACACGAACGCCGCGGTGCCGGCCGGGTCGGCGAGGGCGTGCTCGATCAGGCCGGTCACCAGGCCGACGTGGCCGTCCCAGCCGGCCCGGCCGTGGTCGACGGTCACCCGGACGTCGGCGCCGCGCCGGCGCCAGGTGGCCAGCTCCCGGGTGAAGATCAGGTCTTGGGGTGACCGCGCGCCGGCCAGCAGCACGAGCCGGTCGTACCTGGCCCGCTGGTCCAGCGCGGCCAGCACCAGCGGGCGCAGCGGCGCCAGGCCGATGCCGCCCGCCACGATGAGCACGTCCCGGCCGTCGGCGAGGCCCAGCCCCCAGTCGGTGCCGAACGGGCCGCGGACCCCGATGGTGTCGCCGGGAGCCGCGGCGCACAGCGCCCGGGTCACCGCCCCGACGGCGCGGATCGTCTGCACCAGGATCCCGCCGCGGCCGGAGCCGCTGACCGAGACCGGGACCTCGCCCACGCCGAAGGCGTACAGCATGGTGAACTGGCCGGGACGGGGCGGCTCGATGGGGTGCCCGGCCGGGCGGAGCATCAGCGTCACCGTGTCGCAGGTCTCGGCGTGGCGACTTGTCACCACGTAAGGGACCGGCCGCATCGCAGCCATCGCCGCCGTCATGACTGCTCCCTGGGGGCGGCAGGCTGATCTGTTTCCGCGCGCAGCGCCCGGACTTCCTCGGTCAGGTCGATGCCGGCCGGGCACCACACGATGCACCGGCCGCAGCCGACGCAGCCGGACGAGCCGAACTGGTCGTGCCAGGTGCCGAGCTTGTGGGTCAGCCACTGCCGGTACCGGCTCTTGGCCGATTTCCGGACGGCGCCGCCGTGCAGGTAGGAGAAGTCCAGGTCGAAGCAGGAATCCCACCGTTCCCAGCGCCCGGCGACCTCGCCGGTCAGGTCGGTGGTGTCCTCGAGGGCGGTGCAGAAGCAGGTCGGGCAGGCCATGGTGCAGTTTCCGCAGGTCAGGCACCGCGCGGCCACGTCGTCCCAGCGGGCCGCCTGATGGCTGCCGGCCATCAGCTCCCGCAGGTCGCCGGTCTCCAGCTGGCGGCCCATCCGGCCCGCCGCCGCCTGCACAGCCGCCCGGGCCGCCCGCACGACGCTCCCGCCGGCGGGCTCGCCCGGTACCCGCTCCAAGATGCCGGCGCCGCGCGGCGAGCCTACGTCGACCAGGAAGCGGTGACCGCCGTCGTCCACCCGCTCGGTCAGGGCCAGGTCATAACCCTGGTCGGCGCCGGGCCCGGTGCCCATGGACGCGCAGAAGCAGGTCTCGCCCGGTTCGGTGCAGTTCACCGCGACGATGAACAGCCGGGCGCGGCGCGCCGCGTACCGCGAGCCCGGCTGGCTTAGTACCCGGTCCTGGATCGCGATCGCCCGCAGGTCACACGGCCGGACGCCGAGGAAGGCATACCGCGGCGGCTCGCCCTCATCGCCCTCATCGCCCTCATCGGCCTCATCGGCCAGCTCGAAGCCGCCGCCGGGGGTGCGCGCCGCCGACCAGAGCCGTTCCCGCGGCGGGTGCAGGAACCGCTTCCAGCTCTGCGGCCCGGCCGAGTGACCGAAGGCCGCCCCGTCCTCACGGCGCCGGAGCCGGTAGCCGCCGGGCTCCAGCCGGACCCCCCACCCGAACGGCAGCTCCGCGGCAGAGGCCAGCTCCCGCAGCACGATCGCGCCGTCCTGGACGGCCGGGCCGATCACGCGGTATCCCTCGGCCACCAGAACCCGGCACAGATCGCCGAGCCCGTCGACCGCGATCACGCGGGGGGCCGAACTACCAGTCCCGGCAGACATAACCACCCTCCGTTCGGCATCAATGCCTTTCACCACCCAGCATCGGTCAGCGCGGCCGCCTGCGGTCATGGGCGTTGGTTCGTGATTGGCGGGTCCTTCGTCCCTTGTGCGCGCGATGGACTGAGCGCGAAGGAGCGCATCGTCAGCTTGGTCCGGCTGCCGGGCTGTGGTCGTGGTCGCCGCCCTCGGGGTGATCTGTTGCTGTCCGGGAGGGCAGGGCGAGCAGGGCGATGAGGCATCCGGCCGCGGCCACGTATGCCCCGGTGGCCAGGCCCAGGTCCATCCCGCTGATGAAGGCGGACCGGGCCAGGTGGCCGAGGCCGGCGCCCAGGACGCCGCCGGCCTGGCCGGCCACGCCGAGTGCTCCGCCCAGCGAGCCGAGGATCGCCTGCAGGACGGCGTGCGGCAGGTGGTAGGGCATCAGGGGGCCGGTTACCCGGTCCTGGTACCGGGTGGTCAGCAGGCTGCCGATCACCGCGACGCCGAGCGCGCCGCCGACCTGCAGGAACGCGCCGTTGGCGGCGGACCCGACACCGGTGTGCCCGCCGGGCAGCGAGCCCATGACCGACTCGGTCGCGGACGGGATGGCCAGCCCGGCGCCGACGCCGAGCAGGATCATGCCGGGCAGCACGCCGGCGTAGGTCGTCGCGGCCGAGGCCGCCGATACCTGCCACAGGCCCCCGGCGATGACCAGCAGCCCGGCCGCCACCGTCACCTTGGTCCCGGCGGCGCGGACCAGCACGGTGGACAACGGCGCGATGACCGCGATGGCCCCGGCCGCGGGCAGCACCCGGATCCCCGCCTGCAG
>Ga0335074_10003404_pt1 | contig 21728 bp, 21 predicted proteins | sample Lox_Sample_23_FD_206715 | JGI IMG/M metagenome (GOLD analysis project Ga0335074, IMG submission 206715) | Soil microbial communities from Loxahatchee National Wildlife Refuge, Florida, United States - Lox_Sample_2.3 | ecosystem: Environmental > Terrestrial > Soil > Wetlands | place: USA... | reverse complement strand
AATCTCAGGACCGGACTCAAGCTCCACTTCGGCAATTCAGATGTCGATCTCGACAATCCTGAACATGTCAGGAAGCTTCGTCAGGTCTTCCATTCAGCCGATATCCACCACATGGCGATCGTGGTGCATTTGCACCCAAACTTCGATCATCACAGGCCCTATGGGGCGAAAGAGGCCCAGATTTTCCTGAGCGAAGTACTCCCGGCTGCGCCGCACATTCCTGTGCAGATAGCTCATCTCGCGGGGAGCGGTGGTTATGACGATCCCGCGACAGACGCAGCCCTGTTGGTGTTTATCGGCGCTATCACGCAACATGATCCGCGTGTTTCCCACCTGTATTTCGATATCTCCGGAGTGGCAGGGCTCGGCGACTGGGAGAACAAGAAACAGCTTATTGTGTCGCGCATTCGCCAGGTCGGCGTCCGGCGCATCTTGTTTGGGAGTGACGGCGCGTGGACGAGCTTTACCCCCCTTCGAGCGGAAGAAGCTTTCCGCGAGCTACCTCTTAGCCGTGAAGAGTTCCGCGCGATCGACAACAACACTCCTCCTTACATGGCTGGTTCTCCGATCAATGGTTCTTTGGAGAGGAAGCCATAGAAGGATCCTCAGCCCGATCACTGCATTGGTCTGACGTCGTCACCGAGCAGGATCAGTAACGATATGTCGGCTTCTCATCGTCGATCCGGATCTGAAGATGGCGCGCTCCTCGGTACAACCGGCTTGCCAGGTAAGTCTTAACTTCCACGCAAACAAATACCCTTCATGCAAGGACCCCACCCATGACCGACTGGTTCGCGCGCCCAATCTTCCACGTCGCCAACGTCGAAACCTCGCTCCGTTTCTACGTCGATCGGCTCGGCTTTACCAACCCATGGCGCTACGACGACGACGGCAAAGTCTTCGTCGCCCAGGTCGAGCGGCAAGGCTGCGCGATCATCCTCGCCGACACCTGGCCCGAGAAGATCGGCAAGGGGCTGCTATTCGTCTCCCTGAACGTCGATCCGCAGACGCACCAGGCCGCAACGGCCGCACTCGATGAGCTGCGCGCGGAGCTGGAGGCCAGAGGCGTTGCAGTCAAGGACGGTTCCTGGGGCTATCGGCTGCTGGTGGTCGACGACCCCGACGGCAATCAGCTCTTCTTCAACTATCCGAACGAGCCCTCTACAAATCAGGGCAAGTGAAGATTTCCGCTCGCATTGTGTTCATCGGGCGTAAGCTCGGGAAAAATCTTCCTTCCAGGAGACCCCATGGCTTCGATCACTGGGTTTGGCGGAATCTTTCTCCGGGCCACCGACCCGAAAGCCCTCTACGCCTGGTACGAAAAGCATCTTGGCCTGGTGAAGTCCGACGGAGCCTTCGGGTTTCCGGCGCCCACGCAACAGCCGCGCGTCATCGTCGCGCTCTTCAAGCAGGACGACGCCTACTTTCCTCCGGCCCAGAAGGCGATGATCAATCTTCAGGTCGACGACCTCGACGCATTGCTCGATCGCCTCATCGCCGAAGGTGTCAATGTCGACCCGAAGCGCGACAGTTACGACTTCGGCAAGTTCGGCTGGCTCACCGACCCTGAGGGCAACCGCGTCGAGCTCTGGCAGCCCCTCGAAGGTTGATTGCCTAGCACGTCAATCCAAAAAGCGCCTGCCGACGCGAGCTTCTGCGTATGCTGGTGTGCACATGAAGCTCGTCGCCGCCGCCGCAATCCTCGCGCTCGCCGTCCCCGCCCTTGCCGTTGTCGGTCATGCTGAGCAAGCGGTCACCTGGCGCTTCGACAACCTGAGCGGAATCGGCGGGGCGCAGGTCACGACCGTCGGTAACCCCAAGGTCGTCGACACGCCAATCGGCAAGGCTATCCATTTCGAAGGCCACGGAAATCCTGACCCCAACAATCCCGAAAGTGGCAATCCTCTCGGCGATGCGCTCTTTCTCGACACCGCTCCGCTTTCCGGCTTCGCCACCTATACCTTCGAGGTCATCTTCCGGCCCTCCTCGCAAGGCGCGCTGGCGCAGCGCTTCTTCCACATGCAGGACCTTCACTCTCAGTCCCGCCGAATGTTCGAGATCCGCATCCGCAACCATCAGTGGTGTCTCGACACCGTCGGCATCGACCAGCGCGGCAACGCCCCCGAACAGCACGGCGTTACCCTGGCCTGCGACGCCGCCCATCTCCATTCGCTCGACCGCTGGCACGTCGTCGCCGCGACCTACGACGGCAAAACCCTTCGCGGATACGTTGACGGCGAGCTGCAGGGTGAAATCGCCATCGCCCTCCAGCCCTTGCCGCCCGGCCATGCCTCCGTCGGCACGCGCATCGACAAACGCGACTTCTTCACCGGCGACATCTACTCTGCTCGCTTCACACCCCGCGTCGTCTCAGCCGCAGACTTCCTGAAGGTCCCTGGCTCCGACACGCAATAACCGGTGAAACGGACGGTCGGGCACGCTGCGGCATTGAGGTCAAAGCCGCACTGGTCCTGAGCACTTTCCGACACACCCCTGTCTCCAGCTAGACACGAAGTCCACCCCTAACTATCGTACTATGAAGACTTTGCACAAATTTGCCAAGGGGGAGGGGTCATGCTCATTCCTGGCCGTCGTCGCTGCCGGTCGGACGGCACGGTGTCGAAGTCAAGGCGCTGCCGCGAAGACTCCGGGCATTCGAATTCTCATCAGCCGGCCAGTCACTTCATCCGCCAATCGCATCGATCCATTGGCGTTACAATCGCACTTGGGCCTTCTGCTCTACGCCCCAATGGAGCCGATCGATGACCTGGTTCAAGCGCGAAGCTCACGAGATCGTTCCCCCCTCCGACCACGAGGTCCGCACCGAAGGCCTCTGGACCAAATGCGGCCAATGCGGCAAACCCATCTTTAACGCCGATCTCGAGGCCAACCTCCAGGTTTGCCCCTACTGCGACAATCACTTCAAGATCGGGGCCCGTGAGCGCATCCACATGCTGCTCGACCCCGGCTACGAGCTCGTCGACGGCAACCTCCGCTCCACCGACCCGCTCAGCTTCACCGACCTCAAGCCCTACAAAGATCGCCTCCAGCAGGCCCAGAAGAAGACCGGCCTCAACGACGCCGTGGTCAACGCCGTGGGTAAAATCAACGGCCTGAACGTGGTCGTCTCTGCCATGGAGTACAGCTTCATCGGCGGCTCCATGGGCGCCGTCGTCGGCGAGACCATCGCCCGCGCCGTCGATCGCGCGCTCGAGACGCGTACACCGCTCATCATTGTCTCCGCCTCCGGCGGCGCGCGCATGATGGAGGGCATCGCCAGCCTGATGCAACTTGCCAAGGTCTCCGCCGCGCTGGCCCGGCTCGACGACGCTCGCATCCCTTATATCTCCCTCATGACGGACCCCACGACCGGCGGCGTGACGGCCAGCTTCGCGATGCTCGGCGACCTGAACATCGCCGAACCGGGCGCGCTCATTGGCTTCGCTGGACCGCGCGTCATCGAGCAGACCATCCGCCAGAAGCTGCCCGAGGGCTTCCAGCGCAGCGAATTCCTGCTCGAGCACGGCTTCCTCGATGCCATTGTCCCGCGCAAAGAACTCAAGGCCTACCTGGCCAATACCATTCACTGGATGAGCGGACCGAACGTGATCGAACTCGAGACCACCATCACAGACTCCGCCGCAGACACAACCGCAGCTGCCGCCGATTGATCCGCCGTAAGCAATGCACGAGGCCAAACCCTCCCGCACCGCCCTTCGTGTCGCCATGCGCCGCGCTGCGCACCAGATCCACGACGCGCGTCCGCTCGTCTTCGACGATCCCTTCGCCATCCAGATTCTTCCGCCTGAATCACGGCTCGAAATCCAGCGCACACCTGCGGCCTCGCGCAAGCCGTTCTCCGCCGCACTCCGCGCCTTCATGGTCTGCCGCGCCCGTTTTGCCGAAGACGTGCTCGCCGAAGGCACTCGCAGCCACAACATCCGGCAAGTCCTCATCCTCGGCGCGGGCCTTGACACCTTCGCGCTCCGCAACCCGTATCCGGAGCTGCGCGTCTTCGAGGTCGATCACCCCGCGACGCAGGTCTGGAAACGCTCTCTTCTGCGCACTGCAAATCTCCCCGTTCCCAGAGCTCTGAGTTTTGTTCCCGTCGATTTCGAAACGCAGTCTTTGCGCCAGCAACTCCTTCACGCCGGCTTTGACTTCAGCCTTCCCACTGCTGCTGCCTGGCTCGGCGTCGTTCCCTATCTCACGCCGGAGGCATTCGCCGCCACGGCGCGTGTTCTCGGCCGCCTGCCCGCCGGCTCCAGCGTCGTCTTCGACTACTCCCAGCCGCGCGAGGTCTTGTCTCCCCTCGAACAGCTCATGCTCGACTCGCTCTCCGCGCGGGTCGCACTGGCCGGCGAACCCTTTCAGCTCTTCTTCACTCCCGAGCGCCTCGCGGAAGAACTGTCCTGGCACAATCTCACCGTCGTCGAAGACCTCGATTCCGACGCGCTCAACACACGTTATCTCGCACGCCGAACCGATGGCCTTCACCTGCGCGGCAAAGCCGGCCGTCTCTGCCACGCCGAGGTGTTTGCTCGCGAGACAATAAACGGATGACGTACGAAGAGACGCTGGCGCGGCTCGCCGCCATGGGCCCCGAACTGCGCACTGGCAAAGCCGGCGTTCCGCGCAAGTGGTCGCTCGACCACATCCGCACTCTTCTTGCGGCACTCGGCGACCCGCATCTGTCTTTCCGCTCCGTTCTCATTGCAGGCACCAACGGCAAGGGCTCGGCCGCGGCTACGCTGGCTTCGATATGCAATGCCGCGGGCCTTCGCACCGGTCTCTACACCTCGCCGCATCTGCTCCGCGTCAATGAGCGCATTCGCGTCTCCGACGGCAAACCGCCGCAGCTCGCCGAGATTTCAGACTCCGATTTCGCCCGCCTCTTCACGCTGGTGGACGAAGCAGCCGCTGAGCTCGTCGCCGTAGATCAGCTTCCGTATCCCCCCAGCTTTTTCGAGTTGCTCACCGCCATTGCTTTCTGCTTCTACAGCGAGCAGTGTGTCGACATCGCCATTCTCGAAGTCGGTCTCGGCGGTCGCCTTGACGCCACCAACGTCGTCGACCCAATGATTTCTGTCATCACCGACATTGGCCTCGATCATATGGAGTTTCTCGGCAACACCCTCCGCTCCATTGCGACAGAAAAGGCGGGCATCCTGCGTAAAGATGGGGTTCTGGTGACGCTCTCGCAGCACCCTGAAGCCAACGCCGCAATCGGCGAAGCCGCTCTGGCGCTCGACGTGCGTGGCGTCGATGCGGCACGCTGCCTGCCGCCGCGAGGATATTCTGGACCGGATTTTGCATCTATTGATATCGATGCATCAAGTATTTCAAATTGGGGCAACAAATACCCCATTTCCATTGACGGCAATATAATTCAGGTCGATTCGCCCCTCGCCGGTCAACACCAGCAGCGAAATCTCGCGCTGGCCATCGCTGCCGCGCTCGAGCTCCGTGCCAATCACGGCTTCCACATTTCGAACGGCGCCATTGAACAAGGCGTCCGCAACACGCAATGGCCCGGCCGCCTCGAATGGATTCCCGCAGCGGAGGGCCGCCCTCCGATTCTGTTCGATGTCGCGCATAACCCGGCCGGCGCCTGGGCGCTCCGCGCCGCCCTCTCACGGCTTCCCGAAGACCGCCCGCGCACGCTTATCTTCTCCTGTCTGGCTGACAAGCCCGTCGCCGAGCTCGCCCAGATTCTTTTTCCGCTCTTCGACGCCTCTTCCGCCGACACCGCCCGTTCTCGCGACCACATCCTGCTCACCCACATCGCGAGTCCGCGCGCTGCCCGCGTCGAAGCTATCCTCGCTGCCACGCAGCAGCTCGAAATTCCCGCCCTCACGGCGACCGACGCTACTTCTGCCCTCGGACAGGCAACAGCCCTCACACCAGCCGACGGCCTCATCGTCGCCACGGGATCGCTCTTCCTCATCGCCGAGCTTGGCGCCATCCTTCGCAGCTAACATGAGAACGATGCCGTCCGACGAAGTCCTGCCCGCGGAACCCACCTCACCCAGTGCACCTCCGCCTCCACAAGTTCCGTTCGCGCTACGCTGGCTCACCTGGCTGCTAGTCTGGCCGGTCATCGCTCTCACCACAGCCTTTTTTGGCTCCATCTCCCTCATCGCCGGCCTCTGGGACAAATCCGGGCGGCAGCAGCACTTTATCGCGCGCGCGTGGGCCCGCGTTCTGCTGCGCATCGCACTCTCACCGGTCACTGTTGAAGGGCTCGAAAAACTTCAACCCCTGCGCCGCGAAGGCAGTCATCGCCCGCTCGCCGTCTACGCCTCGAACCACCTCAGCTACTACGACACACCGATGCTCTTCGCGAAGCTGCCCTTCCAGTTCCGCATCCTCGCCAAAGCCTCGCTCTGGAAGCTGCCCTTCATTGGCTGGTATCTCAATCGCTCCGGTCAGGTTCCCATCGACCAGAGTTCCGCGCGTGCCGGCGTCGCCAGCCTCGCGCGCGGCGTGAAAACGCTGGAATCCGGCCTGCCGCTGATGCTCTTCCCTGAGGGCGGCCGATCGGCAACCGGCGAGCTCAGATCGATGGTCTCGGGCGCCGCCTGGATGGCCATCAAGGCTCAGGTCCCGCTGGTGCCCATCACACTGATCGGCACCTACGAACTTCTGCCCATCCACACCTACGTCCTGCGCCCGCGCCCACTGAAGCTGATCATCGGAGATCCCATTCCAACCACGGGCCTGACCACTCGCGACGCCGACGCTCTCACCCAGCGCTTTCGCTCGGTCATCCACGAGACTTATATTGCCAACCACGGCTGAGCCGGCATCGCAAACCACGGCTAGCAACTTCGCACGCGCCTCCCCGATACAATCGCTCCTGTGATCGCCCACCTTCGCGGACAGATTCTTTCGAAGTCCCCCAACTCCGTCGTCCTCGACTGCAACGGCGTCGGCTACGAGCTCGCCATCTCCATCGCGACCTTCACCGATCTCGGCAGCGAAGGTGCTGAGGCCAAGCTGCACGTCCACACCCACGTTCGCGAGGATGCGCTCTCGCTCTTCGGCTTTTCCGAGCTCACCGAGAAGCGTCTCTTCGAAAAACTTCTGACCATCTCCGGCATTGGCCCGAAGCTTGCGATCACCGTGCTGAGCGGCATCTCGGCCGAGCGCCTTGTGGGCGCCATCCGGGCCGGCGACCACGCCACGCTGACGAAAATTCCCGGCATCGGTAAGAAGACTGCCGAGCGCGTCGTCCTCGAACTGAAAGACAAGCTCGACGACATGACCGGCATCGCACCTGCCCAGCCCGCCGCGCCCTCGCTCGGCGCCGTCGCCGACGACGTGCTCTCCGCTCTGGTCAATCTTGGCTATCCACGCCCCATCGCCCAAAAAGCCGTCGAGTCCGCGGCGAAGGATCCCGCTGTCGCCGCCGACTTCGAACGCCTGTTCCGCGCGTCGATGTCGGCCGTCCGCTGAGCGATCGCCATGTCCTCAAGGCCGCGTCTTCGCACAAAACTCGCAGCGATTCTCGCCGCCACGTCCATGGCAACTTCACCGGCACTTTCACAATCAACACAGCGGCGCGCTCCTGCTGTCACCATCGATTCGGGAAAACTCGAGGGCGTCCCGCTCAGTTCGCTGTCACGCGGAGCGGCCTTTCTCGGCATACCCTTCGCTGCGCAACCGGTCGGCGATCTCCGCTGGAAACCTCCTCAGCCCTCTCCTCGCTGGACCGGGGTCAGACAAGCAACCGTCGACGGTCCGGCCTGCCCGCAAGCGCCGAGCCCGTGGCTTCCCGAAATGCTCGGCATCACCAGCATGAAGACCGACGAAGCGTGTCTCTACCTCAACGTCTGGACACCTGCGCTCAGCCCTCGTACAAAGTTGCCAGTCATAGTCTGGATACACGGCGGCGGCAACGTTGAGGGCGCGGCCGATTGGCCGCCGCTCGGCGAAACGCTCGCGCGGCAACACATCGTCGTTGTCAGCATCAACTATCGCCTCGGCATCTTCGGCTACTACGCCTCCGCCGAGCTGTCCGCAGAATCGCCGCAGCATGTCTCCGGCAACTACGGCCAGCTTGATCAGCTCGCTGCCCTGCGGTGGGTACACAACAACATCGCACGATTCGGCGGAGACCCCGATCGGGTCACGGTCGCCGGCCAGTCCTCCGGCTCAGAAGACATATGCAATCTGATGGCGTCCCCGCTCTCCACCGGCCTCTTCCGGCGGGTAATTTTGCAAAGCGGCGTCTGCGTCGACGGCATCTTCCCTCGCTCCGCCAGGCAGAAATCCGCAACAGCAGCTTCGCGAAAGCCCTAAGCGATTCCTCCAAGCCCGCGTCTCTGGCCGAGCTGCGTTCCATCCCGGCCCAACGCATCTTCGACACAGCCGCTAAAGACTCCGACCTCGATCTCGAGCCGGTCGTTGACGGCCGATTTCTACCCTCGCAGCCCGCCACAATCTTCGCTGAGGGAAAGCAAACCAAAGTTTCTGTCCTGGTTGGCAGCAACGATAACGAGGTATCCATCTTCGCCAGTCCGCTTGTCGGCGGCAAGTCCTGGCGCCCGAAAACCGTCGCCGACTACCGCCAGTGGCTCAACCGTAAGTTTGGTCCGCTCGCAGACGATATCTTCACCGCCTATCCGGCCCGCAAGGACGCCGACGTCCTCGCCGCCTTCAACAGCATGTACACCGACTACGACTTCGGCTTCGGCGCACGCCTGCTCGCGCAGGAGAGCACTCGCATCGGCCAACGCGCCTTTCTCTATCACTTCACCTACACCGGACAAGGCCCATTTGCGTCGCTCGGCGCATTCCACAGCGAAGAGAGCATGTTTTTAAGCAAAAAGTATTGGTCCAGTTGGGTTCACGCACCCGGCGACGATCGGCTGTCGAACGCAATCATCCGCTACTGGACTAACTTCGTGAAAACCGGAAACCCCAACGGTCCCGTCCTTCCGCGGTGGCCCGCATACGACGCGAAGCATGACATCTGCCAGCGTCTCGGCCGCAGCATCGCACCCGAACCCGTTCCACGCAGTACAGAGTTTCCGCTCTTTCAGAAGTATCTCGACACTCGCCTGGCAAACCTGCACGACAGCAACTAGAACGCTCTATGCCCGCCGCCGATACCGAACGCTGAACTGATATCCGGGATTCGGCGGAAACATCTCCGCTACCATCTTCAGCCGCGCCGCCAGTGCCGCCGGAGCCAGTAGCGGATACTCCCGCTCGCGCAACTCCGAGTAATCGAAGTCCAGTGCCAGCGACAGCAGATAGATCGCAACGGCATCGGAAAACGCGGCCTCCAGATAGAGCCCGCGCTCCTTCTCGTCTACAGCCTGAGCACCGGACACCTGCTGCGCCTGGCTCGCCGCAAACGGTCTCGCCTTCGCGGTGAAGCTCCGCCGCGCCCGAGTCTCCTCCGGCTGCGCGTTCGGCTCGCGCCCAAACGCCAGGTTGCGTGACTCCCACGCGTCCAGGCTCGTCTCGCCGCGCACTCCATCCAGCGCCTGCTGCCAGACCATCTCTGCGAAACTCTCCGGCACGCCGGCGGCGTCGACGAACGCATGCGCTACGTTGATGAAGAACTCAAAGCTTAGCGCAAAGCGGTCGCTCATCAGCCGCGTCGAGATAAACACGCCGCGATGCCCGCTGCCGAGCTCGACATTGCGGTGGCAGATCGCCGATTCCCCCAGCTCGTCGGTCCACGCGCGCGCCACCATTGCCTGTTCCGGCGACTGCGACGCTTTGCGCGCAAATCCTTCCGGCTCGCCGTCCGCTGACTCAACCGATTCGCGCAACGCCAGCGGAACGAAGTAGTACGTGTTCGCTCCCAGCGCCGCGCCGATCGCCGCCGGCACCGCCTCGAGCATCCGATCCAGGTCCGGAGCCGGCACGCCGGTCTCGCCAAACGTAGCAAAACGCAGGCCGTTCGCCGACTGCCGAACCTCCGCTTCGCGAGCCACCTGCGCCGCCCGCACCAGTCCTTCCAGCCGGGCAACACTTGCTGCCGGTCCACCGCTCATCTGCACGCCCTGCAGGCCGTCTGCCATCAGGTTTATTCTAATTGAGATGGAAAGCGTTCATAACGTAGCCCGCGCCCGCCAGGAGGGCGTTCTCTTCGGCATTCCGCTGGGCGATCTCGGCTGGTTTTCGTCGCTGCTGATGGGTCTTGCCACGGGTTTTGCGGCGTTCTTCCTCACCACCTTCGTCGCAATCATGTCGTTCCTGTTCTATCGCATCGTCAGCGGTCACAACCCGGACTTCGGCATGACCTACCGTGACATCGGCTTCCCTGTCGGCTGCGTCGTCCTGGTCCTCGCACTGGGCTACCTGAGCGTTCTTTACGCCCGCCGCATGGTCCGCAGGCGCCGCACCCAGCACAGCTAGTTCCGGCGACCGCATCGCTCCGTCGCCTTTCTTTGCATCACTCCGCAGATGTGCGCATTCGTCGCTGTCACTTCGTGGTCTTTGGGCGGCTTCGCGGAGCTGCAATGCTCTGGGGATCCGAGGCAATCAGATAGAGCGCTTCGTCGCGGTCCATGGGGCCGAACTCGTGAGCGTAGCCCCCGTCATAAATGCCGGCAGTGATGCCACGGACGACATAGTAGTAGACCTTTCCCGCTTCCGCCGTGAAATGGACAAGCTCAGGGCGTGGATGTTTCCGATCCTGCGATGTCGCACAGAGATGATGCTCTCCGGGAGCGACGGAGACGACGATGTAGGAATTACTCTGGATGACTCCCACCCAGGCGCCATCCAGCCCGATTCTCGTGATAAAAATCTTTCCGACCTCATCCTGGATGAAGTAGACCAGCGCTTTGCCCGGCTGGGGCGCTGCGGGCGGCTGCTTTTGAACCTGCCTTACGTCGAACTCAGCGTCCTTGGGTCCGCAGGCCTGCCGGTAGAGTGCATGGGCGCTTTGCGCCGCCGCAGGAATGGCCGTTGCGAGAAGCAAAGCCAGCAGCGAAGTTTTCATCGTATCTCTCCGAAATTTGGAGGACGATTCCGTACGGCAGGAGTCGGCCGGTTGTTCGTGTCTTGACGTTATCTTCAGAAAAGAGCCCTGCCATTGTAATCCCATGCGAGACGAATTCCCTTCCTAGCACGTACACTCAGAAGCTATCCCAAATCCTGCACTTTCCCGAGGAGTCGCCACATGTCCGTGCGCCGTTCGTTGCGTTGTTGTTTCCCCTTGACCGCCCTCGCGGTCCTCGCTACTGTTTGCAGCACATCGCAGGCGCAGAAGAAGAAGCCTGCGCCCGCCGCCGAAGCCGAAAAGCCCGTTCCCAGCTACTACGGCCCGCAGCCCGCGCACGAAGACCTCGACCTCAACATGTACGCGCGCATCCGCGAGGAAGGCCTCGAGCACGGCAAGGTGATGCAGTTCGCCGACGCTCTCGCCAACGGCATCGGCCCGCGCCTCACCGGCTCGCCCAACATGGCCAAAGCCAACGCCTGGACCCGCGACACGCTTACCGCCATCGGCCTCTCCAACGCGCACCTTGAAGACTGGGGCGACTTCGGCATGGGCTGGCAGCAGATCAACACCTGGGCGCGCATGGTCTCGCCTGACCCTGAGCCTCTCTGGATGCAGGCCGCGCCCTGGTCGCCTTCCACCAACGGCGCCGTCACCGGCGAGATGGTCTACATCCCGCTCACCGACGCCTCCGATCTCGACAAGTGGAAGGGCAAGCTCAAGGGCAAGATCGTCCTCCTCGGCGCCGACCGCCCCACGCCTGACGTCACCGAACCGCTCTTCCATCGCTATACCGACGAAGAGCTGAAAGAGATGGAGACCTCCGAGCAGCCCGGCGGCCGCCGCGCCGCAGCCGGCCCTCAGATGACCATCGAACAACGCCTCGCCGAACGCGCACGCCTCACCCGCCTCCGCCAGCAGGCTCTCAAGCTGTTTACGGACGAAGGCGTCGTCGCCATCATCACACCCACCCGCGACGCAGCGGACGGCGGCGGCACCGGCATCATCTTCGACGACAACGGCGCCAACCTTGCCCGCGACGCACAGAAGCCTGACAACGCCGTCAAGATACCGAACGCTGTGATGATGATCGAACACTACGATCGCCTCGCGCATCTCGCCGAAGCCCACGTCCCCGTCACGCTCGAAGTCAACATCGACACGAAGTTCACCGGCGACCACGAGCACGGCTTCGATACCGTCGCCGAGATTCCCGGCACCGATCCCAAGCTCAAAGACCAGGTCGTCATGGTCGGCGGCCATCTTGACAGCTGGATCTCCGGCACCGGAGCCACCGACAACGGTGCCGGCTCCGTCGTCGCAATGGAGGCCATGCGCATCCTGCGCGCGCTCGACGTTCACCCGCGCCGCACGCTTCGCATCGCTCTCTGGTCGGGCGAAGAAGAAGGCCTCTACGGCTCGCAGGGCTACGTCAAGATGCACTTCGGCAGCTTCGCTCCGCCAGCGCATCCTGACACCAGCGGCCTGCCTTCTTTCATGAGCCGCAACAAAGGCCCACTCACAACTACTAAAGAGTGGGAGACGCTCGACGCCTACTACAACCTCGACAACGGCACGGGCCGCATCCGCGGCGTCTACACGCAGCAGAACTTTCCCATCGGTCCCATCTTCGCGCAGTGGATTAAGCCGCTGAACGATCTCGGCGTCACCACCATCAGCTATCGCAACACCGGCGGCACCGACCACCTCAGCTTCGATGCGGTCGGTCTACCCGGCTTCCAGTTCATCCAGGACCCCATGGACTACGAGACCCGCACTCACCACTCCGACATGGACACCTTCGACAAGCTCCATCAGTCCGACCTCGAACAGGCCGCCATCGTCGAAGCCATCTTCCTCTGGAACACCAGCCAGCGCGATGCCATGATGCCGCGCAAGCCGTTCCCGCACCCGGAGAACGAGCGCGAGCTCAGCGCGCCGATCCCCAACATCTACCCCAACGCGCAGGTTCCACCGGCCGAAAGCAGTAAGCCTGAATAAATCTGCATCTCACCCACCTGCGGCGGAGACCTCCATCTCCGCCGCTTTTGCTTTTCACTCGAAGCTCAAAACTCAAAGCTCGAAGATCGGAACTCGCAGGGCAAACAATCCACAGATCCACTCAGCATCCGGCCGGAATCACTGTCTGAAATCCAGATTCACTGGCTTCTCCGCCAGCGGCTGCTCCCCCGTCGTAGGCACATCGGAGTTCACAACGTCAAACGAAACATGACTTAGCCAGATCTCGCCATTGGAATCCATCAACGCTCCAAACGAGATCCCCGTTGCATCGACCGGAACATTCAATACAACCTCATACTTCGTCCATCCACTCGTCCCTTTGATCGGCCGGCTCTGCATGTTGTCAAACGCCACAGCCTTGCTTCCCTGGTCGACGCGCATCCACAGTCCTGCCCACCCCGTCACGTTCTCTGAGCGCACCAACGCACTGAAGCGAACGCGCTTGCCTGCGTACTCCTTCGCTTGAATCGCCTGCATCAGTGTGCCGAACCCTTCCCCCGTCAAATCCGTCTTCGATGCAAGGTAGGCAGTCCCATCGCCATCCGATCCCACCCTGTAATTCTGCGGATGGTCGCCCGCCAGCAACCATCCAGCCGGCACTCCGTCCGTCGCCGCCACACACGGAACCAGCGATCCACACAGCAGCGTAAGAAGCAGAAGAGGACGACGCATTGAAAGCACCCCCTGTGCGATCAAAGCATTCTGCTCCTCGTGGCTTAGGCATCGCAACTGAAAATATCCGCGCAACGCCGGCCCTCTATCCGCATCCACAGATGCAGACCCGTCGTCTTCCTACGCTAAACTCATCTTCACGCCCCAAGAGCCTCTCCCATGAATGCCACGCCCCAATCCGGCAAAGGTTTCCGCTCCTGGTACAAGCGCCAGAGCCGCATCGGCCGTATCAGCTTCATCCTCACCGTGGCCATCATCTTCATGCTGCTGCTCGGGCACGTCTGGCACTTCGCCGAGCTGCTTTTCATCGGCCCCATCATCGTCTGCTTCATCGTCCTCTCACCACTGGTCATCATCTTGCTGTATCGCTGGACCACCCGGCGTCTTCTCTGGAAGGTGCGCAATCGCCTCATCGTCACCTATGCCTTGATGAGCCTCGCGCCTGTCGTCCTCTGCCTCACGCTCTTCTGCATTGCGTCGTACATCTTCGGGGGGCAGTTCGCTACCAACTCCGCACTCACGCTGCTCGACCAGGCCTCCCAGGAGGTCAGCGAGGAGACCGCCAGCGTCGCCATCATTCCCGCTGCCGGAAACGCGCACAGCGTAGAAGTGCGTCCGATACCGCGCCCCGGAAACGCCGCTCCCATCTCGCTTGCGCTGGTCAAATCCGGCATCCCGCAGTCGCTCACCGAGTACTCACCCGACGCACCCACCAACCCCTTTATCGGCCAACCCGTTCCCTCATGGCTCTACTCCGGTTTCCGCGGTCTCGTGACCTACAACGGCCAGCTCTATCTCATCGCTTATATCAACCTCACGCAGGCCGGCCACACCGTCACCGTTCTTGGCACCGAGCCCTTCAACACCGACGCCCTCGGCAGCATCGCCGCCGATCTCGGGCGCATCATCTTTATTCCCGGCTTCAGTGGCCATGACAACAATAAGTTCAGCGTCAATGAAACCAGCTCGGATTCGGGGGATACGGATGGCGACGTCAACGTTGTCGTCACTACACCAAAGGGCAAGGAGACCCTGGACCGCGCAATCGAGGATGCGCAAAAGAACGACGGCTCCGGAAACAACTTCCAGCGTCTCGACGCCGGAACGCTTCCGCCGCCCACTCATCTCTTCGACGTTCCCGTGGTTTTCAGCGCGCCGACCAGCGTCCTTGCATGGAAGGACGGGCACGACTTCCGTGGAATCATCACCGTGTTCTCGCGCCCGTCCATCCTCTATACCCGTCTCTTCGCCAGCACCAACGGCCTCGGCACATTTATCAAGATCGTCCTCGTCTCGATCGCCATCTTCTTCGCACTGCTGGAGCTCTTCGCCCTGCTGATGGCCGCCGGCCTCAGCCGCACGATCACGCGTTCCGTGCGCGAACTTTATCTCGGCACCCGCGAGATCGACCGCGGCAACTTCGCCCACCGCATCGTCATCAAGCGCAAAGACCAGCTCGGTGCGCTCGCCACATCCTTCAACGGCATGACCGCCTCCATCGTCGACCTCATGGCACAGCAGCGCGAAAAGGAACGTCTGCTCTCGGAGCTCTCCATTGCCCGGGAAGTGCAGGCCAATCTCTTTCCGCACAGCCCCGTTGCTCTTCCCGGCTTCGAGATCCATGCCGTCTGCCAGCCGGCGCGCACCGTCTCCGGCGACTACTTCGATTTCATCTTCGGTCGCCATGGCAATGAGCTCTGTCTCGCGCTCGGCGACATCAGTGGCAAGGGCATCTCCGCTGCTCTGCTTATGGCGTCGCTGCACTCCGCTGTCCGCGCCTTCGGCCTCAGCAACAGCGATGGCGGCTCCTCCAACGGCACAGCCCAGCCCTCACCCGCGCTGCTGCTCGAGCTGCTTAACAAACACATCTTCGCGAGCACGCCGCCCGAAAAGTACGCCACGCTGTTCCTGGCTTACTACGACGCCGTGACCCGCAGATTGATCTACTCCAACGCCGGCCACCTTGCGCCGATGGTCCTCTGCGCCGACGGCACCGTTAAGCATCTCGATTGCGGCGGTCCTCCCGTCGGGCTTCTCGACAATATCAAGTACGAGGAAGACACCGTCCAACTCACATCCGGCGATCTCCTTATGGCATTCTCCGACGGCCTTACGGAACCGGAGCAGAACGACGAGCAGTTCGGCGAAGATCGCCTCCTTAGCTACGTTCGCGAACACCACGCAGAGTCGCTTCCCACCCTCGCTGCGCAGACGCTGCGCCATCTGAAGGAATGGATCGGCAACCATGAGCAGCCGGACGACATGACGATTCTTCTCGCCCGGCAGCTCTAGCCTTTGCCTTTCTGTCTGTTACCCCACTGGGAGTCTGCTTGCTGTGCGGTGCAGCCCCAGCGCCCTACCTCCCGCCAACAAGCAGGTGCCGGCTCGGCGCAACGCTGCACACATTCCCGCTCGCGGCCCGCCACACCTCTCCATCCGCGAATGTCGCGCCGACCAGATGCACACGTATGATCTCAAAAGCCGGGCCTACCAGCAGGTCGCGATCCACATCGGTCTGGTCATCCGCGGACACATCAAAAGTCTTCTGCAGCACATCCTTCTCGTCCGTCACACCAACCGGAATTACGCGCGCCCCCGGAGCGATGTAACTCACGCTGAATTCCAGGCTGCGTACGGCGCCACGTGAAGACTTCAGATCAAAATGAACTCCGGAATTTCCCTGCTTTATCGCAAACGCCGGATCCTTCGAATCCTCGCGAGATACCGTCCACTCCATCCCCCCGGCAGATCTCCGTTGCGCGCTCAGAGCACCCACCGGTCACATCGGACTCAACTCAACGATCTCCAACTTCGCAAGCCGCTCTTTCACCTGCGCGAGCGTCTCCGCCTGCGTCGGTGCGGCCGCCGTGGCCGGTGCCTTCGCCTGCGTCGGCGGGGTTACCGTGACCGGCGTCGACGTCTGCTGCGCACCCGCCGCGCTCATTCCCGCCATCAATCCCAGAGCCGTCACAATAGCGAACCGCATCCGGCCTCCCGCGATTGCGACTCTATTTTGCTCCTACATTCTCAGACGCGTCCACAATCTCTGCACAACTCAATCGCGCTATCCTCAGCTGCATGCCCTCGCACTTTTCCCCGGCCGCAATGACCTTCCTTCGCGGCCTTGCGCGCAACAACGACCGCAACTGGTTCAACGCCCGCAAATCCATCTATGAGCGCGAGCTCAAAGCGCCGATGCTCGCCCTCATCGACGAGATCACGCAGTCCATGGCCGACTACGCGCCCGAGCACATGCGCCCTGCGCACAAGTCAATGATGCGCATCTACCGCGACATCCGTTTCTCGCCCGACAAGCGTCCCTACAAAACCCACCTCTCCGCCTGGTGGACGCGCCGCGGCATGGAAAAAACCTCCGGCGGCGGCTTTTATCTGCACATCGGCCCCAAAGACTGCTTCCTCGCCGCCGGCGTCTACATGCCCGAGCGCGATCAACTCCTCGCCCTGCGTCGCTGGATGGCGGAGAACCATCGCAGCTATAGAGCGCAGCTCAACAGACTTCTCAAGCCGCGCGGCGCGCGCACCCCAGCCGTGCAGCCCATCGACGCTGAAGCGCTCTCCCGCATGCCCAAAGGATTTCCCGCATGCCACCCGGCCGACGAGCTGCTCCGCGCGCGCAATTGGGGTGTACGCTGCGTCCTGCCCGCATCGCTCGCGCTTGAACCCGAACTCGCCCGCGAAGTCATCGAGCGCTTCCGTCTCATGGCGCCCATCGTTGACACGCTCAACAGCGCAATTCTCTCCGCCGAAAAACCCTCTTCCGAGCCGCTTCACCGCGTTCGCGCCAACGCCTTCTTGTAACCCTTTCAAGTAATTTCGCCCATGTTTTCCGCCAAAAAACGCCCAATTCTGGGTACTTTCGGCTGAAAACCCCAAAAATACCTGTGGAAACAGGTGTTTTGACATTGACAAACACTCTGCAACGCGCGATGGTGAATCACGGCGCGGTTCTCCGCACCCGCATAAACACTGACGATTTGGTGCGGTGCAGAAGGCGGCAAGGCGGGATCCCGGACTCACCAGAGTGGACGTTCACCATCCGCTGCGGTGGTCCCGATGGCCCCTCACAAAATTCGTTTCAAAGGAGTTCCCTCAATGGCAAAAGGCATGACCAAGACACAGCTCGTCCGCGCAATGGCGGAAAAGCTCGAGCTCACGAACAAGCAGACCGCAGCATTCTTCGAGACCCTCGCAGAGACCGCTGTGAAGGAAACCAAGAAGAACGGCGAGTTCACCATCCCCGGCCTCGGCAAGCTTGTCAAGGCGGAGCGCAAGGCCCGCATCGGTCGCAACCCCCAGACCGGCGAGGCCATCAAGATCAAGGCCAAGACCGTTGTGAAGTTCCGCGTCGCCAAGGCCGCGAAGGACACCATCGCGCCGCCCAAGAAGTAACTGGGCTTCGCACGAATCAAGATCGCACGAAAGGCCGGAGCTCTGCTCCGGCCTTTCGTGTCTCTGCTGCAAATTCTCTCAGCTCGCTTCGGAAACGGCGGGCGTCTCCTTTGGCCGCGGCAGAAACGCCTTCACGACGATCCACGCACCCAGCGAAATCAGCACACCGCGAATCATCAGCATCGAGTTGAAGTTCCACCCAAACACCACGTACGTGATCACCACGCCCACCATGTAGATCTCGCCGAAGACGCCCTGCACCCAGTGCGGCTTCTTCCCCGCCGCCGGAACCTGCGGCGACGGAGCGGGCAAAAACCGCGGCACCGCGTTTCGATACGCCATATAGGGCTCGCCAAACCCCGCCGTCAGAAACGGCTCTTCCGCAAGCGCCAGCCGCACCTGCAGCAGCCAGACCAGCACAATGCAGAACACCGCTCCGCTCGGCGGCATCAGGATCGACAAACCGCACGTATGCAGAATCGTCCCGAGGTACAGCGGGTTGCGCGTCCTGCGATACGGCCCATCTGCCAGCAGGGCGTCGCCATGCATCTGCGGCGATTGCACCACGCTCACACCGACGTATGACGCTCCCCACACGCGCAGCCACGCGCCCAGGGTCAGCAACACAATCGCCGCGATCAGTACACCATCCGTCGCCGCGATGAACGACAGCCATCCCGTGCGCGACAGCCATGACGAGAGCACCAGCCACGTCCGCAGCCGCGTCCATCCCAGCGCGTCACACCAAGGCGCCCAGAAGCCCAGCGTGAAAATCACCGCATGCAGAAACCACCGAAACCTGTATTCGAACTTCGTTGCACCCATCAGAAACTATCCACCCTCACTTCATCCTCACTCACCGGCGCAGTATTCACCGCGACCGCGCTCAGCGTATCCACGCTCGCCGGCGCCCCCTCATCCTTGTAAATCACGCCGCTCTTCATCACAAAGCTCACATGTTCGAGCACGCGAATATCCTTCAGCGGATCGCCGCTTACGGCAATCACATCCGCCCACTTGCCCGGCTCCAGCGACCCAACCTTGTCCGTCCATCCCATCAGGTCCGCTGCGTTCAGCGTCGTCGTCTTCAGCGCCTCCAGCGGAGTCATCCCAAACTGGTTCACATAGACATCCAGTTCGTGCGCGTTCAATCCATGCGGATACACGGCGGCGTCGGTGCCCATCGCAACCTTCACTCCGCTCTCAATCGCATGCCGCGCATTTTTCTTCTCCACTGCGGCCACGTCGGCCATCTTCTGCGCATAGAACGGCGGCAGATGTCCGTACTCGCGCTGCCAGTCGATGAGGTACGCCGTGGGCACAAAGTACGTTCCATGCTTCTTCATCATCGCAATGTCTTCATCGTTCATGTAACTTCCATGCTCAATCGAATCGACGCCAGCCTCGCTCGCCCACAGAATTGCCTGCGCCCCATGCGCATGAGCCGCTACCTTCCGCCCCAGCCGGTGCGCGTCGGCCACAATCGCCTGCATCTCTTCCAGCGTGTACTGCGAGGCCTGCGGATCGTCCCCCTTCGAAAGCACACCTCCGCTCGCACCAATCTTGATCAGATCCGCGCCATATTTGATGTTGCGTCTCACCATGTGCTGCACCGCGGCGATACCGTCCGCCACGCCATCGCCCTGCACGTTGTACTGCGCCGGCAGCAGATTCTCATCCATGTGCCCGCCCGTGATGCCCAGCGGAGGTCCGCTGACCTGCATATGCGGCCCGGGAATATGCCCCGCATTGATCTCATCGCGGAGCGCCACGTCGGTGAACCCATCCGCGCCAACATTGCGCACCGTCGTGAACCCAGCCTCCAGCGTGGTCTTCGCATTCTCCACGCCGATGATCGCCTCCTTCGCCGGCGTCATCGACAGCTCGAAGTAGGGATCGAAGTTCGTCGTCATCGTGAGGTGCGTGTGCACATCGATCATCCCGGGCAGCACCGTGTCGTTGCTTAGATCAACGACCCGATCGCCTTCCTTGGCGGGCGTGTCTGCCGTCTTCGCCAAGCCCACAATTTTGTCGCCCTCGACAATCACCGTCTCGTCTGGCAACTCATTGCCCGTGTGCACATCGATCACATGGCCTGCACGAATCAGCGTCCGCTCCGCACGCGGCTGGTAGGTCTGCTGCGCCCACGCGCTCATTGCCATACACAACAGCCCGCACGAAAGCACACGCATGCGCATCATTGTCTCCTTTGGAACTGATCGGAAGCTGGACACAGTCTAACGCCGCCGCCTAACGGTTCGGCTGATTGCTGACGATTTCCTTGCCGCCGCCTTTCGCAATCACATACACCGGACCATTCACCTTCGGCAGCTTGTTCGGCGGGTCCGTCAGCGACTGCCATAAAAAAATTCGCTGCGGCCCGCTCCACTTCGCCGCGAAACTCTCCGGGGTCTCAAAGATCTTCGGCGCATCCAAAAAGAAGCTTCCGTACCAAAGATTCGAGCTCCGCCCCTGCAGGATATGAATGTTGTTGCGCTTCAGATAGAAGCCCAGCGTCGACCCCGACTCATACTCGCCATGAATCGCGACCATGTCCTGTGGCTGCACGATCGGCGCGATCTTCTCCGCCAGTTGCGCCGAGCTGATCACCGGCGCGAATGTCACCAGGCCCATGTGTGCCGCCAGCAGAAACCCAAACGCTCCCGCCGCCATCGCCACATTCGCCTGCATCGGCCGCGCCCGACGGCGCAGCAGCAATGACGCGAGCGGCCCAGCCACCAGGCTCACCGCCGCCAGAATCAGCGGCACGCGAAACAAGCCAAGCGCCTCCGCATTCAGATCCAGAAAGTGTCCCATGCTCATTGCGTAGTCGCTCGGGTGTTCGCTCAGCATCGACGCGAGATCGACATGCCCCATCGGTGTATGCGCGCGCAGCAGTATGCCGATCACCGCCACAGCAAACAATCCGCCCAGCACAAGCAGCACCTCGGTCGCATGGATCGCTGCCTGCCCAGCCCGAATCAGACGCAGAGCTTCCTCGTGTTCGCGCCCCGGCGCCACTACCATCGACCCTGCCTTCGCCCATCGCGGCCGGAAGTGATCGACGTACGCGAGCCATCCCGCGCCCAGCACCGCGAGCGCCGGGAACGCCGGCATTACGTAGTACTCCTGCCGCGTTGAGAACAGAAAGAACAGCAGCACAAAAGCAGCCCACACCGCCAATAGCAATCGTGCGCGAAATTTCAGCGGCAGATCATGGCGCCGGAACTGACCGCGCCACTTCTGGCTTCGTGCGGGCAGGGCCCATCCTGCCGCCTTGAACCCGAAAGCCGACCACGGCATCATCCATATCAGGCACAGTCCCCAGAACAGCACCAGCGGCACAGTGTCGTAGTCATGCGGCACGCGCAGGTTCAAGTACCGCAGCACGTGCTCGTTCATGAAGTAGAACCAGAACCATCCGCGCACATTGCCATCCGTCGGCAGCGGCACAATCCAGTGCCCATGCACAAAACGAAACGGCGTCGGATGCCCCTCGGTCGGATTCGCCAGCCCTCCCAGCACATGCCACGGCGCTGCAATCACCAGGAACACCACCAGTGAGCTCCACGGACAAAGGGCCATCACGCGCGCCCATCCGCGCCTCCATCCTCGCGACAGCCACAGGTAGATCAGCACCGTGGCGACCGGAAACACA
>Ga0335074_10003403_pt1 | contig 21731 bp, 9 predicted proteins | sample Lox_Sample_23_FD_206715 | JGI IMG/M metagenome (GOLD analysis project Ga0335074, IMG submission 206715) | Soil microbial communities from Loxahatchee National Wildlife Refuge, Florida, United States - Lox_Sample_2.3 | ecosystem: Environmental > Terrestrial > Soil > Wetlands | place: USA: Florida... | reverse complement strand
TAAGGCCGGCGGGCGACTGCCAGTACTGGGGCGCGACTTCCATGACGACGTAGTACTGATTGAGCGGAGTGTAGATGACGGAGACTTCGGACTGGCCGAAGGCGCTGTAAAGGGCGCTGTCGAGGGTCTCCGGGGTTTGGCCGAGACGCGCGGCGGCGACGCGGTTATAGTTCATCATTTCTTCCAGGCCGCCGTTTTGCTGATCGGTGTTCACGTCCTGGAGGCCGGGGAGCTTCTTCATCTGCTGCAGGAGGACCTGTCCCCAGTGGGCGAGATCGGGGATGTTGTCGGACTGAATGGTGTACTGGTAGAGCGCACTGCTGGAACGGCCGCCAATGCGCAGGTCCTGCACGGGCTGCAGGAAAACCGAGGCGCCGGCCAGGCGGTTGAGTTTGGGACGCAACTGGTTGATGACGTCCATAGCGCTGGCGGAACGCTCGCCCTTGCCATGACCGAGCGGCTTGAGGGCGATGTAAACGAAACCGCCGTTGCTGGAGCCGTTGCCGCCGGTATAGGCATTCACGTGAGCCACGGCGGGGTTTTGCTGGATGACTTTCACGATCTGCTGGATGGAGTACTTCATGAAGGGGAAGGAAGCGTCCTGGGGGCCCTGCACGCCGCCAACCAGCGCGCCGGTGTCCTGCTGGGGGAAGAATCCCTTGGGAATGCGGACGATGGCGAGGACGTTGAGGCCGATGGTGACGCCGAGGACGATGAGGATGAGGACCGGGTTATCGAGGGCCCAGACGAGCGAGCTGCGGTAAATGGAGAGCAGGCCGGAGAAAAACTTCTCGCTGGCGCGATAGAAGATGTTGTGGCGGCCTTCTTTCTTCTCCGGCCCCCTGAGCAGGTGGGCGCACATGGTGGGGGTGGTGGTGAGCGAGATGACCATGGAGACGACGATGGCGCTGGAGAGAGTAACGGCAAACTCGCGAAAGAGGCGGCCGACAATGCCGCCCATCATGAGAATGGGGATGAAGACGGCAATGAGGGACATGCTGATGGAGAAGACGGTGAAGCCGATTTCGCGCGCGCCCACCAGCGCGGCGTTGAAGGGGGGCATGCCGCTTTCGAGATGGCGCGTGATGTTTTCCATCACCACAATGGCGTCGTCGACGACGAAGCCGGTGGAGATGGTGAGCGCCATGAGAGAAAGATTGTCGATGCTGTAGCCGAAGAGGTACATCACGGCGAAGGTGCCGATGAGGGAGACGGGCACAGCGACGACGGGAATCAGCGTGGCGCGGGGACTGCGCAGAAAGAAGAAGACCACGAGGACGACGAGGACGACGGCACCGGCGAGGGTCTCTTCGACGTCGCGCACGGAGGCGCGGATGGTGGTGGTGCGATCGAGAACGATGGTGGTCTGAATGCCCTGAGGGAGGACGGCCTCGAGAGCGGGCAACTCCTGGCGGACCCGATCGACGGTGTCGATGATGTTGGCGCCGGGCTGACGGAAGATGATGAGGAAGACGGCTCGCTGGCCATCCATGAAGCCCGCGGTGCGGATATTCTGGGTGGAATTGTAGACGCCGGCGACATCGGAGAGGCGGACCGCCTGGCCATTGTGATAGCCGATGACCAGAGGCGCGTAATCCGCGGCCTGGGAGATCTGGCCGTTGTCGACGATGTCCTCGGTCATGACCCCGTTGGAGAGCTGGCCGAGGGGCATGTCAGAGTTCTGCAGGCTGAGGATGGAACGGACGCTGGCGAGGGTGAGACCGTAGCTTTCCAGCTTCGTGGGATCGACTTCGACGCGAACCGAGGGCGTGGCACCTCCGCCGACGAAGATCTGGCCGATTCCCTGGACCTGAGAGAGGCGCTGCTCGAGCAGCGTGGAGGCGAGGTCGTAGACTTTGGTGACGTCGTATTTCTTCGAGGTGAGGCCGATGATGAGGATGGGGGCGTCGGCCGGGTTCGATTCCCAATAATGGGGATTAGAGGGAAGATCGGCGGGGAGGTAGGTGCGGGCGGCGTTGATGGCGGCCTGCACGTCGCGGGCGGCGCCGTTGATGTTGCGGCTGAGATCGAACTGCATGGTGATCTGCGTGCTGCCCAGGGAGCTGGAGGAGGTCATCTCGGTAAGGCCGGCGATGTGGCCGAGCTGGCGCTCGAGGGGAGTGGCGACCGAGGAGGCCATGATCTGGGCGCTGGCGCCGGGCAGGCTGGTGTTGACGTTGATGGTGGGGAAATCGACCTGAGGCAGGGGCGCAACCGGCAGGACCATGTAGCCGACCGCGCCGGCAATGGCCACAGCGATGGTGAGCAGCGTGGTGGCGATGGGACGCCGGATGAAGGTCCAGGAGAGGCTCACGGCTGCATCTCCTCGGGGCTGGGCATGGCGTTGCCGGCAGCGAGGGAGGGACGGCGGCCGGTGATGCGCTGGCCGAGCTTATCGAAGAAGATGTAGATGACCGGTGTGGTGTAGAGGGTGAGGATCTGGCTGAGGAGCAGGCCGCCGACCATGGCGATGCCGAGGGGACGGCGCAGCTCGGAGCCGAGGCCGCGGCCGAGAGCCAGGGGCAGACCGGCGAGCAGAGCGGCCATGGTGGTCATCATGATGGGGCGGAAGCGCAGCATGCTGGCTTCGAAGATGGCCTCAGTGGAATCCTTGCCGTGCTCGCGCTCCGCTTCGAGCGCGAAATCGACAATCAGGATGCCGTTCTTCTTCACAATACCGATGAGAAGAATGATGCCGATGATGGCGACGACGCTGAGCGACTGACGAAAGAGCATGAGCGCGAGCAGCGCGCCCACGCCGGCCGAAGGCAGCGTGGAAAGAATGGTGATGGGGTGAATGAAGCTCTCGTAGAGGACGCCGAGGACGATGTAGACGACCACGAGGGCGGCGAGGATGAGGAGCGCTTCGTTGGAGAGCGAGTTTTCGAAAGCCGCCGCAGTTCCCTGGAAAGAAGCCTGGAGACTGGCGGGAAAGTGGAGGTTATCGGCGACCTTGTTGATTTCGGAGATGGCGCCGCCGAGGGAGGCATTCGACGCAAGGTTGAAGGAGATGGTGACGGAGGGGAACTGATTCTGGTGATTGATGGAGAGCGGCTCGGTGGTAGTGCTTTCCGTGGTGAAGGCGCTGAGGGGGATTTCCGACGCGCCGGCAGAGGAGGTGGTGGTGTTGGGGGTGGTGCCCGCGGTGGTGCCGGTGGCCGGAGAGGAAGCGCCCTGCGCGCTGCTGCCGGGAGCCAGCACGGTGGGTGGAGCGGCGAGAGCGCCGGACGAAGGCGTGTAGAGCACGCTGGAGGTGAGCGCACTGGAACCAGCCGCGGGGGACGCTGAAGCGGAATAGGTGGTACTGGCGCCGGCGCCGCTGGCGCCGTTGGAGGCCCCGTTCTGCAAATACAGATCCTGGAGGTTGCCGGGATTCTGCTGCCACTGCGGCGCGGCCTCCAGCACCACGTGGTACTGGTTGAGCTGGGTGTAAAGGGTGTTGATCTGACGCTGACCGTAGGCGTCGTAGAGGGTGTTATCGATGGTGGTGGGAGCGATGCCGAGGCGCGAGGCGGTGACGCGGTCGATCATGAGAGTCACGGCGCGGCCGCCGGTCTGCTGATCGGTGGCGACGTCTTCAAGATCGGGGAGCTTTTTGAGCTGAGCAACGAATTTCGAGGTCCACTCGTTCAGCTCATCGGTATCGGGGTCCTCGAGCGTGTACTGATATTGGGTGCGGCTCACGCGGTCGTCGACGGTGATGTCCTGCACGGGCTGCATGTAGAGGTGCACGCCCTGTACCTGCTGCAGGCTGTTTTGCAGGCGTCGAATGACGTCGGAGGCGCTGATGTAGGCGGGCACGCGCTGGGCCAGCGGTTTGAGGTTAATGGAGATGCGCCCGCTGTTGAGCGTGGTGTTGACGCCGTCGACGCCGATGAAGGAGGAAATGCTCTGCACGGCAGGATCCTGGAGAATGACCTTCTCGAGGGCCTGCTGCTGGTTCTTCATGGCGGTGAAGGAGACAGCCTGGGGGGCCTGCGAGATGCCCTGGATAACGCCCGTATCCTGCACCGGGAAGAAGCCCTTGGGAATGACGATGTAAAGCCAGATGGTGAGGACCAGGGTGGAGGCGGCGATGAGGAGGGTGAGGGTCTGGAAGCGGAGAACGACGCGCAGGGTGCGGCCGTAGAAGGCGATCATGCGGTTGAAGACGTGCTCCGACCAGCGGTAGAAGCGGGTCTGCTGCGACTCCGGATTGTGGCGGAGGATGCGCGAGCACATCATGGGCGTGAGCGTGAGCGAGACAACGGCGGAGATGATGATGGTGACGGCGAGAGTGACGGCGAATTCGCGGAAGAGGCGGCCGACGACATCGCCCATGAAGAGCAGCGGGATGAGCACGGCGATGAGAGAGACGGTGAGGGAAACGATGGTGAAGCCGATTTGCCCGGCGCCGGTGAGCGCGGCCTCCATGGGGGGCATGCCCTCTTCGAGGTAGCGCGAGATGTTCTCGATCATCACGATGGCGTCGTCCACGACGAAGCCGGTGGCGATGGTGAGCGCCATCATGGACAGGTTGTCGAGGCTGTACCCGAGCAGGTACATGGCAGCAAAAGTGCCTACCAGCGAGACGGGCATGGCCACGGTGGGAATGATGGTGGCGTAGAGACTGCGCAGGAAGACGAAGATGACCAGAATCACCAGGACGACGGTGAGCATGAGCTCGAACTCGACATCGTCGACCGAGGCCTGGATGGAGGTGGTCATGTCGGTCAGAGTGTGGATCCGGACAGAGGCGGGCATGTCCACTTCGAGGGTGGGCAGGATCTTCTGAATGCTGCGGACGACGGTGATGGTATTGGCGCCGGGCTGGCGCTGAATGTTGAGGATGATGGCGGGAGTGACGATGGGGGGCTTGCTGCCCACGCCTGCCTGGCCCATCCATGCGGCCTCTTCGTTGTTCTCGACGCCGTTGACGACGCTGGCGACGTCCCTGACGAAGATGGGGGCGCCATTCTGATAGGCGACGACCACATCTTTGTACTGGCCGGCGCTGGTGATCTGGTCGTTGGAATCGATCTGATAGTCCTGGCGCGGTCCGTCGAAGTTGCCCTCGGCGGAGTTGGCGCTGGCATCGACCAGCGCGCTGCGGAGGTTTTCCATGGTCAGACCGTAGGAGGCGAGCTGGGCGGGGTTGGCCTGGATGCGCACGGCAGGCTTTTGTCCGCCGCTGAGGCTGACGAGTCCGACGCCGCTGATCTGGGAAATTTTGGGCGCGAGGCGCGTGTCGACCAGGTCTTCGACCTGGGAGAGCGGCATGGAGTTCGACGTGATCGCGAGGGTGAGAATGGGGGCGTCGGCGGGATTGGTCTTGCTGTAGACGGGGGGCGTGGGCAGATCGGAGGGCAGATAGGACTGCGCGTTATTGATGGCGGACTGGACTTCCTGCTCGGCCACGTCAATGGAGAGAGTGAGGTCGAATTGCAGAACGATGACCGAGACCCCGTCGGCGCTGGTGGAGGTCATCTGGCTGAGGCCGGGCATTTCGCCCATCTGGCGCTCGAGGGGAGCGGTAATGGTGGTAGCGGTGACGTTGGGGTTGGCGCCGGGATAGAAGGTGAGGACCTGGATGGTCGGGTAATCGACCTCGGGCAGCGCGGAGACGGGCAACTGCGTAAAGGCCACAATGCCCGCCAGCAGGATGGCCGCCATGAGCAGAGAGGTGGCGACCGGCCGCAGGATAAATGGGCGGGACGGGCTCACGGGGCTTCGCTCTCTCCGCTGATGCTGGTCTGCTGAATGTTCAGCTTCTGTTTCGAGAGGATGACCGGGGAACCATCGACCAGCTTCTCGAATCCGCTGTCGGCGACGACGTCGCCGGGCTGAATGCCCTGCACGCCGGTGAGATTGTTGTCAGTGACGCCGGTTTTTACGGTGGTCATGACAACGTGATACTGCGGGGCCTTCGATTTGGCGGAGGGGGTGGCGGGCGCGGGTTGGGAGGCGCCGGCCTGGGGCGCGCCCTGCTGGGTTCCGGGGCCGGGTTTGACCACGTAGACGAAGGCGGCGGCGCCGTTGTGCTGGATGGCCGATGCGGGGACGAGGGTCTGGTTCTGGAGCGTGTTAACCAGCAGCTTTGCGTTCACGAACTGATTGGGAAAGAGCATGCCGTTGGAATTGGGAAATTCCGCGCGGAGCTGGAGGGTGCCGGTGGTGGTGTTGATGAGGTTGCTGGTGCTGATGAGTTTGCCTACGCCGAGCTCGTGCACGCTGTTGCTGTCCCAGGCCTGGACCTGCAGCTGCTTGCCCTGGCGCATCTGCTGCAACACCTGGGGCAGATCGCCTTCAGCGACAGTGAAGATAACGGTGATGGGCTGAATCTGGGCCACGACCACGAGGGTGGTGGTGGAGTTGGCGGTGACCAGATTGCCTGGATCGACGAGGCGCAGGCCGACGCGGCCGCTGATGGGCGAAGCGATGTGGCAGAAACCAACCTGGACCTTGTCGTACTGCACGACGCCTTCGTCGTTCTTCACCGTGCCTTCATCCTGGAGGACGAGCTTCTGCTGATCGTCGAGGGTCTGGCGCGGAATTGCATTCTTCGACCAGGCGAGCTGATAGCGCGCGAGGTCCATCTTCGCTTCCGCCAGCAGAGCCTGATCGCGCTCGAGGGCGCCCTCGGCCTCAGTGAGCTGGGCGGCGTAGGGAGATGGATCGATGTCGATGAGGGGGTCGCCCTTGCGGACATACTGGCCTTCGCGATAGTGGACGGCCTGGATCACGCCGGTGACTTCGGCATTGATGGAGTCGGTGTAGACGGGGGTAACGGTGCCAATCGCCTGGAGATAGACGCCGAGGCTGCCGTGGGTGACCGTGGCGGGGATGATGGTCACGGGACCGGTAAAGGCGTGGCGTCCGCCGACCGCCGCGGTTGGGGCGGCGCGGTAGGTGTAGATCCAGTAAAAGAGCAGGCCGAAAAGGACGAGGATCACCAGCCATATCCAGCGATGGCGCCTGCCGCGCGGCCTTCCGGCTGCGGAGGACGGCAGTTGATGATCGGGAGGAGCAACAGAAGCGGAAGGTTCAGGAGTCATTTGGCTCGAATCGTTCAATCGTTCAGAGTGCAAACCCGGAGGCGCGCGAGGCTCGATGTTCCGGAATGGCTACGGCAAATCCTGCGTTGCAATGTCCCTTTGACATCCGTTCAGGCCGCCGCTCGCTGCTGGTCGCGCCGGCTTGTGAGCTATGGCTTCGGGGTACCGTCACTCAGGAATTGCGATAACGGTGAAAAGCCGCGTTAAATCTGAAGTTTATCACCGCACCTGGATCTTGCCGTGGGTGAAAGCGATGCCTGGGTCCCACGCGCGAACGTGCAGCGGAGGGTTGGATAAGGGACGGACGAAGCCGCAAAATGGTCGCAGGAAAACTCGAAATTGGAGCGTGAGGGCGGCCGGGTAGTTTTTTCGGCGAGGAGCGGCGTGGCTGCGGCAATTTGAGGGCGACCGTGCCCCTGTTGCTCCGCGCAGGGCCTGCGCTCCCTGTTGGCCGGGTCAGCTCGATATCTCGGCTTCGGTTTACAGCGACCCTGAAAATGCTTCAGGCTCGTGCAATCCTGCGCAACTCCGGCAGTACGGCTCCCAACTCGGCCGCGGGGGCGTTCGCGGTTCCCAGGCTGAAATAGAGACGGCGCCACAAGGCATAGAGGCGATCGCAGACGGCGGCGGCGGCGGAATCCGGGTGGATGGTGCGATTCGGCAGACACAGCTTCTCCTGGGCCGCTTCGACGGTGGGGAAAGCGCCGGCGGCGAGCATGGCCATGATGCCCGAGCCGAGGCTGGTGGGGACGCCGTCGGGCACCAGCACCGGCTTGTTGAGGACGTTGGCGTAGACCTGGTTCAGAACGGCGTTGCGCTGGGGCACGCCGCCGGCGTTGATGACCCGCTGGACGGGAACGCCGTGCTCGGCCATGCGCTCGAGAATGACGCGGGTGTGAAAGGCGGTGCCCTCGATGGCGGCGAAGAGCTCGTCCTGCGCGGTGTGGACCAGGTTCCAGCCGAGGGTGACGCCGCCGAGTTCCGGATTGACGAGCACGGTGCGGTCGCCGTTGTCCCAGGTGAGGCGGAGGAGGCCGGTTTGTCCGGGGCGGTACTGTTCCAGGCCTTCGGAGAGCGCGGCTACCGTGGTTCCGGCGCGACGCGCGATGGCTTCGAAAATGTCGCCGGTGGCGGAAAGGCCGGCCTCGATGCCGGTGAAGCGCGGATGCACACTGCCGGGCACCACGCCGCAGACACCGGGCACCAGCTGGGTGCGGCTCGACATGGCAATGATGCAGGTGGAGGTGCCGACGACGTTGACCACATCGCCTTCGCGAATGCCGGAGCCGAGCGCGTCCCAGTGGGCGTCGAAAGCTCCGACGGGGATGGGAATGCCAGCGCGCAGGCCGAGTTCGGCGGCCCATTTGTCACAGAGATGGCCGGCTATGCGATCGGAAGCGAGGTATTCGCCCTGAAGCGCATCGCGAACGCCGGCGAGCAGCGGATCGACTTTGACCAGGAACGACTCGGGGGGCAGGCCGCCCCATTTCGGATTCCACATCCACTTGTGGCCCATGGCGCAGACGCTGCGCCTGGCCTGGCGCGGGTCGACGATACCGGCCAGCGTGGCCGCGACCATATCGCAGTGCTCGAAAGCGCTCGAGAAGAGAGCGCGCTTTTGGGGATTGTGGCGGAGCCAGTGGAGGAGCTTGGCGAATCCCCACTCGTGGGAGTAGACGCCGCCGCACCATTCGATCGCCTCGAGGCGTTCGCGATGGGCGAGCTCGGTGATCTCGCGGGCCTCGGCGTGGGCGCGATGGTCGCACCAGAGGTAGTAGTCATCCAGCGGCTGCATGCGGGCGTCGACGGGGACGACGCTGGAACCGGTGGTGTCGAGGGCGATGGCGGCGACCTGATCGCTCGTGACGCCGGTACTGCGGAGGACGGCGCGCGTGGCCTGGGCGAGAGCGCGCATCTGGTCGGCGTGAGCCTGAGTGGCGAAGTCGGGATCGTCGCGGCGGCGATGGAGGGGATATTCCGCGGAGGCGGTGCCGAGGCAGCCGCGCGCGCTGTCGAGGAGGGTGACGCGGACGCTGAGGGTTCCGAAGTCGACGCCGGCAACAAGGGTCATAGGAGGTAGGCGAACTCCCGAGGCAGGGGGTTGGGTGGGTAAACCTTTACCGATCCGCCCCTCCATTCAAATCCAATCCGGGGGAGTTGTCCAGCGCCGCGTCCGCTGGCTCTTTTCCGCGGAACAACTTACGCTTTGTGCTACGGCATCAAAAGGACTACCCCGGCGTGTTCAGCCCGCATCCTTACCTGTGCGTGGCCTGCCAACACTCCGCTTCTCACCATGAGCGGCAACAGAAACAGAGGATCCCAGCACGCCTGGGGAGACCGGGTTCGCGCGCTGCGGAACACGCCGCCGGTGCTGAGGATGATGTGGGCGGCGGGGCGGAGCGTGGTGGTGTGGGGCCTGGCGCTGCGCGTGGCGCAGCCGCTGCTGACGCTGGGCATCGGCTTCGTCGCCGCGGCCATTATTCAGGGCGTTGCCCACGCGATCGAAGGCCGCCCGCTGATGCAGCACTTCTGGTGGCTGGTGGGCGCCGAGATCGGGCTGGCGCTGCTCAACGGCATCCTGAACCGGGGGATGGACTACACCGATCAGATTCTGGCCGATCGATACACCAATTACGTCAGCGTGCGGGTGATGGAGCAGGCGGCCCGGCTCGACCTGACGACGTACGAAGACCCGAACTACTATGACCGGCTGGAGCGGGCGCGGGTGCAGGCGACCGACCGGCTGGCCATGATCCAGATGATGGGCCGCCTCTTCCAGCAGGTGATTCTGACGCTGATCTGGAGCGGCGTGCTCATCTATTACTCGCCGCTGATGATCGTGCCGCTGATTATCGGCGTACTCCCTTCGTTTGTGGGCGAGACGCACTTCGCGTTCCTGGGCTACGAGAAGAATTTCAACCAGACGCCGCGCAAGCGGATCATGGATTATCTGCGCCAGGTGGGCGGGAGCAAGGAGTCGGCCAAGGAACTGAAGCTGTTCAACCTGAGCGGATATCTGACAGAACGGTTTCGGGGACTGGCAGGTGGGATCTACGACGAGAATGTCGAACTGGCAAATAAGAAACTCGTCTGGGGCGGGCTGCTCTCACTGATCAGCACCATCGGCTACTACGGCGCGTATGTCTATGCGATCTACCTCGCCATTCACGGGCGATATCCGAGCCTGAAAGCATTCGTGTTTGTCACGCAGGCCATCCAGCAGGCCAGCTCGAATTTCCAGCAGGCATTCTCGACGGCTTCCGGGATTGCGGACCAGGCGCTGTTCCTGACCGACCTGATCGAATTCTTTGCGATCAGGCCTACGGTGCAGAACAAGCCCAATGCCCTGCCCGCGCCGCGGCCCATCCAGCGCGGATTCGAATTCAGGAATGTTTCCTTTGCCTATCCGGGCACCGAAAGGATGGTGCTGAAGAACTTCAACTTCACGATTGAGCCGGGACAGCGGATCGCGCTGATCGGGGAGAACGGGCAGGGCAAGACGACGGTGGTGAAACTGATCACGCGCCTGTACGATCCCACGGAAGGAGAGATTCTGCTGGACGGGGTGGATCTGCGCGATTACACGCTTGAAGAGCTGCACCGCGAGATGGGGGTGATCTTCCAGGACTTCATGCGCTACGAAATGACGGTGAAAGAGAACATCGGCGTGGGGCATGTGGAGGTGCCGCACTCCAACGAGGAGCTGATGGCGGCGGCGCAGAAGAGCCTGGCGGCGGAGGTTGTGGCCAAGCTGGCCGGGGGCTACGACCAGATGCTGGGACGGCGCTTCGTCAGCGGCGTGGACCTTTCTGGCGGCGAGTGGCAGCGGATCGCGCTGGCGCGCGCGTATCTGCGGGATGCGCAGCTGCTGATCCTGGACGAGCCGACAGCGGCGCTGGACGCGAAGAGCGAGCTGGAGGTCTTCGAACGGTTCGCGGAGCTGACCGCGGGCAAGATGGCGCTGCTGATCTCGCATCGTTTCTCCACGGTGCGCATGGCGGATCGCATCGTAGTACTGGCGGATGGGCGGCTGGTGGAAGAAGGCAGCCACCAGCAGCTGATGGCTCTGGGCGGGCGCTACGCCGAGATGTTCGAAATGCAGGCAGCAAGCTACAGGTAACCGGCGATGGCGGAACAGGTGGCCATGATCGACGAGCAACGGATGCGGGAAGCGGGGCTCTCCGCGGAGGGGCTGCGCGCGGCGGCGCGCGAGGACGCGCACCGCTGGAGCACCGTGGACGAGGCGGATGGAATGCGCGGGTTCGCAGCGCGGGCGGAAGCGGCGCGGCAAAAACTGGACGCGCTGTTCTCAGCGCTGGAGGGGCTGCCGACCGAGGGATGGCCGGGGCCGGAGCCGCTGCTGGAGATCCGCGAGAATCCACGGCTGATGCGCTCGGCGCTGGCGGAGCTGCACTCGGTGAAGAGGAAAGTGCGCCGGCTTCCCTTTGCGGCGACCGCTCATGAGGTGGAACCGCGCACGGCGGCGGTGGCCCGCGGTTATCTGGCAGCCAGCAATTCAATATGGAATGCCGACGCGCTGCGGATCTACCTGGCGGAACTGCAGGGCGCTGAGGCGCTGCTGCTGGCCGAACTGTGGGTGCTGCCGGTGATGCTGCGGTTCGTGCTGCTGGAAGAGGCTCTGGAGGACGCCGGGGAGCGGCTGGAGGCGCTGCGCTGGAGCGCGGGCGCGCCGGTCCTGGACGGCCCGGGAAGCGATGCGGCCATTGCTGCGCGGATTACCGCGCGTTTGCTGGCGCTGCGGGAGATCGCTTACGTGGACTGGTACTTCGTGATGGAGCCGCTGGTGGTCTTCGACGCGGTACTGCGCGAAGACCCGGCGGAGACGTATGCGCGGATGGATTTCGACAGCCGCGAGGTCTACCGCAAGCAGGTGGCGCGGATCGCGCGCTGCTCGGTGTGCTCGGAAACAGAAGTGGCGCAGGAGGCGATCAAGCTGGCGCGCGAGGCGCAGCAGCAGCCGGTGGTGGATGCGCGCGTGTATCTGCGGCGGGCCCACGTGGGGTATTACCTGATCGATCGCGGTTTTGAAGATCTGAAAGCGCGGATCGGTTACAGCCCCAGCCTGATCGAGCGCACGAGAGCCGGAGTGCGCCGGCACGCGGACGATCTGTTCGTGGGATCGATCGAGGTGCTGACCATTATTTTGATGGCGGCGATTCTGGCTCCGCTGGTGCCGAACCATCCGCTGATCGGGGGACTGACGGCGGCGTTTCTGCTGCTGCTGATCCCGGCGACGCAGGGCGCGGTGGATCTGGTGAACAACAGCGTGTCGTCGCTTTTCCGGCCGATGCCGCTGCCCAAGCTGGACTTCAGCAAAGGGATTCCGGGGGAGTTCACGACGCTGGTGGCCGTCCCGACCCTGCTGCTGAACGAGAAGGAGGTGCGGGAGCTGGTGCAGGAGCTGGAGGTGCGGTGCCTGGCGAATCCCGATCCCAATCTGCACTTCGCCCTGCTGACCGATTTGCCCGATTCCGTGAACCGGCCGCGCGAAGACGACAGGGACCCGCTGGTGGATCTTGCGATCCGGCTGATCGACGAGCTGAACGGACGCTATGCCAGCCAGAAGAAGTACGGGCGATTCCTGCTGCTGCACCGGCACCGCATCTACAACGCGCGCCAGGGCGTGTGGATGGGCTGGGAGCGGAAGCGGGGCAAGCTGCTGGACCTGAACAAGCTGCTGAAGGGAGAGTTCGACGCGTTTCCGGTAAAGGCCGGCGACACGAGCGTGCTGCGGCGGGTGCAGTACATCATCACGCTGGACTCGGACACGCAGCTGCCGCGGGGCACGGCGCATGCGATGGTGGGCGCGATGGCGCATCCGCTGAACCGCGCGGTGATCGATCCGCGCATGCGCATCGTGCGCGAAGGCTATGGGATTCTGCAGCCGCGGGTGGGGGTGAGCGTGCATTCGGCGGCGCGCTCGCGTATGGCTTCGATTTACTCCGGGCAAACGGGCTTTGACATCTACACGCGCGCGATTTCGGACGTTTATCAGGATCTTTACGGCGAAGGCAGCTTCACGGGGAAGGGCATCTACGAGGTCAACGCGCTGCATGCGGTGCTGGAGCGGCGCTTCCCGCGCGATTCCCTGCTGAGCCACGATCTGATCGAAGGCGCCTACGCGCGCGCGGGCCTGGCGACGGACGTGGAAGTGATCGACGATTATCCGTCGCACTACAGCGCGTACACGCGGCGCAAACACCGCTGGGTGCGCGGGGACTGGCAGATCGCGCAGTGGCTGTTTGCGCGGGTGCCGGACGAAACCGGGCGCTACGTGCGGAATCCGATTACGACCATTTCGCGCTGGAAGATTCTGGACAATCTGCGGCGGTCGCTGGTGGAACCGATGACGATGGTGCTGCTGGTGGCGGGGTGGCTGGGATTGCCGGGCGGCGCGCTCTACTGGACGCTGGCGACGCTGTTTCTGCTGTTCGTGCCGCCGTTTCTGCAGCTTCTGTTCGGGCTGGGACGGTCGTTCTTCAGCGAGCAGGAAGGGGTGGTACGCGATGTGCTGGCGGGGTTCCAGCAGTCGATGTTCACCACGCTGCTGACGCTGACGTTTCTGCCGCACCAGACGATGCTGGAGATCGACGCGATTGTGCGGGCGCTGGTGCGGCGGTTCGTGACGGGGCGGCGGCTGCTGGAGTGGGAGACGGCGGCGGAAGCCGAGAGCGGAGCGCGGAGTTCGACCGTGGATCGCTACCTGGCGTGGACGCCGCTGCTGGCCGTGGCGCTGGCGGGGGTGGTGGCGGCGTGCCACCCGCTGTCGCTGATCGTGGCCGCGCCCATTCTGATCCTGTGGGGATTCGAGCGCGACGTGACGGTGTGGCTGAACAAGCCGCCGCGAGAGCCGCGGCACCAGCTGAGCCGCGAGGACGAGGTTTTTCTGCGCGAGTCGGCGCTGCGGGTGTGGCGCTTCTTCCATGAATTCGGCGGGGCGCGGCACCACTACCTGATTCCCGACAACGTGGAAGAGGACGGGGTGTTCGAGGCGGCGCGGGTTTCGCCGACCAATCTGGGGCTGCTGTTCAACGCGCGGCAGGCGGCGTGCGAGTTCGGATTCCTGACAGCGCCGGAATACGCGGAGCTGATGCGGCAGAGCTACGCGACGATGGAGAAGCTGCCGACATATCGCGGGCATCTGTACAACTGGTACACGACGGACACGCTGGAGGCGCTTCAGCCGATCACGGTGTCGTCGGTGGACAGCGGGAATTTTGTGGCGTCGCTGTACACGGTGCGGACGGGAACGCTGGAGTTACTGAAGCGTCCGCTGCTGGAGGCGCGGCTGTTTGCGGGACTGGCGACGCACCTGACGCTGGGGCACTCGCTGAAGGACGCGCCGGAGAGCCTGCGCGAGCTGCGGGTGCCACCGCCGGCGAGCGAACTGGGAGCGTGGATCGCGTGGGTGTGCGCTCCGGAGACGGAAGCGGCGCTGGCGGGTCTGGCGCCCTACAGCGAGCCGTCGCTGGAGGAGGGGCTGTGGTGGGGGAACGAGACGCGGGCGAGGATTCGCGCCATCGCGGCGCTGGTGCGGGACTATCTGCCGTGGCTCGATCCGGAGTATGCAGCGCTTCAGGAGATGCTGCACCGGGAAGCGCAGGGGGAGGCGACGCTGCGGGGATATCCGGCGCAACCGGCGCTGGAGGATGCGGCGGAATATGCGGCGGCGATGGAGCGGCGGCTGAGCCGACCGCACCGGATGCCGGCGACGGCGGAGATGGCCGCACAGACCGAGAAACTGCACAGCGCGGTGGTTGCGGCGCGGCAGAGGCTGGAAAGGCTGGTCGGCGATCTGCATCGAGTTTCCGGCGACGCGGCACGATGGGCGGAGAATACGGAGTTCGCATTTCTGGTGAACAAGGACCGGCAGCTGCTTTCGATCGGGTACGAGTTCTCGACGAGCAAGATTCACCGGGCGTGCTACGACATGCTGGCGTCGGAGGCGCGCATCGCGACCTACATTGCGGTGGCGCGGGGCGAGCTGAGCCAGCAGGGATGGTTCAAGATGTCGCGCGTGCATACGCACGCGTACAAGCAGAGCGTGCTGCTGAGCTGGACGGGGACGATGTTCGAGTACCTGATGCCGGCGCTGTGGATGCGGGGCTATCCGAATACGCTGCTGTCGAATTCGCTGCACAGCGCGGTGGAGATCCAGCGGGCGTACGCGCGCGAGCAGGGGATCCCGTGGGGGATCTCGGAGTCGGGCGCAGCCACCAAAAACGAGCAGGGGCACTACCACTACCAGGCGTTCGGGATTCCACAGATCGCGCTGAAGTGGGACGCGACGGCGGGGCCGGTGGTGTCGCCTTACTCCACATTCCTGGCGCTGAGCGTGAATCCTCCTGAAGCGATCGCGAATTTGCGGCGGATGGCGCAGGCGGGCTGGAGTGGCCCGTGGGGCTTTTACGAGGCGATCGACTACCGCAAGCGCAAGGGGCGGCGGGGCAAGCCGGAGGTGGTGCGGGAGTGGATGGCGCACCACCAGGGCATGTGCATCCTGGGCCTGCTGAACCTGCTGGAGGACAACGCGATGCAGCGCTGGTTCTACAAGAACACGGAAATGCGGGCGGTGGAGCTGCTGCTGCACGAGAAGCCGATGCGGGAAGCGGCGCTGAAGGCGGAGATCAGCCGGCCGTCGAGGCGGTGGAGGCTGCTGCCGCTGAAGAAGGCGAGCTAAGACCTGCCGTCTGGGCGCCGGACTGACCGGGTTCTGCGAAGACACGCCGGTGATAGTCGTAGACGGCGAGGACTTTGCCGGCGCGGGCGGGGTCAGTGGACCAGGTGCGGGAGACCGCGGTGATGAACTGCTCGCCGGTGGTGGCGCGGAGGGCTTCGCCGTAGTTGGGCCAGGCGACGGCGAGCGAGCGGAGGAGGGCCATGCGCTCGCGGAAGCAGGATTCCCAGTCAGGAAATTTGATCCAGGCGGCCTGGACGGCGACCCAGGCTCCGTGGAGGAACTCGCGGGTGGGCAGGCTGAGGGTTTCCGTGCCGTGGAGCGGCGGATGCGCCTGCTTCTGGCCGAAGAGGTTGTTGGCCTCGACGGCGAGGTGGGAGAGCCCCCAGCCGGATTCGAGAGCGGCTTCGCAGGCGGCGTATGCGGGAAAGAGATGGCCGGCGGCGCGAGCGGCGGCAGCGGCTTTGAGGAGGAACTGATTTTGCGGGCTGAGCATCAGCGTCCTTTCTTGTGAGGAGATATTGGTTCGGTAACTACGAACCCCCCACCCCTGGGGGGGCAGGTGTGGGATGGCTGCTGATTCCGGTGGAGTTATTGACGTATTGACGTTTGACTTAACATTGGAACGAGAGCACAGATATTCCGGCATTTTCAGAGTTACCGTACCCTTGTTGCTTCTCGCCAGGGTCGCCGCTCCCTGTTGGCCGCGTCGACTCAACCTCTCGGCTTCGGTTTACAACAACCCTGAAACTGCTTTAGCTGACCTGCCATGATGAGACGGGCGGCGGCGCGGGCTTTCGGCGGCGATGCCATGCGGCTCCATCGGGAGTTCTCCCAGGAAAAGAAAAAGGCCGCCGGATGGCGGCTTTCCTGGCTTGCGGGTTTTCGTGCCCCGGTTGTTCTGCCGAAGTTCTTTGCTCGAATCGCGAAGGGCATCTCCGGCTTGGCGGGGAGGGATGCGAGCACCGTCCCTACGGGACTCCAATGTGTTTTGCTGCGGCGTTCCCAGCCCTGCGCGCCGGGCGCTGCAATGCTGGGCTGACTGGGCGTTGCGCCTCCGGCGCAGCAATTTACAATCTTTTACCTTATAAGTTCAGAATAACAGGTGGAGATAATTAGACTGCCAAATATTTTTGTTGGTTTTGGTTGGGATCTATTGTGGAATCAACGCGAGTTACTTCGGTTTGAGGGGTGGGGACTTGACAATTTTCAGAAGAGACGGGTCTCAGTCGGACTGAGCGACAAAATCCGTGGGATCGGAGGTCCAGCGGCGGCGCAATTGCCGGCCGGGCGGCCGCCAGCGTTCAATGACGAATTGCTCGGCGCAGGCGGGACAGAGCCAGAGGGCGGATCGCTGTTGCGATCCGCCCTGTGGGGACGATTGGTGAGTGGCCCGGTGGTTGGTCCTGGGTCAGGACTTACTCGCCGAGGACGGTGCGGGATGGCACCCACTCGGGCGCTTTCTTGTCGAGGCGCTGGGTGATGGCGGAGCCGTCCTGAATGGAATTCAGATAAAAGACGCTGCCGCGCGAGTCGAACCTGAGAACGACGCGGGTATCGGTGGGCGCCGGGTCGCCGGGTCCGGCGGTCCAGGCAAAGGTGCGGGAAGCGTCCATGGCCTGGAGGGTGATGATGCCGCTGAGGGGATTGCGATCGACGTTGTACCGGCCGGCGTGGCAGAGCTTGCCGGCGACGACGAAACTGAAGGGGACGGTGACTGAGGTCTCAGCCAGCGCGGGAGCTGCGGTGAGAGCGGCGGCCGTCAGGACTGCTGACGCCAGAGAAAGCTTTCTGAGAATCGACGACATGGGGTGTGTCCTCCTCGTTGAACTCACGGGGACAACGCTAATCAGCGGGCAGGACGACTGTCGTCAAGAAGCTGTCCAGAAAACGTCAAAGTTTGGGAGGGGTTGGCGAGGCGGATGCGGGGAGGGTGAGCTATGGCATTTTCAGCGGTACCGTACCGTGGTTGCTTCGCGCAGAGCCGCCGCTCCCTGCTGGCCGCGTCAACCTGGTATCTCGGCTGCGGTTTACAGCAACCCTGAAAATGCTTCAGGCGCGATCGGCGCGGATGGCGGCTTCGGCGGCGGCGCGATCGGGGTCGTCGAGGTTCTGCGCGAGGCGGAGGGCGCGATCGAGGAGATCGGCGGCCTCAGCCTGCGCGTGACGCAGGCGCGCATGAGCGGCGGCGCGGCGGAGGGCGCCGGAGGCGAGCTGCCAGTCGCCGGCAGCTTCGTAGTGGAGAGCCATTTCGCGAGCGACGCTGGCCTCGCGACCGGCGAAGATTTCGCCGAGGCGATTGGCGATGCGGATGTGGCGCGCGGTGCGGCGGGCGGCGGACTGACGGCGGCAGAGGACGTCGCGATAGACCTGGTGGACGAAGACGTAGAAGCCGGAGCGAGCGCCGTTGGGCAGCTCGTCCTCGCCTCCGCGTTCGACGAAGGAGAGACGGCGGGCGAGGGAGTCGCAGGCTTCTTCGGTGGCGGAGAGATCCTGATCGAGGGCGGCGGCGACGGCCCAGGCGGGGAAGGCAATGCCCATGAGGCTGGCGGCCTCGAGAATGCGCTGGTCGCCGGGGGCGAGGCGCTCGATTTCGATTTCGATGGTCTGGGCGAGGCCGGCGGGGACCTGGGCTTCCATATCGGCGAGGGGGGCGCGCTGCTCCCAGCGAGCGGCGCCGTCGACGCCGGTGCGCACCAGGAAGCGCTGGGCGATGAGGTGCTCGATGAGAGCGATGGCGAAGAGGGGGTTGCCTTCGGAACGATGGTGGACGAAGGCGGGCAGGCCGGGGGGGAGTTCCTCCTGGCCGAGCTGGCGGCGCAGCAGCTGCTCGATGGCGGACTTGCCGAGGGGGCCGAGGGCAACCTGAGTGCCGAGGCGGCGCATGAGCAGATCATGGCGCAGCGCGCGGAGGGGATGGCCGCTGGACTTGTCGAGCAGGCCGCAGGTAGCAAGAACCAGCAGGCCGGCGGGAGCGCGGCGGCGGGCGAGCGCGGAGACGAGGTGCAGGGTAGGATCGTCGGCCCAGTGGAGATCCTCAAAGAGGAGGATGAGAGGCTGGATGCGGCTGAGCTCTTCGAGCGCGGCGGTGAGGTCGCCGACGGAACGGCCGGGACGGATGGAGGGCGAGGTGGGGTTCGATTCGTCCGGGGGCAGCCAGGCGGGAGCGAGCCGGTTGAAGATGCGGCGGGCGGCATCCGTGAGCGGGGAGGCGGCGAGCTGGCCGAGGGCTTCGACGACGGGATAATACTCTTCCCTGCCGCGGAAGCCTTCGACGCACTGGCCGCGGGCGATGAGGATAGGCTGCGACGAAGCGAGCTCGCGCGAGAAAGCGTCGACGAGCGCGGTTTTGCCGATGCCGGGCTCGCCACTGACGAAGACGACGCGGCGCTGGGCGGCGGCGAGGGACTGGAAGGCGCGGCGGAGTTCGCCGAGCTCGTAGTCGCGGCCGAGGAGATCGCCGGGGCCGCGGGGAGTGGGGGGCGCGATCGCGTCCTGGTCGCCGGTCCACTCGGTGATGGGAGCTACGAAAGAGTAGCCGCGCTTCGAGTGGGTCTGGATGAAGCGAGGCTGACCGGCGTCGTCGCCAAGGATCTTGCGGAGCTCGAGGACGTAGGTGCGGAGGACCTGGGGCTGAACCCAGGTTTCCGGCCAGAGTGCATCGAGCATTTCGTCGTGGGTGATGAGGCGGCCGGGATTCTCGACCAGGTACCGCAGGACGGCGAAGGGGCGCGGGGAAAGGGCGATCTGCTGACCGCTGCGCCAGAGGCATTCATTCGAGGTATCCAGCCGAAAGGTTTCGAACTGCCGCATCTGGGCGATGGTCCTCCTGGAGTACAGACTTCAGACTGAGGGAGCAATCGTTCTTCCACGCTGAAAGATTGACGAAAGAACATGTATTTGGGGTTAATACGGGGCCGAGGTGCGTGCGGGTGTCCGCGAGTGGACGGTGTGTCCGGAAATGAGATGGAAATCCGGACAGGTCGGTGATTGGACGCGGCAGGGTGCGGGGAGGGACCAGAAAGTTGGGGGTCTGTTGAGGCCGGGCCGGGGTTGCGCAGGATGGGCGGTTAGGGCGAAGGAACTTCGCGCGGCTTTGAGAGAGAGGCAGGAACGGCTGGACATTTGCCGGAGAAGCGGTACTGCGGAGGAAATGACGGGAGGATCATGGGCGCATGGGAGCGCCGTGGCTACGGGACTCCGACGTATTTTGCCGCGACTTTCCCAGCACTGCGCGCCGGGTGCTGACGTGCTGGACTCACTCTGCATTGCGCCTCCGGCGCATCGATTTTTTCCCGGACCTCAGGTATGCAGTGAGGCGAGACGCCTGGCGGTCAGGCGCCTGAGGGGCCGCTTCCCATCCAGCCTCCGATTTATCGCTGCTCCTGGAGGAAGTCGGGGGCGACGGGGTTTTCGTAGAGGGAGTAATCGCGGGTGACGACGGTGAGGCCGCTGGGGGTGACGAAGTAATTGCGGCGGTCGTCGTTGGGATCGTAGCCGATGACGGTGCCTTCAGGGAGATGGCAGTCGCGGTCGATGATGGCGCGGCGGATGCGGCAGTGGCGGCCGATATTGACGTGGCTGAAGATGATGCTGGAGTCGACCTCGGAGTAGGAGTTGACGCGGACATCCTGCGAGAGGACGCTGTTGCGGACGATGGCGCCGGAGACGATGCAGCCGGCGGAGACGAGGGAGTTGATGGCCATGCCGGTGCGTCCGGGCTCGCCGAAGACGAACTTGGCGGGAGGATACTGGCGGACGCGGGTGCGGATGGGCCAGCCGCCGTCGTAGAGGTTGAAGATGGGGGAGACGGAGGCCACGTCCATGTTGGCGTCGTAGTAGGCCTCGAGGGTGCCGACGTCGCGCCAGTAGAGGGCTTCCTTGCGGTTCTCGTCGACGAAGTTGTAGGCGTAGAGCTTGTACTTGCCGAGGATGGCGGGCAGGATGTTGTGGCCGAAGTCGTGCTGGGAGTTGGGGTCCTCGGCGTCCCTGATAAGGGCAGGGAGGAGGACGTCGGTGTTGAAGATGTAGATGCCCATGGAGGCGTCGACCATGTTGGGGTCGAAGGGGGAGCGGAGGTCGGTCTTTTTGGGTTTCTCGAGGAAGCCGGTGACCTCGCCGGTGCGGGCGATTTCGACGACGCCGAAGCGGGAGACCTCACTGGGCTCGATGGGAAGGGTGGCGAGGGTGACGTCGGCGGCGGAATCCAGATGCTGCTGGAGCATCTTGCCGTAGTTCATTTTGTAGATGTGGTCGCCGGAGAGGATGAGGACGTGCCTGGGCTGCTCGGAGCCGATGGAGTAGATGTTCTGATAGACGGCGTCGGCGGTGCCCATATACCAGTTGGCGCTGACGCGCTGCATGGGAGGAAGGATTTCGATGAACTCGCCGAGGTCCTGGGCGACGATGCCGGTCCAGCCTTCGCGGATGTGGCGATTGAGGGAGAGAGCCTTGTACTGGGTGAGGATGTAGACGCGGCGGAGATCGGAGTTGATGCAGTTGGAGAGGGTGACGTCGATGATGCGGTACTGGCCGCCGAAGGGGACGGCGGGCTTGGCGCGGTCGCGGGTGAGGGGAAAGAGGCGCTCGCCTGCTCCGCCAGCCAGCAGCACACCCAGAGTGTCTTTCATCGACATGGAAAACCCCGACGGCTCCCGCGATGTGAGGCGGCGCGGGGGCCGCATTGACGAAGCCGCCGGACGGTGAGGGCGGCGAAGGCCAGATATATCACATCCGGATTGCGGGTGTCGGACAGGCGCGGCAGGCGGGCGGCGAGCGCCAAAGGCATGGCAGGGTGCGGGCGCGCGGGATCAGGTCTGTTCCGAGTCGTCCGGTGCATCGAGATCGTCGCGGGCGGATTCTTCGGTCTGGCCGTCTTCGCCGCTGACGGAAATACGCAGGGACTTGAGGAAATGCAAATCCTGGGCGGTGAACGCGCCTTCTTCGGAATCGGCCTGGCCGGCTTTCGATGCATCGACGGCACCGACGGGCTGCTCCTC
>Ga0335074_10003401_pt1 | contig 21736 bp, 18 predicted proteins | sample Lox_Sample_23_FD_206715 | JGI IMG/M metagenome (GOLD analysis project Ga0335074, IMG submission 206715) | Soil microbial communities from Loxahatchee National Wildlife Refuge, Florida, United States - Lox_Sample_2.3 | ecosystem: Environmental > Terrestrial > Soil > Wetlands | place: USA... | reverse complement strand
TCCACGTCATCGTGCGGGCGCCGTCGCGCTCGAGCAGGCGGAAATAGATGCGTCCCGTAAATAGCGCGGAAAGAAAAATGAACCCTTCCGACGCAGAAATATATCCGAACGGCTGATTGACCCAGGGTGTGAGCAGGGTGGGCAGATGCGTGAGGGTCATCCAGACCAGCATCGCACCGCGCGCAGCGTCGATCTCGATCCGGCGTTTCATGTGATCAGCGCATCCTCGACTCTTTGATGTCGCCACTCGGAGATTGGTTCTCCTAGGCCCAGGGTGGCTGCGAACTGCGCGTGAATTTTCAAATCGTGCGTGGAAAGCCGGAGAAGCGTGTCAGCGTACGCCGCGTGCCAAGTCTACTCGAAAACGGTGGCCCACGCACGCCCGACCAGTGAGATTCCCAGGAATCCGACCGCCAGGTAGAGGGCGACGTAAAGCATCAGGAAGGCAGTGGCGACGACCGAATGCCTGATTCCCGGTTTGGCCAGCGAAGTCGCCGCGGATGGCCCGATCAGCTCAACGGGCCGAGTTGACATGAAAGGTTTGAAAGCTCCGACCTGCAGTGCCGATTCCAGCTGTTCGCTCATGGCGGCGAGTGTAACGAGTGGCGCAACAACACACCAATTCAAATTTATGCTCCAAGGAATCGGCTTTTGAAATGTAAGTTCCGCAACTTTAGAGGTTTTGCCTCGCAGCGCCCATGGTTGCGGGGGCCTGCAACCATCCGAATTTGCTAGTCATATCCTTCCGAGCTGATTTGATTCGCATCGCTGCATAAGCCACTCGTTGGCTTCGGCTTAGCTGAACCTTCAAACAGGTCCCCTTAGCGATGCAGAATGCGGCGTCGCCGAATCGCCGGACCGAGACGCTCCCATCCCACCTTTGCGCGTTGACCGCGACGGACTAAAAGACTACGCCAGAACGGACAAACCCGGGGACTAACGATGCGCAACTGGGTCGAGTTACGGGAAACGGTATGATCTTGGTAGTATCCTAAGCACGGCCTCCCGAAGCCATGCACCGTATGTCGAACATGCATCCGTATACGACCGGATTTGCAATATCGAAAGACGGAACGACAATAGGCTATCGCCAGTTCGGACGCGGTCCGGGTTTGATTCTGGTGCATGGCGGCTTGCAGGCTTCGCAGAACTTCACCAAGCTGGCAACCGCCCTGTCCGATACCTTCACTTTGTACGTCCCCGATCGCCGCGGAAGGGGATTGAGTGGGCGTCATGGCCAGAGCTACAACCTTGAAAAGGAAGGTGAGGACATTCAAGCACTCGTTGCGAAGACGGGCACGCGGAACTTGTTTGGTCTAAGTTCCGGGGCCATTGTGTTGTTGCAAGCCGCACTCACCACGCCTTCGGTTCAAAGAATCGCGCTCTACGAGCCACCTCTATCCATAAATCACTCGGTGCCAACCCCCTGGGTAACGCGCTTTGACCGCGAGATTGCTAACGGCAAATTGGCTGCGGCGCTGGTCACGGTGCTAAGGGGACTTCAGGCTTCACCTGCATTTGCAGTATTGCCCCGATTTGTGCTCGTACCGCTTTTAAGCCTGACCCTCAGAAGGGATGCGAAACACGTTCAGCATGGCAATGTACCCCTACAGGAACTCATTCCAACAATGCGCTATGATATGCAGCTCGTAATCGAGTCAGAAGACGCGCTCGACACCTTCAAGACAATTTCCGCCAAAGTGCTATTGCTTGGTGGTAGTAAAAGTCAATCATTTCTAGGTGTCGCCCTCGACGGCTTAGGTACGGTGTTGGCGAAGGTTCAACGCATTGAATTAAAAGGCCTCGATCATCTGGGACCGGACAATAGCGGCAAACCGGAACGGGTAGCTTCAGAACTGCGACGTTTCTTTGCGTGATAAGGTCCTGGAAGGCAGACATTCTAAGCTACTCACAAATTGGTCAGTGGATCAGTAACGACAAGTCTGCTTGGAGCGAGTTGGAAAACTCCTGATGGCGGGGCCAACCGAAAAATATAAATCGTATCCTCATCGTGGGATCTAATCAGATTTCTTAGACGCAACCTTTTCCAAACTGAGGTTCGGACGGATGCAGCGTTTGCGGAGATGATTGAAAGACTTTAATTGCGGAGGCCTGCAACGTACCGAATTTACTCACAGTGGCCTTCCGAATTGAGCTCATGCGCGTTGCTTAGAAGTCTCACCCTGTGCGTCTCGCTTGGGCGCGTCGCCGGCGACCCAACGCGACCAACAGCTACTTTGCTTTCTCTGTGTTTTCATCAACTTGGGGAATGTGCTCTTCCCTCGACACTAACTCCAATCGCTCGAAAAACACCGGCTTCTGGCACACTTTTGGTTGTCTTCCGCCTAAACCGAGCAGTCGGTCTGGAGCGACGTCTGATATGGATCGTTCTGCTCCTCACATTGTCGACGCTGGCCGGTCTCAGCTCTGGCTGGCTGCCGCTCAAGTGCGGGGATGAAGGCCCAGCCACAAACTAGCAAGGACCATGTGGGCCGAACTTCAAATTGAACGGATACTCTGCACTCCCCAAAATCGGCAGACTTATCTTCAATACGTACTCGACGATCAGAGCGGTCGCAATTTGCGCAATCACCTTGCCGCAGCGCAGCCGCGTAAGTCAAAGCAGCGCTATCTGGAAGCAAATTCTGTCCGACCAGAACCTTCATAAAGCGCGTGCAATGCTACCGGAACACGAGTCTTTTGATTCGGCCTGAGCCAAATTGACGCGGCGAATATCTGCGGGCTGCGACAACTTGCCGCATTTACAAATGAATAGAGACTCTTTATACAGATGCGGCTGGAACGAAATGAACACGTGCAGAAGACCGTCAAAGTAGAGGGCACGACGATGATTACGAGACGAATACGGAACTGGGCGACGGTGGCGATGATGGTGGGCTGTGGGCTGGCCCTGCCTCGCGCAGTTCAACTCCTGGACAGGAACCATCACTGAGCTCCCAGAACTCGCTAGCGGTGTCTTCCCGGTCGGGATCACGGCAGGGCCCGATGGCAATATCTGGTCCACCGAATACTACGGCAATGTGATCGGGCGTCTGACGCTGACCGAAGGCCGCGACTACTCATCTCAACCACCCTGGACATTTCGGTAGCCGCCGAGAAGGGCAGCTCTTAGGTGGTAAGGGTTCAAACGCAGACTGAAGGTTCGAAATCGAGTTCCCGATTCTGGTGTTTACGCGTTTGATTTCACGCTCGGTTAGAAACTGCCGGTACGAATCAGCCGCTCGATCTTCATTTTTCAGCCGACAAACATCGCACGGACCGCCTGCTTGCACGGAATCCTTGGCCCTAGGACGACCTGTGCTATGCACACTTGATTCACAAATCAATTCTGCTCAAAGGCCTGCGTCTCCGAAGGCAAGTTGAAATGACACGATCGCTCAACGAGCAGGCGGGTACTTCGCGAGCTTCCTCTGTAACGACCGTCGGTGAATTCCAAGCAAGCGCGCGGCCTGAGAAATGTTGCCCCCACAATCAGCTATGACGCGCTGCATGTGTTCCCATTCAACTCGGCCCAAACTGGGTACACTGCCCGGAACCTCCGAAGTTCGGGGTTCGCCGCCTGGGCGCGATTGGAGGCTCTGATACACTGCCAGGATTTGATCGGCATCGGCGGGCTTGCTTAGGTAGTGATCAGCACCGCGCTTCATCGCAGAGATGGCCGTCGGGATGCTGCCATAGCCCGTCAGCACGATAATCGTCACGGACGAATCGATCTCCCGAAGTTCTTGCACTACGTCTAGCCCGGCTTTTCCCGGCATCCGAAGATCCACAAGGACAAGGTCGGGGCTGTGGTCGCGTGCCACTTTCAAGGCTTCGTCGCCGCTCGACACCGCATTTGCGTCCCATCGTCGGTGCACGAACGCACGCCGAAGGCGGTCGCGAAACACTTCGTCGTCGTCGACAATGAGTGCCAGGTGTGTTTCATCAGACTGCATTGTGAGCCTCTAGTTTCGGACAATTCGAAGGCAATTCGAGCAATGCGGTAGTCCCTTTGCCGGGAGACGACGAATATGACAGGCGGCCCCCCATCCTCGCAGCGAAGGTGCTCGCGAGAAATGTGCCCAGCCCCATGCCTCGCCCGGGTTCTTTTGTGGTGAAGAATGGTTCTCCGATCCTTCGCAGCATAGTTTCCGACATTCCCTGTCCCTGGTCGGTCACTGCGAAGGTGATTTCGGAACCACTCCGCATGGCAGTCAGCCGCACCGGCACACCTCGCAAATTCGCGTCCAAGGCGTTCTTAACGAGCGCGGCGAGCGATTGAATTGTGGCCTCTACTGGCAGGACCGCTACTGCTTGGAGGTCTGCGACCTCGACTGCTAGATGTCTTCTCTGCTCCTCGGGAAACTGACGCAGGACTTCATTAAACAACTCTGTGACTTGGATGGAGCGCGCAGTCTCGCCCATCGGCTCTGCGCCTTCAATACTCATTTTTTCTAGGATGAGGCGGCAGCGATCCACTTCAGTGCGAATCAACTTCGCATCGGCAAGAGCGGCCTCGCCGTCCGGAAGAGTGGATGCGAACCGCTCCAACTCGCGCGCAACCACGGCGATCGTGCCGAGTGGCGTCCCCAATTCGTGAGCAGCGCCGGCCGCGAGCGTTGCAAGCGACGCCAACCGATCTTTCTTAGCGATCTCGTCCTGTAAGGTAAGCACTTCCATTTCACGCTTCCGAAGCGCGTCAGCGATCTTTCGGGTAAAGAATATAATTAGGGCCGTCGCCAGAACGAATGCAATCCACATGCCCACCAAGTGGGGCGCTAAGCCTGGCTCGGTCTCATGAACGTGGAGCCCTGGCATTGGGACGTTGAAGAAAAACAAGAGCCCGAAACAGATGATGGATATCGAACCTAGAACCCATGTCCAGGTTTTCTGAAGAGCCGCTGCTGAAAGAGTGATCCCCACGAGGTAGAGAATGCTGAATGGGTTCATGGCCCCACCTGTCAGGCCAAGAACAGCGGTAAGGCAGAGTATGTCGAGGGCGAAAATCGTGCCCAGGGTCCGCTCCGGAAAACGAATGACCAGCCGCGGCTTTCGGCTGACAAAGGCATTACTTAAAAGGACGACGGCTAACGGCGCTAGCGCCCAAAGCACTGGCACGCCTAGGTGGAATGTTGCTCTCATCCCGATGACGAGCAAAGCCTCTCCAAGGGCTATGCCATAGCGAAGTCGCACCACCCATGGCAGCGCAACATTCGGAGCGGTATCCGGGGATTGCAAGGACGGGGCCTCCGTGGTGCCGAGCGCATTCAAAGGGCACTCACCGGTTCTGCGAATGCGTTCATTTTAAGCCTAGCTGATTCAATTATCGGTGCGACAATTTGCCACACCTCGAACAGCTAACATTCTCTTATAAACATCTTCGCACAGCTATCCGAACGGAGAGCTGACTAGAAGCGGGCAGCCTCGCTGGCAACGCGAGGCTAGTGTGAAACCATTTTCGACGGCCATGCGACGATATACCACACCCCCATCGATGCCGAATTTATGTTTCATATTCACGAGTGGCGATCTACGACCGCTTGCGCTTCGAACGAAATCTTGCGGAAAGCGAAAGCGGCAAGTTACCCGTTCCCATGCGAACCACCTCCGCCAGTCCGCCAATCCAACCCAGAGGAGAACACAATATGTTGAATCGTCGCAATTTGATGAAGGTCATAGGACTAACCGCAATGGGAGGCATCGTGGCCCGATTCGCTGAGCTTCCAACAACTGAAGCTCAATCTACAAACGGCGCCTCCGAACCGTACTCGCTTCCTTCTCTACCTTACGAGTACGATGCCCTGGAGCCGTTCATCGACAGGCAAACGATGCATCTGCATCATGACAAGCATCACGCCGGCTACGTTCGCAATCTGAATGCCGCCGTGGCTAATTATCCGGATCTTGCTAAGTTGCCTGTCGAGGATTTGGTGCAACGCTTGGACCGGGTCCCAGAACCCATCCGACAAACAGTCCGCAATAATGGGGGCGGTCACGCAAATCATTCGTTGTTCTGGCAGGTTATGCAAAAGGGTGCGCCAGGGAAACCAACGGGGGATCTGGCGCGCGCGATCAACGAGAAATTCGGAAGCTTTTCGGCATTCCAGGACCAATTCACGAAGGCCGCCTTAGGCGTTTTCGGCAGTGGGTGGGCATGGCTAAGCTTAGACGAAAAGAAGGAATTGGCCATCGAAACCAGCCCCAACCAGGACAGCCCGTGGATGGCTGGGAGAGCACCGATCTTCGGGATTGATGTCTGGGAACATGCCTATTACCTCAAATATCAAAACGTGCGCGCCGACTATGTGGCAGCTTTTTACAAGGTGACCTCTTGGGACTTTGTTAATGTTCGATATGAAAGGGCAATAAGTTCGGCCGCATGACTTGGCGGACAACCCGGAATCGATCGTCCTAGAGGAAGTTGACGTTTCTTATCTAGGCCGAGTCTGGGCGCCGAGCGGCCCCGGGCGCGCTGCTCCGGGTCGCAAATTCGGATGGTTGCAAAGTGCGCCGAAGTTTTTTACGCAGAATTTAATTGCGGGGACTAGCAACGTTCCGAATTTATTGAACGTAGCCTTCCGAATACAGCTAGTGCATGCTGCTTGAGAACAAACGCCTTGAGAAAGACATGACACGGGGCGCGATGGCCGACTCCTGTAAGTCGCTCTTTTTCAGGAGTCACATACGTTTTCAACCATTCACAGTTCTGGCCCCAACACGAGAGGCGCGTCGCCTGATCGCACATTTCCACTTCGACCTCGGCGGGACGCCGTAAAAAGTCGCCCTTTGCGCTTCTTCCACCAGATGTACACACCAGTCACTGAAAGCATCGAGATCGCAAGTCCCAGGAAGCAAACGAAGATGCGGTATGGAAGACCAAACACATCGGCCGTGTGCAGCGCATAGAGCCAAGTCGAGATTGTATTGCCACTATGCTCGCCAGTTGTTAGGCGCAGGGATCGAAATCCGCCAGTATCGCCGTCTAGAACCAAAGCTGTCGCGTTTAAATCGGAGATATCGCGGCTAGTTCTCGCGTCATAATAATAAGCGTTTTCGACTGGGACGTACGAGAGGCTCTCCTGCCTCTCAACAGTAAAGCCATGGATGGCCGCCTGTTCGGCCATCAACCGGGCGCCTGCTTCTTGCGCGGCGCGCCAATCAAGTTTTGGTGGTTGATTCCCCTCGCGGTGGGGCATTTCCATGGGATGGCTTACTGCCCACGTATAGTCGAAGAGAGCGCCCGTCACCCGATCATATACCGCAGAGAGATTCAGGTAAACGCTCGACCAGGCGAAGATGAATAGCATTGCCCAGAGCCACAAGCCGCTCGCACGGTGCAAAAGGAAATTGAAACTATAAAAGCCGGCCCGCCGCTTGATCAGCCATGAGGGTCGCCAGCGTTGCCAAAAACGGTCCAAGGCGACCGGAAGTGTAAGATAAAAGCCGACAAAACAATCCACCGTCCAGAGCAGCGCCACGCCGCCCAAAATCCAGTAGCCGGTCATACTCAACCTAAGATTGCTGTGGAGTTGGTAGATGAAGGGCATCAAATTGATCCAGCCCTGGGAAATATCGCCGAATTTGCGGCGTCCGAGTTCTGCCCCGGTCCAGGGGTCAAGTAAAAGCTGGTCAAAACCAAGCGTGCAGAGGTGGGCAGTCGCAGGGTCCATGTGATGAGGCTCGAAAGACACCCACACCTGATTGGTCCCGAACAATTCAACGCCTGCCACCCGGCATTGTGGGACCAATGTCCCGGCGTGCTCGGCGAGCGTCGCCAGGTCGAGCTGAGGCACTCCCGGTCTCGGTGCAGCGTAGATTTGCGGACAGACCAACCTCTCCAAAGGGCTCCAGAGGGCAAGCATGCTACCTGTCAGCCCGACAAGGATGAGGAACCCGGCCATCACCAGGCCCGTCCAGCGGTGCAGCCACACGAAAAAATGGCGGATCATCGCGTACCTCCCTCAGTCTGTACTAGTGCTTTCGCGAAAGAGGCCTGCTGCTTTTGGGGCTGCCAGATTTCTCCCCTGGCGTGACGAGAACAAGGAAGCCCGCGATAAACAGACCGGCACAACGGTGCACCAGCAGCCAGAAATGACAACTCAACAGATCGATACTTTCTCTCCCCAGCGAAGCCATCGCTGACTGGGAAGCCATGGATCGACCACGAAGCAATCAAAACAGCAGTTTGAAAGCAAATTGGATCGTCCGTGGAGCTCCGATTTGATAGAGCTGGCTTAGACCTCCGCTGCCTTGAAGTCCTGCACCACCCTGAAGTCCCCCATTCAAATATTGTCCAAGAAGTTCCGTGGACGTACCAAAAGTCGGGTCGGCGAGGTTCCCATCTGGGGGAGCAAAATTGGGGTGGTTGAAGACATTGAACATCTCCGCCCGGAACTGCAATTTGACCGCTTCGTGAAGAGGAAAATCGCGGTGAACTCCAAGGTCCACTTGTGCAAATCCGAATCCACGCAAAGTGTTACGCCCTAGGTCACCTTGTCTGAGCGGGTTCCCATTCGCATCGGTAGGTGGAGGGCAGAAAGGCCCGATGCTGGGAGAACCATCGGGGCACGTTGTTGCTCCAGGAGTGTTGTTGATTGCCTTGCCCCCTGGATATTGCGGTCCATACAAGTACAACGGAATGCCGGGCATGACGTCCGGTCTAACATCAGAAAAAAAACCATCAGTGAGCTGGTAGAAATTGCCATCATAAACCGTGACAGGTGGCGCCGAATGCGCCGTGATTATGCTGTCGATAGACCAGTCGCCGGTGAGGGCTCTCAGAAAGGAATAGGATCGCAGTGAGGGTATCGCGTACGTTATTCCGGCGGAAAACGAGTGGCGGATGTCGAAGTCACAATCACCGCGGTTCTCATTTTGGCTTCCTCCGGACTCGATTGCGTTCGTCCCGACGTAGTCCGAACCCGCCGAAGCGGTGTCGATGCAATGCGACCATGTATACGAAGCCAGAACTTGCAAACCAGCGGACAAAGACCGATTAAACTGAAGTTGAAGCGCATTATAGTCGGAGGTACCGGTATTCGCGGTAAGAACCGCTTGATTGATTTCCGAGTTCGGCGAATAGAGATATGCTGACTGCAAGAGTCGCCGGCCCGCCGCACCGATATACGATGCGGAGACAGACTGGTGCGCACCCAATGCCTGCTCGATGGAACCATTCCACTGAAGGGTGTAGGGCAACTTCAGGTTCGGGTCAAAGCCACCGAGAATGCCGCTTGTTGCGTTGGGAGGAAGGATTGACGGCGGAGCGGCCTGATCCGGAGTTAAGGGGAAGGTCCCGCCCACGCTTCCCTGGTTTGACGAAAACGGGTAGATTCCGTCAACGATGAGATTCGCGGTTTCCGAAGTGGCGAGGTCATAGAAAACCCCGAAACCTGTTCTAAGGACGGTTGCGAAATTCTGACTCTTGCGAAGTCGGTAAGCAGCGCCGACACGAGGCGCGAAATTGCCGTAGGTGGTCTTAAACGGAGGCGTTCCCGGTGGCGCCAAAGCCAACTGTGACAGGTCGCTTAGATTAAAGCCTGTCAGGCCGGTTATATTCGGGCCAGCGAGCGTCGACGGTGCGAAATCCGTGTCCCACCTCAGTCCGTACGTTAAAGTCAGGCGAGCGAGCTGCCATGTATCCTGCGCAAATGCGCTAACGTTTCGAAATAAGAACGTATTGGGCACCCACACGTTCACGTAGCTGGAAGCAAGACTTCCGTTTTCGAAAGACGGAACGTCATTGAACGAAACCGACTGCCCGTATTGGAAAGGCGTGCTCTGTGGAGACAACCGGCGATAGTCGAACCCAAACTTTAGGGCGTGCGACCCCTTCTGGACAGAGAAGTTATCCACCACGTTGAATTGGCGCTGCACATTGCGAACGACCGGTCCGATATCAAGACTCCCGTTGGTGCCCAGTGAAAAAACATCCACGGCAAAGTCGGCGTTCTGGGCTGTGTAAGGGCCGGGAAGCGGCAGCGTCTGCAAGGGCGTGGCGCCTCCGAAGCTATCGAGGTATGAGCTTGATCCGGAATCGGTGCTGCTGTAGTTGAACCGGAATTCATTGACAACGTGCGTCGATACCGTCCAGGTGGATCCAAGCGTTCCTGTCTGAACCGTGGTCTTCAACAACGTCACATTGCTTAATGCCTCGCCTAATCCGCGCTCAGACGCGTTGGAAGGGGAGTAGTTATATCGGCCGAATAGAGAAATCTTGTCATTCAGTCGGTGGTCAATGCGAAGACTGTACGCGTCCAGGGAGGCGGGATTTGAGTAGGAGGCGTTGAATTCTGCCATGCCATTTCCCAGGTCAGGCTGCGTCGGGTCCAAAGGAAAAGCATTCAAATATGGTTGCATCACAGCGCTAGCGTTTGCGCGAGCTTCGGCATCTGGAACATAAGTAAGCTGAGTCATTGGCAACCGAAGCCTGAGCCCCTCATAAGAAAAGAAGAAGAATGTCTTGTCTTTCCAAATTGGGCCACCCAAAGTTCCCCCGAAATCATTTTGTCGCTCCTCCGCCTTGGGGAGAGGTGGTGACTGCGCTGTATTGAACCAGTTGTTGGCGTCCAACGCGTCGTTTCGCAAGTACTCGAAAAGCGAGCCGTGGAATTGGTTCGTGCCGGACCGTGTGACAATTGAAATCTGGGCGCCGGGCGTTCGGCCGAACTCCGGTGCGAAAGTGGAAGTTTGAATGCGGAACTCCTGCATAGCGTCCACGGAAACCAAGCTGTTCGTGCCGCCAAGGACACTGGTGGTCCCGGTAGCGCCTGCAATTTGATTTCCTCCGAGCCATGCGCTGCTGCCGACATTTGCACTTACTCCGTCAACCATCCAGTAGTTGGACGCCGCGCGCTGGCCGTTCACGCTAAATTGGCCACTATCCGATCCATTAGACGCAGTTACAACTACACCAGGGGTCAGATCGATGAGTGTCTGGAAGCTCCTGCCATTCAGCGGCAAGTTCTCCGCGAATTGCCGATCCACAACTGTACTGACAGACGCGTCCTGCGTGTCGATTGTAACTGCGCTCGCTTCAACAGTGACGGTCTCCGATGCTGAGCCTAGCGCGAGCGAGAAATTCTGCTCTCGCTTGTCCTGCACCGATAACACAAGGTCTTCGATGACGACCTGCTTGAAGCCCTGCTTGCTCACGACAAGCCGATAGCGTCCAGGCTGCAATCCGGTGAATGCGTAGATTCCTGCGTCATTCGTGAGCGCGTTCGTGGCGACACCAGTGTCAATGTGAGTCGCCTCCACTTCGACACCGGGAATCACTGCACCTTGAGGATCGCGAACGGTTCCAACCAGCGATGCAACTCCAGTTTGAGCCGATAATAGTACGGGGAAAACTAAACAGAAGACAGAAACCGCAACAAAGTGCCGGATGCATCGCGACATATTGCCCCTTTCGCGTCAAAAATCACCTCCCAAGAAACTGGAATTGCGGAGACCAACGCGTAGATTGACGATCAAAGAGATTCCCTCGAAAAGTCCCGGCGAGACAATGCGGCAAAATGTCGCACCATAAGGGCGGTTCCGTCCACGTTGGAGATTCCGTGCAAGGGCAACGATTGAAGTGTGCCGTCTTCAAATCCAACGAAGACGACTAGGCATTCCCCTCTCAGCGGTCGAAAAAACTTAAAACGCACCAGCCAAACCCCGGATCGTCATTATCACTAATCCGCTGTTCTTCACTCGACCTATACGTCGGCTTCTGACAAGTTGCGAGTGAAATTCGGATGATTGCGTGCTCAGCGGAAATGCTTTAGGGAGAAGAAGTTTAAGTTGCGGGGGCCTGCAACGCACCGAATTTATTGACCGTGGCATTCCGAATTGAGCTCATCCGCGCTGCTTAGAGGCCTAGAATGCAAATTCTAAGTGCCGTCGTTCGTGTCGCCTACGATATCACGCACTACTTATCTTCTTCAGGCTCCCGCTAAGCCCAACCAGTTGCGTGTCAGGGGAATGCGTCTCAACACAAATGCTTCTATCAGCCTCACCGCGATGAGGGATATCCCTAGAAGGGGCAAATACACAGCAAGCGCCACAACAATTAGCAGGAAGGTCGTACGATGCGGTTTTCGCTGTAAAGCTGCGGGAGCTCCAAGAACTTTTTCCGGACGCCGACGCCACCACAAGACCAGAGAGCTGACACTCAAAGTTACGACACCCAGCCCGGTAAATAGACCTAGTAGTTGATTCGCGAGACCGAAGAGTTGCCCTTCGTGCGCGGCGACGCCGATTTCGACGGCGCGGTCGATCCACTGCCGCTGATCGAAATTCTCGCGCTTGATGATTCTTCCGGTGGACGGGTCGAGCGCGAGATTCACTCCTAGAGTGCGATTCTGCGGGTCGGCTTTTGCCGTCCATGGCTGCCCCGGCGCAACGGGAGGAGAGATTAAAACAGGATACGCCAAGTTCAAAGGCGCCACGCTGGCGATCATCTTATCTATCGCTGCGTAGGACGCTGTTGCGGCACTTGTGCTCATGTGCCCTGCGTGAGCCGCGTGCTCGGAGGAAGTGAGCGGCACACCGGGTTCGTTGAGAGCTAGGCGTGCCGCAATCTCTCCAGACCGTCCGACCGTCCAATCAGGATTGGACTCCGTGTGCGTGAGTTCCCGGATCTTTTCCAAGTACGTACCCCAACTCTTTGCCCACGGCAGACCGGTAAACAGCAGAAATAGTACAAAAACTGACACCCAGATGCCCGTCACCGCATGCAAGTCGCGCCAGAAGATTCTTCCACCCTGGCGGAACCTGGGATAGAGAACTCCGCCCAAGCCTACACGTTCCCTGGGCCACCACAAGTAAAGGCCGGTGAGGATCATGACGATGGCCCAGGATGCCGCCAGTTCCACAATGAACGAGCCGCGGTCTCCCATCAGCAGTTCGCCATGTAGATGGAATATGACAGTCATTGGCCGATGGTCTTCGTTCACAATTTTCAGGATGCTCAGTGTCTGCGGGTGAATGTAGACGCGAAACTCCTCCGTTCCCTTTCCAACGATGACACGGACCGCCGACTGCGCCGTCCGCGGCAGTTCATAATAGTGAAGGTTCGATCCGGGCACTGCCCTCAGCGCAGTCAGAATTTCAGCCTCTCCCTGCGCGCGCGGACCTTTTATGCTGAGGTGATCATAGGGGCTATCCAGCCACGCCTCGATTTGCGGTCTGAACAGATAGATGGACCCGGTGAGGCCGAGCCAAATTACGAACGGTATGCAGAACAAGCCCGCGTAGAAATGCCAGCGCCAAACAGTTCGATAGCTCGGCCATGCTTTGGTTAGGTTCGAGTTTTCAACGTCAGTACTCATGAATTTGCCCGTTTAAAATCTCACTTGCAGTTCGGTCGAGACGTTGATCGGCGAGCCGGGAAAGATCACTAGGGGTGTATTGCCAGATTCAAAATAGTGCCGGTTCGTGAGGTTGCGAACGTTTATGCCAATTTTATATCGCCTCTCATCTTTGTGGGACGGGCCGAACACGTAGCTCGCCGCCGCATCGACGCGAGCGTAGCCAGGAAGAAGTACATCATCTGAAGGATCGACGAAGCGGTAGCTGAGTGCTTGTACGCCTCCGCCGAAGCTGAGCCCCGCCAATGGGCCGTGCTGGAGTTCGTAAACCGTCCAGACGCTTCCACTGTGCCGTGGTGCATTCTGAAGGATGCTGCCGGCGGCGTACGTCGGATCTGAGACAACTTGTGCTTCGTTATAAGCGTACGTGAAATTGACATCCCATCCCGGAAGAATTCGTCCGGACGTATCGAATTCAATGCCTTTTGATCCCACCTCTCCGACTTGAATTGAAGCAAGGGGATTGCCGGGATTCGTGATCAGCAAGTTGGATGCGCGAATACGGTAGAACGCCAGAGACGAAGAAAGCCGACCGTGAAGTTCAGACGTCCGGACACCGAATTCGTATTGATGACTGGATTCGGGTTGAAAAGGCAACCCGTTCGGACCGAACTGCGCCGCGAGAGTAGGGCTGAAACCGCGGCTATAGCTCGTGTACAACGAGAGGGATTGCAGGATTTGGTACGTCGCGCCAATCCGTGGGAGAACCGAAACGTTGCTTTGCCGATTGTGCGTATCGTAGTCGATCTCGTCGTACGTCTGCGTGAAGCCTTCGAAGCGGGCTCCAGCAAGAATCTTTAGTTTGGGAATCAATGTGATTTGATCCTGAATGTATCCCCCATGTGTCGCAAGCCTGGTGGTTCCATCAATTGGAAAGTAGTCTGGAGACGAAGGATTGAAGAAGTACGTCATCAGCGTCGCCGCATTTGGTAGGGTCGTGCTAAAGGGAATCGGGTTATAGAGGTTAATCGGCGGGGCGTCGCCAAAGACCGCATCTTGCACGACGGACTGCTTCCCGTACTCAAATCCAATCAGGAAATTGTGTTCGATTGATCCAGTTTTGAAGATTCCTGTAATGTCGTTCTGCCAGTCATAGAATCGAAGCGGATAGGCCGCATTTTCGTCGTACCGATCCAGCAGCGTCGGATCATTGGGATCGGGCCCGGCCAGGCTGGTATCGAGGTAATTCCAATCAGTCACGGTAGCCCGGAAGCGGCTCCGCAACACCCAGCGCTGGCCGAGGTTACGCGAGAAATCGACGCTGCCAGTCCAGTTCTGGAGAGTCGAATACTGCCACGGTTCCCCATAGTAGTTGCTGATTGGCACTGGAGCAGGACGATCTCCTAATGACGGGATGCCATAGTCTGTGGTGGTCCTGCCATGCAGGTATTCGACGAGAAATCGAATCGTAGTCGATCCATCAGGCTTCCAAGTCAGCGCAGGTGCAAGAAAATACCGTCGATCATGGAAGTAATCTCGGAAATTGGAGGAATCCGCAAATTCTCCGTTTAGGCGATAAAACAGCTTTTCACTGCCTGCTATTGGGCCAGTGATGTCGAAGCTTGGTCGGACACTGCCGTAACGGTCACCTTGGAATGAAATAACCGCGTGGGTTTCCGGCAATGGCTCCTTCGTAATCAGATCGACGATCCCGCCGGCTGTCGCCCTCCCATATAGAACTGATGAAGGTCCTTTCAGGATTTCAACCTGATCAACGTCGGTCATATCTGACGGAACCATGCCGTCAAACTCGAATCCGTCACGATAATAGTTACTGAATATTCCCAAGGGTAAGCCGCGAATGGTCAAGGCGTTTCCAATGTCCCCGGCGAAAAGCACATCGCGGTTTACGCCGCTGATATTTTGGGCCGCATCGGCGAAACGGACGATTTGCTGACTTTGGATTAGGGCCTGATTGGCGACGCCGACGCCTTGCGGTATTTCATTAAGTGGGATGTTGGTTTTAGTTCCGACCGATGATTCATCGGTGAGGAAAGATCCCGTTTCGGCGGTCACAGTGACTTGCTGCCCTGGGCCAGCCACTTTCATCTGGACGGGAACCTGAACCTCGGCCTGCCCGGTTACCACAGAGATGCTCTTATTCACTGGTGTAAAGGCAGACCTTTCGACCTCCACGATATAGTCACCGGGCCGAATGTCGCGAAACACGAAAGCGCCACTATCGTCTGTCTTCGTTTCCTGAAGACGCACAGCGGAGTTGTTCAATAGCAGTACTGTTGCGCCTTGTATTGCGCCGCCTTGCTGATCAACGACCTGTCCCTTGATGCTCGCCGTTCCGCTCGTTTCCTGACCATAGGCGATTGTGACCATTAGAAAACACATACTGCACAGAAAGCCCGTTCGCAAAAGCCGAGCTCGCTGTTTAACGAAAAAACCAAATAAACGTATGCACACGATGCCTCCTGGCATATCGCGAGAATTTGAAATTGTTCGTTACGATTTCAATGCGGGACTACTGGCGAGGAGGCTGGTCAGGAGGCGAGACAGATCGAACCAGAATCGGCACCACGCGAACCACCACAACGGCACCGCCAATCGGCGGTTGGTAAACCCCACTCGGTTCGATCGGCACAATGCCATAGAGCGCGACCGAAGGAACCATAGCCTGGCTCGGTTGGCTAGGCGCACACACACAGGTCACGGGCGATGAATTAGCGCCCTGGCATGGCATTTTGTCGTGGCGTGATTTTTGATTTCGGTGCATCGGGCACATTGCACCACCACAACAACAGCAAGTTTCATTTGATGGGCAAATGGTCGCAGCCACCGCTCCGCCAAAAGGCGAGAGGAGAGCGCACAGCAACACCAATGCGTGAACTCGCTGCAACACGATGCGCTGTAGTATAAAACCATTGGATTCCGATTGAAAGCGGATGCATTTCGGAACGGGGCATTTTCCCTGTTTGCGACCCGAACGCGAGTGCTTCCTACTTTAGGTTCTTTCCAGTGCTCGTGATTACAAGCTGACCATGCTTTACTCCCCGCAGGCTAAGGATTCCATTCGCTAGATCCTTCAGATCTCCGCCACGTCCCTTCATGATGATGACTTCTAAACAATTGTGATGGTCCAAATGAACGTGCGTTGCAGCAAGGACCTTACCTCCAGCTCGATGCTGGGCCTCCACAAGTTTTTCGGTCAAATTTGGGCGATGATGGTCATAGACCAGAGTGAGAGTCCCCACGACATCCACGTTCTTATCGACTTCTTCCGCGACCAAATAATCCCTGATTAAATCGCGAATCGCCTCTGACCGATTCTGGTAGTGCTTCCTGCTGATCGCTTGATCGAACCTCGCCAAAAGGTCCTGTTCGAGCGAGAGTCCAGTCCTAACTAAGTCACCCATGCCTTAGCCTCCGACGCTGTCCTTTGTTCGCTGCGTTCACCGTTTTCGTTGTCGCGGCTGCCGTTCATCTGCGCCACTACAGGAATATATGTAGGTTGTCGGGCAAAAATCCACAGGTAGCACAGATTTATAGATGGTGTTACCGAAAAGCGTAGCATGTATTTTAAATACGTGCTACACATCCCAAGACTCCTTGCGCGCCTGCTACTCGGCCGGGAAACTCAGGAGATCCCATGCTCGCTTCTCGACGGTACGTTTTTTGCCTCCGCAGCGTAGGAGGTTGGCTTGCCGTTCTGTTGACGACGCCAACTCTTGTCGCCGCTGCGTTCCCAGGTCAAATCGAGCAGAAGGTAGCTGCACAAGAGAAGACGCCGACCGCGACGAGCGATCAGGGGCATTCCCCTCAGCTGTCAGGAGTCGTTGTTGACGCGTCCGGCGCGGTGATTACTGGAGCTACCGTGCAAGTTAGAACCCAGAATGGGACTGTACAAATGACGTCACAGTCAGACGGCAGTGGGTTTTTCAGTATTTCTGGACTTCCAGCGGGTAATTATCGGCTCGTGATATCTAATCCCAGCTTTGAAACGAAAGAAGTACCCGTCACCATTCGAACCACCGAGGCCCTGGCCCCGCTGCGGATCGCTCTGGCGGTTGGCTCCGTGAGCAGCACAGTAACGGTGCAGGGTCGGGAGGACAGCCTCATCGGGATCGCCGATTCCGCCACGCAGGGAACCGTGGGCGCAACCGAAATCCAGGACCGTCCGATCCTTCGTTCGGGAGAGATTTTGGAAACGATTCCCGGTGTCATCATCACTCAACACGCTGGCGGCGGAAAGGCCAACCAGTATTTTCTTCGAGGGTTCAATCTCGACCACGGTACGGATTTCGCTGTTTTCCTCGACGATATGCCGCTAAACCTGCCGTCGCATGCCCACGGCGAAGGGTATGCGGACATGAACATCGTCATCCCGGAATTTGTGGAGCGCGTGGATTACGATAAAGGCCCCTATTACGCAGATGTTGGAGATTATGGCTCCGCCGGATCGGCCCATCTGGTATTTTTCAAGACGCTGCCGCAGAACTTCTTTAGGGTGGAAGGCGGCATGTACGGCTATGGACGGGCCGTTTTCGGCGTATCGAAAAAGGTCGGGTCAGGCAATCTGCTGTTCGGCGGCGAGGTCTACCACGATGACGGCCCCTGGGTGCATCCGGATAATTATTACAAGTTCAACGGCTTGGTCACCTACAGCCGGGGCGACGATGCCAACGGACTCAGCATCACCGCCCGCGCTTACCGAGGAAGCTGGAGTTCGAGCGATCAAATTCCCATCACCGCCGTGCCGCTTGTCGGTTTCTTCGGCGCGCTCAACCCGTCTGACGGCGGCAATTCGGAGCGCTATAGCGTGCAGGCGGAATGGCATCGCCAAGACGAACATTCCCGAACGCAAATCATGGTGTACGGGTTTTATTATTACCTCAATCTATTTTCTGACTTTACTTACTACCTAGATGACCCTGTCAAGGGTGATCAGTTTGAACAGCAGGACAAAAGGTGGGTGGCCGGGATTGATGCGCGCCACACGATCTTCAGCCAGTGGTTTGGCCACAAGGTAGAAAATACATTCGGCCTGCAGCTCAGGAACGACTGGGTCAATAATGGTCTCTACCGGACGGAAAATCGCGTCCGCACCGACAAGAATGACATTAATGCCTGCAATGCCGAACCCATCGACGCATGTAATTCCGATCCGAACCTAGTGGCGATCCTTCCCGCCGACACAGACGTCAATAGATTTACCGACACGATGATCGGCTTTTATTTCGAAAACAAAATCCAGTGGGCGGACAAAATCCGCTCCGTCCTGGCTTTTCGCGGCGATGACGCAATCTACAACGTCACCAGCCTGACTCCCAGTTATACGGCGACGGAATTACCTGGCGCTCCGCTAGTTAACTTTGCGTCCGCCAATTCCGGCATGGTCAGCCAGTTTCTGCCCGAACCAAAAGCGAGTTTGATCTTCGGCCCATGGTCCAAGACCGAGTTCTATGTACAGGGAGGATTCAGTTTTCACAGCAACGACGCGCGTGGCGCAACGCAAACACAGGAACCGATTTCTCCAGACAATCCATTTCCGACGACCACATCGAGGATTCGTGCCCTAATCCAAACGAAGGGAGCGGAAGTCGGCGTGCGCACTTTGGCCGTCCCCCATCTGCAAAGCACATTTTCACTGTGGTATCTCCATAGCGCTTCCGAACTGCTGCAGAGCGGCGACACTGGAGGAACTGTTCCTTCATTATCGCCGAGCAATCGCTATGGCGTCGAATGGGCGAACTACTACACGCCGCTCGAACATTGGGCTTTTGATTTTGACCTTGCAGGCTCCAGGGCTCTATTTACCGAAATCGATCCAGACGACGCCGCACCGAATAGTCCGGGGGGCAGATTTGTTCCAGAAGCGGTAGGGTTGGTGGCCTCAGCGGGCGCAACGATGCACGACTATAAACGCTTCTCAGGCAGTTTGCGCCTGCGCGCCTTTGGGCCGCGCGATTTGACATCAGACGGGATTTATCGCTCAAACGCGACGATATTGCTCAATGCCGACCTCGGCTATCAAATCGGCGAGAAATGGCGGATCGCGGCGGAGTTTTTGAATCTGCTTGACCGCAAGGACCATGACATTGATTACGCCTATACATCGCGAATAACGCCGACCGCTGCGCCAGCATTCACGGATGTTTTCCACCCCGTTGAACCGTTTCAGGTACGATTCTCATTAGGAAGAACCTTTTGACGAAACCGCACTCGCCACCCATGAAATCAATCGCCCAGTATGGTCCAAAGGCTTTGCTGAGCGATGCTGCTGAGGGATTGCGCGGCCGAATCATCGGCATCTATACGATTTTGCTGGTTTTCAATCTCGGTGCATGGATTTGGGCGGCAATCGTTTTCCGTCACTATCCTGTGCTACTGGGGACTTCGCTCCTGGCTTACAGTTTCGGTCTTCGACACGCAGTAGATGCGGATCACATCGCGGCGATTGATAACGTGACCCGCAAGCTCATGCAGGACGGCAAACGGCCGGTAGCCGTGGGATTCATGTTTTCGGTTGGGCATTCCACCATAGTTGTGCTCGGTGCGGCTGCGATTGCCGGAGCGGCGATGGCGCTACAACACAGACTCGACGCCGTGCGCGATATCGGTGGGGTGATAGGCACCCTCGTTTCCGCATTCTTTCTGTTCGCCATCGCCATCGTTAACATTATCGTTCTTCGTTCCATCTACGCTGCTTTCAACCGTGTTCGGCGCGGCGAGCCCTATATGGAAGAGGACCTTGACATGTTGTTAGGGAGCCAAGGATTCCTTTCGCGTATATTTCGGCCAATGTTTAGAATGATCAGCCGAAGCTGGCACATGTATCCTCTCGGCCTACTGTTCGGTTTAGGATTCGATACTGCCACGGAGATTGGCCTGCTGGGGATTTCCGCGGCTGAAGCGTCAAAGGGTTTGTCTTTCTGGTCCATTCTGGTATTCCCCATTCTATTCGCAGCAGGAATGTCGCTGATCGACACCTCTGACAACATACTGATGTTGGGCGCATACGGATGGGCGTTCGTGAAACCTATTCGCAAGCTCTACTACAATCTCACAATTACTTCGGTCTCAGTGATAGTTGCTTTGGTCGTGGGAGGAATCGAGGCGCTGGGGCTGTTGGCAGGGCAATTCCATCCGAAGGGTACATTTTGGAATGCAGTGATCGTGTTAAACGCTAACTTTGGTGTGCTTGGATTCTTCATCATTGGGCTTTTTGCCTTGAGCTGGATCATCTCCATCGCAGTTTACAAATGGAGCCGCTTCGATGAACTCGACGTGGGGGCATGTGCCGACACGAGCAGCGATTGAGTTTCGCGTAACGCCTTGCGTCGTGAGCTAACCTACTTTTGGCGATATCGAGAGGCTCAGGAGTGAATCACGATATGGCAGCGGTTTCTGAAGATTGGGATCCATTTGAAACGTTTGAGTCCAAGGTCATCACCATTCTTCCTGAGCAATACCAAGACTGTTATGAGAACGTACAACCGGTCTCAATGGGATCGGCAGAGCTCAAATATGCGGACGACGGACAAGTTGCATGGAACGAGATGTGGGCAACCTTCTGCGATTTGGCAATGGCGGGCGGGCCACCCCACAAAGGCACACTTCTTCGGCCCGGTACGATAGCCGAGACATCCTCACAGCCGGATCGCTATCGAGTAGTGGTCGAGGAGATTTGTCGCGGCATCACCATGGTCACGGATCTTGTATCTGAGGCCTCTTCAACGCCGGGATGGGTATGCGTGAAATGTACCTCGGAGGTCATGGCGGGATGGCTGACACGGGCTATTATTATGGAGAACGTATCGGCTCGCTGCGAACGCCTGACGTTGTACCTCCCGGCCAGCCCAGCGTATCGGATCGAAAAGGAAATCAAGAACGTAATTACTGTTGTCGCCAAGACGTGTCATTACTGGTGTGGCCATATCCCCAAGTTTCAGAAGCAGGATATCGCGCAGCTATTCGCAAGGATGGAGGCCGAATCACCACTGATTCAACCTGCTCTCTTCGACCCTCGCGACTTCGACGAATGCAAACGACTTTCCGACAAAATTGTTGAAGCTATTCGTAGTGCGGTGGGTCTCAAAGCGTCCAATCAAGAATATGTCGATTGGGTTGGCATACACTGTTCCGGTATCGACAAAGCGATCTGGCTCATGCGAGCAACCGTCATAGGCAATGTGGTTTCTCGACGTGAAGGCACCACTGTTTTTATCCCCGTCAATCCAGCGACCGATCCAGAGGGAACAACGGTCCTTAGGACCGTTCAACAGGTGTACAGCTTCTCAACTGTACGGGGTATTCTCTGATCCCCGCTTCGAACAGAGCATTGGGTCCACGCCTGTGCCCAAGGTAAACTCAAAAAAGCTAAGTAGTTGTCTCGTCTAGCACTTTCGCGCATCGTGTATCACGATTTTAGG
>Ga0335074_10003400_pt1 | contig 21737 bp, 18 predicted proteins | sample Lox_Sample_23_FD_206715 | JGI IMG/M metagenome (GOLD analysis project Ga0335074, IMG submission 206715) | Soil microbial communities from Loxahatchee National Wildlife Refuge, Florida, United States - Lox_Sample_2.3 | ecosystem: Environmental > Terrestrial > Soil > Wetlands | place: USA... | reverse complement strand
GGCATGGAGGGGACGTCATGCCGGAACCGGTTCGCGCCGGACAGCGGTACATGCCCGGGCTGGACGGGTTGCGGGCACTGGCGGTGCTCGCGGTGATCGCGTTTCACGAGCAGCTGGGCTGGGCGCCCGGGGGCCTGCTCGGCGTCGGAGTGTTCTTCACCCTGTCCGGTTACCTGATCACCGATCTGCTGCTCGGCCAGTGGGTCACGCGAGGGCGGCTGGCCCTGGCCGACTTCTGGGCCCGGCGGGCCCGGCGCCTGCTGCCGGCCCTGTTCGTGATGCTGGCCGTGGTCACGGCCTGGATCACGCTGGCCGACCGCGCCCGGCTGGCCGGGCTGCGCGGCTCGGTCGCCGCCGCCGCGACCTACTCCTCCAACTGGTATCTGATCGCCGCGGGCCAGTCGTACTTCGCCAGGTTCGCGCCGCCCGCCCCGCTGGACCACCTGTGGTCGCTGGCCGTGGAGGAACAGTTCTACCTGGCCTGGCCCTGGCTGCTGCTGGCCGGCCTCGTCTGTCTCCGCAAGCTCCGCCACGGCCGGCCCGGTGGCGTGGCCTGGCTCGCGCTGCCCACCCTGGCCCTGGCCGCCTGCTCCGCCTGGGCCATGCTGGCCCTGTATCACCCGGGCCTGGACCCGACCCGGGTGTACGAGGGCACCGACACCAGGGCCTCGGGGCTGCTGATCGGGGCCGCCCTGGCCATGGCGTGGCCCAGCCGCGGCGCCGCGCAGGGCGGCGGCGCCTCAGCCGGCCGCGCGACCCGGATCGCCCTGGACGCCGCCGCCTTCGCCGGCCTGGCCGGCATCCTCATCATGATCTGGCGCACCGGCCAGTACTCCCCGTTCCTGTACCGTGGCGGCCTGATCCTGCTGTCGGCCGCGTCGGCCGCGGTCATCGCCGCCGCCGCCAGGCCGGGCACGCTCACCGGCAAGGTGCTGGGCTGGGGGCCGCTGCGCTGGCTCGGGGTGCGCTCCTACGGCATCTACCTCTGGCACTATCCGGTCATCGTGATTTTCACGCCGGTCAACGCGACCGAGGACCTGGCCCGCGCGGCCTGGCAGACCGTGGTCACGATCGCGCTGGCCGCGCTGTCCTGGCACTTCATAGAGGAACCGGTCCGCCGCGGCGCTCTGGCCCGCCTCTGGAAGCAACTCCGCGCTGCCACCCGCCGGCCCGCCGGCGCTCATTCCGCCGCAGTCGTCACTGGACCCGCAGCCGTCGCTGGAGGGCCCGCCGCCGCAGCCGCAGCCGTCGCTGGACCCGCAGCGGCCACGGCAGGCCCCGCCGCAGGATCCCTGGCGGCGGCCGCCAGGACCACCACCGGGCTCGCCTCAGTGGCCGCCCGCGCCATCGCGGCCCTCAACGCGGCCGCTCGGCCCGGCAGGCGGCCGGCTCACGCGGCTGGCCAATCTGGCGCCGCCACCTGGAACGGCCGTCCCCGCCTGCGGGGCGCCGCGCCCACCGCCCTGGCCGGCGTCGCCGCCGTCGCCGTGCTGAGCACCGCCTGCGTGGGCCTGTCCGGCGCGGTCTCCGCTCCGCCTTCGACCAGCGACCCGTCGTCCCTGGCCGGTTCCTCATTGCCCGCGCTCTCGACCGGCCACGGAGCCAACCCGGCCGACAGCGCCGAGTCGGCCCCCGACCAGGCCGCCAACAAGATCTCCCCGGCCATCACCCCGGCGGCCGGGCCCACACCGTCGGCCAGCCCCAGCGCCACGCCCGCCAGCACGCTGCGGACCTCCTGCCGCGCCGTGGCTCACCTCGGGGACTCCACCTCTGAGGGCATGGTCTCCCCCGCGTACCTGCCCAATGCCGGGCAGCGCCTGATTGCCCAGTACCAGGATGTCGGTGTCCGCCAGGTGGTCACCAACATTGTCGGTGCCAACTCCATCGTCGAGACCCTCCCCGGCGACACCAATGACTACAACGCCGCCCGCAACATCGTCAGCCAGGGTTTCCGTGGCTGCTGGGTGATCGCCCTGGGCACGAACGACACCGCCGACGTCGCCATCGGCTCCGACGTGGGCCGGTTGGCCCGGATCGAGGAGATGATGTCCGTTGCCCACGGCGAACCGGTGATGTGGGTCGACGTCATCTCGACGCTCACCAGCGGTCCCTACGCCGAAGCCAACATGCAACTGTGGAACACCGCGCTGCGCCAGGCCTGCAGGCGCTATCCCAACATGCGGGTCTTCGACTGGGCGTCGCTGGCCCAGCCCAGCTGGTTCATCAGCGACGGCATCCACTACACCCCGGCCGGGTACGCGCAGCGCGCCGAGCAGATCGCCCAGGCCCTGGCCAAGGCCTTCCCGGCCAAAGGCCACAGCAAGGGCTGCGTGGTCAGCTAGAACCGCCGGTCAGATGGCCCGCTACGGCCTTCGGCGGGATCGCGGCATCAGGTGTGTGCCTCGCTCAGGTGCGCGGCGAGAACGTCGTCGCCGAAGTCACTGCGCGGGCGGCGCAGCACGGTGTGCTGGTGGTTCCCGTTCTCGGTGGTGTTGTCGTATTCGATCAGCAGGTCATCGCCCTGTATCCGGTAGTAGTGCCGGACGCCGGGCACGGCCGGCCCCTGCCAGGCGAAGTAGAGCTCGCTCGCGTTGACCCGGGCGGCCTCACGGGCGGCCAGGCCGGCCGGCAGCCGGTCGAGGTAGAGGGTCACAAGCTGGTCGAGCAGCACGCGCGCATCCTGGCCGAGCCGGGAGACGGCGATGCCGGCCGGCTCGATGCGTTCCTGGGCGCGTGGCTTGGTCGCCGAGCGGATGTCGTAGGGAGCCTGGTCCGACACCACGGCGACCGCACGCTGCGCCGGATTCAGAGTGGTCAGCAACTGGCGGGCCAGATCTTCCTCGCCCGGCAGCGGCCGGGACACGGCCTGGCCCCCGTAGCTGACCCGCGCCGGGTTGGCGCCGAGGAAGACCGGGGCGGGCGAGACCTCGTCTCCCCGGATGGTCATCGTGACCGACAGGTGGTGCCCCTCGAAACGCCACGACCACGGCGCATCGCCGTTCGGGTCGCCGAAGACGTTCACCCAGTAGTCATTGCTGTGCCGCTGCCGCTGCCACCCTTCCTGACGGTCGAGCACCTCCTCCAGGGCGATGATCACCATCGCCTGCGCATAAGCGTGCTCGGACAGCCCGGTGGACAGCAGCCGGTGGGCGGCCTTGCGGGCGTCGCGGCTCATGTCCGCGACGCAGGCGCCCGGCCGGGGTTCCGGGCGGTACTCGATCCACCGTCGTGCCGCGTCGTCGGCGAACGGCTGCGCCGCCAGCTCGAGCGGTCGGCCCTGCAGCGTCTGAAGCAGGACGGCAGCGGCCGACCGCATCTGACCGGCAAGAGAATCGTCAGCCATTCTCCCGGTATATCAGGTGCGTGTGGCCGTGCGCTGCCCCGGGAAGCTCCCAGCGGCGCTGGGCTCCATGATCGAATTAACGGTTACTCCAGCCGGTCGTATTTGCTGAAAGAAGTCCCCGCTGACCGCGCCGCAGCAGGAGGTGATGGCGACGCCATTGCAGAACCGCGTCACTCCCACCGGGGAGATCGTGTCCAGCCCGGCGCGGGGCACGCTGATGGGCAACCGCGGCTGCCTGCACCGCGCCGACCGCACGCTGGGCGCCTCGCGCTGGCGGTCCAAGATGTGGATCTGCTGCGTGCTGGAGTGGCGCGGGGTCCGGCGCGCTGTGATGCCCCCTGGCCGCTGGACGGCGCTGTTCTTCCTGGACGAGGCGACCGCCCTGGCGGCCGGGCACCGCCCGTGCGGTTACTGCCGACGCGCGGCCTATGCGTCGTTCGCCGAGGCGTGGCGCCGTGCTGGCGGCCTCGCCCAGCGTCCGCACGCCGGCGAGATGGATGCACGGCTGCACGCCGAGCGGGTCGACTCGCGGACCCGCCGCCAGCTGACCCGGCTCGCGCTGGCTGGCGAGCTGCCCGGTGGGGCGATGATCCGTCATGACGGCACCTGCGGCCTGCTGGCGGGCGGGCGCTTTCTGCCGTGGTCGTTCGGCGGCTACCTGGCGCCGGTCGAGCTGCCGCCAGCCACCCCGGTAGAGCTGCTGACCCCGCCAGCGACCGTCGCCGCGATCGCCGCCGGCTACCGCCCCCTTCTCCACCCGAGCGCGCGTCCTTGATCATCTCCACATATCATGGAGATCGTAACCGCAAAATGGTGCATAACGGTCGTGATCATGACTAAGTCCCTTGATATGTCGCATGATGACGAAGTTCGGGGTGGGGATGACTGGGAGGGTCGGGCGGCGTTATATCGGGTGTTCCCCTGTAGGCGGCGCGCTTAGGCGTACAGCCGTAAAGGGGACGACGGGGAGGCTTGTCGTGACTCGGCTCAGCATTTATGACGCACGGTGCGAGGCGCTGTTCGCGTCCAGACTTCGGCAGTCGGACACACCGACCGCGGCGGAGCTGGCGGCGATCGTCAGCGCCATGGTGCGGCAGTACGGTGTGAGCGGCTGCGCAAGCCTCATGGCCTGGGAATTCGGCGACCACCCGGAGGCAGCCGCCGCCCGCATGCAGTGGGTCAGGCAGCTTGTCGGCCAGGTGTCGGTCGCTCCGCCCTGCCGCCTGCCGCGCCTGGGCGGGCAGCCGGGCCACCACCGCTCACCCCATGACACGGGGCCTCTCCCCCGCGCCGCCTGACAGCCAAGAACCCCGCCCGAATAGGGTGGCGGCATGTCCACTCGCCTGGTGCACCTGGTGCTCGACGCCAACGACCCATCGAAGCTGGCCCGCTTCTGGGCTGCTGCCCTGGGCTGGGAGATAGAAGAGGAAGACGGCGAGATCGGGGTGTGCCCGGCCGGTTACGAATATCCGGATCCGACGGCACTGCCGGTGATGTTCGAGCCGGTGCGCGAGCCCAAGACCGGCAAGAACCGGGTGCACCTGGACCTGGCCACCGAATCGGCAGACCACCAGGCGGCGCTGGTCGCGCGCCTGCGCAGCCTGGGCGCGGAGCCCGCCGACGTCGGCCAGGACGATGACGTGCCCTGGGTCGTGCTGGCCGACCCGGAGGGCAACGAGTTCTGCGTGCTCGAGCCGCGGCCCGTCTACCGTGACACCGGACCGGTGGCTGCGGTCGTCGTCGACAGCCCGGACCCGGCCGCGCTGGCCGGTTTCTGGGAGCTGGCGTCGGGCTGGACACGGGTTCGGCCGGACAGCGGCTTGGTGTCCTTCCGGTCGCCGCAAGGCGTCGGGCCGTACCTCGAGCTGGAGAAGGTCGCAGGGGCCAAGACGGTCAAGAACCGGATGCACCTCGACGTCGCACCGCACAAAGACGAGGATCATGCGGCCGTGGTTAAGCAGCTGCAAGAGGCTGGAGCGGCGCCCGCCGACATCGGCCAGGGTAACGACGTGTCGTGGGTGGTGCTGGCCGACCCGGAGGGTAACGAGTTCTGCGTCCTCAGTCCGCGCTGAGCCGCCAGGGGCGTACCGGTGTTCAGGCGGGCTTGCTCGCGGATCACCTGAGCGCCGATGGGCCGCCCTGCCTGCGCGGTCAGCTTGGGAGCCGCTAGCCGTCGGGGGTGCTGCGCCGGGCTCGGGCGCGGCGCTTGCCTTCGTGCATCGCCTGCACCCGGGCTATCGGGATTCCGTGGCCCTCCTCGATCAGCTCGCGGCTGAGCTCCTGCTCGGGCAGGCCGCTGAGCCACGGCTCGCGCCCGGCGATCACCCGCGGCGCGGTGTGCACGGTGAAGTCCCGTGGCTGGACGTTGCCGAGTTCCTCCCAGGCCACGGGAAACGACACCGGAGCGCCTGGCCGGATGCGCGGGCTGTATGCGGCCGCCACGGTCGCCCCGCCCGCCCGCGTCGAGTCGAGGAACACCTTGCCGTCCCGGTCCTCCCGGATGAAAGCGGTGGTGGCCAGGTTCGGGTCCAGCCGCTCGGCCCGCGCGGCCAGCGCCCGGGTGGCCGCGGCCACGTCCTCACTGCCAACCCTGGCGCCGATCGGCACGAAGACGTGCACGCCCTTCGATCCGCTGGTCTTGGCCGCGCCGGCCAGCCCGGCGTCGGCCAGGGCCTGCCGCACCAGAAAAGCGGCGCGGACGGCCACCCGGAACCCGCCCCCCTCGGGCGGGTCGATGTCGAGCACCAGGTACGTGGGCCTGCCCAGGTCATCGACGCGGCCCAGCGTCGGGTGATACTCGACCGCCCGCTGGTTGGCGAACCACAACAGTGTTCGGCGATCATCGCATAGCGCATACGAGACCTCGCGCCTCGAACTCTCCGCCCACAGCGACACGGTCGGCACCCAGGGCGGCGTGTACTTCGGCACGTTTTTCTGCATGAACGGCGGCTGGCCGCGCAGCACCCGGATCACCGAAAGCGGCCGGTCCCTGAGCTCCGCGATCAGCAGGGCGGCGACGGCGTCCAGGTAGTCGACGAGATCACGCTTGGTCGCCTCGGCCCCGTCGAACAGCGGCTGGTCAAGGTTGGTCAGCGACACGCCTTCGCGCATCTCGCCGCCGCTGGTCACCTGGCCACCATCCCACCGATCCCGCCCGAGCGCGAGCAACCCCACCCGAGCGCCGCCGCTGACGAGCAGATGAGCATGACTAACGACCCGGGCACCAGTACCTGTGAGGTTCGGGTTCGGCCCTCGTCAGGCTGGCTGACCCAGGACTGACCGACGGGCGAGGTCCGGACCATGAGCATGGCGATGTCATCGGTCGGCTTAGGCGCGAGGGAGCTGAGCAGGGCGTCGCAGGCGTCGTCGACGGTGAGCTCGCTCAGCATGGTGAGTGAATCGGCCAGGCTGGCCATGCCGGTGCCGATATCGGTACCCGGGGTCTCGATGAGCCCGTCGGTATAGAGCACGAGCGTGCTGCCCGGCGGCGGCTTGATGCGCGTCGCCTGGTAGTGCGCGGCACCGATACCGAGTGGCAGGCCGGCGGGCAGGTCGAGGAAGCCGGTCTGGCGGCCGGGGGTGGCCAGGACGGGAGGTGGATGCCCGGCGCTGGCCATCTCCCAGTCGCCGGTCGCGACGTCGTGGACGGCATAGACGCAGGTAGCGAACGTTTCCTGGTCGGTCAGGTCGGCGGTGACCCGATCGAGGCGGCCAAGCAGCTCCGCCGGGGTGAGATCGAGGCTGGCCAGGGTCCTGGTGGCGGTGCGGAGCTGGCCCATGACAGAGGCGGCGTGGATGTCGTGCCCGGTCACGTCACCGACGATGAGCGCGTACCGGCCGGGGGAAAGGGTGATGACATCGAACCAGTCACCACCCACCTCCGCAGCCATCGCGGCGGGCACATAGCGGTGACAGAGATCAAGGCCGGGCACCTCGGGGATGTCGCGAGGCAGCAGGGCGCGCTGCAGCACCAGCGCTGAGGCTCGTTCCCGGGTGTACAGCCGGGCGTTGTCCATCGACAGCGACGCGCGGGACACCAGGTCGCTGGCCAGCGAAAGGTCCGCACTGCTGAACGGCCTCGAGCCGCGCAGCCGGTACATAACGAGCAGGCCCATGATGACGTCGCGGGCGATCAGGGGAACGATGATCAGCGAATGCGCTCCCGCCCGGCGAGCGGTCACCAGCCGCTCCCGGCCCGCGCCCACGTCCAGTTGCATGATCTGCTCGGTGCTCATTGCCCCGAACGTGGGCAGGAACATCGGCAGGCCCGCGACCATGAGCCGGTGGTGCAGGCTGGCCGGGTTGGTCTCCATCGAGCCGATGCTCGCGTAGTCGGCGGGGGTCGGGGAGTCACCGGACCAGCGCACGGCGACTCGCTGCAGCCGCAGCCCTTCATGCTGCGCCTGCCGGGCCAGGTCCTCGCCGTCAATGACCCGGCTGAGCAGGTCGACGGCGGCCACGTCGGCCAGCTGCGGGACGGCTACATCAAGCAGCTCTTGCGCGGTCTGGGTGGTGTCCAGCGTCTGGCCGATGTGCGCGCCGGCCTGTTCCGTGAGGGCCAGCCGGCGCTGGCTGACGGCACGCTCGGTCACATCACGCATCACGTGGACGACCCTGGTGCCGTTCGCAGCGGGGGCGCTGACCGGGAACTGGATGCAGCTCCAGTAGCGCTCTTCGCCCCAGACACCAATGCGGTTGCTGACCACCAAGTCGAGCGCGGGCTCGCCGGTGGCCAGAACCCGCCGCAGCGACTCCTCGATCGCGTCGGCGTCGATTTCCTGTATCACCTCGGCGAGCCGCCGGCCGCGCCAGTCCTGCGGTGGGAGGCCAGGCGTGGCTGCCTCGGCTGCGCGGTTAGCCCAGGCGATCCGCAGCTCTGAGTCGAATACCGCCACGGTGAGGGGGGAGCGCGCCAATCCGTCCCCGATCAGCGTCTGCGCCGTGGCCAGGTTCACCGTTGCTCCTGTCGTAACGGCGGGCAAGCATGCTGCTCACCTGCTCCTGTCGGCCCGCCACGCCCCGGTGTGCCGCAGCAGAGCACTGCCGACACGGCAGACGTGGCGATAGCCAGAAGTTCGGGGAAGGTTTGCCGGGGCCAGCAATACCAGGTTCTTGAGTATTTTCGACGGCGCCGTTTTAAATCACCGGAGGCAATCCGCCCGGGATCATGCTCGAAGAAGAACTTCTCCGGCTCAGCCGGTCGTGCTCCTTTATCGCCCGCAGCACTGACGGATGTCGGGGTGGCCGCGATGGTCCGGTATGACCGTCCCCCCGCACTATACGCTATATATGCATTCTGCCATCCTTATCCTGCTGTACGTTCAGGTAACCGGCCTCTGAGCAGTACCGGGATTACCCGCGGCTTACACTAATCCCACACTAACCTGCAATCGGCTGCAGTCCACCCGTGCAGTTCGCCGGACCCCGAATTTATCCAGAGCTTAACGTTGTGGTTACACCTCTTAATGTTGATCATCATGAGAGGTGGCTTTGTTCACCTCGTTGCATTCAACAGTGCGCTATTTCCCGACTTGTTCGGGCCTGAACGGGCCGAAAGCTGCAATCGAGTGCAGGCGCCGGGCAGGTGGCTTCGGCGGGCTGCTGCTGCGCCACCTGAGGCAGCGGGTGGACCGGGCCAGCTCCTCACTGGTGAAGGTGCCGTAGTCGGCCGCATCCTTCCAGGTGTCGAAGAGATAGCGGCCCCCGACCTGGCGGGCGCCCGTGGCCGGGTCGAAGTGCAAGGGCGTGTACTTGTTACGCATGCCCGGGCGGATGTCCATGGTGCGCCGCTCGATTTCCAGCATGCTGACCAGATGCTGCATTGGTATGTCATCGGGGATAGCGAAGTCTGAGGTGTAAGCGGCCTCCGCCATGACCGGACCGGTCTCGTAGCCGCGAATATCCATGATCAGTTCTTTCCCGGTTCATCCGTCACGACTCCCCTGAGCCGAGGTTGTCCACCGAGGCGCGGATGGCGGTGATGCACGCAGAAACCGGTGGCTGGTGGCGGGTGCCGTTCCGGTAGGCGATCCGGGTCCGGCGGCGGGTCGGCAGCGTGGTCAGCGTGACGTCCCTGGGCGGGCCGATCGCGCCGAGCTGCGGCACCAGGGCGACGCCATGGCCGGCGGCGACCAGGGCGAGCACGGTGGCGAAGTCGTCGGCGTGGTGGCGGATGCGCGGAGCGAAGCCCGCGGCCTGGCAGGCGCGTACCGCCATCGCGTGACACAGCGTGCCGGGGCTGGCCATGATCCACGGCGCGTCGCGCTGGCGCCAGATGGCATCTTGGGCCGGCGCGGCCGGCGCGGCCGGCGCGGCCGGCTCGGGGGGCGGGCCTGAGGAGGCGAGGTAGATGGACTCCTCGAGCAGCGGCTCGGTGGCCAGGGCGGGATCGGGCGGAGTGGGCACGTAGTCGTATTCGTGGGTCAGCGCGATGTCGAGCGCCCCGGAGCGCAGGGCGTGCGGGACGTCGGCCGGGTCCAGCTCGGTCACCATCAGCTCCAGGCCGGGGTGGTCGCGGCCGAGCGCGACCAGGGCGGCCGGCAGGATGGTGCGCACCGCCGTGGGGAACGCGCCGATCCGCAGCGGCCCGGTCAGGCCCGCCCGGGCGGCGGCGAGCGCGGCCGCGGCCTGCTCCAGCAGGGCCAGTATCGCCTCGGTCTGGCCGGCCAGCGCGGCGCCAGCCGGGGTGAGGGTCACCCGCCGGCCGCTGCGCTGCAGGAGTGCCACGCCAGCCTCGCGTTCCAGGGCAGCCAGTTGCTGGGAGACCGCGGACGGGGTGTAGCTGAGCGCCTCGGCCACCGCAGTGATCGTTCCGCAGCGGGCCAGTTCGCGCAGCAGGCGGAGCTTGCGCACATCGAGCATCAGTTCAGCTTACGAGCAACTGAAGAAATGTGAACTGGACCTACATAATTGGCGCATGCCAGCCTCGAAGCATGGACCTCACCCTTGCTGGCCTGTACGTCCCGCTGGTCACCCCGTTCACCGCCGACGGCGAGCTCGCGCCGGACGCGCTGGAAGGCCTGGCGCACGCCGTGCTCGACGACGGCGCGGCGGGCATTGTGGCCCTCGGCACGACGGGAGAGCCGGCCACGCTCACCGCCGGGGAACGGCGCAGCGTCCTGGACATCTGCGCGCGCGTGTGCCGGGAACGCACGGCCACGCTCATCGCCGGCGCCGGGTCGAATGACACGCGGGCCTCGGCCGAGGCGCTCGCCGAGCTGGCCAAGTGGCCGGAGATATCGGCCGCGCTGACCGTCGTGCCGTACTACACCCGCCCGTCCGAGGAGGGCGTGGTCGCCCACTTCACCAAGCTGGCCGGCGGAAGCCCGGTACCGCTGATCATTTACAACATCCCGTACCGGACCGGCCAGGTGGTTGGGTGGCGCGCGCTGCGGCGCCTGGCCGACGTGCCCGGGATCGCCGGGGTCAAGCACGCCGTGGGCGGCATCGACGAGGACACGGTCCGGCTCATGGCCGACCGGCCGGAACAGTTCGCGGTGCTGGGCGGCGAAGACGTCGTGGCCGCGCCACTCCTCGCGCTCGGCGCGGCTGGCGGCATCATGGCCTCGGCCAACCTGTGCACCCGCAGCTACGCCAACATGATCGCAGCGTGGCGGGCCGGCGAGCTGGCCCGGGCCCGCGCGCTCGCAAACGGGCTGGTCGGGCTGTCCACGGCGCTGTTCGCCGAGCCGAACCCCACCGTGATCAAGGCGGCGCTGCACGCGCAGGGCCGGATTCCCAGCCCGGCCGTGCGGCTGCCGCTGCTCCCGGCCAGCCCCGGCGCGACCAGGGCCGCTCAGGCGGCGGCCGAGGCCGCGGCGGCGGCGTGCCGCCCGGCCCGGCGGCCGGAGAACACGCAATCGGCCAGCGAGAGCCCGCTGACGTAGGAGTGTGAGCAGATGCCGACCGCCGTGCGGCCCGCCGCGTACAGCCCGGCCACCGCGGATCCGTCGGCCCGGCGCACCTGGCCGGTTTCCTCGGCCACCACCAGGCCGCCCAGGGTGAGCATCGGTGCCGGGTAGGCCAGCCGCGGGCGGACCGAGCAGTCGACGAGCGAGTAGGGCGGCCGGTCCTGCGCCCAGACCAGGCTGGCCGGCTTGCCCGCCGGGTCGGCCCGGCCGGCGGCGGCCGCAGCGTTGTAGGCGTCCAGAGTGGCCGCCAGGCCAGCCGGGTCGACGCCCGCGCGGGCCGCCAGGCCGGCCACCGTCGGCGCGCTGACCCGGCCGGCCGTCAGCAGGTACCACGCCTGCAGCCGCTGGAACCACAGCGTCGACCCGCGGAGCTGCCTGCGGGCCTCGGCCACGGTGGCCCGGTCGACGAGCAGCCACGCCTGCCCGCCGCGGCCCATCACCGCTTCGCCGACGGCCGCGCCATAACGGGACTCGTCGCACACCCGCCGCCCGTCGCGATCCACCAGGACGCCGCGCAGCAGCGCGGGCGGCGGGCTGAGGAAGCGCCAGACCGAGACCCGGCCGAGGAACGCGGTCACGCCGCCGGCCTCGGTGCCGAGCCGGATGCCGCTGCCGTCGTCGCCCGGCGTGGCCAGGGGCAGGCCGCCGCGGTAGGCCGGCGCGTGCTCGCGCATCATCGGCCGGCTGGCCACGAACCCGCCGGCCGCCAGCACCACCCCGCCGCGCGCGGCCACCAGCATCAGGCGGCCATAGCGGCGCTCCAGCCGGGCCACGCGCCGGTGCAGGGCGCGGCCGAGCTTGGGCACGTACAGGAACGGCTTGGCCGACCAGCGGTGCAGCACGCAGTGCGCGGCCGCCGCCCACCCCGGCGCGCCACGCAAGGTCAGGCACTCCACGCCGACGATCCGGCCGGCTGAATCGGCGACCAGCCGCCGCGCGGCCGTCTGCCCGAGCACGCGGGCGCCGGACCCGCGCACGGCCCGCTCCAGCCGGGCGAACAGCAGGTAGCCCGAGGTGCCGCGGCCACGCACCCGGTGCCCCCGCGGAGCCGCGTGCGCCACGTCACCCAGGGACAGTTCGCTGCCGGAGTAGTACAGGTAGTGCCGGTTGGTCGGGTACGAGGTCTTGTCCGGGCACAGGCTGCCCTCGAACGGGACGCCGTGCTCCTCAAGCCAGGCCAGCATGGCCGGGCTGCCGGCGCAGAACTCACGCAGCGTCGCCGGTGACACCGCGTCGTCAACCTCCAGGCTCAGGTAGCCGAACATCGCCTCGGGCGAGTCGGTGACCCCCGCGGCCTTCTGCTGAACCGTCCCGCCGCCCGCGTAGACCACGCCGCCGGACAGCGCGGTGGCCCCGCCGCCGCAGAACCGGTCGAGCACGATGACGTCGGCGCCCGCCTCGGCCGCCTCGAGCGCGGCGCAGGCGCCGGCCGCGCCGAACCCCACGACCACCACGTCGGCCTCGGCATCCCAGGGCTCGCCGTCCCACCGCCGCGTGCCCCGCGAACCCGTCCCCGGCGACGCCGTCCCCTGCGACCCTCTGTCCTGCGGCCCCGTCTCCTGCGCCTGAATCCCGCCCCCTCGCGTCATCGCCCTCTCGGCCAAAACTGAAACGCGTTCTAGTATGGAGGCCCGGGAGGTGGCATGACAACGGACCAGGCCGAGTTCGACGTCGTCGTGGTCGGCAGCGGCGCCGCCGGCATGACCGCCGCGCTCACCGCCGCGCGCCGTGGCCTGCGGACCGTGGTGCTGGAGAAGACCCAGTACTTCGGCGGCTCGACCGCCCGCTCCGGGGGCGGCATCTGGGCACCGGGCAACGAGGTGCTGCGCAAGGCCGGCGTGCGCGACGCACCGGACCAGGCCAGCGTGTACCTGGCCCATGTCGCCGGGCCTACCGTTCAAGAAAAGAGGCGGGAGGCGCTGCTCGCGAATGGTCCGGACATGCTCGCTCTGGTCCGGGCCAGCGCCCCGGTCAAGTTTGCCTGGGTGCCCGGGTACGCCGACTACTATCCCGAGGCTCCCGGCGGCCTGGCGCAGGGACGCAGCATCGAGCCGGTGCCGTTCAACGGGGGGGTGCTCGGGGAGGAACTCGCCCACCTCAACCCGCCATACCTGCCCGCGCCCAAGGGGGTGACCATCACCCAGGCCGACTACCGGTGGCTGAGCCTGGGCATCCGGCATCCCCGCGCGATCCTGGCCGCCGTCAAGGTGGCCAGCCGGTCGGCGCGCACCCGGCTGCTGCGGCAGCACACGCTCAGCATGGGCCAGGCCCTGGCGGCCGGCCTGCGGGCAGGCCTGGCGGCGAACGGGGTCCCGGTCTGGCTCGGCACCCCCATGACCGACCTGCAGGTTGACGGCGGCCGGGTGACCGGCGTCCAGGTGACCCGGGACGGTCAGCCCGCGCTGGTCCTGGCCACCCGCGGCGTGCTGATCGCGTCCGGCGGCTTCGAGCGCAACGAGCTGATGCGCCGCCGCTACCAGCGCCCGCCGATCGGCACCGAGTGGACCACCGGCTCGGCCGGGAACACCGGCGACGGGATCGTCGCGGGCGAGTCGGCCGGCGCCGCGCTCGACCTCATGGACGACGCCTGGTGGGGCCCGGCCGTGCCGCTGTCCGGCGGCCCGTACTTCTGCCTGGCCGAGCGCAGCCTGCCCGGCTGCATCCTGGTCAACGGCGCGGGGCAGCGCTTCGTCAACGAGTCGGCGCCGTACGTGGACGCCGTGCACGCGATGTACGACGCCCACTCGGCCGGCAACCCGCACATCCCGTCCTGGCTGGTCTTCGACCAGCGTTACCGCAACAGCTACGTGTTCGCCGGCCTGCCGCCGGGCAAGCCGCTGCCGCGTCGCTGGTACCGGGCGGGCGCGGTGTTCCTGGCCCCGACCCTGGCCGGGCTGGCCGACCAGGTCGGCGTCGAAGCCGGCGGCCTGTCGAAGACCGTGACCAGGTTCAACGAGTTCGCCGAGGCTGGCCTGGACGAGGATTTCCGGCGCGGCGACTCGGCCTACGACCGCTACTACAGCGACCCGCGCTGCCGGCCCAACCCGAACCTGGCCCCGCTAAGCGACCCGCCGTTCTACGCAGCCAAGATCGTCCCCGGCGACCTGGGCACGAAGGGCGGCCTGCGCACCGACGAGCGGGCCCGGGTGCTGCGCGCCGACGGCACGCCGATCGCCGGGCTGTACGCGGCGGGCAACGCGAGCGCGTCGGTCATGGGCCACAGCTACGCCGGCGCGGGCGCGACGATCGGCCCGGCGATGACCTTCGGCTACCTGGCCGCACTCGACATGGCCGACCTCGGCTGAACCCAGGACCTAGAGCCAGAACGAGTAGTCCCGTGGTTATCCGGGCTGGCCCGCCGCGTCGGTGGTGAACGCGATGAGAACCGCACAGGGTGCCTGGTGCGCCACTGAATTGGGAACGCTGCCCAGAACCCGCCGCAACCCGGCCATGCCCTTGTTGCCGACCACGATGACGTCCGCCTTGACCTCGGTCGCGACCTCGCAGATGGCATCGGCGGGGGCGTTGTCCTTGAGGTAGGTCTCCACCTCAACGCCATTGGTCCTGGCCCGCGAAGCCAGGTCGGCCAGCAGCGACTCGGCCAGGTCACCAGAACTCATCGACTTCGAGAACTCCTCGCCGGCCGCGGACCTCAACGGCTGCGGCTTGTAGGCGGTCACGATGTGCAGCCGCCCGTCGGTCAGCTTGACCAGCTCGATCGCCACCCGCACGGCCTCAGCCGCCGTGGCCGACTCGTCCGCGCCCACTACCACGGTCTCGAACACAAGGCGCCTTCTTCCTCAAGCTTCCTCGGCGGGAGCGTCCACGCCGGAGGGTTCCGGTCATGTGATTTGCCTGATCTGCGTGCACTCTGCGTGCACTCTAGCCCGGATGATCCGCCGCAGTCTCGGATGTTGTGACGCTGTCAGCCGGCGCCGCCCGTCCGAGCGCCAGCTCCATGGCCTGGGAGCGCGACAGCCCGGCCCCCGATCGATAGGCGGCGTCGAACGCGCCGTCCCCCATCAGCCGGCGCAGGCGGCTCTGCTCCTGCTCGCGGAGCTGCTGCTCCGGCCCTGACCAGGTGATGGCCCCGACCCCGAGCGCGGTGCTCATGTCCGCATCGGCGGCGCCGTGCAGTCGGGCCGCCTTGACGTGCTCCCCCTGCCACGCGATGCAGCACGCCGCGCCGAACAGCAGCTCGCTGATGTCGAGGTGCTGGCCGAACCGCCGCGCCGCCAGCAGGCAGCGCCTGAACACCGGCACCGCCTCCTCGTGCTGGCCCTCGATGAGCAGCAGGATGCCGAAGTCGGTCCGCATGTAGAACAGGTAGACGTCGGCGCCGAGTTCCTCGGCCGTGGCGATCGCCTCGGTCAGGCGCGCGCGAGCGTCTTCGAGCCGCCCGGCATAGACATCCAGGCCGTAGAGCTGGTGCAGCTCGGACGCGGCAAACAGCTCGTCGCCGGTCTGGCGGAAGCAGTCCAGCGCCTCGAGGCGGATGCGGCGAGAGTCCTGGCCTTCGAAATCGTCGATGGCCAGGCAGGCCAGCAGCTCGCCACGCAGGTGCACGTCGGCGATCTCACGGGCGATCGCCACGCCCTCCTCACCCAGCCGCCGCAGCCTGCCCTCGTCACGATGGAACCAGGCCACGGCACCCAGGACGAGCAGAGCCCGCGCCTGCAGGCGCCGGTCGCCGAGGTCGCGAGCCATGGCCAGGGCCCGCTCGGCGCCCTGCCCGGCCACGGCGTGCGCGCCGGCGTCCATCCGCAGCAGCAGGCCGGTCAGCCAGCCGATGGCGACCAGGGCGCTGGCCAGCAGCACGCCCGGCCCGGGCTCAGCATGCCCGGCCCTGTCCACCGCGTGCCGCAGCCAGGTGATCACCTCGATGTGTCCCCGGCTCAGGGCGAACCTCTGCAGGCTCACGCCGAGCCGGAGCACATCATCGGTGCGTCCCTCGGCAGCCAGGTGAATGAACGCGGCGCGCAGGTTGTCCCACTCCAGGTCCAGCCGCCGCAGCCAATTGCCCTGGCCGCGCCCGGTGAGCGCGGGCGCCGCCGCCTCGGCCAGGCGGAGGTAGAAATCGGCGTGCCGGTCCCGGGCCTGCAGGACCTCGGCCTCGCCGCCCGCCCGCAGCAGTTCTTGGGCGCAGTACTGCCTGATCGTCTCCAGCAGCCGGTAGCGCACCGACTCGGGGGTCCGGTCCGCCACGACCAGGCTCTTGCCGACCAGCGAGCCGACCAGGTCTCCCGCGTCGAAGGCGTCAATGCTGCCCGCCGCGCAGACCGCCTCGGCCGCCGCCAGATCGAAGCCCCCGGCGAACACCGACAGCCGCCGGGCCGTCTCCCGCTCCGGCTGGGTGAGCAGGCCGAACGACCAGTCGACCGCCGCCTGCAGCGTCTGCTGCCTGGGCATGGCGTTGCGGCTGCCCCCGGTGAGCAGCCGGAAGCGCTGGTCCAGCCGCTCGCTGATCTGCTGGAGCGACATCGACGACAGCCGGGCCGCGGCCAGCTCGAGCGCCAGCGGGATACCGTCCAGGCGGCGGCAGACCGACGCGACCAGTGGCGCGGCTGGATCGTCGAGAACGAACCCGGGGTCGTGCGCCCGGGCCCGGTCCACGAAGAGCCGGACGGCGTCCGAAGCGGCAACGTCGTCCGCGGTGTCAACCTCGCCGGGCGGCAGCGACAGCGAGGGCACGCGGTACACCCGCTCGCCCTCGATGCCCAGTGGCTCCCTCGAGGTGGCCAGCACGCGCAGCCGCGGGCAGTCACGGACGACCTGGCCGCAGAACTTGGCCGCGGCGTCGATCACGTGCTCACAGTTATCGAGCAGGATGAGCGTGTCCTGGTCACGCAGGGCATCGGTGACCGAGTCGAGCGACACCTGCTGCCCGCCATGGTCGGCCAGCCCGAGGACGGCCGCGACCGCGACCGGGATCTGCTCGCCCTCGGTGAGCGAGGCGAGCTCGACGAACCACACGCCATCCCCGGCTTCGCCGAGCAGCTCGGCCGCGGCCTGGAGGGCCAGACGCGTCTTGCCGCAGCCGCCCGCCCCGGTCAGGGTGACCAGGCGGGACGACGCCACCAGCGAACGCACGTCCTTCGCTTCTGACTCCCGGCCGACGAATGCGGTCAGCTGAGCAGGCAGGTTATTCGGCAGCTCGGGATTGTCCAGCGACTCCAGCGGCGGGAAGCCCGCCTGCAAGAACTCCGCTCCGAGCTGGAAGACGCGTTCCGGCCGGCCCAGGTCCTTCAGCCGGTGCAGGCCGAGATCCCGCAACGTCACGCCGTCGGGGAGGGTCTCCGACAGCAGCCCGGCGGTGGTGCCCGAGACGAGCACCTGCCCGCCGTGGGCGACGGCCTCGAGCCGGGCCGTCCGGTTGACCACCGGGCCGAAGTAGTCGTTGTCGCGCTCCTCGCACACGCCGGTGTGCAGGCTCATCCGCACCCGGATCGGCCGGCGCGTCGGCCATTGCTCGGCGGCCAGGGCCCGCTGGGCGGCGAGCACCGCCTCCAGCGCCGCCTGGGGGGTGGCGAAGGTGGCGCAGAACGCGTCGCCCACGGTCTTGAACACGAAGCCGCCGGCCTGCCCGATGGCCCGCCGGAGCATCTCGTCGTGACGGCGGAGAGCCTGCGCCATCGGCTCCGGCTCGGCTTCCCAGAGCCTGGTGGAGCCTTCCACGTCGGTGAACAGCAGCGTGACGGTGCCCGAGGGGATCGCAGCCGCGCGGTTCACGTGCGAAGGATACGCCGGGGAGCCCGCCCGGCCCGTCCTCAATTCAGGCCGGGCCCAGGACCAGGCCGCTGGTCGGGACGCCGGTCCCCGCCGTGACCAGCACCGGCCCGTCGCCGCCCACCTGGTTGACCGAGGTGCCGCGGACCTGGCGGACCCCCTCGGCGATGCCGTTCATGCCATGGATGTAGGCCTCGCCGAGCTGGCCGCCGTGCGGGTTGACCGGCAGCCTCCCGCCCAGCTCGATCGCCCCGCCGGAGATGAAATGCCGGGCTTCCCCGCGCGGGCAGAAGCCCAGCTCCTCCAGCTGCAGCAGCACGAACGGGGTGAAGTGGTCGTAGAGCACCGCGACCCGTATGTCCGCCGGGCCGATCCCGGCCTGCTGCCACAGCTGCCTGGCCACCACGCCCATCTCGGGCAGCCCGAGTTGCTCTCGGTAGTAGCTGGTCATCACGTACTGGTCCGGGCCGCTGCCCTGCGCGGCGGCGCGGATCACCGCCGGCGGGTGCCGCAGGCTACGGGCCCTCTCGACGCTGGTCACGACGACGGCGACCGCGCCGTCGCTCTCCTGGCAGCAGTCGAGCAGCCGCAGCGGCTCGACGATCCACCGCGAGGCCTGGTGCTCGGCCAGCGTCACCGGCCGCCGGTAGAACCAGGCGTGCGGGTTCGCCGCGGCGTGGCGCCGGTCGGCCACCGTGACCAGGCCGAAGTCCTCGCTGGTGGCCCCGTAGTCGTGCATGTAGCGCCGGGCGATCATCGCGACGGTCGCGGCCGGCACGGCCAGCCCCATCGGGTAATGCCAGCCGTTGTCCACCCCGGAGGAGGTCGCCGCCGCCACCGCGGCCCTCCAGACCCGGCCGAACCGGTGGCCCGAGCGCTCGTTCAGGGCCCGGTAGCAGACCACCACCTCGGCGGCCCCGGTGGCGACCGCCATCGCCGCCTGCAGCACGCACCCGCAGGCCGCCCCGCCGCCATAGCCCACCTGGCTGAAGAACGTGAGCTCACCGACGCCGAGCTCGCGGGCCAGCGCGATCTCGGCGGTGGAATCCATCGTGAACGTCACCAGCCCGTCCACGTCGGACGGGGCCAGCCCGCCGTCGGCCAGCGCGGCCGAGGTGGCCTCGACGGCCAGCCGCAGCTCGCTGCGGCCCGAGTCCTTGGAGAACTCGGTGGCCCCGATGCCGGCGATCGCCGCCGCCCCGGAGATCACGCCGCTCCCTCCGGCAGCACGATGCGGACCGTGCCGGTGACGTGGTCGCCGAGGCGGCACCGCCCGGCCACCTCCACCACGGCCTCGCCGGCCGCGCGCTCGGTGACCCGCCCGGAAAAGGTGAGCGTGTCGCCCGCGTAGCACGGCACGCCCAGCCGGATCGCGACCTTGCGCACCAGCGCCTGCGGCCCGGCCCAGTCGGTGACGTACCGCTGCACCAGGCCGGTCGTGGTGAGGATGTTGATGAAGATGTTTTGGCCGCCCCGCTCGATGGCCCGGTCCTTGTCGTGGTGCACGTCCTGGAAATCGCGCGTCGCGATCGCGGAAGCGACCACGAACGTCGGGGTGACGTCGATCACCAGCTCGGGCAGGACGAGCCCGGCCTCAGCCGTCATCGTGCGTCCTCCCGCCAGGCCGGCAGCGTCAGCTCGTCGTCGACCCGGACGAACGCGGCCCTGACCGGCAGGCCGATCCGCACCCGCGCCGGGCTGACCTCGAGCAGCTCGCCGACCATGCGGACGCCCTCGGTGAGCTGCACGAGCGCGACCACGATCGGCAGCTGCCGGCCGGGGATCGGCGGGTGGTGCTGCACCACGTAGCTGTAGACCTCCCCGGTACCGGCCGCGATGACGTACTCGGGATTGGCCGCGCCGCAGGCCGGGCAGGCCGGGCCGGGCGGGTGGCGCAGCGCGCCGCAGCCGCCACAGCGCTGGATCCGCAGCTCGCCCGCGGCGGTGCCAGCCCAGAAGAACGCGGTGTCCCGGGATATGGCCGGCCGCAGCACCTCAGCAGCGTCCGGCGCGTCGGCGGCGGCAGGCGCGTCGGCGGCGGCCGGGTCAGCGGGCGGGCGGAACTTGAGTATCCGCCATCGCATCGACGCGACCGGCTCCGTGCCCACGTACCAGGTGTTTCGCGTGGTGACGAACCAGCCATAGCCCAGCGATGTCCGCTTCGGGCCGGTGATGCCCTCCATGACCGCCCGCACGGTGACGTGCTCGCCGTGCCGCAGGTAGCGGTAGTACTCCTGCTCGCAGTTGGTGGCGACCACCGAGGTGAACCCGGCCTCGTCCAGCACCGCGGACATCAGGCCCATCGGATCGTCGTCCGGCTCGCCGCCCGGATGCAGCCCGCGCATGGTCCAGACCTGCAGCATGGCTGGCGGCGCGACGAGGCCGCCGTGCACCGAGCGGGCGGCCGCCTCGGCGTCGGTGTAGACCGGGCTGGCGTCGCCGATCGCCTCGGTCCAGTTGCGGATCATCGGCAGGTTCACCGGATCCCGGGCCGGGCGCGGCCGGGATTCCCCCGCGGCGGCCAGCCGGGCAGCCGCCTGGAGGATCGCGGCTTCTGTCTCAGCCGAACCTGAGCCCTCGGAACCCTTATCGACGGCCAGAACGCTCACGCCCCTCTGTTAACGCGGGCACCAAAGGGCAGGCCGAGCCCGGCCAAATTAGAACATGTTTTACCGGCCGGTGGCCAGCGCATAGCGTCTGGCCTGGGCTGCTGCCGTTGGTACGCTTATTACTGGCGCGGGACGTGATAAGGTCCCGGCCCGCGCACATCGCCAGCCGGAGACCGCGGGGAGCGGCTCCGGCTTGCTGATACCACGAGAGGCCTGGATGGCAACACCGAGAACACGTATCACCGGCACGGTCGTGCCCGGCGCACCGGCCGCGGCCGAGTTCGGCTCGGCCGCGCAGCGCGACCGCCGCAAGCGGATCCTTGACGCCACGCTGGCCCTGGCGTCCAAGGGCGGTTACGACGCAGTGCAGATGCGGACGGTTGCCGAACGGGCCGACGTGGCACTCGGCACGCTGTACCGGTACTTCCCTTCCAAGATTCACCTGCTCGTGTCCGGGCTGGCCCGGGAGTTCGAGCGGACCCAGGAGAGGCTGGACCGCAGGCCAATCCCGGGCGAGACACCTTACGACCGGATGCTGTACGTGCTCGGCCGGATCACCCGCTCCATGCAGCGCGAGCCGATGCTCACCGAGGCGATGACCCGGGCCTTCATGTTCGCCGACCCGAGCGCGGCGGCCGAGGTCAACATGGTCGCCCGGCTGATGGAGCACATGCTCACCAAGGCCATGCACGACGGCGAGGCATCAAACGACGACAAGGCCATCGCCCGGGTCATCGGCGATGTCTGGCTGTCGAACCTGGTCGCCTGGGTGACCAGGCGCGCGTCCGCTGACGACGTGAGCAACCACCTCGAACTGGCCGCCCGCCTGCTGCTGCGCTGATCCAGCTTCGCGCGCCAGCTGACTGCCTACCGCGCCGCCGCCACCCCCACCGCACGGCCAGTTCCGCCACGAGCCGCATCCCGGCCGGGGGCGGGTTCCTGACCGCCACCCGCGAAAGCCGCTGAGCGCTGCACGGGGAAGCGGACGACCGCGGCGCCGGGCCGCTAAGAGTCAGGCAGCTCACGCTTGAGGCGGGCAAGCTCCTCTTCCACGTCGAAGCCGGAGGGGGTGGCGGTCGGCGGGAGCCCGGTGGGCTGCTGCCGGGGCGCGTCGATGGGGAGCCCGGTGGGCTGTTGCCGGGGCGCCTC
>Ga0335074_10003399_pt1 | contig 21740 bp, 18 predicted proteins | sample Lox_Sample_23_FD_206715 | JGI IMG/M metagenome (GOLD analysis project Ga0335074, IMG submission 206715) | Soil microbial communities from Loxahatchee National Wildlife Refuge, Florida, United States - Lox_Sample_2.3 | ecosystem: Environmental > Terrestrial > Soil > Wetlands | place: USA... | reverse complement strand
CGCTAATCGGTAGGTGTACATCTCCGGATATGTATGGCAAGAGGATCGGCCGAGACGGGGCGACGGCGCGGCCGACGGGTCGGCCGGCTGACCGGCCATCGCGCCCTGGCCGGCCCGGCGGGTTGTGTCACCTTGCATGCAAGCCGATCATCGGCCGGCGCTCGCGTGCCAGCCCGGACCAGCCGCTGCGGCCGGCGCAAAACATCGGCGCACGCATGGCCGGCCATCTCTGTCACCGCCCGTGCAATCCGACCCAATGCGGGCCTGCGCCCGTCGGCGATTGAGGGAAGGCGGGCGGATACTGGCGCTCGACTAAAATACCGCCGGTCTCGTGGTGCCTTGCGCGCCAAAGGCGGGGCGGCCGACGCGCCCAGGCCACACGTCACCGCACAAAACGTTAAGGTGCGATGTCGCAACATTGCGCTATCTGTGCAGACAACCTGCAGCACCGAGGTTCGCATGTGCCCCTTCGCGGTTCCACCGATGCCCGCCCCGATGGAAGGGAAGGGAGCCTACAACCGGAGCTCCACGATCCAGGCGGCCGGGAACGCCCTCGCGCTGCCCCTGCTCGAAGCGGCGGCGCGCACCGTCGCGCTGCCGGCGGGCGACGCCCCGATCTGGGTCGCCGATTTCGGCGCTTCGCAGGGCCGCAACTCGCTGCGACCGATGCAGATCGCCGTGGCCGCGCTGCGCGCGCGCGTCGGGCCGGAGCGCGCCATCGCGGTGCTGCACACGGACGTGCCGCGGAACGATTTCTCCAGTCTGTTCGAGGTCGTCGACACCGATCCCGACAGTTATCTCGCGACGGATCCCAACGTCTTCGCCCTTGCGGCCGGCCGCTCCTTCTACCGTCAGATTTTCCCCGACCGCTCGGTGACGCTTGGCTGGAGCGCCTGGGCGCTGCATTGGCTGAGCCGGGTGCCGTCGCCCATTCGTGACCACATCCATGGCCAATTGACCCGCGAGCCTGCCGTCCGGGCCGACTTCCTCAGGCAGAGCCTGGCGGACTGGACGGCATTCCTCGAAAGTCGGGCGCGCGAGCTGCGGCCCGACGGGCGGCTGGTCCTCGTTTTCCTCGGCGCCGACGCGGCCGGCTGGCCCGGATGGGAGCCGCTGGTGCAGCCGCTCGAGGAGGCGGCGCGGGAAATGCTGGCGGATGGGTTCATCAACCCGGCGGAATACGGCCGGATGGTGATTCCGACGATCGTCCGCTCACGCGAGGACATCCTGTCCCCGTTCGCCGACGATGGACGGTACCATGGGCTCGTAGTTCAGCACCTGGATATCATCCCCGGTCCGGACCCCGCCTGGGATCAGTTCACAGCTGATCCGCAGCCGGACGCGCTGGCCGCGCGCTGGGTTGCCTTTTCGCGTGCTGCCATGACCCCGTCGCTGGCGTCCGCGCTGCAGGGGGAACCCGATCCGGAACGGGTCGCGGCCTTTGCGGCGCGGCTGGACGCGGTGCTCCTTCGCCGTTTGACCGCGAACCCGGTCCGCATGCCGTTCTTCCTCGCCCGGGTGGTACTCGCCAATCCGCCCTGACCTAGCCGCCTGAGGCTGCTTTGCAGCCTGACTCCTCGGACGGCCGGCAATTTGACCCGGTGCAGACCCGCGCCTATCCCTAGCCGGGGCAGCCGAGGGACCGGTGACGCATGGCGAACAACAGGCTGAAGCAGCGCTGGGCGGCCGGCAAGGCGGTGATCAATGGCTGGCTCGCGATCCCGTCGGGCTTCACGGCCGAGGTCATGGCCCAGGCCGGCTGGGACAGCCTGACCGTCGACATCCAGCACGGGGTGCAGGACTACGTCTCCATGGTCGCCTGCTTCCAGGCGATCCAGGGCCACCCCGTCCTGCCCATGGTTCGCGTGCCGTGGAACGAGCCCGGCATCATCGGCAAGGCACTGGACGGCGGCGCCTACGGCGTGATCTGCCCGATGATCAACAGCCGTCCCGAAGCCGAGCAGATGGTCGCCGCCTGCCGCTACCCGCCCGCCGGCAAACGCAGCAACGGACCGATCCGGGCCGCCATGTACGGCGTCGCCACCGGCTACCAGAAGACCGCCAACGACGAGATCCTCTGCATTCCGATGATCGAAACCCGCGAAGCCGTGGACAATCTCGAGGCGATCCTGGACGTGCCGGGGATCGATGCCATCTATGTCGGGCCGAGCGACCTGAGCTTCTCGCTGGGCGAGGAGCCGCGGATGGACCGCGACGAGCCGAAATTCCTAACGATCTATGAGCGGATCATCCGCGAGACGTCGCGCCGCGGCATCGCCGCCGGCATCCATTGCGGCAGTGCCGCCTACGCGGCGCGGGCGATCGGCATGGGCTTCCGCCTGGTGACGATCCTGAACGACAGCGGTCTGATGCTGTCGGCGGCGCGCGCGGCGGTGAATGCCGTCCGGGCTGAGGCCGCCGGGGCGCTGGCCGCGGACTGAACCGCCGCTGTTCATCGGCGCGCGGCCTGGGCGGGGCCGCCGCGCGCCACGGCCGAATAGGCGCCCCAGGAGTGAGTGGACCAATGACAGCCCCGAGCCCGGTGATCCGCCTGCATCCCGATGATGGCGTGGTGATCGCCCGCGCCAGCCTGCTGCCCGGCACGCCGGTCGCGGACGGTGTCGCCGCGACCGACCGTATCCCCGCCGGCCATAAAGTCGCGGTCCGGGCGATCGCCGCCGGCGAACCGGTCCGCCGCTACGGCCAGATCATCGGCTTCGCGACGCAGGACATCGCGGCCGGCCAGCACGTGCACGTGCACAACATGGGCATGGGCGATTTCGCCAAGGACTATGCCTTCGGCGAGGCGGCGCAGCCGACGCAATATTTCGACTCGCCCGCCACCTTCCAGGGCATCGTCCGCCCGGACGGGCGCGTCGCCACGCGCAACTACATCGGCATCCTGACCAGCGTGAACTGCAGCGCCCATGTCGCGGGCCTGGTCGCCGACGCGTTCAAGCGCAACCCGTTCACCGGCGCCGATCCGCTCGCCGATTTCGCGAACGTCGACGGCGTCGTCGCGCTGACACACAAGACAGGCTGCGGCATGACGGTCGGCGAGCCGCTGCGCCTGCTCCGCCGCACGCTCGCCGGCTACGCGCGGCACGTGAACTTCAGCCACGTCATCGTGCTCGGCCTCGGCTGCGAGGTGAACCAGATCGGCGGGCTGCTCGAGGAGCAGCGCCTGGCCGGCCGCATCCGCAACATGGACATCCAGTCCATGGGCGGCACGCGCAAGACCGTCGAGGCCGCGATCGGCTTCGTCCGCGACGTGCTGGCCGAGAGCAACCAGGTCCATCGCGAGACCGTGCCCGCGAGCGCGCTCACCGTCGCCCTGCAATGCGGCGGGTCCGACGGCTATTCCGGCGTCTCCGCCAACCCCGCCCTCGGCGCGGCGAGCGACCTGCTCGTGCGCCACGGCGGCACGGTGATCCTCTCCGAAACCCCCGAGACGTACGGCGCCGAGCACCTGCTGACCCGCCGCGCCGTCTCCCGCGAGGTCGGCGAGAAACTGGTCGACCTTATGCGGTGGTGGGAAGGATACACGCAGCGCGAAGGTGCCGAGATGAACGCCAACCCGTCCCCCGGCAACAAGGCGGGCGGGCTCACCACCATCCTGGAGAAGTCCCTCGGCGCCATGGCCAAGGCCGGCAGCACCAACCTCGTCGACGTGGTGCGCTACGCCGAACCTGTCACCGCCAAGGGCTTCGTATTCATGGATACGCCCGGCTACGATCCGGTCGCCGCCACCGGCCAGGTCGCCGGCGGCGCCAACATGGTCTGCTTCACCACCGGCCGCGGCAGCGTGTTCGGCTGCAAGCCCGCCCCCTCGATCAAGCTCGCCACCAACAGCCCGATGTATCAGCGCATGTCGGACGACATGGACGTCAATTGCGGCACCATCCTCGACGGCGACGAGACGGTGCAGCAATGCGGGCAGCGCATCTTCGAGCTGATGCTGCGGGTCGCATCGGGTGAGCGCACCAGGAGCGAAACCTTCGACTTCGGCGCCGCCGAGTTCGCGCCCTGGCAGATCGGCGCCACCATGTGACGAAGGCCGGGGCTTCGCCCCGGACCCCACCAGGGGGCAGCGCCCCCTGGCGGGTCCAGGGCAGAGCCCTGGTCCTTCAGCACTCAGTGAAGTTGACCGCGAGGCCGCCGAGGCTGGTTTCTTTGTACTTGCTTTGCATATCCGCACCGGTCTGCCGCATCGTTGCGATCACCTGATCGAGCGAGACGCGGTGCGTTCCGTCCCCTCGCATGGCGAGTGAGGCCGCGGTGATCGCCTTCATCGCGCCGAAGGCGTTGCGTTCGATGCAGGGGATTTGCACCAGCCCGCCAACCGGGTCGCACGTCATGCCGAGATGGTGTTCCATCGCGATCTCGGCGGCGTTCTCCACCTGCGCGTCGGTGGCGCCAAGCGCCGCGGCGAGGCCGGCCGCGGCCATGGACGAGGCGACTCCGACTTCGCCCTGACAGCCGACCTCGGCGCCGGAAATCGAGGCGTTCATTTTGAACAGCGCGCCGATTGCGGTGGCAGTGAGAAGGAAGCGGCGCACGCCCTCCTCGGTCGCATCCGGCGTCATGGTCCGGTAGTAGCGGAGCACTGCCGGCACCACGCCGGCGGCGCCATTGGTCGGCGCGGTGACGACGCGGCCGCCGGCGGCGTTCTCCTCGTTCACCGCGATCGCGAACAGGCTGACATGGTCCATCAGCTCGTGCGGCGATCGGCGATTGCGGTGCTCGTCTGCCTCGATGCGCTCACGCAGCGCGGCGGCACGCCGGCGCACGCGCAGTCCGCCGGGCAGCTCGCCATCGCCGCGCATGCCACGCTCGACGCAGGATTCCATCGTGGCGGCGACACGAGCGACGTAGCGCTCCACCTGCGCGGCGGGCCGCAGCGCGCACTCATTGGCGAAGACGAGATCGGCGATGGAGAGGCGGTGCGCCGAACAGAGCTCGAGCAGCGCGGCGGCGGAGCGGAACGGGTGCGGCACCGCCGGACCGTCCAGCGACGTGGCGCCGACCTCGCGTTCCCGCACCACGAAGCCGCCGCCAACCGAGCACCAGCGCTCTTCGGCAAGAACCGCGCCGTCCGAACCGCATGCGGTGAACATCAGAGTGTTGGGATGCACCGGCGCTTCGCCGATCACATCGAAGATGATGTCGGCATCGGGATTGAAGTGGATGTTGCGCCCGCCGAGATCGAGCGTGCCCTTTTCGCCGATCTGCGCGACCAGCGCGTCGGCGGCGTCTGGATCGACCGTCTCGGGCGCTTCGCCGGCCAGGCCGAGCACCACTGCCTTGCCGGTGCCGTGACCGCGGCCGGTCCAGGCGAGCGATCCGAACAGCGTGACGCGCAGCGACCCGACCTGCGCCAGCACGCCGCGCTCGCGCAGGCCGGCGACGAAGGCCGCCGCGGCGCGCATCGGCCCGACCGTGTGCGAGGAGGACGGGCCGATGCCGATCTTGAACAGCTCGAAGATGCTGATCATGGGCCGCCTCGCCCGCGCTTCAGGCCGGCGCGCCGATGTGGAACTCGCGCGAGGCTTCCGTGAGGAAGGCCCAGACGTAGCCGGCGAAGGAACGCCAGACCTCGACATGGAACGTGACCGGCGTCTTGCGCCACAGCACGATTTCCGCCTTGGCGAGCACGGTCCGCGTGCACATGCCGACCGGGAAGGCGGCAGGATCGAGATCCAGCGGGCAGCCGGCATTGAGCGCGGCCGCCGCTTCGGCGCCGGCGACTTCCAGCCCCACCTGGCGGTGGCTGATGTCGACCAGCGCGTGCGGATGCGGCTCCATCGCCTGCTCCAGCGCCGCGGCGAGCGCGGGGCCTTCCGCCTCGGGCGCGAGCAGCAGCCATTCGTCCGGCCCGAGCCAGAGGGCCGCGCGCGCGCCGGCGACCGCGGCGCGGCAGGCCTGCTGCGGCAGGGCGGTGCCGAACGCGGTGCCCGCCGCTTCGATCGCGGCCGGCCTGCCGCGCAGGATGTGGCGGGAGGCGGGCGGCAGCAGCGTCAACGCGACGCCGCCCTGGGCGATGCGGTCGAGCGGACCCTCGCGCAGTGGCATTCCGTCAGGCGGCATCGAGGCGCGCTCCTTCCGGGTCGTAGAACACGGGTGCCACGACCCGGGCAGCAGCGGGCCGACCTTCGGTCGTGACGTACAGCGTCGCGCCCGTCCGGTCCCGGCCGCCGGCGATCATCGCGAGCGCGATCGAGCGGTCGAGCGTGGCGCTGAAATAGGAAGACGTGACGTGACCGATCGGCCGCGTGCCGGGCGCGGCATTGGCGTCGGCGATGATCTGCGCGCCTTCCTCGACGACCAGCTTTGCGTCCTCGGTCAGCAGGCCGACGAGCTGCTTGCGGCCCTGGGCCGCAAGCGCGGAGCGGGTGAGGGAGCGCCTGCCGACGAAATCCGGCTTGGCGCGGCCGATCGCCCAGCCGAGCCCGGCATCGTCCGGCGTCGCCGTGCCGTCCGTCTCCTGGCCGACGATGATGTAGCCCTTCTCGGCGCGCAGCACGTGCATCGTCTCGGTGCCGTAGGGCGTGATCCCGTGCGGGCGTCCGGCCTCCATCACCGCTTCCCACACGGCGCGGCCGTGATCGGCCGGGACGTTGATCTCGTAGCCAAGCTCGCCGGTGAAGCTGACGCGGAACAGCCGCGCCGGGATGCCGGCGACGCGCCCCTGCGCCACGCTCATGTGCGGCATGGCGGCGGTGCCGATATCGATCCCCTCGACCAGGCCCTGCAGCACGGCGCGGGAGCGCGGGCCCTGCACCGCGATCACCGCCCATTGCTCGGTGGTGGAGGTGAGCCACACGTCGAGCTCCGGCCACTCGGTCTGCAGGTAGTCCTCCATCATCGCCAGCACGCGCGGCGCGCCGCCGGTCGTCGTGGTAGCGTGGAAGCGGCCGGGCGCGAGCCGGCCGACCACGCCGTCATCCATGACGAACCCGTCCTCGCGCAGCATGACGCCGTAGCGGCAGCGGCCGATCGCGAGCTTCGTCCAGGCATTGACGTACATGCGGTTCATGAATTCGGCCGCGTCGGGCCCGACGATCTCGATCTTGCCGAGCGTGGAGGCGTCGAAGACGCCGACGCTTTCCCGAACGGCACGGCATTCGCGCGCGACGGCGGCGTGCATGTCCTCGCCCGATTGCGGGAAGTAGCGCGCGCGCTTCCACAGGCCCACATCCTCGAACACCGCGCCCTGCTCCGCCGCCCAGGAATGGATCGGCGTGGTGCGCACCGGATCGAACAGGTCGCCGCGCGAGAGCCCCGCGAAGCTGCCGAAGGTGACCGGCGTGTAGGGCATGCGGAAGGTGGTCAGCCCCACCTGCGGGATCGGCTTGTCGAGCGCGCCGGCGACGATGCCGAGCGCGTTCATGTTCGACGTCTTGCCCTGGTCCGTCGCCATGCCGGTCGTGGTGTAGCGCTTGACGTGCTCGATCGAGCGGAAGCCCTCGCGCGTCGCGAGCTTCAAATCCTTGGCGGTGACGTCGTTCTGGAAATCGACGAAGGCGCGCGCGCGGTTGCCGCGCGCATCCTGCGGCAGCGCGCCGAGCATCCCGCCCTCGCCGAACGCGGGAGCGACGATGTCGAAGCGCCGCTTCGTTGCCGAGCCGTGCCCGGCCGCGCGCGCCGCGTCCTCGCCCGCCGCCGCGCCATCCGAAAGCGCCGCAGCGAGGCCGTAGACGCCGCGACAGGCGCCGGCCGAGCGCTCCTGCTCGACCGACAATCCGGGCAGGAACGCCTCCGCCTCGCCGTCCCAGCGCAGCTTGCCGCGCGACTGCGAGAACAGATGCACTGCCGGCGTGAACCCGCCCGACATCAGCAGCAGGTCGCAGGCGATGCTCTCCGCCGCGCCGATCCGCCCGTCCGCTGCCACCGGCGCCACGCGCGCCGAGCGCACGCGCAGCCGGCCCGCGGTGCCGATCACCGTGCTCGCCAGCCGTACCGGCAGCCCGGCGGCGCGCGCCGCCGCCGGGGCCTCGCCCTCCGCCTCCGCGCGCACATCGACGATCGCGGCGATCGCCACGCCGGCCGCGTGCAGATCGAGCGCCGCGCGATAGGCCTGGTCATGCGCGGTCACGACCACCGCGCGCCTGCCACAGGCGACGCCGTAGCGGCCGAGATAGGTGCGCGCCGCGCCGGCCAGCATGATTCCCGGGCGGTCGTTCTCCGGAAACACCAGCGGCCGCTCCAGCGCGCCGGCGGCCAACACCACCTGCGCCGCCCGCACCTGCCACAGCCGCTCGCGCGGCAGCCGCGGATCGGGCTGCGCCAGATGATCCGTGACCCGCTCGGCGAGGCCGATCATGTTGTGCGCGAAGTAGCCGAACGCCGTCGTGCGTGGCAGCAGCGTCACGCGCGGGTGGCGCGCCAGCGTCGTGAGCGTCGCCTCGAGCCAGGTCGACGCGGGCTGCCCGTCGATCATCGCCGCACTCTCGGCGAGCAGCGAGCCGCCCATCTCCGCCTGCTCGTCGCACAGCGCCACGCGCGCGCCCGCATCGGCGGCGGCCATCGCCGCCGCGAGGCCCGCGGGTCCCGCGCCCACCACCAGCACGTCGCAATGCGCGTAGCGGTTCAGGTAGCGGTCCGGATCGGGCAAGGTCGGCGCGCGGCCGAGCCCCGCCATGGCGCGGATGCGCGGCTCGTAGAAGCGGTGCCAGGCACCGCGCGGCCACATGAAGGTCTTGTAGTAGAACCCCGCCGGCAGCAGTGGCGCCGCGAAGTCGTTGACCGCCGCGAGGTCGAAGCGCAGCCCCGGAACCCGGTTCTGGCTGCGCGCGACCAGCCCGTCATACAGCTCGACCTGCGTCGCGCGGACGTTCGGCGTCACCCGCGCCGCGTCGCGCGCCAGCTCCACCAGCGCGTTCGGCTCCTCGGAGCCCGCAGCCAGAATGCCGCGCGGGCGATGATACTTGAAACTCCGCCCGACCAGGTGCACGCCGGAGGCGAGCAGCGCCGAGGCGAGCGTGTCGCCGGCGAGCCCCTGATAGCCTCGCCCGTCGAAGCTGAAGCGCACCACGCGCCCGCGATCGACGCGCCCGCCCCGCGGCGTGCGAAAGCGTGTCATGCCGCCTCGCGTCCTTTTTCGGCCGGCGCCGGCGCCTGGTCGGGGCGCTGCTCGCCGATGCGGTAGGTGGCGACGAAGAAGTCGCTCACCGTGTCGCGCAGCGCGTTGAAGAACCGCGCGCAGCCATGCGTGTGGCGCCAGCGTTCCGCGTGCAGGCCCTTCGGGTTGGTGCGGGCGTAGAGGAAATCGGCCCAGCCGGCATCGTCCGATGAAGGCCGGCGCGCGAGATGCGCCTCGCCGCCGTAGGTGAACTCGAGCTCGGGGCGCTTGCCGCAATAGGGGCAGTCGATCAGCAGCATTGGGAGACTCCCAAAGGGAAAAAGGCCAGGGCTCCGCCCCGGACCCGCTGGGGCCTGAGGCCCCAGACCCCCATTACTTTAGGTAATGGATTGCAAAGGCTAGCCTTTGCCGGAGTCCAGGGGCAGAGCCCCTGGCCTTCCTTACCATCCAAAGCGTGCATCAATGCGCCACCGCGGCCGCGGCCGCTTCATCGATCAGCACGCCCTCGCGGAACCGCTCCAGCGTAAATGGCGCATTGATCGGATGCGGCTCATCCTTCGCGATCGTCCAGGCGAGCAGGTTGGCCGCCCCCGGCGTCGCCTTGAACCCGCCCGTGCCCCAGCCGCAATTCACGTACAGCCCGGGGATTGGCGTCTTCGCCAGAATGGGCGAGCGATCCGGCGTCACGTCGACGATCCCGCCCCAGTTGCGCAGCATGCGCATCCGCCGGAACATCGGGAACAGCTCGCAGATCGCATCCAGCGTGTGCGCCGGAACGTGCAGCCCGCCGCGCTGGCTGTACGACACATACGCATCCGTTCCCGCGCCGATCACCAGCTCGCCCTTGTCGGACTGGCTGATATAGGCGTGGATCGTGTTCGACATCACGACGCAGGGAACCACCGGTTTCACCGGCTCCGACACCAGCGCCTGCAGCGGGTAGCTTTCCAGCGGCATGCGCAGCCCGGCCATCGCCATCACGACGCTGCTGTGTCCGGCGGCCGAGACGCCGATCTTCGGCGCGCGGATCACGCCGCGCGACGTTTCCACCGCCTCCACCGCGCCGGCGGCGTTGCGGCGGATCGCCGTCACCTCGCAGTTCTGGATGATGTCGACGCCAAGCGAATCCGCCGCCCGCGCGTAGCCCCAGGCGACCGCATCGTGCCGCGCCACGCCACCGCGCCGCTGCAATGCAGCCCCGAGCACCGGGTAGCGCATGTTGGCGGCGATGTTCAGCGGCGGGCAGAACGCCTTCGCCTGCTCCGGCGTCAGCCACTCGTTGTCGACGCCGTTGGCGCGATTGGCGTGGATGTGCCGCTTCGAGACCTGCACGTCGTGCACCGTATGCGCCAGCATCATCACGCCGCGCTGGCTGAACATGACGTTGTAGTTCAGCGCCTGCGACAAGCCTTCCCACAGCTTCAGCGCGTGGTCGTAGAGCGCCGCACTCTCGTCGAACAGATAGTTGGAACGGATGATCGTGGTGTTGCGCCCGGTGTTGCCGCCGCCCAACCAGCCACGCTCCAGCACGGCGATGTTGCGCATCTCGTGCTCTTTCGCGAGATAATACGCGGCACCCAGCCCGTGCCCGCCGCCGCCGACGATCAGCGCGTCATAGGCGGGCTTCGGATCAGGCGATCGCCACTGCGGCTGCCAGCCGGAATGGGCGCCAAAGGCGTGCCGGATCAGAGAGAGCGCGGAAAATCGCTGCATGTGTCGCATCCGTGGCGCCGAAGCGCCGCATTGTCCCAAGGCAGGCGCCGGAAAACGAGCACGCAGACGAAGCCAGGCTTGAACGCAGGCGACATCCGGCGCGCTCGGGGGCGCGGCGGTCAGAAAGGAAGAAAGGCCTTCTTTTTCTGAAGACAAAGAGCAAAAAGACTTTTATTCGTTATTCTTGGCGGTGGGCGGCCCCAAGACTCGGCGTCAAACGAATGAAAGTTTTTTGGGTCTTTTTTTCAAAAAAGAACAGCTCTTCCTTGCCTTAACTTGCCGGCGGGTCCTGCGCCCGCAGCCGTACCAGCGCCAGGACCGTCTCGCTGATCGGCACCGGCACCTCGACCCAGCCGGCGAGCTCGACCACGGCCCCAAGTAGCGCCTCGATCTCGAGCGGCCGGCCGCGCTCCAGGTCCTGCAGCATCGAGGTACGATGCCGCCCGACCTCCTCGGCGCCGGCCAGGCGCTGGTCGATGGCGATCGCGAGACGCACCCCGAGCCGCTCCGCCACCGCCTGGCCCTCCAGCATCATCGCGCGGCAGATCGCCCGCGTGCCGGGATCTGCCAGGATCCGGTCAAGGGTCGCAAGCGTCAGGGCGCTCAGCGGGTTCAGCGCCATGTTGCCCCAGAGTTTGACCCAGATCTCGTCGCGGATCCGCGGCCTGACCGGCGCCTTCAGCCCGGCGCCGATCAGCAGCGCGGAGAGGACGCTCGCGCGCTCGCTGCGGCTGCCGTCCGGCTCGCCCAGGCAGAAGCGGTCGCCGTACTGGTGCTCGATCACGCCGGGAGCGACGATCTCGGCCGCGGGATAGATGATGCAGCCGAGCGCCTGCGCCGGCGGCAGCCCTCCCCACAGCGCCCCGTCGGGGTCGACGCTCTCAACCCGCCGATCGCCGAACGGTGCGGGGAGACCGTAGGTGTACCACCAGGGGACGCCGTTCACCGCCGCGACGATTGTGGTGGCCGGACCGATCAGCGGCTGGAGCTGCGGCAGGGCGGCGGCAAGCGAGTGGGCCTTCAGGGTCAACACGAGGTAGTCCTGCGGGCCGAGTTCCGCCGGGTTGGCGGCCGCGCGGGGGCGCGCGGTGATCACTGAGCCGCCGCTGCGCAACTCCAAACCCCGCTCGCGGATCGCGGCGAGATGCGGGCCGCGGGCGACGATGCTGACCGGCGTGCCCGCCGCTTCCAGACGCGCCGCAAGGAAGCCGCCGATCGCTCCGGCCCCGAAGATGCAGATCGAGGGCATGCCGCGCGCCTAGTCCGCGAGCCCGAGCGTGCGCGCCAGGCCGATGCGCTGCAGCTTGCCAGTGGCCCCTTTCGGTATTTCCTTCAGGAACAGGATCTTCCGCGGCACCTTGAAGGCGGCCAGCCGGACCGCGCAGTGGTCGCGGATCTCCTGCTCGGTCGCCGTCGCACCCTCATGCGCGACGACCGCCGCGGCCACCTCCTCGCCCAGCATGTCATGCGGCATGGCGAAGGTGACGCATTGCGCAACCGCGGGGTGGTCCATCAGCACGACATCCACCTCGAGCGGACTGATTTTCTCGCCACCGCGGTTGATCAGCTCCTTCAGCCGGCCGGTGAGGAAAAGGTAGCCCTCCTCGTCCAGCCGCCCCTGGTCGCCGGTGCGGAACCAGCCCTCCGTGAAGGCACGCCCGTTCGCTTCCGGGTTGCCGGCATAGCCGACGGTCACATTGGGCCCCCGGATCACCACCTCGCCGATCTCGCCCGACGGCAGAAGCCGGCCCGCATCATCCATGATCGCAACCTCCGGCCCCGCAGCGAGCCCGACCGAGCCCGGCTTGCGCCCGCGCGGCGGCAGCGGGTTGGAGGCCATCTGATGCGCCGCCTCCGTCATGCCGTAGGCCTCGATCACCGGCGCGCCGAACACTTCCTCCAGTTCCAGCATCACCTGCGGCGGCAGCGAGGCGGAGGAGGAGCGGATGAAGCGTAGCCCCGCGGCCCGCGCCTGCTCGGGATGGTTGCGGGCGCGCAGCAGGATCGCTTGGTGCATGGTCGGCACCGCGGTGTACCAAGTCGGCCGCACCGTTCCGAGCCAATCCAGGAATTTGAACGCGTTGAAGCCCGGCGTGCAGCAGACGGCAGCGCCCGCCTCCAGCGACGACAGCACTGCCGCGATCAGCCCGTGGATGTGGAACAGCGGCATGATGTTGAGGCAGACATCCTCCGGCCCGAGGGCCAGCGCCTCGGCGATGTGCGCGGCCGAGGCCGCGAGATTGCGACCGGAGAGCGGCACGACCTTCGGTCGCGCCGTGGTGCCGGAGGTGTGCAGCACCAGCGCCGCGTCCTCCGGTGCGGCCGGGCCGGGACGGGCAGCAGCTGCCGTGGGGAGAGAGCCGGTGTCCAGGCGATAGCCGCCGGCCGGCCCGTCCGGTGTCGTCTCAAGCCCTATCACCGGAATGCCCAGCCCGGCCGCGACCTCGCGCGCCGGCGTCTCCCATCCGTTCAGGGTGATCAGGGCCTTGGGCGCGAGATCGGAGAGGTAGAAGGAGAATTCCTCCGCCTTGTACGCGGGATTGAGCGGCGCGGCGGCGGTGCCGGCGGCCAGCGCCACGAACGCGCTCGCCGCCTCCGGCCCGTTCGGCAGCACGAGTGCCACGCGCTCGCCCGCCCCGATGCCGGCGGCATTCAGCGTCGCGAGCGTGTCACGGGCGAGCGCCAGGAGCCCGGCCCCGTCCAGCCAGGGCCGGCCCGGCGCGCCGATCGCCCGCCCCGAGCCGGCACGCGTGGTCAGGATCTGCCAGAGTGAATGCGCCATGCCGGTCCGTCCCTTCCGCTTCCGCTCGGTCCTGTCGCTGAGGATATCGCCCGCGGTTCCGGCCCGGCGATCCCTGATTGTTGCAGCGGAACGAGCGGGTCATAATGCGGCGTGGCAGCGCCCGGATGAAGCCGATGGCATCGGACGGCGAACCGCGGCTTGGTGCAAGGTCATTGGCCGCCGGCGCGTCGCTGGGTGCGTTCGTCGGCATGCTGTTGGGGCTCGCGGTCGACCCGGTCACAAAATCGGTCATGACGACCGCTCTCGCCCTGGTGGCCGCCCTGTTCGGCCTGGCCGGCAAGGGCGGACGGCTGGTCGAACCCCCGTCGGACGGGCGCCTGCTGGCGTTCTGCCTGGCCGCCATCGTCGCGACGCTCCTGGCGCTGACCGCCCGCACCCATGACTGGCTCTCGCCCCCCGATGCCGCCGGCGCGGGCTCGGCGGGTCGGAGCGGCGCGACCGCCTCCTACCGCGCGACCGTTCTGTTCAGCGCACCGGCCGGGGATTGCGCGGATATCGCCCGGCTGCAGGACCGGCCGCTCGCCGAGCAGCTTGCGCATCTGCGCAGCGCCGGCGGTGCCGAGGCCGCCCTGGCGCAGCGAATCGCAGGCCTGCCGGAACCCGATCGTCCGCAGGCCCTCGCATCCGGAGTGCTGCTGCTGTGCGGTGGATGATCCCGCTCCCGGCGCCGCTTGCGCTGGCCGTCCTGCTCGCCGGGGCCCGTGGTGCCAGGGCGCAGGACGAGCCGAGCGCGGCGGTCGTCGCCCGCACGATGCAGTCGGTGGTGGAGATCAAGGCGGAGTCCTGCGGCGAGGCAGGAGGCAGCCGTGGCACCGGCTTCCTGTTCCGCACGTCGGTGCAGATCGCGACCGACCTGCACGTCATTGCCGGCTGCAGCGATATCCGGGTCCTGTTCGAGCGTCGCCCGGGCGCGGACTGGCAGCAGGTCGCGGTAGCGCGGGTGGACCCGAGCCTCGACCTGGCGCTGCTGCGGCTCGACCAGCCGGCGAGTGTGCCGGCGCTCGATCTCGGGCCGACGCCGGGCGGACATGACCGCGTCACCGGGATCGGCTTCAGCGCCGATCTGCCGGCCATGGACGAGCGTCCGCTCGAAGTCTCCGTCGCCGCAGCAAGGCTGCCGGACATCCTCTCGTCGGCCCAGCAGCAGGAATTGCACCGCACGAACCCGGGACTGGATCTTCGCGGGCCGATCGTCCGCTTCACCAGCGGCCTCAACCCGGGCATGTCGGGCGGACCGGTGATCGACGGACAAGGGCGTGTGGTCGCCGTGGTGGGGGGCGGCCTGCGCAACATGCCGGCGCCGCCGAGCTGGGGTTGGCCGGCGCAGGGGCTCGAACAGGCGCTGGTCTCGCCGGCGAGCGTCAGTGCCGTGGTCTCGCTGCCCGCCCAGCCGCTGCTGTCGTTCCGCCCGGAGGAGACGCCCACGCTCCGCTGCGGCGAGATGACGTTCCGTCGCGTCGGCAGCGGCAGTTTTGCCGAGATGTCGGTGACCGCCGATGACCCGGCACGGGTGCAGTTCGTCGCCGGCATCTCGACCCTGCCGCGCGATACGATCGAGGCACTGCGCTTCGACGTGTGGCGCAACGAGCCGTCCGGCGCGGCGGTGGTCCTGCCGAGCGGCGTCAGCCTGGTCGCCGCGCCGGTCGGCTGCCACGCGATATCGGCCGACGGACGGATCGAGGTGTTTGTCTACGGCGCGAAAGCGGCCGACCTGGCGGCCGTCCAGGCCGTCTCGGTGGAGTTCGAGACCACGTTCGCCGCCCCTTTCGGGCAGCCGCTCCAGGTGGATACCGGGCTGAGCACGCTCGGCCCGCAAGGCCTTCTGACGCGTCAGGACGGGCTGGTGTTCAACCGCAAGGGGGTCATTTTCGGGCAGATGACCCAGGACGGGCTGCATTTCAGCCACCTGTTCGAGACGCTGATGGCGCGCAGCGGCACGTTCGTCGGCGTGCTGACGGTCAACCGCGACTACCGCTTCGTGCCACCCGTTTGCGCGGTTGAGGGGGAAACGCCCGAGTGCCTCGCCGCGGCGGTGGCGGTGCGCGAACAGATGCCCGGCTGGACGCCGTTCGTGCTGGCGACTCAGCTCTCCACGTATCCGGCGTACTAGGGCAGCCAGCCAAGACCATGTGCGCCCAAGGCGGAATCGCCGGGGGTGCGAATGATGGGCTGAGGACAGAAGGGTAGACCGGGATCGCCCCGCACGGTCTCAGGAATCCCGGCCTAGAGGCCGGGCCACTCCTCGGCCGCCGTCACCGCCGCCACGTCGAGCAGTCGCTCGATCACCTCCGGCTCCTGCGCGCCGGCGATCGCGTGTCTGCCGGAGACCACGAAGCACGGCACGCCATTGATGCCGAGCCGGTGGGCGCGGAGATTGTCGCCGTGCACCGTCTCGACCTCCTCCTCGGAGACGAGGAAACGGGCCGCGGCGCCGGCGTCGAGCCCGCATGATGCAGCGATCGCCACCAGCACGCCGACATCGCCGATATCGCGGCCGTCGCTGAAATGCGCCGCGAACAGCGCCTCCACCATCTCATTGGCCCGGCCGAAGCGGGTGGACCAGCGCACCAGGCGATGCGCATCGACGCTGCTCGGCGTGCGGCGGATGCGGTCGAAGCGGAACGGCACGCCCTCGGCGCGGCCGATCTCGGTGATCGAGCCGTAGAGCCGCCGGGCGCGGTCCTCGCCACCGAACTTGCGCGCGACGTAATCCGCCCGGGTCATTCCCGCGCGCGGCATGTCCGGGTTCAGCAGGAAGGGCCGCCAGGTCAGCTCGACCAGCAGGTCCCGGCGCCGCGCCAGCGTTCGCGACAGCCGCCGCACCCCGAGATAGCACCAGGGGCAGACCAGATCGTGCACGACCTCGATCGCGAGCCGTGCCTTGGGCGGGGCGAGGACATTCACTCCGCGATCCTATCCAACCCTGCACGGTCGCGTTAGCCGAAAACGCGGCTGGCGGGCCGGATGCCTGCCGCACCCTCGCCCCGGCTTATGAGACTTATGCGCCGACCCGACATTCTGATCGCGCGCCCGATCCATATTTGTGCGGTGCAACAGGGGCGTGCCCTGCCTGGGTTCCTTGCCGCCCCTTCTGGCCCGCCATTCCGACGGACCTCCTCTAGGAGAGACTCTTATGAAGACCATCCTGCTCGCAGGAGCTGCAGCCCTGGGCCTGGGCATGCATGTGGCGCTGGCATTCAGCCCGGCGCATTCGATGTATCAGCCGCCGATTCCTGCCGACCCGGCCGCCAGCCAGCCGCTTGCCTCTACCGCGCCGGCGGAGCGCCTGGCGTTGGCCGGCGTCAACCCGGCCCACGCCCAGTACCAGCCCTATGTCCTGACGCATCCCTGGGTGGATGAGGTGCCGACCGCAGTGGCGCAGCGCTATCAGGCCCGCACCTATGCGTTGGCCGGGGTGAATCCGGCGCACGGCCAGTACGAGCCGTACGTCCTGACCCATCCCTGGGTTGACGAGGGTACGGCGCTGGCGGCTCGCCCGAACCAGGCGCCTGCGGTGGCGTCCGAGCCGGGCACGCTGCCGCCGGGCTGATCCGGCACGCGGCACCGGTCTCGCCCGACGGGCGGGGCCGTGTGCCGCGTCCTGCCGGCTGGCGCGATCCGCATGCCTGGCCGGCTTCCCGGCTCGAGCGGGCGCGCGACGGCCCGACCGGCTTCACTCCGGATGTCCCGCGACCGGTGGTCAGGGCAGCTGCTCCTGCCGCCCGGTCACGCCTCGCCGTACGTCGAGATCACCGGATCGAGGCGGAATTCCTCCACCAGGAAATCGATCACCGCCCGGGTCCGCGGCGCCAGATGGCGACGTGACGGGTAGACCGCGTGCAACGGCACCCGGGCCTGCCGCCATGGCTTCAGCAGCCGCTTCACCGAGCCCTGCTCGAAGGCGTCCCGCATCAGCCAGGCGCTGGTCGAGGCGATCCCGAAATCCGCCAGCACCATCTCCCGCACCGCCTCGATGCTGTCGGTGGAGAAGCGGCCATTCACCTTGACCGTGACCGGGCCGTCCGGTCCTTCGAAATGCCAGTCGCGCGGCGCGGCGCGCCGGTCGAAGATGATGCACTCATGGTTGGCAAGATCCGCCGGGTGCTGCGGCTCGCCCCGCTGCTGCAGATACCGGGTCGAGGCGATCAGGACGATCGCGACTGACCCGACCCGCCGCGCGACCAGCGAGGCATCGGCCACCTCGCCGGCGCGGATCACGACGTCGAGTCCTTCCTCGATCAGGTCCTGTCGCCGATCGTCCAGCAACAGATCGACGGAGAGCTCGGGGTAGCGCGCCAGCAGCCGCGGCAGTCGTGGCGCGATATAGAGCCGCCCGAAACTGGTGAGCGCACCGAGCCGCACCAGGCCGGACGGCGTGTCGCGGCGCCGGCCGATCGCGGCCAGGCTCTCCTCGACGGCCTCCAGCACGCGCTGGGTATGGGCGAGCAGGTCGCGCCCGTCCTCGGTCAGCGTGAGATGCCGCGTGGTGCGCTGGATCAGCCGCGCCCCCAGCTCTTCCTCGAGCGCGGAAATCTGCCGCGAGACGGCCGGCTGCGTCATTCCCATCTCGCGCGCCACGGCGGAGAACGACCCGGCCTCGGCGACGCGCTGAAACACCCGATATGCGGAGAGCAGATCCATTGGCGTCCTTCGCCGGTCTGCGCTGACGAAAGCTGACCGGCCCGGTCATACTTGCACGCATGAAAGATATGGTCTGAGCGGAAATTGCACGCACCGTCGGCATGGCACATTTGACATTCGAACCTGATGACGACTTCGTGCGCTGCCTTGTTTCGGCCCTGGCGCGGGCGTCGTCACGCAGCAAGAATGGCTCGCCCGGGCACTTCCGGGGCGGGCGAGAGGGACATCATGGCCAGGCTCGCGGACCGTCTGGAGGCCTTTCACAGCGGCATGCTGGAGCGTGTAGACGCGGCCACCGCTGCGCTGATCCAGCGCGCGGAGGAGCAGCTGGTCGCGACCGGCGCCGGGCGGGAGGCGCTGAGGGCGGGCGATCCGGCGCCGGATTTCGAGCTGCCCGACCCACGCGGCGCACGGGTGCGGCTTTCCGAACGGCTGCAGCGTGGCCCTGCGGTGCTGCTGTTCTTCCGCGGCGGCTGGTGTCCGTATTCCTGCATCGGTCTGCGTGCCTGGCAGGATGCGCTGCCGGAGATCCGCCGCACCGGCGGGCAGGTCCTGGCGATCTCGCCGCAGCGCGTGCACGCCTGCAGCGAGACCGCCGAGCGCGGCATGCTGGATTTCACCGTGCTCTCCGACCAGGGCAACCGGGTCGCCGACCAGTACGGCGTGACCTACGAAGTGCCGGAGGAGATGCGGCCCTTCTATCAGCGGCTCGGCCATGACCTGCCGAAGGTGAACGGCACCGGCGACTGGCGCGTACCGCTGCCGGCAAGCTTTATCGTCTCGCGCGACGGCCGCATCGCCTTGGCCGACGTGAAGCCGCGCATCTATCGCCGGCTGGAGCCGGCGGAGGCGCTCGAGATGTTGCGGGAGCTGCAGCCCGCCTGACGCGGCCGACGCCGCTCTTCCCTTTCCACTGCCACGCGTGCGGGCCGGTCGCCGGAGAGGCGATGCGGCCGGGCTCGCGCCAAGGAGGCTTTCTCCGCCATGTCCATATCCGGCCTGTTTGCGACCATCACGGCCGTGATGCTCTCGATCCTGTCCCTGTCGCTCGCGGCAGGACTGCTCGGCTCCGATCTCGGTGTGATCCTGGCCGGCCACGGCGTCGGCGCCTTGGCCAGCGGCGCCGCGAACCTCATGGCTTCCGGTCTCGGTGTGCTGAACACCTGGCTGCAGCAGATCTAGTGTCCGATCGCGGAGAAGCGTGAGCCGCGTCGCGACCACGCTTCGCCGCGTGAACCGGATACTCAGCAAATTGCCAAGGGCCAGTTTTCAATGAGAGCCGGCACTTGGGCGCCAAAACCCTCGGCGGAATCGACGGGATCGCCCGGCCGGGCTGAGCCGCGCCGGCGGACTCACCCGGCGACGGGGATGCGCCCGCCGAGTTCGTCCTCGACATGCACGCGGATGATATCGTCGAAGCTGCTCTCGGCCTTGAAGCCCAGCCCGGCGGCGCGGCTTGCATCGAAGTTGCGCGGCCAGCCCTCGACGATGCGCATGATCGTGGGATCGGGCTCGCGCCGGATCAGTCGCACCGCACGCTCGCCCGCGGCCCGGCGCAACGCCTCGATCTGCTCGCCGACGGTCGCGGACAAGCCCGGCATGCTGAGATTCCGCCGAGCGCCGAGCGCGGCCAGATCCATCGTCGCCGCATGGATCAGGAAGCCCACAGCCGCGCGCGGGCTGGCATGCCAGTGGCGCACGTCCTCCGGCACCGGCAGCACGGCCTCCTGACCTGCCAGCGGCTCACGCAGGATGCCCGAGAAGAAACCCGACGCCGCCTTGTTCGGTTTGCCCGGCCGGATGCAAATGGTCGGCAGGCGGATGCCGATGCCGTCGAAAAAGCCGCGGCGGGAGTAGTCCGCCAGCAGCAACTCGTCGATCGCCTTCTGCGTGCCGTAACTGGTGAGCGGCGTGGAAAAGAACTCGTCGCCGATCCGCTCGGGGAAGGGGGCGCCGAACACCGCGATCGAGGAGGTGAAAACGACGCGCGGCTTGTACGCCTCGCGCAGGCCTTCCTGACGGATCGCCTCGAACAGCGATCGGGTGCCGTCGAGGTTGATCCGATAGCCCTTGTCGAAATCGGCCTCCGCCTCGCCTGAGACAATGGCGGCGAGATGCACGATCAGGTCCGGGCGCCCGGCGACCGCGCTCGCTGCCGCGCCCGGGGCGGAGAGATCGGCGGCATTGGTCTCGACGGCGCCGGTGAAGCCGGCGGGCGCTTCGGGGGCGATGATGTCGACGAGCGTGAGACGCTCGATCGGCCGGCCCGCAAGGCCGCCATCGGCGACCAGGCGTGCGGTCAGTTTGCGGCCGACCATGCCGGCAGCGCCTATGATCAGGATGTGCATTGCGAGCTCCTGAGGCTTCGTTCTGGGAACGGGTGAGGGTGTAAAGTAAGAAAGGACTTCTTTTTCTGTAGAAAAAGAAGCAAAAAGACTTTCGTTCGTTTAGGCGCAGAGCGGATATACGGTACACGCCTCAATGGAATAGAAGTTTTTTGGTTCTTTTTTTCAAAAAAGAACATCTTGCTTTTCTTCTGTCACCCGACCGCCGCGACCGCGTAGGCATCCAGCTCGATCTCACCCCCGCCGAGCGGCCGGCGTGCCGCCATGATGTCCGGATCGGCGGCCGCCTCCACAAACCGTGCGGCATCCAGCACGGCGATGCCCGCGTCTTTCGGCCGCGGATCGAGGCTGATCCGCACGGCCTCGCCGGTCAGGTTGGCAAGCCAGACCGCATCGCCGGTGGCGACCGCCTGCACCGTGCCCGGCGCCGAGACCGCAACCTCGCGGCGCCCGGAATCGCGCAGCCTGGCCAGGCCACGCAGCACGTGAAAGACCGGGAAGAGCCCGCCATGGACATCGTACCATGGCTGCTCCCACGCCATCGGCGCGTGCACCGCGCCGGCGGGCCCGACCAGTCCGCCGAGCGCGACCGCCTTCGCCCCACCCTGCGCGAAATGCGCGAAATAGCCGAGCGCCCACGCCGCCCCGAGCAGGCCGCGCTGCCGCGGGTCGACGCGATTCATCGCCTGGCGGCGGTTGTTCGGATTCTCGGCCGGAGCCGCGCCATACGGGTTGTCGCGCATCACGATGCCGCTCGGCCCGACGGCATACGGCGTCTCGCCGATGAAGCCGCGCAGGCTGCGCACGATCCAGGGCAGCGCTTCCAGTGACTCCATGACCGTGCGGTCGTCGCCGGCATGCACCAGCGGCGAGGTGGTGAAGCTGACGAAATCCAGCGCCTCGACCGGCGGCCGCTTGCGGTTGAGCTCGGTGAAATAGCTGAGCATGCCGCCGCCGATGCGCGCGGCCGGAAAGGCGCGGCGGACGGCGCGGTCCATCTCCAGCGCCGGCGGGGCCGGCGGCCAGGTGGTGCCGGGCAGCGTGCTCTTGAGGTCGGAAGCCGGGGAGACGATCACCGCGGCGAACGGGTTGCCCAGCGCCCGGGCGGTCTCGCCGAGCGCCGCGATCTCCGCCGCGTAGCCCTCCACCGAAACCA
>Ga0335074_10003397_pt1 | contig 21741 bp, 20 predicted proteins | sample Lox_Sample_23_FD_206715 | JGI IMG/M metagenome (GOLD analysis project Ga0335074, IMG submission 206715) | Soil microbial communities from Loxahatchee National Wildlife Refuge, Florida, United States - Lox_Sample_2.3 | ecosystem: Environmental > Terrestrial > Soil > Wetlands | place: USA... | reverse complement strand
CCGCCGTCGCTGTGCACGAGCACGGACCCGTCAGCCTTGACGATGAGCAGGCGCAGGGCCGCAGGCAGGTGGGCGGTGAGCCTGCCGACGTAGTCGACGCTGCACCGGGCGATGACGAGCCGCACGAGGAGCACTGTACCGACCGCGCGGCGCGGCCGCGGTCAGTCGCGCCCGCGGGCGACGTACTCGCCGAGAGGAGGCCCGGTCACCGTGCCGTCGGTCAGGATCTGATGGCCGCGCAGGAAGGTGTGCACCACCTTGGCCTCCATCTTCATGCCCTCGAACGGCGTGTACTCCTGAGTCGAGAGCGAGTCCGCGGCATGGACCACCCACGGGTCGTCGAGGCGGACGAGCGCCACATCGGCATCGAAACCCTCGACGAGGCGGCCCTTGCGCGTCAGCCCGAACCGCTGGGCCGGGTTGCCGGACACCAGCTCGGCCATGGCGTTCAGGCTCAGCCCCCGCCGCCGTCCCTCGGTGATCAGGCCGGGCAGGAGGTACTCCGTGCCGCCGAAACCCGAATACGCCTTGAAGACATCGTCGCGGGGATTCCCGAACTTGCGCTCGTCCTTGCAGCACGCGTGGTCACTGGCGACCCAGCTGATGTGGCCAGCGAGGACGTGCTGCCACAGCGCGTCGACATCGGCCTGCGCCCGGAGCGGCGGGTTGACCTTGCCGCCGATCCCGGCCGTCTCGTAGGTGGCGACGAGGTGGCCGATGGTGACCTCGCGCCGGAAATCGACGTCGGGAAAGGCGGTCGCCATCTTCAGCGCCGCGTCCAGCGCCTTCGCCGACGACAGGTGCAGCAGGTTGATCGTGGGCAGCCCGGTCTCATACGCGAGGTAGGACGCGATGGTGACGGCCAGTCCCTCGCTGTGCGGCGGGCGCGAGGCGCTGTACGCTTCCAGCCCGCTCAGCTCGCCTGCCTCCTCGACCAGCTTGGTGTAGGCGGTCATGATCTCCGGCGTCTCGCAGTGCAGGGAGAGCGAGATCCGGCCGGCCAGGTCGGGGCGGCGCGCGCGGGCGGCCTGGATGCCGCGCATGACGAATTCGAAGTGCGCGATGTTGTAGCGTTCGTCGGCCGGAATCATGAGGAAGCTCGACTGGTCGTCGGACCGGCCGTGCAGTCCGTGGCTGCCGTAGAACATGAAGATCTTGAACGAGGTGACGCCGAAGTCGTCGATCAGCTGCGGGATCTCCTCGATGTGCTTCGACATCATCGGCGCCAGGTGATACGCGTAGTCCGTGTATGCGTGCCCCTTGGTCCGCTCGAGGACCTCGGGGAAGAACTCGGCGTACGGGCCGGATTTGTTGAGGTAGTACTGGCCGGTGCGCATGTAGGTCAGGCCGGTGGTCACCCCGCCCTGCGCGGCCGCCCGGCTCTCGCTGTCGGCGTCCTGCGACAGGTCGTTGTAGATGCCCCAGTGCTGGTGGGCATCAACCACCCCGGGGAAGGCCAGCAGGCCGCTGGCATCACACACCGACGTGGCCGGCGACTGACCCAGATCGCGTTCGATGGCCACGATGCGCCCGCCCGAGACGCCGATATCCGCCTGCCGTGGCTCCTCGCCGGCGCCAGTGACGACCCGGGCTCCGCTGATGATCAGGTCGAACTCGGCCACTGCTGGCTCCCATTCCCGTGTTCCGGCTGGTGGATCAGCGTTCCACAATGCTAGGTTCCGCAGCAAGGCTACGTCAACGAAAGGTGAGCGGCATGCAAATCGAGGCCAGGATCGCGGAGATGGGGCTCGAACTCCCGGAACTGCCCCCGCAGAAGACGCGCCGGATCCGGGCCAACCGGACGGGTAACCTCGTCTACCTCGCCGGGCACGGCCCGTTCAAGGACGGCAGCTACCCGTTCAAGGGACCGGTCGGGGCGGCCATCTCGGTCGAGGACGCCAAAGCGGCTACTCGCTACAACGCGCTCGCGCTGCTCAAATCCCTCCAGGACGAGATCGGCGACCTCGACCGGGTGGTCAAGATCGTCAAGGTGGTGGCGTTCGTCTACGCGCCGTTCGGTTTCAACCAGGCCTCGGCCGTCGCCGACGGGTGCTCGGATCTCCTCATGGACCTCTACGGGGAACGGGGTCGGCACTCGCGCTCGGCGATCTGCGTCTCCGGCCTGGCTCTCGACATCGTCTGCGAGACCGAGATGATCGTCGAGGTGCAGCCGGACTGACCGCCCGACTGATCGCCGCGGATGAAGCCGTCGAGGAACTCCGCGAGCTCACGCGGGTGCTCGTCGGCCAGGTAGCCGGTCGGGTAGCTGAGCTCGGCGTAGGTGGCCGCCGGCATGGCGGCGGCCGCCCGCCGGGTCTCGGCGAGCAGGCTGTCGTCGGGCGTGGCGAAGATCAGGGTCGGCTGGGTGATGGCCGCCAGCATCGCGCCGTGGTCGTCCCGGGCCAGCGCGCGGTGCGCCACCGGATGGTAGGAAGTCGCGAGCAGCTGTTCGCCGAGCTCGCGGGCCGCGATGAACTCAGCCAGTTCGGGCTGGCAGCTGCCGTACAGCCGCTGCCACTGGGCCATGACGGCATCGCCGCCGGGCCCGAACCGAGGCACTTCCTCGTTGGCGAGCGCGTGCTGGAGCGGCGGGAACAGGTACGGCACCGACCACAGCAGCAGCCCGGCCACGAGCCGGGGGTGGTCGACGGCGGTGCGCATCGCCACCGACGCCCCCGTCTTGTTCCCGAGCAGCCACACCGAATCGAATGCCAGGGCCTGGACCACCTCAGCCGTGGCCGCCGCGAACCACGACAGCGGGACCTCCCCGGGTGGCGGGGGATCCGACTTCCCGTACCCCGGGAGGTCGAGCGCGGCGACGCTATAGCCGAGGGTCGCCAGCGGCTCGATCAGCGGCAGGTAGAACGACGAGGCGCTGGTCACCTTGTGCAGGGCCAGGATCAGCGGCCCGCCGCCGAGGCCTTCAACCACGTGCGCCTGGCCCCAGCTCAGGTCCAGGTAGCGGCGGCGGGCCTTTACTGCGCCGGGAGCGCGTTGTGCCACGCGGTCATCAGCAGCCGGGTGTACTCGTCCGTGGACTCGGCCCGCAGCCGCTCCAGCGAGCCGCGGTCCACGATCTTGCCGCGGTAGACCACGTGGACGTCGTCGCAGAGCCCGGCCATCACGTCGAGGTCGTGGCTGGTCACCAGGATCGCGAAGCGGCCCTGCTCGCGCAGGGCCTTGAGCACGCCGACGACCTCGCGGGTCCCCTCCGGGGACAGCGATGCCGTCGGCTCGTCCAGCACCAGGCACTGCGGCTCGCAGATGAGGGCGCGAGCGACGGCGGTGCGCTGCAGCATGCCGCCGGACAGCGCGCCCGGTTTCAGCGCGCCGACCTCGCGGTCCAGGCCCACGGTGGCGAGCATCTGGTAGGCGAGCTCGGTGGCCTTGGCGGCCGGCATGCCGCGCAGGAAACGGGCCGGCGAGGCCACCTGGCCGAGTATCGAGAGCCGCGGGTTGAACGCCGCGTACGGGTTCTGGCCGACGAACTGCACGCTGCGGTAGAACTCCCGCCGCCATGACGAGCTGTCGATGCGGTAGGGCGAGCCGCGAAAGCTGGCCGTACCCGAATCCGGCGGTCGGCTGCCGGACACGACCGACAGGATCGTCGACTTGCCGTGCCCGCTTTCGCCGACCAGGCCGACGGACGTGTCGTCCCGGACGGACAGGGACACGTCCTGGCAGCCGGTGACGTCTTCCCCGCGCGCCGACCGGTAGGTGATCGAGATGCCGTCGAGCCGGATGATCTCATCGGCGGGCGGCGCGCCGGTCGCCTCAGGCATCGACGGCCTCCTCGCGGGCCGCGGCGGCCGGGCGTTCCAGCCGCAGCACCCTGTCGGCCACCCGGGCCACCATCATGTGGTCGTGCGACACCATGATCACCCCGCAGCCCTGTTCGCGCGCGCGGGAGACGAGGATGTCGACCACTTCGCGGGCCCGGATGAGGTCCAGGCCCGCGGTGACTTCGTCGGCCACGATCACGTCCGGCATGCTCAGCAGCGCCTGGGCGATGACCACCCGCTTGCCCTGGCCGCCGCTGAGCTCGGCCGCCGTGGCGCGCAGAATCCGCTCGGCCGGCATGCCGAGGTCGTCGAGCATGGCGCGGATGCGGCTCGCACGTTCGGCCGGGTCTTCGACGCCCTTGCCGCGCAGCACCGAGTCCAGCTGCCAACCTACCGACTCCACCGGGTCCAGCGCGCTCACGCCCTCCTGCAGCACGAGCCGGATCGAGTCCCGGCGCAGCGTGGTCAGCTCACGTTCGGACAGCCCCAGGACATCGCGGCCGCGGTAGCGCACCCGGCCCCGGACGACCTGCACGGGGTAGCGGAACAGTCCGATCAGCACCCGCCCCAGGGTTGACTTGCCGACCCCGTTCTCGCCGGTCAGCGCGAGCACCTCGCCCGCGTGCAGGTCGAAGCCGAGCCCGCTGTACAGATCGAGGCGGCCCGCTGGCCGGTCGACGGATACCGCGAGGTCATCGACGCTCAGCAGCACCTCTCCGGGCGGTGTCGTCGTCATCGCGCTCCTGTCGTGCTGCGCCGCACTACCTCGCCGACGGCGGCGAACCACAAGATGCAGAAGGCCAGGACGATGCCGGGCAGGATCGACTCCCACCAGTAGCCGGCGATCAGGCCGCTGCTGCCCGCGGCGATCATCGCGCCCCACTCCGGCGTGGGCGGCCGGACACCGCCGCCGAGGAACGAGATGCCGGCCACCGAGAGGATGGACCAGCCGACGGTGGTGCTCAGCTGGGCGGCGCTGGCGTCGATGCTGTTGAGCCCGATGTGCAGAAGCGACACCCGCCACGCCGGCTCGCCACTGCGGCGCGCCGCCCGGACGAACTCGAGCTGCCGGACGGCCCGCGCGCTCGTCCACGTCGACCGGACGAACAGCGGCGCGTTGAGCAGAGCCAGCATCAGCACCAGCACCGGAATCGATCCGTTGGACAGCGCGACCACGGTGAAGCTGATAATCAGCGCTGGCAGCGCCTGGAACGTGTCGATGACCCGCAGGGACAGGTTCGCGGCCACGGTGTCGCGCAGGCCGAGCAGCAGCCCGATGCCGGTCCCGAGCAGCGCCGCGATGACCGCCGCGAGCAGCCCGATGCCGATGTCAAGCCGGGCGGCGGCCAGGGTACGCGACAGCACGTCGAGCCCGGCGTTGTCGGTGCCGAACGGAAACGCCGCCGACGGACCCAGGTTGGGCAGCCCGACCGGGCTCTCGGTCGAGTGCGGCGCGACGATCGGCCCGAGGATTACCAGCCCGAGCACGATCGGCAAGCCGACCCAGACCGTGATCCCGACCGGGCCGCGCAGATTGCGCAGCAGGGCCCGGCCCCGGATCGGCGTCATGTACCTGCGGCGCACGGACGTGTCGAGATCGAGTCCCGGAACGGTACCTGAGCTCATGGCGGACCTGTCGTCGGTTCGCCGGCCGCCGCAGCCGTGGCCGGCGTGGTGAGGTCGCCGAAGACGTCGACGGTCAGCGGGCCCGGCCGGGTCCGCGCCCGCAACGATCGGCCGCGCGTACCCTGGCGGAGGCTTGGGTTCAGCCAGACCGCGACGAGATCGGCGAGCAGGTAGCCGGCTATGCACAGCGCGCCGAGCGTGGCGACGCAGCCTTCCACCATCGGGTAGTCGGCGCCCAGGATCGACTGAACCGTGAGGTGGGACAGCCCGTTGATCGAGAACACCGTCTCGACCAAGGCCGCGGCCCCGAGCACGGCGCCGAACAGCACGCCGAGCAGCATCACGACCGGCGCGCCGCCATTGCGGACGACACAGCGAAACATCCGCCATCGCCCGGCCCCCTGCACGCGCAGGTTGGTGTAGTACGGCGAGGCCATCACGGGCAGCATGCTCTCCCTGGCCACCTTGGCGATCGGCCCGGTCAGGACCAGCGAAATGGTGGCCACCGGCAGCACCATGTGCGCGATGAAGCTGCCGAGCACCGCCCACTGGCCCTGGACGAGCGCGTCGAACCAGAGGAAGCCCGTGATCGTCCGCGGCGGTGACAGGTTGGCGCCCAGGATGCCGATCGGCACCGGGAACCACCGCAGGACCACGAAGAACACCTCGATGAAGACCAGGCCCCACCAGAACTCCGGCTGTGACCCCGAGGTGAGGATGAAGCCCTTGCCCAGCGCGACCAGCGGGCGCCGACGCCGGCGCTGGCCGGCCGAGTCGGCCGCGGCCAGCCAGTAGCCCAGCGCCGTGCCCAGCACCACTGCGATGAGCAGGGCCGACAGCACCAGCTCGAGCGTGACCGTGATATGGCTTCCGATCTGGCCGAAGACCGAGGTCTGGCTGATCCACGAGTTGCCCAGCGAACCATGGAAGACGAGCGTTGACAAGAACGTGCCCAGCTGTTCAACGATCGGCTTGTCGAGCCCGAGCTGGTGCGCTACGGCGGCGCGCGAGGCGCCGTTCGCCACGCCGCCCGCGAACACCGACGCCGGGTTCTCGGGCAGCAGGCGAAGGACGACGAACGTCACCACGATGATGACGACGACCTGGATCAGGCCGACGATCAGCCGTCGAAGGACGTAAGTTGGCATGGGGCTCCGTCAGGTGGTCTACCTCAGGAATTCGAACAATGCTACGTTCTGCTGGTCGGTGGGCACATAGCCCGTGATCCCCTTCTGCACCACCGCCGTCGCCTCGACCTCGGCGAGCGGGACCGCGGGCAGGTCGCCCATCATGATCTGCTGGATCTGGGCGGCGATCGCATCGCGCGGGCTGCCCACTTCCTTGAAGCCCTTGGCCGTGAGGCTGTTGACGGTGGGGTTGTTGTAGTTTCCCTCGTCGATCAGGCCGCCGGCCGAGCTCGGCAGGAAGAACGTCTGGATCATGTACAGCGCATCGGGGATGAGCGGGTTGTCGCTCGAGTCGAGGACCATCGGCAGGTCCTTCTTGACCAGCTTGCGCGTGGAGAAGACCGCCTCAGTGACCGGCTGCAGCGTGATCGGGATGCCGATCGAGGCCAGCGCCGCCCGGATGTAGACCGCGATAGTGGCGAGGTCGGGCTGGTCGTTGGCGTAGTAGAGCTGCAGGCCGGGCATGCTCGAGCTCAGTCCCTTACCGCCCGGGAAGCCGGCCTGGCTCATGAGTGACTTGGCCTGGTCCAGGTTCGTCGAGTACGTCTGCGTGGCGACGTAGCCGCCGAACGTCGACGGCACATGGCTGTAGGCCCGCCGGGAGAAGCCCGGGTATACGCCGTTCAGGATCTGGTCGTACGGGACGGCGTACGCGACCGCCTGGCGGAGCAGCTTGGTGTTCGGGCTGTTCCACGGGGCATCGTCGTAGTTGATGAACATCTCGACGACCTTATTGGTGTAGCCGCCGACGACCTGGACCGAGCTGGAGCTCTCGAGCGTTTTCAACGACTGGTAGGCCAAGCCCTCGGCCATGTTCGTCGAGCCGGCCTCGATGGCCGCGAGCTGGGCCGACGGGCTGGTGGTCGCGGTGATGTTGATGGTCGTGTAGACCGGCGCGCCGGCCCAGAAATTCGGCGTCGCCTTGAGCACCGCCGAGGAGTTGGGAACGAGTTTGTCCAGGTAGTAGGGCCCGAAGCCGACCGCGTTGCCCGCGTTGCACCAGTTGTGCGACCACGGATCGGTGGCCGTGGCGTGCTTCTTCATCTCGGTTGAGTCGAAGATGTACTGGTTCCAGACGCCGAGGATCGTCGGGAACAGGCCGGTGTCGGCGAATAGGTTGAACTCGACGGTGTACTTGCCGACCGCGACCACCTGGTTGGTGAGCGTCTTGTCGGAGGCTGGCGAGGTGGGCGAGACGGCCGGGAGGACCCCGCCGGTGGTTGCCACGTAGGCGGACGCGGTCGTCTGCCCGCTCACCGACATGGCGCGGGCGAACGTGTACACCACGTCGGCCGAGGTGAACTCGTGGTCCAGGTGGTTGACTATGCCCTGCCGCAGCGTGAACTGCCACTTCAGCGGGCCGAGCTGCTTCCACGAGGTGGCCATGCGGGGCTGCAGGGTGCCCGGCAGTCCGGTCAGCACGCGCTTGGTGACCGCGCCGTCGGGGACGAGCTGGAAGCTGACCAGCGAGTCCTGTACGTTCATGTTGATCTCGGCCAGCCCGGAGGTCGAACCCTGCGAGCTGTCACGGTCGAGAGCCGAGGCAACGCTGGTGGTCAGGACCGACAGCGTCTGGCCCGTCTTGGGCGCCGATGAGGACGTCGAGCTGGGGCTCGATGATGAGCTGCAGGCCGCCAAGGTCCAGGCGCCGAGCGTCACGCCGCCCAGCTGGATCAGCCGACGCCGGCTGATGTCGGGACCGCCGAATCTATCGGTAATTCGCAGTTCATGCCCGGGATCGAGATCAGCCATCTTATTTTCCCAGCCTCTCCGAGAAGTTAACGTTCAATCGTTAGCGGATTCCAGCTCGATGACATTGCGCAGCTCGCCGACGCCGGCGATCGTGCTGACCACGACCTCGCCCGCGCGCAGGAAGCGCTTGGGGTCGCGGCCCTCGCCGACGCCGCCGGGGGTCCCGGTGGCGATCACGTCGCCCGGCTGCAGCGTGGTGAAGGTGCTCAGGAACTCGATGATCGCCGGGAGCGAGTGGATGAGCAGTTTGGTGTTCGATGACTGCATCTGCTCGCCGTCGATGGTCAGCGATATGTCCAGGCCAGCCGGGTCGGAGACCTCGTCAGGGGTGACGAGCTCCGGGCCGAGTGGGCCGGTCTGGTCGAAGTTCTTGCCGGGCGTCCACTGCGACGTCGCCCGCTGGAAATCGCGGGCGGTGAAGTCGTTGAAGACCGCGTAGCCTGCCACGTAGTCGAGCGCGGCGCTCCGCGAGATGTGCCGCCCGGGCTTCCCGATGATCATGGCCAGCTCGACCTCCCAGTCGAACCGCTCGGTCGCCCGCGGCAGCACGACCGGGCCGGCCGGCCGGGCCAGGCTGGTCGGCACGCGCACGAAGATCTCGGGCGACTTGGTCACCGTGTTGCCCAGCTCCTGGACGTGCTCGACATAGTTGCGCCCGACGCAGAGGATCTTGCCCGGATCCGGGATCACCGGCAGGAGCGCGCCGGGCGTGACCTCGACCGGCGCGCCCGAGGCCGAGGCCGCGACGGCCGCGGCTGCGGCGAGCCGTCCGCTGGCCAGCAGCTCGCGCAGGCTGCCGTCGAGCCGGAAGTATCTGTCGCCGCGGCGGACGACGGCCACCGGGCCGGACGCGGTATCGACCGTCGCGAACCTCATGCGCCGACCTTGCGCTGCATCGACGCAGCGGGGAGCGCGGTCGACTCGCCGTCCGCGAACACGGTCACCGGGTTGATCAGGGTGCCGATGCCCTCGCCGTGCAGCTCGACGCTGCCCCCGTGCAAGGTGCCGAGGTCGTTGTCGCGCAGGTGTCGGCCGGGCACGTTGGCCACCGCGCCGAGCGAGACGACGTCACCGGGGTCCAGGGTCATCCACCGGGTGATCGTCTCCAGGCACCGCTGCGGCGTGAACACCTGGTCGCCGATGACGCCGTCCTGGATCCGGAGGCGGCTGCCGTCCGCGCTGACCATGTCGACCCACACCCGGATGGTCGAGAGCTCCGGCGCGTGGCTCATCGGGATCAGCCACGGCCCGATCGGCGAGAACGTGTCGATGCCCTTGGCCCTGGCCATGGGCCGGTTGATGAAGTCCTCGACACCGTCTTTGCTCTTGATGTGCAGGACGACGCCGTCCTGCAGGCCGAACAGCGAAGCGGAATAGTCCCCGAGCATGGTGATGCCGGCCACGTAGTGGAGCGCGTTCTCCTGCGTGACCCGCCGGGCCGTGCGCCCGATCACCAGCGCCAGCTCGCCCTCGGGCTGGATCGTGCCCAGCTGCGGCTCGACGAAGAGGTGTTCCTGGTGGCCGATGACGGCACTGGGCGCCTTGAGGAAGAACTGCGGCCGCGGCCACTCGCCGCCCCACTTCGGCTCCAGCAGGTCAGTGCTGGAGTTCGGGCGGTTGGCGTTGACGCAGACGATCTTCTTGGGTCGCGGTACCGGGGCGAGATAGCGGAAGCCGCCGGCCGGCAGCGTGTACTCGGCGGCGTCGCCGGCCTGCATCGCGCTCGCGCACTGCTCCAGGAAGAAATCCATGGTCTTGCCCGCCGCGACCAGGTCGAGCATGTCGCGGGGGAAGCCGATGGGCCCGATGCCGGTCCCTTCCGACAACGCCGCCAGGTCGACGACCGACCCGTCGTCCTGAGCGGCTGCGACGCGGCTCGCGCCGCCGGGAAGCTCGACCGTGGTCAGTTTCATTCATCCCGCCTTGTCAAATACCGGATCGGCGAACCTTCGCCAGGATTTGGAACGCTGTTTCGTTGTTGGGAACAGCATCGTACAGACGCCTCGTAAGGGCGTCAATGGCACTGGTTAGGCGGCCGTGCGCCGCAGCTTGATGAGCACCCGCGCGGCCGCCGCGGCGCCGTCAGCGACGGCCCACAAGATGTTGCGCGGGACGCGCGCGTCGCCTGCGCAGACCACGACGGCCCGCGGCGGCAGCCGCTCGCGGAGCTCGCCCAGCCCGAACGCGTGTGACCGCACCCCGCCCGCCCAGACCGTCGGGCCGGCCCACCGCTCGTCCGGGTGACCGGCCCGACGCACGAGCACGCCGTCCCCGCACACCTGCGTGTCGGCCGCCTCCAGGACCGTGACGCCGAGGTCGTCCAGCGTCGCGCGTACGTCCGCCCGCGACAGGGTCTCCAGGCCCCGGGCCAGTTCGGTCCGGCCGTACCGGGTCGCCAGCCGCACCCGATGGCCGCGCTCGGCCAGGAACATCGCGGCCTCGCATCCGGTCGGCCCGCCCCCGACGATGAGCACGGGCCCGGGCGGGACATCAGCGCCGGTCCGCAGCAGGTCATAAGCGGTCAGCGCGCCGTCCGGCGCCTGCACCGGATCGGCTCCGACCGCCACGATCACCGCGTCCGGGCCCGCGCGCACCAGTGCGTCCACCGTGCCCACGGTGTTCGTCCTGACCGTTACCCCGGCCCGCGAGACCTCGGCGACCAGCCAGCGGCGCAACTCCTCGAGGCGGTACTTGAACGGCGGAACGGCGCCCCAGATCAGCTGCCCGCCGAGGACGTCGCTCGCCTCCCACACCTCGACCTCCAGGCCGCCGAGTGCGGCCTGCCGGGCCGCCTCCAGCCCGGCCGCGCCGGCGCCGACCACGATCACCCGCCCACACACCGCAGGCCAGCCGACCGAAGTCAGCCGTTCGCGACCGGTATCGGCATTGACGGCGCACCGGATCGGCCCGTCCAGTTCCTGCCGCACCCGGCTGCACTCGTTGCAGGAGATGCACGGCCGGATGCGCTCCGGGGTTCCGGTCCGGGCCAGGTCGAGCCAGTCGGGCTCGGCAATCAGGGCCCGGCCGAGCGTCACCAGGTCCGCGGTGCCCTCGGCCAGGATGCGCTCGGCGGTCTGCGGGGTGCGGATCACGCCGACCGCCGAAACCGGGATCCGCACGACGCGGCGGATTTCCCCGGCCAGGCCGGCTTTCCATCCCTCGCCGAACGACATCGGCTCGATCGCCGCCCGCAGCCCCTTCCACTGCGCCTCGACGCCGACGGCCGCGTCGGCGACGGGCGCCGACGCGCCGGCCGTGATGTCGAGCATGGCCACCCCGAGCGCCTCCAGCCGCCGCGCGACCTCCAGCGACTCGGCCAGGTCCCGTCCGCCGGGCAGGAACTCATCCGCGCTGAACCGGTAGATGATCGGAAAGTCGCGGCCGGCCTGGGTCTGGATCTGCTCGATGGCCATGGTCGCGAAGCGCATCCTGCCGTCCAGGCTGCCGCCCCAGGCGTCGGTCCGCCGGTTGCGCAGCGGCGACAGCATCTGCGCGAGCAGGTAGGTGTGCCCGCCGTGCAGGTTGACCGCCGCGAAGCCGGCCCGCCGGGCCCGCGCGGCGGCGGCGCCGAACTGCCGGGTTAGGTCCGTCAGCGTGCTGTCGTCGGCCTGCGTGGCCAGCGTCCGGCCCCCCGCGAACCTGGTCGGGCTCGGGCCGACCGGGGCCCGCCCGCGCGTCTTGGCCAGCGTCGTGTTGCCGCCCGCGTGGCCCAGCTGCAGAGCCGCCGGCACGCCCCAGAGGTCCACGGCTTCGACCAGGCGGCGCAGCCCCGGGATGACCTCGTCGTCGTCGATGCGGAGCGACACGGTACCGGCCTTGCCGCGCGGGAAATCGAGCACGGTCATCTCGACGGTCAGCAGACCCGGACGCGACTGCGCGCGTCGGGCGTAGTAGGCGACCAAGTCGTCGCTGACCGTGCCGTCGGTGGCGGCCAGGTTGGTGGCCATGGGGGACATGACGACCCGGTTCTCCAGGGCCAGCCCGCCGACCGAGACCGGGGTGAACAGGTTCGGGTACCCGGTCACCGGTAGCGCACCTGGTCGAGAACCCGGATATCGTGGCCGGGCAGGACCCGGGCGCCGAGGCGTTCCAGCTTCGCGTACGAGGCGTAGTAGTCATCGAGGTTCACGTAGATGCGCGAGGGGACATGCCGGTGACGGCCAACCCCCTCCCAGTTCTCGATCAGCGAGCAATGGTCGCTGGTCAGGACGTAGCGGCCCGTCTCGGCCTCGACCACCAGGCCGGTCAGGCCGGGCGCATGTCCCGGCAGGTGGATCGCCCGCACCCCGGGCGCCAGCTCGACGTCGCCGGCCAGGGTCTGGATCCGGTCGGCCGTGCCGGTCCACGGCGGGATCATCCCGGCCGACGCCGCCTCGTAGGTCTCGGCGTGCACCGGGTGCGGGTCGTTCGCGTACGCGAGCTCGGCGCGGTGCACGAGGAACCGCGCGTTCGGGAAGACCCCGTTGTTGGAGCAGTGGTCGTAGTGCAGGTGCGAGATCAGGACCGTACCGATCGAGGCCGCGTCAACGCCCGCATCGGCCAGGGCGCGCGCCGGCTCCTGTTCCGGACTTCGGCAGAACGGGCGGTGGTGCGCGCTGACCCAGTCTGGTGCGCCGGAGCCCGTGTCCATCGCGACCGATCCCCAGCTGCCGCTGATCACCCAGATGATGCTCGGGCTGTCCACCAGCTGCCCGGCCTGCATGCCCCACAGGAACGTGGCCTTGTCCACGTCGGGGGCGACCCCGACGAGCACCGGCGTGATGACGTTGCCCACCCTCAGACGCGGATCTTCCCGCGCTCGACGACCAGGATGTCGTCGATCCACACGTCGGGTGCCAGGATCAGCAGGTCGAGGTGGATCGAGCTCGGCGGCCCGCCCGACCCGACCACGCTGTGCCCGAGAGCGAAGTGCACCCGGCCGACGCCCTTCTTGTCCTCGGTGATGTTGCCGGTGAACCGGGCCATCGCGTTGGTGCCGATGCTCAGCTCGCCCAGGTGCCGCCCGTTGACGGCCCGGTCGACGATCTCGGCCAGCTCCGCGCTCTGCGGGCCTCCGGTGATGTCGGTGGCCCAGCCGTTCTCGAACCGCACACTCAGCGGGGCGGTGAGCCGGCCCAGCATGTGGGCGCTGCCGTCGGCCACGAGCACGCCGTTCGCGCTGCCTTCGGCCGGCGTCATCCAGCACTCCCCGCTCGGGAATCCGGACACCTGCCCGGGCGCGCGCGCATACGAGGCGCCGCGTCCGACCCGGACCCCGTCGATCGACGCGGTGAACTCCGAGCCGCCCTGGCTGCTCACCCGCACGGACGTGCCTGCCTCCGCGATGTCGGCCAGGCGCGCGGTGAGCTGGTTGACCTCGTCGTAATCGGCGAGGGCGGCGCCCGCGATGAGGTTCTCCGTGCGGACGCCGGTCATGACCAGGCCCCGGGCGCCGCGCTGCAGCGCCTGGTTGAATTCGTCGTTGAAGCCGAGCGCGGTCGTGGTGGGCGCGATCACGACGTCGGCACCGGCCAGCGCGGCGCAGACGATCGGCGTCGCCTTGGCCCCGGCGTTCTGCCGCTCCGGCATCACGACCACCGTGGGTTCGCCGCCGGCCACGGTCACGGCGGCGGTGAGCGCCTCGATCACCGCGTCGTCCGAGGCGAAGTCGGCCACAATCGCGACCTGCTCGCCGGCCTTGACGTCAAGGCACGACCGGACGATCTGGTCGGCTACGCGGGCCAGCTGCACGCGACCAAGTTCCATGCTCCTCGCTCCCTGTCGCGTTTCGTTGTGCGGATCGCTGTTCCAATCCAGAATAGGAGGATGCCGAGGACCGCGCTGTACGTGCCAGGAGACCGGCCGGCCATGCTCGACAAAGCGCTCAAGTATGAGACGGACATCTTGATCCTCGACCTGGAGGACGCGATCGCCTCGGACCGCAAGGACCTGGCCCGCGCCACCCTGGCCACGTGGCTGGCCGGGCTCGACAACGGGCCTGGGCCGGGCCTGTGGGTCAGGGTCAACCCCGGCCGGACCCTGGCCGCCGACGTCACGGCGGCCCTGGCGGCCGGGCAGGTGGCGGGGATCTGCCGCCCCAAGACCACGACGCCGGACGACGTCCGCGAACTGGCCGACATCCTTGATGAGCTCGGCTCGACCGCACGGATCGCCGCGATCATCGAGGACGCCGCGGCCGTCTTCGCGGCCCGCGAGATCGCGGCCGCGTCCCGCCGGGTCGCCCGCCTCCAGCTCGGGGAGGCCGATCTGTGCGCCGCCACCGGCATCATGCCCGGGCCGGACGAGACCGAGCTGCTCTGGGCGCGCAGCCATCTCGTCCTCGCCTCGTCGGCCGCGGGCATCGAACCGCCGCTAGGTCCGGTGTCGACGGACTACCGTGACCTCGGTCGGCTGCGCGAGACCACCGAGCGACTGCTGCGTCTTGGCTTCGGCGGGCGCGCCTGCATCCATCCGGCCCAGCTGCCGGTCGTCCGCGGCGTCTTCACACCCAGCGCGGACCAGCTCGAGGGCGCCCGGCGCACGCTGGAGGCGTTCGAGCGCGGCCGCGGCGGCGCGGTGGCGCGAGCTGGCGGGTCGATGGTGGACGAGGCGGTTGCCCGGCAGGCCCGGGCGCTCATCGCCCGGGCCGGCCCGCAGCGTCCTGCTCAGTAGACCAGCGGGCCGACTTTTCCGACGTCCGGTAGGCTCCGCAGCCGGCCCGCCAGCGCGGCCGCCTCCGCGGCCGTCAGCGCCTGCTCGGCGTTGAGCCGGAACTTGGTCTGCAGGTCGTCGGCTGACAGCGGGTGCTCGGGGCCGCCGCGGCTGGAGTGGACGCGCTTGTCCAGGGTCTGCCCGTCCACGGTCTTGACCCGAACGACCGCACTGAACGCCAGCGGGAACTCCTCATCGCAGACCGGGTCGCCGGACATCGACACCCGGCTGCAGAGGCGGAGCCGGTCCGGATCATTCAGCGCGGCGTCGGTGAAGTCCGCCAGGTGCAGGCCGAGTCCGCCGCCCCCGATCATCGCCGACGCGAAGGTGTACGGACCGGAGAACTTCGCGTGGTACGGGGTCTTCGGCCGGACCTTGTCCGGCCAGGGCTCGGCGAGGGTGCGCAGGACGGTCCGGGGCACGCCAATCTCGGCGCTGTCGATGTCCTGCGCCCGCAGCCCATCGGCCCGCAGGGCCAGGGCGCAGTCAATGATCGGGTGGGTGAAGTGGTTCGACGGATAGGGCTTGTAGACCGTGCGGAGCAGTTCCCAGTGCGTGCCGAGGCCGGCCACGAGCGGTTCGAGCCGGTAGTCGTCGCCGAGATAGGCCCGCAAGAAGCCGAACCCGCCTTCAAAGACGGTCGGCGGGCCGGTCACCCCGGCCATCGCGAACCTCGCCGCTTCGATCCCGGCGTGGGCCGCCCAGCCGCAGTGAATCCGCTTGACGGTGCCCCCGGTGCGATTCGCCTCCAGGATGCCCGCGCCCATGCTCGCCGCGATGCCCAGCACCGAGACGAGCTGATCCTCGTCCGCGCCGAGCAGCAGCCCGGCTGCCACTGCGGCCCCGATCGTCCCGCAGATCGAGGTGGCGTGCTGCCCGCGCACGAAAAACGTCGAGTTGCGCTGCTCGGGCACGTACGCGCTCATGCCGAGCCGGTTGGTGATCTCGTTGCCGACCGCGACCGAGGTCAGCAGCGCCCGGCCGGACGCACCCTGAGCCTCGGCCACCGCCAGGGCGGCCGGCACGACCGACGCGCTCGGGTGCAGCACCGAGGGCAGGTGGGTGTCGTCGAAGTCCAGTGCGTGCGCCAGTGCGCCGTTGATCAGCGCGGCCGAGGGGGCCGGGAGCCGCTGCCCGCGCACGAGCAGGCTCGACTCCGCCCGCCCGCCCTGCTCGCTCAGCACGCGGTACAGCGCGACGTGCGGTTCGCCCGGATCGTCCGAGGCGCTCGCGGCCAGCGCGTTGCCAACGCAGTCGACCACCCGGCCGACGGCGTCGTCGAGCGCCTCGGCCGGGATCTGGTCGCGGCATGCCGCGGCGAAGCCGGCCAGCTGGCTCGCGGCCGTCTGGCCGGTCACGACAGGATCGCCAGCGGCCGGACCGGGCTCCCGGTGGCACCGATGACCGGTAGCGGGTTGAGCACGATCACGAACTCGGCGACCCCCCGCTCGAGCAGCCGGGCCAGGTTCATCGTCTCGATGATGTTGATGCCGTGTTCGACGAGCATGATCCGGTGCACCGGGAGCAGCGCGTGCCCGGCGCCGGGGGGCAGGTGCTCGAACGCGATGGACTCGGCGCCGACGGCCCGCGGGCGCCGCTCGGCCAGCCAGCGCGCCGCGGCGACGCCCGGACCCGGGACGCCGCCGCCCCGTCCGGTAAACGTGTCGCGATCGGTCCACCGCCGCGACCAGCCGGTCCCGACCAGGATCACGTCGCCGGCGCGGAACTCGACCGCGCGTCGCGCCGCCGCGGCCTGGAGGTCGGCCACCGTCACCTCGTATCCGGGCGGCAGGCAGTCGGTACTGTGCATGCCGGCCACGTCAAGCAGCACCGCGCGGCCCACGTACGGGGGAAACGTCTCGATCCCCATCTGGGCCAGCCCCGCGTTCGACTGGATGTCGCCCGCCGGGAGCCCGCCGTGGACCAGACCGTTGTGGGAGACGTGGCCCAGGGCGTCGACGTGGGTCCCGACGTGCCCCCCGGTCACGATGATCTCGTTGGCCGCCGACCCGCCGTCGGCCCGCACGACATCGCCGTGTCGGCGCTCAAGCAGGAACCGGAACGGCGGGTGGTTGGGCGACTGCGGCATGCCGGTGTAGTAGCCGTGGGCCAGATCCTCGATCTCGGCCGCGTCGAGCAGTTCCACCAGGCGAGTCACGCTCATATCACTCCTGCCGCTCGCAGGGCCGTGAGCTGGGTATCGGCCAGACCCAGACGGGCGCGCAGCACCCGCTCGGTATCGGCGCCGTGGGCGCGCCCGGTGAACCTGATCCGGCCCGGCGTCTGCGAGAGCCGGAACAGCACGTTCTGCATGCGCACGGTCCCGAAGTCCGGGTCCGGGATCGCGGTGATCGTGTCCAGCGCCTGGTACTGCGGGTCGGCGAGGACATCGCGGATGTCGTAGATCGGCGCCACCGCCGCCTGCGCCTGTTCGAAGGCCTCGGCCACCTCGTCGAAGGTCCGCTCGCCGATCCACTTGGTGAGGTAGGAATCGAGGAGGTCGGCGTGCTCGGCGCGTCCTAGGCCGGTCTGGAACCAGTCTTCGTGCACGAGGCCGGAGGCGCCGACCAGCGTCATGACGCGCTCGGCGACCGACTGCGCCGAGGTGGAGATCGCGACCCACCGCCCGTCCGAGGTCCGGTAGATGTTCCGCGGGGCGTTGTTCACCGACCGGTTCCCGGTGCGCTCCTGGACCTCGCCGAGCAGGTCGTACACGGTGGCCTGGGGGCCCAGCAGCGTGACCAGCGGTTCGATGATCGCGAGGTCGACGATCTGCCCGCGGCCGGTGATGTCCCTGGCCCGCAGCGCCATAAGGATCGCGATGGCGGTGGACAGCGCGGCGACCCCGTCGGCCAGGCCGAACGGCGGCAAGGTGGGCGGTCCGTCCGGCTCGCCGGTGATGGCCGCGAAGCCGCTCATCGCTTCGGCGAGGGTCCCGAAGCCCGGTCGCGTCGCGTACGGTCCGAACTGGCCGAATCCGGTCACCCGCGCGATGATGAGCCGGGGGTTCGCCGCGAATAGCTCGTCCGGCCCGATGCCCCACCGCTCGAGCGTGCCGGGCCGGAAGTTCTCGATGACGACGTCCGCGCCGGCCACGAGCCGACCGAAGAGCTCGGCGCCCTGAGCCTGGCCCAGATTCAGCGTGATTGCCTGCTTGTTACGCCCCAGCATCTTCCACCAGAGCCCGACGCCGTCGACCGCCTGGCCATGGGTACGGCTCGGGTCGGGTCGCGACGGATGCTCGATCTTGATGACCTCGGCCCCGAAGTCACCCAGCACTGTCGCGGCCAGCGGGCCGGCGAACAGTGTCGCGCAGTCCAGTACCGTCACCCCCGCGAGCGCGGATGGGGACGTAGTCGTCATCGGCGTTCCTTTGAGCGGAAATGCGTTCCAGACTGTGGACCATACAACATGCGGGCAGGCCTTGACCATCCGCGGACGAACTCGGACCGGTCACCCACCGGACGAAGAGCTGAAACAGCGAGTTGACGCGGGTCCCCGCAGGGTCAGCCGCGGTAGCCCATGCGGGCCGAGAGCCGGCTGGTCGCGGCCAGCAGCTTCCCGACGCACAGGTCCTTCTCCGGCTCGAATCGCTCGACCGGGCCGCACACGCTGATCACCGCGATCGCGCCGCCGGTGGCGTCGAACACCGGTGCCGCGACCGACGCGGCGCCCGACTGCCGCTCGCCGGCCGAGTCGGCCCAGCCGCGTTCGCGGATCAGGTCGATCTCGGTCCGCAGCTGGTCCTTGTCGGTCAAGGTCAGGGGCGTCAGGTGCTCGAGGGAGCCGGAGAGGTAGTCCTCGATCTGCGCGTCGGACATGAACGCGAGGAACGCCTTCGACGAGCTGCCGGCGTGCAGCGGATACGGCTTGCCGACCGTGACCGTCATGATGACCGGGCGGTCCGGGGTGACCTGGTCGAGGTAGATCCGCGAAGGGCCCGATCGCACCGACAGGGTGGTGGTCTCATCGGTCTCGGCGGTCAGCCGGCGCATCTCCTCCACCGCGAGCTTGCGGATGTCGATACGGTCGAGCGCGCTCAGGCCGAGCACCACGGCGGCTGGGCCGAGCGAGTAGCGGCGGGTGACCTCGTTGAGGTCGATCAGCCCGCGCGAGCGCAACGACGCGAGCACACGGTGCACCGCCGCCTTGGACACGCCTACCCCGCCGGCGATGTCGGTGATGCCCAGGTCGGCCTGGTCGACCTGGGTGAAGTACAGGAGGATGTCGGCGGCCCGCTCGATCGCCGCGACGGTCTGGCTGCCCTTCGTCTCGCCGTCGCCACCCACGGCCTTGTCCGGCCGTCGCCCGACCCTCGTCACCTCGGCGGCCGTCGCACGTGCGAGAGCACCCGTGCGAGCCTTCGCGACCATCATCTCTCCGCCACTAGAACAGCATCTGGCGCCAAAAGGCTACCCGGTCGCCCGGCTGGGGGCGATAGGAAGCCGCACCCGACTTCGTTATACTGACGCAAATTTGAAACGCTGTTCCAAATTTTGCCATTCGGGACGGAGCTCGGTCAGGAGATCGGATGCCAATCAACGCCGACGTGGCCCGGTTCGTCACTTGCGGCGCGCCGGCCGAGCTGCCCCCGGGCGTCGTCGCCGAGGCCAAACGGGCCATGGTCAACGCCGTCGGGGCGGCGTTGTTCGCCCGCGACGACCCGACCGTCGCCGTGCTGCGGGACTGGGCGCGGCGACGGGCCGGCCCGCACGGCCGGCACGCGCTGCTCTGGTGCCAGGACCGGGTCCTGGCCTCGGACGCGGCCCTGGTGAACGCGGCCCAGATGCACGTGGCCGACTTCGATGACACGCACCGGCCGACCTACGTGCACACGTCCGCGCCCATCCTGGCCGCGCTGATCGCCAGAACCGGTGACCGCCGCACGAGCGGGGCCGAGCTGATCCGCGCCTACGCGCTCGCGGTGGAGGCTGAGCTGCTCTATGCGGAACTGCTGTTCCCCAGCCATTACCTGCGCGGTTTCCACATCACGGCGACCGTCGGGGCCATCGGGGCGGCGGTGGCGGCCGGCCTGCTGGCCGGGCTCGACGCGGGGCAGACCACGCACGCGATCGGCCTCGCGCTGGCCGGCGCCGCGGGCCTGGTCGAGATGCTCGGCACGTCCGCGAACGCGTACCAGGTCGGCAACGGCGCGGCCGCCGGGCTCGCCGCCGCCGAGCTGGCCTCCTCTGGCCTGGACTCGGTGGCCACGGCCTTCGACGGTGACCGCGGCTACCTGCACGCGGCCAGCGACGCCGACCCGGCTACGGCCGGACGGGCGGCCGCCACGCTCGGACGGCGCTGGCGGGGCCTGGAGATCAGCTACAAGGCCATCGCCTCGGAAACGATCACCCAGGCGCCCGTCGAGGGCGTGCTCGCGCTGCGCGGTCGCCTCGACCCGGCCCGGCGCCCGCGGCTGGCCGGCATCGAAGTGGTCGGTAAGCCGATCGTGGTCGACGTCGTCGCGCAACGGGCCCGCAAGTTCGGCGACTACCCGGCCGAGCCCATGCACGCCCGCTTCGACATCCGGTACTGCATCGCGGCGGCCTGGGTGCACGGCCGGTGGACCCCGGCCGAGCTGAGCCCGGCGGCGCTCGCCGACGAGCGCATCCGCTGGGTACGCGACCGGGTCCGGATCGCCAGCCACGGCCGGGCTGACGGCAACGACGTCCTGGTCCGCCTGGAGTTCGACGACGGAACGACCGCCGAGCACTTCGTCGCCGCGTTCCGCGGCTCGGCCGAGAACCCGATGTCCGACGACGACCTGACCGCCAAGCTGGTGGGCAGCGCCCCCGACCGCGCGAGCGCCGCCCGGGCGCAGCGTACGGCCGGCCTGCTGTGGCGGTTGGAGACCCTGCCCGACGTAGCGACGCTCGTCGCGGCGATGACCGCGGGCGGCCCCGATGCGGCGTGAGCGGGCCGACGGGATCGAGACGCTGTGGCTGGCTCCCTCGCTGCCGGGCCGCGGCTATGTGCTGGCCGACTGGACCTACCTGCTCGATACGTGTCGTGAGCTCGCCGCCGATGCCGCCCTGCGCTGCCTCGTGCTGCGCGGCGAAGGCGCCGGCCTGTCCGTCGGCGCCGACCTCTGCGACGTTCGCGAGCACGTCACGGGCGGGCACGGCGAGGCCTACAAGGCGACCACCCGGCTGGCCCTGCGGACCCTGGCCGAGCTGGCCCTGCCCACGGTCGCGGTGATCGACGGGCCCTGCACGGCCGGCAGCACCGCGATCGTCAACGCGTGCGACGTCCGGCTCGGCTCGCCCGCGGCCACCTTCGAGTTCCCCCCGGCCCGGCTCGGCCTGGTCTATCCGCAGGTCTCGGTCCAGCTGCTGGTGCGCGCGGTCGGTTCGCCGGCGGCCAAGCACCTGCTGTACTCGGGGCGGGTGATCGACGCCGCGCACGCGCTGCGCATCGGGCTGCTCCAGGAGGTGGGTGACCCGGCGGGCCTGCTGGCCAGGTTCACCGCCGAGATCGCCGGCGGCGAGCCCGCCTCGCACCGCTCGCACAAACTGCTGGTAGACCACGCCGCGATGGCCTTCGATTCCGCAGCGCTTGAGCAGGCCGGCTACGACACCCAGCGCTTCGCGGACGTCGCCCAGCCCGGCGGGCACCCTGGCGCCCAGCCCGGCGGGCCGGCCGGTCGTCCTTGACCCGGCGCCGTCAGCGTGGCTAGCGTACTCGGAACAGCGTTTCACTGGGCG
>Ga0335074_10003396_pt1 | contig 21745 bp, 21 predicted proteins | sample Lox_Sample_23_FD_206715 | JGI IMG/M metagenome (GOLD analysis project Ga0335074, IMG submission 206715) | Soil microbial communities from Loxahatchee National Wildlife Refuge, Florida, United States - Lox_Sample_2.3 | ecosystem: Environmental > Terrestrial > Soil > Wetlands | place: USA... | reverse complement strand
GTGGCGGCAACCAGCGGCTCCAGCGCCACCAGTGGCACCGGTCTAGCCGGCCGCTGCGCCATTATCACCGGAGCGGCGCGCGGTCAGGGCGCTGCTCACGCCAGGGCGCTGGCGGCGGAGGGTGCCCGTGTCCTCATCGCCGATGTGCTGGACGAGGACGGCCGGAACCTGGCTGCCAGCATCGGCGCCACCTGCCGGTACCAGCACCTGGACGTCTCGTCGCAGGCCGACTGGGAAGCGGCGGTGGAGGTCGCGACCGGCGCGTTCGGACCGGTGCGCGTGCTCGTCAACAATGCCGGCGTCCTGCGCCGCGGCTCGCTGGAGTCGGCCAGCATGGACGACTACGACCTCGTCATGAGCGTGAACGTTCGCGGCGTCTTCCTCGGGATGCGAGCCGTGCTCGACTCCATGCGCGACGCCGGCGGCGGTTCGATCGTGAACATCTCGAGCAACGCTGGCATGCTCGGGACGCCGAATGCGCTGGCGTACGTCACCAGCAAGTGGGCGGTGCGCGGCATGACGAAGGCCGCAGCAGCCGAGCTAGGCCGCTACGCGATCCGGGTGAACTCCATTCACCCGGGAGCCGTCGCAACACCGCTGCTGATGGCGGACGGGTTCACTGAGGAGGCGTTCCTGACCCGGGGCAAGGACCGGCTGGCGCTGGCCCGCATCGCGCAGCCGGATGAGATTTCTCCGGCAGTCGTGTACTTCGCCTCGGATCTGTCGGGCTATGCCACCGGCAGCGAGCTGCTGGTGGATGGCGGCTGGGCGATCGGCTGACAGCCGCAACCGAACGCAACGCTGCGGCCGGCTGTGGCGGCAAAAGATCGTGTTAGCGTGCAGCTCCAGACGGGGCGGCCGGGATCGTGCCGCCCAGCAGACGAAAGGCGGGGCAGCCCATGCGAGGTCTGTCGGTCAAGCGGACTCTGGCTCCGGCAGCGGCCGTCCTTTCCCTCACGCTCTCCGCTCTTGCGCTCGCGCCCACCGGAACACTGGCCTACGCGCAGTCATCGGCCCGCGCCGTGACGAGCGCAGTCGCGGTGAACCCGACGGCTCATGACGTGCTCCTCGTCCTTAGCGACCCGCCGCACGCGAAGCTGACGTTCATCGGCCCGTCCTGGCGGGTCACCAAGGCCCTCGGGGATGTCAATGCCGCGCCGGACTATGTCGGCGTCTCACCAGATGGCAAGTACGCCGTCGTGACGATGGAGGGCTACACCGCGAACGAACTGGAGATCTTCGGCGGCGTCAACACTCGCCACCCGCACCTGACCGCCCGGCTGAAGCTACCTGCCGCCGTCTACCCGGAAATGGCTGCGCTGACCGCGGACGATCAGTATGCCTACGTTCCTGGTGGCGGCATCAACGGCGACACAGTCGGCGTCTTCGACGGCATTAACACCAGCCATCCGAAGCTAGTCGACTCGCTGCTGCTGAACACCCCTGGCATCAACGACAGCGAGCCGTGCGGGATTGCCATCTCCCCGAACGGAAAGTATGCATACGCGACCGATTACGCGTTCGGCACGCTCACCGTCATCACCGGCCTCGAGTCGGGGGCCCCGGAAATGGCACCAGCCGTGAAGGTCGGTCAGTACCCCTGCAGGGTCTGGCCTTCTGCCAACGGCAAGTACCTGTACAAGATCAATTCCACTGGCACCAAGGTGACGGTGCTCGGCGACGCCAACAGCACGAGCCCGCGCGTGCTTGACAGCGTGAAGGCAGGTACGGAACCGGACTGGATCGGGGTCACGCCCGACGGCAGGTACCTCTACGCGCCCAGCGGCGCGTCGGACAAGGTCGCGCTGCTCAGCAACGCCGAGAGCGCCCATCCCAAGGTGATCAGGACCCTGACGGCCGGGCCGGGACCGCTGGCCGTAGTGGTCTCCCCTAATGGCCAGTACGCCTACGTCTCGGACCTGATCGACGGAAGGGTCACCGTCTATAGCCGAGCACAGACAGGCCGGCCGAGGACCGTGAATCCGCCGCTGAAAGTAGCCGGTCAGCAAGAACTGATCTTCGTGGCCCGGCTGCCCTAGGAACCCGGTAGTTCCTGGTTTCACGAGCTTCGGCTAACCGCCGTTGACTCGCAGCCGGCCTGCCGCCGTCGCTGGCAGAGGGGGTCCCTTCGTGGCGCCTTTTCCCACTCAGTTACTCTCCGTGCATTGAGCACTACAGAGAGTAGGGCGGACGGGTGCATGAGTGACGACGGATACCAGCGGCTGGCCGGGAACGAGGCAAGCGCCGAGACCGCCCCGGCGGCACGGGCGCCAGCCCGCCGTACCTTTCTCTTCAGCTCCGCGGCAGTCGGCGCTGCGCTAGTAGCCGGCCGCGTCATGCCGGCCGGGCTCGCCGGCCAGTCCGCAGCGGCGGCCAGACATCTGAGCGGCGCCGAGTCAGCTCGGTCAGCCTGGCTCTTCAGCCCTGACACCACGCCTTCGCCAGCGGACTGGGCCGCGCTGCAGCGTGCACTTTCCACGCACAAGCTTTTGCGGCCCGGCCAGAGCGGTTACAGCTTTGCGCGTCAGCTCTTCAGCCCGCAGTGGGACTCCCGTATGCCGGCCGGGGTCGCCTACTGCAAGACGAACGCCGACGTGGCGTCCTGCATCAGCTTCGCCACCAGGTTCAGCCTGCCCATCCGGGCACGCTCGGGCGGCCATAGCTACGGCGGCTGGTCGACCGTCACGGGCGGCCTCGTTGCCGACATCTCCGAGATGAGCACGCTGTCGTATACGCCGACCACGGTGACGGCAGGCGCCGGCATCGGCCTCATCGACTTCTACGGCGGGCTCGCCGCGCACGGCCGGGCTGTGCCAGGCGGGTCCTGCCCGACCGTCGGCCTGGCCGGCCTCACACTCGGCGGCGGGGTGGGCGTCATGTCCCGCGCCTACGGTCTCACCTGCGACAACCTCACGTCTCTCGACGTGGTGACCGCGAACGGCACCACCCTGAGGTGCACGCCGACCAAGAACGAGCCGCTGTACTGGGCCAGCAGGGGCGGCGGCGGCGGCAACTTCGGCGTCGCGACCTCCTTCACGTTCACCACCCGCAACCTGAGCAACATCGTGCTGTTCTTCCTGAGCTGGCCGTGGTCGCGCGCCGCGCGGGTTGTCAGCGCCTGGCAGTCGTGGGCACCGCACGCGCCTGACGCTCTCTGGTCGAACCTGCACCTGTCCGCCGCGACCGGAGGCGCGCCGTCCGTCGGTGTGGGTGGCAGCTACATCGGGCCTGTGTCCGGCGCCCAGACACAGCTGGACAAGCTCTACAGCCTCGTCGGCAGCGGCCCCTCATCACACACGCTCGTCGAGCACACCTTCCTCAGCGCGATGCTGCTCGAGGCAGGCTGCGCCAACCTGCCCGTGCACGCATGTGACACCCCACCGGGCGGGCATCTTCCGCGCGTCCCGTTCTTCGCCAAGTCCGACATCTTTACCAAGCCAATCAGCACCACCGGGATCAGCGCGCTCACCAAGGGCATCGAGAACCTGCGCGGCGTCCGCGGGGCGGCAGGCGGCTCGGGCAGCATCGCATTCGACGCGCTCGGCGGGGCGGTCAACCGGCTCGCGCCCGATGCGACTGCCTTCGTGCACCGCGACGCCCTGTTCCTGGCTCAGTACTACACAGACTGGACGTCGCCTGGCTCGAGCAGCGGCGTCGCGAATCAGCGCAGCTGGATCGACTCCTACTACCGCTCGGTCCACCCCTTTGCCAGCGGCCAGGCCTATCAGAACTACCCCGACCCCACACTGACCAACTGGCAGCAGGCCTACTACGGATCGAACTACGGCATGCTGCAGTCAGTGAAGGCGACCTACGACCCGCACCAGGTCTTCACGTTCCCGCAGGCGATCACTCCGCCCGCGGTCGGTGAACCGTGCGGGGATGCCGGAACCACTGTGGCCCAGTGCTGACGAACGGCTAGCGCCAGCGATCGGCTAGCGGGCTTCCGGCCGCCAGTAGATGGCCTTCACCCAGATGGTGGCGACAGAGTCGAGCGCTCGCTGGTCGTCGAACGGCACGTCCTTCTCACCGCCCTGCCCGAGCCAGATGTAGCAGAAGTGCTCGAGCATCGCCGACAAGGCTGATGCCGTCAGCACCGGGTCGACACCGGGACAGTAACCGTGCCGTTGCGCCGCCCGGACCGCGCCGGCGATCCGGCCGATCGCCTCGCCGCGAAGCTCGAGCCAGCGGTCCCTAAAGCGCCCTTCGACCATGGCAGCCTGGAAGATGCCGATCAGCTCGCCGCGCCGCTTGGCGTAGGTTCGCCAGAACCCTGCCACCGCCTCCCGCAGCGCCTCCTCAGGATCCAGCCCGGCGTGCCAGGGCAGCACTGCCATCGACGTCGCCTCGGCATGGAACTCCTCGGCCAGCGCGATCAGCAAGTCCGCTTTGGTGTCGTAGTAGTTGTAGAACGACGCTACCGACCGGCCCGCCGCCGCCGCGATATCGCTGATCTTCGCGTTGAGATAGCCGTCCCGCGCGAACACGAGCCTGGCAGCCTCGCGAAACGCCTCGTCGGTCTGCCGGCCCTTGCGCGTGGCCTTCTCCGCGCGGGCACGAGCGGCCGTCCGGTCATCCGCTGTCGTTTCGTCCATGCTCATGACGGGAACGTGGCCGTCCACCGCCGGTGCCGCCGCTCGACCGATGCCGCAGGTGGTCAGACGCGCACGCCGGCGCGGTCTGCAGCGGTCTTCGGCTCGTGGCGCACATCGCCGGGCTGGCCCATCGCCCGGCGCCAGCATGCGAACTCCAGCACGATGCCGTCCGGGTCCTGGAAGTAGAACGAGCGGACGAACACGCCCGGGTGCAGTTCGCGAGCGACACCCAGCTCACTGTCGTCGTGGTCCAGAATCGGGCTCACCGCCACGCCCTTGGCCACTAGCTTCTCCCGGTACCCGAGGAACTTCTCCTCGGGGACGTTGAAGGCCACATGGTTCATCGAGCCCACCGCGCTGGTCCACTCGCCCATGCCGGGCAGAGTCACCGGCGCCGAAATGCCGGGAACCGCGTCCGGGTTGTCGGGGAACCAGAAGAACGCCAGCGCGTTCCCGCCGCCCATGTCGAAGAAGAAGTGCTGACCCCGGCCGCCTGACAGGTCGATCGTCTTAATCAGCCGCATGCCGAGCACCTGGGTGTAGAACTCGACGGTGCGCTGCATGTCCGAGCAGACCAGGGCCAGGTGGTTGATGCCGCCGAGGTCGAACTCGCTGTTCCGCCACTCCATGAGGTCCTCCCCGACCGCTGAGCCGCAACTGTCTGGTGCGCGAATCTAGCGCGAACGCCAGATCTAAATCTAAACTCAGTTTCAGTTTTACGCCAGGTCTGGCTCCAGGGACCTGCTGGGAAGCGAAGGGCTCGCCTCATGCAAACCCGGCTCCACGCCGTCGAGTGGCCGCTCGTGCGGGCGGACGTCGTCGGCCAGGTGCGGTCGTGACGCTCCCGGTTTCGCGAGGTCGCGCCGGGCTCTCCATTGCCTCGCATAGCGGGCTGCCGGCGGCCGCCATCGGAGCGCTGGCCAGGACAGCTGAGCTGGCGGGCTTCAGCGCCGTGTTCGTCGCCGAGGGACATGGCGACGCGCTCGCGCTCTGCCATCCGGTGGCCGCCGCCACCAGCCACGTAGTACTCGGGACCGCGATCGCGAATGCCGCGCTCAGGCCGCCGGTACTGGCCGCCAAGACGGCGGCCCAGCTCGACCAGGCCAGCGCGGGCCGGTTCGTGCTCGGGCTCGGCGTCGCAAACACGGTCATGAACACCCGCTTCGGCGTCCCGCCGTTCGCACCGCTGCGGATGATCGAGGAATACGTCGGCGTCGTCCGCGCCGTCCTGGCTGGCCGGCCGGGTTACGAAGGCGAGATCTTCCGCACCGGACTGGTGCCTCTAGACAGCCCGCCCGTACGCGCACAGCTGCCGGTCTACCTGGCAGCGCTCGGACCGCGGATGCTGGAGCTCGCCGGGCGGATAGCCGACGGCGTGATACTCAACCTGATGACGCCGGCTCAGGCTGGCGCGGCGGCGGAAACGGTTCGGGCGTCGGCTCGGGAGGCAGGGCGCGATCCCGCATCGGTCGAGATCGTGTGCGTGGTGCATTCGTGCCTGTCCGATGACGAGGTGGCGGCAGCTGCGGCCGCCCGCGCTGTGGTTCCCCGCTACGTGCTGCATCCGGCCGCGCCGCGGCTCTTCGGCGAGCTCGACGGCGGGCCTAGCCTCCAGGGTGTGCGTGAGCTGGTGCTGACCGGCGATCGGGCCGGCGCGGCCGGTCAGGTGCCGCAGCACGTGGCGGATGGTTTCGTCGTGCATGGCGGACCGGGCGCCCTGGCCAGCCGGCTCGCCGAGTACGAGGCAGCGGGCGTGGACCTGCCAGTCGTCTTCCCGATGCCGGTTGGTGCCGACTGGGGTTACGAGCGGACCATCGCCGAACTGGCTAGCAGCCCCGAGGCGGAGCTGGCCAGCTGAGGAGAGTCCCGAAGTTCAGTTGTCCCGGTCAGATTGAGGAGAATTGATGAGTCAGGAACTCGTCGTGCGCTTCTTCGCCGCGCTTGAAGCCGGTGACATCGCAACACTGCGCGAGATCTATGCCCCGGACGCCGTCGTGTGGCACAACGATGACCTGCTCGAGCAATCGGTCGACGACAACCTGAAGGTCCTCCAGGGATTGCACCGTGTGGTGTCCGGCCTGCGGTACGACATCGTGCGCCGGGTTCCCGCGGCCGATGGCGTGATCCAGCAGCACGTCCTGCGCGGCACGCTGCCGGACGGCGCGGATGTCGAATTGCACGCCGCGATGTACCTGCAGGTGCGGGACGGGCACATCAGCAGGATCGAGGAGTATCTGGACTCCGCCAAGCGCTCGTCGATCAAGGCTGCCCGGGAGGCTGGCTGACGAGCGGCGAGAACGGTCGGCACGGCCCCCGAGGGCTGTGCCGGCCGACCGGTGCCAGCCGGCCGGTGCCAGCCGGCCGGTGCCAGCCGGCCGGTGCCAGCCGCTACGAACCGCGCTGCTTCCCGCTCTCTAGCAGCTCCGCCAGGACTGCGGCCTGGCTGATGTCCACATCGCGGCTAGCAGTGAGCAGCGTGACCGGGCGCCTGGCCGCCAGCGCTTCTACCTCGCCGAGCTTCTTGCTCGGGTCCGGGGCGTCCAGCTCGGCGATATAGCGGCGGCGGAACTCGCCGAACTTCGCCGGATCGTGGCCGTACCACTCGCGAAGGGCGGTGGAGGGGGCGAGGTCCTTCGCCCAGTCATCCAGCTTCGCGTCGGCCTTCTTCATCCCCCGCGGCCACACTCTGTCCACCAGCACCCGGACTCCGTCACCGGGGCTCGGAGTCTCGTAGACCCGGCGGAAGCGGACATCTACGGCCATCGCAGCCTCCTATCCAGGGCGGCCACCGTGCGCAACGCTACTCGTGCCGGGAGAGCCCTGCGGATCTGACACGCTCTGGTGGCTTGGTCGTGACCTGAGCACACGGTTAGTGTGACCTGACACCCGGAGGCCCACGGAGATGACCAGCACTGGCAAGGCGCGCGGCAACGAGACGCCGACTGCCCGACAGAAGCGCGTGTGGGACAAGTCCGCGCCCCGCTACGACAGGCAGATTGCCTTCTTCGAGAAAATCCAGCTCGGCGGGGGCCGGGAATGGCTCGGCGAACGGGCGCGCGGCCGCGTCCTGGAAGTAGCCATCGGCACTGGCCGCGACCTGCCTCACTACCCGGCCGACGTGACTCTCACCGGCATCGAGCTCAGCCCGGCGATGCTCGCCATCGCCCGCAAGCGGGCCGCTGACCTTGGCCGGGACGCGGATCTGCGGGAGGGCGACGCGGAACACTTGCCGTGCGGCGATGCGTCCTTCGACACCGTGGTCTGCGCACTCGCGCTGTGCACGATCCCCGACCCTGCGACTGCGATCAGCGAGATGAAACGCGTCCTGGTTCCGGGCGGCCGCCTGCTGCTGCTCGATCACATCGGCAGCACCTGGCCGCCGGTCTACGTCGCCCAGTGGCTCCTCGAGCGGATCACGATTCCCATCGAAGGCGAGCACTTCACTCGCCGGCAGCTCCCGCTTGTCCTAGCGGCCGGATTCCAGCTTGTCGAATCAGAGCGGCTCAAGGCCGGCACGGTGGAGCGCATCCACGCGGTCAAGCTTGGCTGACCGATGGACCGGGGGGCTCGGACTCGGCTTGCCCGGCGACTCGGCGCAGCAGTTCTGCCGGGTCGGCCGGCAGCCGGTTGCCCGCCCACGCGACGTACTGGTCCGGTCGCACGAGAATGTACCGGGACCCGTAGGCGGCTCGCCCGTCTTCAACGGTGTCGGCAATCACTCGCAACGGCATCTGCACGGCGCGAGCCGCCTCCCGGATAGCCGCAGCCGACGCGCCGGCCTGTGTCAGCCCGTCCTGCGTCAGCCCGTCCTGCGTCAGCACAATCAGCGTGTAATCACGGCCCAGTTCCTCAAGCACATTGCGCCCGGAGGACAGCAGCGCTGGCGACAGGTGGTGCCCGGCCCGCGCGGCCTGGGCGTGCTGACCGCGCACGCCGCACACTGAGCCCGCAGGTCCGCACACGATCGGCGACCCCTCGTAGTGCGGCTCATACGACGGCGGCGCGGTCTCCCCCACTGTGCGACCGCCCCATGCCTGCTCGAATTCGATGCGATCGCGCTCCGGGCTGTAGCGGTCGAGGAACGCGTGGTCGGCAGAGATCCCGTCGATAATCGCCTGCGCGGTCTCGACGGCGATCGGCCGGCGCTCGGCGGAGTAGGTGTCCAGCAACCGGGCCGGGGCCCAGCCGCGCAGCACGGCGGTGAGCTTCCACGCCAGGTTGACCGCATCCTCGAGCCCAGTGTTCAGGCCGTATGCACCGTAGGGCGGATGGCTGTGCGCCGCGTCGCCGGCGATGAACGCGCGACCACGCTGATAGGTGTCCGCGATGTCCACGCGCATATTCCACAGGCCGACGTATTCGCTCTCGCACGCGACCGGGAACCCGGCGGCTTCCTCGACGAGTGCCGCCACATCCACGGTTCCCGTGGTGGCGTCTGCCGGCACCGGAGCGTGGAAGAACCACGTCTCCTCCGGGTCCACCCGGCCGAAAAACCGCCAGAACCCCTTCAGCTCGGGGTGCAGGACGCGGTACGTAGTCCGCGCAGGAAAGCGCGCCAGCCCGGCGTTCAGGTCGGCTGATCTGAAGACCGCCAGCACCATCCGCTGGCCGAGGTCGGTCGCGCTGCAGCCGATTCCAGCCTGCTCGCGGACCATCGAACGGACACCATCGCACCCGACGACGAACGCCGCATCGATCTCGCGCGTCGCGCCAGATTCCGCGCGCGCTGTCACCCGAACGCCACCCTCGTCCAGGCGGAGGTCGATTGCCGACCAGCCGTACATCCCGACTACCGAGTCCAGCGCCGCCACCCGGCCGCGCAGCACGGACTCGGTCAGGTACTGCGGCAGGCGCTCAGCCCGCTGAAAGTAAAAGTCGCCAACGGTCTCGCGGCCGGCCGGCGCATACCAGTAGCTGCCTGCCAGGCTCTGGTAGGCAGTAATGCCACCGATCGGGAAGCCAGACGGCAGCAGCCGCGCAGCGCGTAGCTGATCGACGCAGCCCCAGAAGTAGAAGTGCTCCAGGCTCCGCGCCGTCAGGTTCTGACCCTTCGGGACCGCCGATACCGTACGGCTGCGCTCCACCAGCACCACCGGTACTCCCGCGGTGCCGAGCGCGGCCGCCAGGCCAAGCCCGACGGGTCCGCCGCCCACGATGATGACCGACGTGCGGAACTGCCCGGGTTCAGTCATGGCCGATCCTCCCTGATCGGCTCTGCCGCATCATGAGCAACACCTTAGGCAACACCGCCGCGGGCAGCCGAATTGACGAGAGTGCGAGGTTTGGACCAAAAAAGATCGCGTTGTCGCAGCAGCCGCACCGGCAATTGGCGCGGCTGCTGCCTATCCTGGCGCCATGCATCTGGGCCTGGTCACCGTCGTGGTTACCGAGTACGACCCGGCCATCAGCTTCTTTGTCGACGTGCTGGGCTTTGAGCTCATCGAGGACAGTCCGTCGCTCACCAATGACGGCCGCCCCAAACGGTGGGTGGTCGTGCGGCCGCCGGGCGCGACGACCGGCCTGCTGCTGGCGCGGGCCGACGGGCCCGAGCAGCAGGCCGTCGTCGGAATGCAAGCAGCGGGCCGCGTGGGGTTCTTCCTGCACGTGCGGGACTTCCAGGCAGCATTTGCCCGGATGACAGCCGCCGGTGTTGAGTTCGTCCGGGCGCCGCGCCCGGAACCGTACGGTCTCGTTGCCGTCTTCCTGGACATCGCTGGTAATAAATGGGATCTGATCGGTCCCGCTCGCTGAGACACCTTTGTCCGGGTAGCGCAGCGCGGTTACGGGTAGTGGAGGGACATGGCAGGCGATCCGCTCGAAGAGCTGCTCGTGTCGTCCGAGGTGCAGACGGCACGCGACCGGCTCGAGGACTACGACGCGGCGGAAACCGCCGCGGAGGCCAACCCGCACGGCGAGCAGGAGCTAGACGATCTGCGCCAGGCTCTCACCGATATGCCAGGCGCGGTGCGCATGCTCCTCGAGGCCATCGACCGGGCCGGAGCGAGCGCCGGCGAGCCCCAGTACGATCCGGGCGACCAGGCAGCTTTCGGCCGGACAACCGACCGCTAGGGGAGGCCTGGCCGCAGCCTGCTGCGGCCGGCCGATAGGGTCCGGACGTGACCTCGCCTCAGTCAGACCACCTCGACGGCCGCCACCGGGATACGCTGCGCCAGATCTTCGAGCATCCGGCCAGCCACAACATCGAGTGGCGGGCGGTGATGTCACTGCTGGAGGCAGTCGGCACGGTCGACGTGCGCCACGATGGCAAAGTCGCCGTCACGGTAGGGACCGAGCTGGCCTTCCTCGAACCGCCAGCTGGCAAGGACATCGATGCGCAGATGGTTGTGGACCTGCGCCGCATGCTGACCAGCGCAGGCTATCGCCCGTCCTGACGCTATCCATCTGGCCTCCTCGTCCTGACGAGCGCGCTGGCGCCAAACGACCCCGTTCCCGTCCATAATCCTTGCAACGGGAACGGGGTCGTCGAGCACCCCGCCGAAGCCCGGTGCCGGGGTGTCGCGAACCGTCCGGGCCGCGCCTGTCGCTAGCGCTTTGTCGTGAGCGTCACGCTGTTCGAGTAGCCGTACAGGTAGTAGCCGGGCTTGTAGGCGACCACGGCGCGGTAGGTCTCGGCGGTCTTGACAGTGAACGAGAACGTGCCGCTCGCCGTCTCGTGCCCGGTCGCCACCATGTACCAGCGCTTGCCTGACTTGCGCTCGAGCGTCACCTTCTGGTTCTTGATCCGCGGCGTGACCGTGCCCGTCAGCTTCGTGCTGTGACCGGCCTTCACCTTCGACGCCGCGAGCTTGATGCGCACATCCTGCGCGTTCAGGATCGGCTGCACGAGGACCTTGCTTGCTCCGGTCTGCGCCTCCAGCACGACACCCGCGCCAGACGGGCCGAGCACGGGCGCGAGATCCTCCGAGTTGATGGCCGAGCCGTACTGCGTCAGACCAGACCAGTGCGATCCGTTGCTGGTGGTCTCCGAGAACAGGTCGTAGCCGTCGCGGCGGCCGAGGAAGAAGACGTGCGCAACCGCGCCGACATCCTGCATAGCGAACCAGCCATCGTCCCCCTGCTTGGTGTCGGGAACCTTGTACTCGGTGCCGAACGAGCTGCCGTTGAAGAAGCGCAGCCGGTCACCGCCGGTGATCGATCCGCCCGGGGCGGTGAGCAGGGCGTTGCCGGATATGGCAGTTGTCGTTTGGTTCGCGAACGTCCCCACTGCGGTGTAAGCGGAGGAGGCGTTGAAGTTGCTGCCGGACTTGGCGAACTCGACGTAAGTATTCGTGACGTCGTCGCTGGCCACCAGCACACCACCGGCGTAGGTGGCGAGCGAGGTGTCACCGTCCTCCTTGCCGTTAGGCGTCGCCAAGGCCGTCACCGGGCTCGCCGGGTTCGGCGGGAACGCCTGCACGTTGAGCGAGAGGTTCTCGGAGGTACCCACGACAAGATCGCCGTCGGCCTCAGTCCCCGCTCCGACGCTGCTGATGGTGCCGGCCTTCACGAACGCCGAGAAGGCAGCGCCGCCATCCGTGCTGTTGTAGACGAAGGCGTTGTCCGGGTCGGAATTGCAGCAGTCGTTCACCACCACCGATACGTCCGTGGCGCCGGTCAGCAGGACCTCCGGGACGCCGAAGAAGGTGTCGCCTTTCTGCGGAGAGAGAATGACCGTGTCAGCGCAGGAGCGGCCGCCGGGGTGCAGGACGCAGACCGTGACCTTGCTGCCAGAGCTCGACGCGAACGCGAGCACCAGATTGCCGTTCGCGAGAACGGCGCCTGAGCCCATGCCGCTGTTCGAGCCGATCTTGAACTGCGCGAGTTCCGGCTGCGGGTCGCCGACGGTGCCGCCTGCTGGCGCTGTGCTCGTCGCCGGGCGCGCGGTCGCTGCGCTACTCACCCGGGCTGCGCTCGGCGCCCTGGCAGCGCTCGCAGCCGGGCCGCCCTGGACGAGCACGAGCGCTGCGGCGCCTGCAAGTGCCGCCGCGCTGACTAAGCGCGGCCGAGATGTCGTGTGCTTGGCGCGCATGCGGGATGAAAGCTGCACGACGACCCCCCCTACCTTCCGGTTGCTGGTGCGTGGCCGACTTTTCATACGCTTTCGCAAGCTATCTGCGCGGATGCTACACGCATGGCATCCCCGATGGATGGGCAAGAAGGTGTGTCCGGCAGTCGTCACTGCTCTTCCCTACGGGGATCGCGCGGAATGCGGCGCTGGCCTGTCGCGCCGCGAGAAGGGTGAGCTCGTGAGCGGCGATAGCACGCAGGATCGTCTCAGCGGGACGGGGAGCGCAAGCACGGCCGCGAGCACGGCCGCGAGCGTACGCAGATCGGGAACCAGGCGCGGCGGAGCGAGCCGCGGCCGCCGATCTGCTCCAGCTCATCCGGGGACTACGCATCTCGCGGGCGGTCTAGCTCGCGGCCGAGCTTGGTATCGCGGACCATATCGCCGACGGCACGCAGACCGCGGCGGCGCTCGCTGCGGCAACTAAGACCGACGAGTCATCCCTCTACCCGGTGCTGCGCCTGCTCGCCGCGCCGGGCGTGCTCGCGGAGCGCGAGCCCCGATCGTTCGGACTGACCATCCTGGGCGAACGGCTGCGCACCGGCGTGCCGGCCTCGATGCGGAACTGGGCCAGGCTGGCCGACACCGTCGGTTCGCCGCTTACGAACCGATCGTCGAGGCAGTCAGGACCGGCAGGAGCGGTGCCCACATCGCCGCTGGCGGCATGGCCGGGAGCCTCTTTGAGCGATTACACGCCGATCGCCAGCGCGCGGCCAGGTTCCGCGCGACGATGGCCGAGCGCACGACGGCGTTTGCGCCCAGCGTCGCGGCGCTAGCCGACTTCGCCGGGATGCGCGTCGTCGCCGACGTCGGGGGCGACCAAGGCACGCTGCTTGCCGCGATCCTCAGCCGCCACCAGCACCTGCGCGGGATGCTCGTGGAACTGCCGACCGTGACGGATCGCGCAGCTGCGGCACTAAAGCAGGCAGGCGACGCAGATCGGTGCCAGATCGTCGCCGGGTCTCTTCGCTGGAGTGCTAGCCGGGGCCGACTGCTACCTGCCGGCCAACGTGCTGCACGACTGGCGGACGACCGCGCCGTGACGATTCTGCGCGAGCGCCGCAAGACCGCTGGCGCCGACGGGCGGGTCTTCGTCGTCGAGCGGCTCATCTCCGACGACCCTCGCGCCGCGGTGCCGGTTCTGCTCAGCGACCTGAACAGTTCATGGTCACCGGCGGCCGCGAGCGCACCAACGACGAGTACGGCACTCTCCTGGCCGCCGCCGGGCTCCGGCGCGGCCGGATCCGGCCCGTCGCCGCGCCGTACGGGGTGATCGAGGGGCTCGTGTCGTCGTGACTGCGCAGGCGGTCACTGCGGCGGGCCGCTGGCCAGCCGGATGTCGCTCGTCGCGCTCTGGCCGGCCGGGCTGACCCAGCTGACCGAGACGGTGTCACCGGGCCGGTAGTTGGCCAGGGTGCCGGTCAGCGTGGCCGGCGCTCCGACCGCGTGACCGTCGATCGCAGTGATCACCGATCCGGCGGTCATCCCGGCACGGGCCGCAGGCGTGGAGCAGATGACGCCGTCGACGAGCGTGCCGCGACTGACCCGGGCAATGGAACTCGGCACGGTCACGTCCGCGTCGTTCTGGTAGCACGACGGCGTGCCGCCGCCCCCGAAGAACCCGCCGAACCCGCCGAACCCCCCAAATCCGCTCGCCTGCTCCTGCTGCTCGGCCTGCAGCTCGGGATTGCTGCTCGATCCGCCGTCCGTGAAGACCCCCATGAACGACGGGTAGCCGAGCGAGATGGTGCTGCTGCCATGCCCGGCGGCAATCTGCCGGGCGAGGCCGAGCGCCGTGTTGATCGGGATCGCGAAGCCGGTCGACTGCTGCTGGGTGAAGCCAGCGGAGGAGCTGGTCGCCGCCGTGTCCATCCCGATGACCTGCCCGGTCAGCGTGGACAGCGGGCCCCCGGAGTCGCCGGAGACGATGCCGGCATTGGTCTCGATCATGCCGTGCAAGGTCTCTGGGGTCGCACTGCCGCCCTCGTCGCTGGCCGTGATGGTCTTGTCCAGCCCGGTGATCTTGCCGCCAGCCGGGATGATGGTGCCCACGCCCTCGGCGTTGCCCATCGCGAGGACCGACTGGCCTGCCGTGAGAGACGCGGAATTGCCGACGGGGACCGTATTCAGGTGGGACGCCCCGGCCAGCTGGATGAGCGCCACGTCCTGGGTCTTGTCATAACCGACGACCGTCGCCGGATAGGTCTGACCGGTCGCCACTACTCTCGCAGTGATCTTGGTGGAGTCCTCGATGACATGGTTATTGGTGAGCACCAGCCCGTCCGGGTTGATGACCATGCCGGTTCCCTCGGCAGCCTCGCTGTTGTACTGCAGCGTGGTGCTGATAACCACGATGCCGGGCTCGACTTTGTTGACGACCTGCTGCTCGCTGGCCGCGGCACCGGAACTGGCCGACGAGGCCGGCGAGGGTACTGCGCCCGCCCCGGGCACGGACGTCTTGGGCGCGGTGGCCACCGAAGCTGGCTTGGTGCTGCCGGGGTGGTAGACCGCGACCGTTATGCCGACGCTGGCGGCCGCTACCACCACCGCAACCGCAAGATGGCTCAGCAGGCCAGTGCCCCGTCGCCGCGGCGGCGGCCCGTACCCGCCCGAGGGGTAGCCGCCGCCATAGCCGCCAGGACCGTAGCCCTGGGTCTCGTCGGCCTGACTGTGGTGGCCGGCAGTGTCGTAGCCGTTGCTGGCTGGGCTGCCATAACCTGGCTGCCCGGCCGAGCTGCCATGGTCGGACGGACCAAAGCCGGATTCGTAGCCGCCGCTGTCCCGCATGGCGGATCACACCTCGCTGTACCGAAATCTGGTTGACCACATTCTGCTGTCTGTTCGCAGTCAGCCTTCTCAGTCAGCCTCGTGAAGCTTGCCGTTCGCTGAAGGCCTGCTGCGGATTGGCACTGCGCCTGCTCGCCGCTTCGTGGTCGGTTGCGTGCCGAAACATCATTCAGGATTCGGTCAGCATTCCGTCAAGCTTCGGTCAAGAACTGTCGTTAGCGTCGGCTTCCGATGCGTTCGATCCCCGCCACCGCGCCCTTGCCCACGCTGACCACGATCCCGCGCCGGACCGGCAACGTCCAGCACAGCGAACCCGGTCGCCTGCCTGACCGGCCCCCTGACCGAGGCGCCCGCGAACGCTCCGCCAGCGAACACAGCCCCGTCCGCGAACACAGCCCCGTCCGCGAACACAGCTCCGCCCGCGGTCCGAGGCTAGCCTGGCTCGACGCACTGCGGGGTGTCGGCGCCCTGTGTGTCGTGTACGCGCACTTCGGCGCGCGGCTGTTCACGCCAGTCCACGCTGCTGTGTACCGGGTGTTCGATCCTGGCCTGTACGGCGTGCTCGTGTTCTTCCTCATCAGCGGCTACATCGTGCCGGCGTCGCTGGAGCGCAAGGGCAGCGTGCGGGCGTTCTGGATCAGCCGGCTCTTCCGCCTGTTCCCGCTGTTCGGCTTCGTGATCGCCATCACATTGCTCCTCCACCTGGTCGGTCTGGCCAGCCTGCAGGGCACGAATCACAATGTCGCGGCTGCCGTGCTCTCGCACCTGTTCATGCTCAACGACCTGCTCGGCCAGAACAACCTGCTCGTCGTGATCTGGACACTGTCCTACGAGATGGTGTTCTACCTGCTGCTGACCGCGCTCTTCACGGCCCGGCTGCACCAGCACAGCGGCACCTTCGCTGTCGCCTTCGCGACCGGGGCCCTGTTGCTGGGCGGCACGCTCCCCAGCATCTGGCTGTCGCGCAATCTCGCGCCCACCGCGGTCGCGCTGGTCAGCGATGTCCTGCTGCTAGCGGGACTGGCCGCGGCACTGTCCGGCCGCCGGCTGCTCGGCGCGGTCGGCGCCTGGCTCGCCGCTGGAACCGGCCTGACCCTGCTCGTGCTCAACGAGCGCAGGTACGCCTACGAGGGGCTGGCCATCCTGGCGCTGATGTTCACCGGAACCCTGCTCTACCGAGCCCATCGCGGTCAGGTCAACCGCGGCCGGGCGGCTGCGCTCGCCGCCGCCGTCGTTGCTGCCGCCGTCGCAGCGGGCGCCTGGCACATTCCAGGTGTAAGCCCGGCGGCCGATCCCGGCCGCCTGCAAGTCCAGTGGGTCACGTCGGTGGCGCTGGCCGGCCTGACGTTCGCGGTCGGGCTGACGCTGCGGAACGTGCGCGTGCCGGCTGCCCTTGCCTGGCTCGGCCTGGTCAGCTATTCCGTCTACCTTCTCCTGCCGGTCCTGCTGAACGTCTACGACAGCCTTCCGCTCGGCCCGGCCTTCCGGCACGTCGGCTGGGTCGAGGCGGTGACCGCGGTCGTCGTCCTCACAGCGCTCCTGGGCTGCGCTGCCCTGACGTACGCCCTGGTGGAGGCACCCATGCAGCGCCTCGGTCGCCGGGTCACCGCCCGGCTGGACCGCCGGCAGAGCAGCCCGGCCGCGATCCCCAGAGAACGATCGCAAGGCGCCGTGCTGGTCTCCTCTCGCGCCTGACGGAACATGTGTAGCGACCCGACTGCGGGCGAGTTACCTTCGTTGCGGAGCAGTGGCACGGCCACTCCCGGAACAGAGGTAACACGTGACGAGTGACGGTCGCTCTGCAGCCACGACCACGGAGAGCGCCAGTCCAGGCGGCTCTGACGGCCTCCGGGGCAGGCTGCTGGCTGGCATCCGCGAGCACCGGGCCGAGTTCGAGTCAGCGGGCCAGCGGGCCGAGGAACTGCGCACCCTCCCGGCGGAGACCGTCGAGATCCTGCGCGGCATGGGCGTCTTCTGGCTCAAGACGCCGGCCGAGCTGGGCGGCACGCCACTGGATCCGATCGGGTTCTGTGAGGTCATCGAGGAACTGGCGTACGCGGATTCGTCGACCGCGTGGGCGGCGATGATCGGTGCGGGCTGCGGCGGACTAGCCGGAGGCTGGCTGCCCAGGGCGGGAGCGCTGGAGATATTCGCGCCCGGCCGCGCGCTGCCTGTGGTGGCCGGGCAGCTTCAGCCGCGCGGGACCGGCAGCAGAGTCGATGGCGGCTATCTGGTGCGCGGGCGGTGGAGCTTCGCCAGCGGCATCATGCACGCCGACTGGCTGATCGGCACGTTCTGGTCTGAACCGGGCACCAAAGCCGACGCCGCCGCCGAGTCGTCACCGGCTGGCCGGCGGATGGTGGTGTTCGTGCTGCCGAGAGAGCAGGCCGAGGTCGTGGACGACTGGCGGGTGGCCGGTCTGCAGGGCACTGGCAGCATGGGATTCCGGGTGCACGACGTCGTGGTGCCAGCGGAGCTGACCTACGACCTGGGCGCGCCCGCCGTACGCGGCGGCGACTTGTTCCGGCTGGGCATGCCGGCCTTCGTGTCGAATGAGGTACCGCCGCTATGCATCGGCATCGCGCGGCGCGCACTGGACGACATCACCGAGCTGGCGGGTGGCACGGCCCGCTGGCCCGGCGGGCCGACGCTGGCCAACCGCGCCGTCTTCCTCAAGGAACTGGGCCGGGCCGAAGCGAAGGTCCGGGCAGCCAGGCTGCTGCACCGGGACGCGATGGCGGCCGCGTGGGAGACCGCCAGGCTCGGCAGTGTGCCGCCGCCAGCGCAGCAGACCGCGGTCACGGTGGCGTCGGTGTTTGCGGTCGAGACGTGCGCCGACGTAGTGAGCGACCTGTTCCGGTACGGCGGCGGCCGGGTGCTGTCCCTGACCAGCCCCATGCAGCGGTACCTCCGGGACGCGCTCGCGGCGCGCCAGCATGTCGCCGTGTCCGAGGAGTTCTACGAGGCGGCGGGCCGGGAACGGATCGAGGCCGCGAAGTCGCTGCGCAGCTAAGCCGGCGTCCAGCACAGAAGGGATCACCACTGTGGACCTTGAGCTTGCGGGCAGGCGAGCGCTCGTCACCGGCGGCAGCCGCGGCATCGGCAAGGCGATCGCGCGCGCCCTCGCGGCGGAGGGAGCCGAGGTGGCGATCGCCGCTAGAGACGCCGATCGGCTCGCTAGCGCAAGCGCGGACCTCGCGGCGGCCGGACGGACGGTCGCAGCACTGCAGTACGAGGCAGGCGACGACGACTCAGTGCGGGACATGGTCGCGGCAGCCGCTGAAGCCCTCGGCGGGATCGACATCCTGATCAACAACGCGGCCCAGCCGGGTGGCACGGCTCCGCCGAATCTCGCCGCAGTGACCACAGCGGATTTCGCCACCGACATGAACGTCAAGGTGATGGGCTACCTGCGCTGCGTCCAGCAGGCAGCGCCGCTGATGGCCACCAGCGGCTGGGGCCGGATCGTTAACATCGGCGGCCTGACCGCTTACCGCACCGGCAACATGCTGTCGGCCGTCCGCGTCATCAGCGTTGCCTCGCTGACGAAGAACCTCGCCGACGAACTCGGCCCGTCCGGCATCACCGTCAACCTGGTCCATCCCGGTACCACGCGTACCGAGCGCACGACACCCGAGCAAGAGTCGCGGGCGGCAGAGAACGTCATCGGCCGCATGGTGGACGCCGAGGAGATCGCCTGGCTGGTGGCGTTCCTCTGCTCGCCCAAGAGCGCTGGCATCACCGGGGAGTCGATTGGCTGCGGCGGCGGCATCCGCGGTCCGATCCGCTACTAGGTGGCGCTCCGACTCAGCTTGCTGAGCCACCGGTCGCGAGCCGCATCAGGTCGGAGTCGAGGTCGATGTCTAGCTCGGTGCCGCCGGCGCCGCCGAACTCGTGCTGGTAGCGATCCCAGGACTGGTCCTTGACCTGGCCGGCGAACCCGCTCTCGACCAGCAGCACGAGTTCGAGGGCGGCCCGGTCGATGCGGTCGGCCAGGGCCGGGTCCCTCCAGTCATCCGGGGCCGCGAAGAGCGACGTCGGCACCGTCATCGCGCGCAGGAAGCCGAACGTGGCGCGCAGCTGGTCGTCGACGACCAGCGCGTGCCTGGCAGTGCCGGCCGTCGCGCCGAGCACGACGGGCCGCGCGATGAGCAGATCGTTGTCGAGTACCTGCAGGAACGAGATCAGGAGGCCGCTGGGGCCGGCCTTGTACACAGGTGTGCTGACGATCAGTCCGTCGGCGGCAGCGAGCGTTGCGATCGCATTCCGGAGTCTGGGACCGGTGAACTGGGAAACCATCGCGGCGGCAATCTCGCCCGCGAGCTCGCGCAGTTCGATCACACTGACGGTAGCGGCGCCGCCGCGCGCCGTGGCGACCGTTGCGGCGCGGTCGGCAACCCGGTCTGCCAGCAGCCTGCTGGACGACGGCTCGCTTGTGCCAGCACTGACGATGACGAGCCGGAACGGCTCGCGCCCTGGCGTGTCGCTCACTGGTCGCTCTCCTCCTGGATGCTCGTGTCGGTCGGCGCCTGGCCCCCGGCCAGTCGCAGGCCGATCTGCTCAAGCTGGCGGATCTGGTCGGCGGTCAGGCGAGCGGTGACGACCCTGGCGACGCTGCGTGCGTGCCGCCGGCCGACCTCCCGCTGCACCGTCCGGCCGGCGTTCGTCAGGGACAGCTGGAGGCCGCGCCTGTCGGCGGGATCCGCGGTCCGCTTCACCATCCCGCGGTCGGCAAGCCGGTCCACCATCCGGGACAGGGCGGGCTGGCTCAGCAGCACGTGCCGGTTCAGCTCGGCTAGACGGATCGGCTCCGGGCACTTGGACAGCGTGTACAGCACGTCGTACTCGCGCATCGATACGTCCGACCAGATGTCCTCGGCCGCGAACTCCTTCATCAGCGTGGCGTGGGCGGCCAGTAGCGCCTCCCAGGCGTTGTTGGCGAGCCTCGGCCGCCGCCGTTCCGCCGGCGCACGCTCGGCTTGTGCGCGCTCCATCAGTTAGCCGGGATCGCGGCCCGCAGCTCCGGGTCGCTGTCCTGGTAGGGCGACGCGCCGGTGACGTTGTCGCCACGGTTGGCGTTCGGGCGCGGCTGGCGCGGCGCCGCGTCGCCGTACTTGGCCCGCACCAGGCTGGCGTGCGTCGGCGCGGCTGGCGTCTCCGGGTCCTGGCGGGCCGCGATCTCCTTGCGCAGCACCGGGATGACCTCGCCGCCGAGCAGTTCGAGCTGGTCAAGGACCGTGCCGGCCGGCAGGCCTGCGTGGTCCATCAGGAAGAGCTGTCGCTGATAGTCGCCGAAGTGCTCGCGGAAGGTCAGCGTCTTGTCGATGACCTCCTGCGGGCTGCCGACCGACAGCGGCGTGCCCGCCATGAAGTCCTCCATCGACGGTCCGTGCCCGTAGACCGGCGCCTCGTTGAAGTACGGCCGGAACTCGGCGATGGCGTCCTGCGACTTCCTGGCGATGTACGCCTGACCGCCGAGCCCGACAATCGCCTGCTTCTCGGTGCCGTGGCCGTAGTGGGCGTAACGCTGCCGGTAGAACCGGATCAGCCGCATGTAATGCTCCTTCGGCCAGAAGATGTTGTTGGCGAAGAAGCCGTCTCCGTAGTACGCGGCCTGCTCAGCGATCTCCGGTGTGCGGATCGAGCCGTGCCAGACGAACGGCGGCACGTCATCCAGCGGCCGCGGGATCGAGGTGAAGCCCTGGAGCGGCGAGCGGAACTTGCCCGTCCAGTCCACCACGTCCTCGCGCCACAGCCGGTGCAGCAGGTTGTAGTTCTCCAGCGCCAGCGGCAGGCTTTGCCGGATGTCCTGGCCGAACCACGGGTACACCGGCGCGGTGTTGCCACGCCCCAGCATCAGGTCCATCCGGCCCTTTGACAGGTGCTGCAGCATCGCGTACTCCTCGGCGATGCGCACCGGATCGTTCGTCGTGATCAGCGTCGTCGCCGTAGACAACACCAGCCGGCTCGTCCGCGCGGCGATGAACGACAGCAGCGTGGTCGGCGAGGAGGAGAAGAACGGCGGGTTGTGGTGCTCGCCGATCGCGAACACGTCCATCCCGACTTCCTCGGTCTTCTGCGCGATCCGGACGATTGCGTCAAGCCGCTCGGCCTCGCTCGGCGTCTCCCCCGACACCGGGTCACGGGTGATGTCACTGACCGAGAAGATCCCGAACTGCATAGCTGCCTGCCTCTCAATACATGCGTTTGCATGTATTAACGGCGCAGCCGCCATGCTATTCCCGGCACCGGAACCAGGCGCTGGACAGCAGGTCTCGCACTATGTCGCCGTAAGCTG
>Ga0335074_10003394_pt1 | contig 21746 bp, 26 predicted proteins | sample Lox_Sample_23_FD_206715 | JGI IMG/M metagenome (GOLD analysis project Ga0335074, IMG submission 206715) | Soil microbial communities from Loxahatchee National Wildlife Refuge, Florida, United States - Lox_Sample_2.3 | ecosystem: Environmental > Terrestrial > Soil > Wetlands | place: USA... | reverse complement strand
AACCACGGCCGAGCGCCTGCTCACCGACGCCAGCGGCCGCTGCGTCACCGGCGTCGCCGCCACCCTCCCGGACGGCACCCGGCACGTGTTCGCCGCCGGCATCGTGGTGCTCTCCGCCGGGGCCATCCTGTCCGCCGCCCTGCTGCTGAAGTCAGCCAGCGACCAGCATCCGCGCGGCCTGGCCAACTCCTCCGACCAGGTCGGCCGGAACTACATGCGGCACAACAACCTGGCCCTCATCGCCTTCTCCCGCGAGCCGAATCCGACCGTCTTCCAGAAGACGCTGGCCCTCAACGACTTCTACGGCCCCGGCGAGCATTGGGAGTACCCGATGGGGAACATCCAGATGCTCGGCAAGTCCGATGGCTGGCAGATCAAGGGCGCGGCGCCCCGCGGGCTCGGCTGGGCTCCGTCCGCCTCCTACGGCGAGGTCGCACGGCACTCGATCGACTTCTGGCTGTCCAGCGAGGACCTCCCCCTCGCCGGCAGCCGGGTCACGCTCCGCCGGGACGGCACGATCAGGCTGGCCCTGCGGCCCGACAACAACACCGAGGGCCTGACCCGCCTGCGCCTGGTGTTCCAGGACATGCTGAGCAAGCTCGGCATGGTCAACACGACGTTCGTCCGCAGCCTCTACCTGCACGAGGCGTTCGACGCCGCCGCCACCGCCCACCAGGCCGGCACCGCCCGCTTCGGCCCGGACCCGGCGACCTCGGTCCTCGACGTGCACTGCCGGGCCCACGACCTGGACAACCTCTACGTGGTCGACTCCAGCTTCATGCCGTCGATCGGGGCCGTGAACCCCACCCTGACCATCATCGCGAACGCGCTGCGCGTCGGCGACCACATCGCCGACCGCATCGGAACCCGCCACTGAGAGATGCCGCCATGCCGAAAATCGAGGACTACGCCTTGCTGGGCGACCTGCACACGGCCGCCCTGGTCAGCACCGCGGGGTCGATCGACTGGCTGTGCCTGCCCCGGTTCGATTCCCCGGCCGCGTTCGCCGCACTCCTGGACAATGACCAGGCCGGACACTGGACGCTCGCCCCTGCGTCGGGCGGCACGTGCACCACCCGGCGGTACGCGGGAAACACCCTGGTACTCGAGACGGACTGGGTCACCGCGGACGGCGCGGTGCGGATCATCGACTTCATGCCGCCCCGGGCGGACACGCCGCACGTCGTCCGCCTCGCAGTAGGACTGGACGGCGACGTGACGATGCGTTCGGCCCTGCGCCTGCGGTTCGATTATGGCCGGGAAGTTCCGTGGGTCCGGCACCGGGGCAGCGAAGCCCATGCGGTCGCCGGGCCTAACCTCGTCCGGCTGGTGTCCGCGGTACCGCTGCGCGGCGACCAGTGGGAGACAACCGCGGACTTCACGGTGCGCAAGGGCCGCCGGGTTCCGTTCGTCCTGTCGTGGGCGCCCAGCCACCAGCCGCAGATGCCATACATCGACGCCGAGCAGGCCCTGTCGTCGACAACAGACTTCTGGACCGACTGGTCCTCTCATGCCGCGTACCAAGCCGGGCCGTACGGCGAAGCCGTCGACCGGTCGATCATCACCTTGAAGGCCCTGACGTACCAGCCGACCGGCGGGATCGTCGCGGCGGCGACCACATCGCTGCCGGAGGAACTCGGCGGCGTCCGCAACTGGGATTACCGGTACTGCTGGCTCCGCGACGCCGCCTACGCGCTGCAGGCGTTGCTGGCGGCCGGTTTCAGACGCGAGGCAGGAGCGTGGCGCGACTGGCTGCTGCGCGCCATCGCAGGTCAGCCGGAGGCGCTGCAGATCGTGTACAGCATCGACGGCTCGCGTCGGCTGCCCGAGGTCGAGCTACCCTGGCTCGCTGGTTACGAAGGCAGCGGCCCGGTCCGCACCGGCAACGCCGCGTCGGGTCAGCTCCAGCTTGACGTGTGGGGCGAGACGTTGGACGCGTTGTTCCTGGCCCGGCAGGCCGGCCTGCCCGCCGACCTGGACGCGTGGGCCCTGCAGGTCACCCTGATGGATCATCTCGAGTCAGCCTGGCGCGAACCGGACAACGGGCTGTGGGAGGTGCGCGGCGACCGGCAGCACTTTACCCACTCCAAGATCATGTGCTGGGTCGCGGCCGACCGGATGGCGCGATCGGTACGCACCTACGGCCTGCCCGGCCCGGCGGCGCGATGGGAACAGCTCCGCGATCAGATCCATCACGATGTCGTGACCCAGGCGTTCGACGCCGGGCGCAACACCTTCACCCAGGCCTACGGGTCGACCGCGCTCGACGCGAGCCTGCTGCTGATCCCGCGCCTGGGCTTCCTCCCCGCCGCCGACCCGCGGGTGCTGGGCACCATTGCCGCGATCCGCCGGGAGCTGAGCGACGGCGGACTGGTCAAGCGCTATCAGACCACTGAGACCGATGACGGCGTCAAGGGCGGCGAGGGCCTGTTCATCGCCTGCTCGTTCTGGCTGGTGGACGCGCTGTATGCGGCCGGGCGGCAGCGCGAGGCCATCGACCTGTTCGAGCGCCTGCTCGCGCTGCGCAACGACGTCGGACTGCTCAGCGAGGAATGGGACCCGGCCGTCCAGCGCCAGCTGGGCAACACCCCCCAGGCCTTCAGTCACTTCGCCCTGGTCGTCAGCGCCCTCCAGCTGCACATGGGGCAGATGGTCCGCAGCGACAACCCGATGCAGATATGACGACCGGGTCCGAGGCGGTGATCGACCGGGTCACCCTGATCGTGTCGGACCTGGCCCGGGCCGAAGAGGACTACGTCAGGACCTTCGGGTGCAGGGTCGAACAACGCGGTGACATCGAGCCTTCAATGATCCGCGTGCTGTGCGTCCGGCCAGCGCGCGGACGGCGCTCCTTGTTGCGGCTGGGCCGCGAGCGGATCGAGCTACTGGAGTTCACCGACATGGCGGGACGCCCGTACCCGCCCGACAGCACGAGCACCGACATCTGGTTTCAGCACATCGCGATCATCGTCACCGACATGCGGGACGCGTACCAGCGCGTCATGGCCAACCGGCGCTTCCGGCCCATCAGCCGCGGGGGCCCGGTCCGGCTGCCGGACAGCTCCGGCGGGGTGACCGCGTTCAAGTTCCGTGATCACGACGGCCACCCGCTGGAACTGCTCGCCTTCCCGGCCGGACAGGCCCCGGGCGAATGGCGCCGCGCCGGCCGCCTGTTCCTCGGCGTCGATCACACCGCCCTGGCTATCAGCGACACCGCCCGCAGCGCCAGGTTCTTCCGGTCGGTCTTCGGCTTCAGCACCGGAACCCGCACCGAGAACCGCGGGCCCGAGCAAGCCGACCTGGACGACGTGGACGACGTCCAGGTCAGCGTCACCCGGATCGCGCCGGACCGGCCTGTGCCGCGGCTGGAACTGCTGCACTACCACGTGGGCCCGCGCCGGCCGATCCCGCCCGACACGGCCAGCAACGACATCACGGCCACTCACTGCGTGGTGCGGGTCGCCTCGCTCGACGCGGTCGCCGCCGCACTCGCCCGCCGCGGCACCCCCCTGGCCGGTGACGACCTCATGGTCCTGCGCGGCGGCATATGCGCGGTCCTGATATCGGGACCCGACGGGCACCGCTTCCTGGTAGCAGAACAGGCGCCCCGTCCGGGGACGGAGCGCCTGCTTCAGGGCCGGAGCCTCAGGACGTGACCGTGTCCGTCCGGCGCGGCAGCTTCCAGCCGGGGCGGGGGAAGTGACACGTGTACCCGTTCGGGTAACGCTGCAGGTAGTCCTGGTGCTCGGGCTCGGCCTCCCAGAACGGCCCGGCCGCCGTCACCTCGGTGACCACCTGGCCCGGCCACAGGCCGGAGGCGTCGACGTCGGCGATCGTGTCCTCGGCGGTCCGCTTCTGCGCGTCGCTGAGGTAGAAGATGGCCGACCGGTAGCTGGTCCCGATGTCGTTGCCCTGCCGGTTCCGCGTGGTCGGGTCGTGAATCTGGAAGAAGAACTCCAGCAGGTCCCGGTAGGAGATCCGGTCCGGGTCGAAGGTGATCTCGATCGCCTCGGCGTGGCCGTGATGGTTCCGGTAGGTGGCGTTCGGCACGTCCCCGCCGGTGTAGCCGACCCGGGTCGACAGCACGCCGGGCAGTTTGCGGATGAGGTCCTGCATACCCCAGAAACAGCCGCCGGCCAGGATGGCAGTTTCAGTTGTCGTCATGATGCGCTCCCCAGGGAGGACTCGAACAGGTGGCGGTAGGCGCCGTAGCCTTCGCGCTCCAGGTCATCGACCGGGATAAAGCGCAGGGCGGCGGAGTTGATGCAGTAGCGCAGGCCCCCGGCGTCGGCGGGCCCGTCGTGGAACAGGTGGCCCAGGTGGCTGTCGCCGTGAGCCGAGCGCACCTCGGTCCTGATCATCAGGTGGCTGAAGTCCCGTCGCTCGACCACGTTGCCCGGCTCGATCGGCACGGTGAAGCTCGGCCAGCCGGTGCCGCTGTTGTACTTGCTGACCGATGCGAATAGCGGCTCGCCGGACACGACGTCAACGTAGATACCGGGCTCCTTGTTGTCCCAGTACTCGTTGCGGAACGGCGGCTCGGTGCCCTTTTCCTGGGTCACCTGGTACTGCTCCGGCGTCAGCCGGGAAATCGCCTCGGGGTCCTTGCGGTAGGTGTCCGCCACGTCAGCTCCTTCGCTGTTGGTGCAGCCCGCTGGGTGCGGGCGCACGATGCACCTACTACAACCCCATGCCGGCCCCCGCTATTTCAGTTAGTGCATACAGTTTGAGCACCTCGGGGCTGGCCCGCGGGATGCGGGAAGGCCGTCGCCCCCGCATCCCGCGGACGTGTTCTCAGCTGGCCGCGAGGCCGCCTGAGCCCGCGGCGACCGTGGCGGTGCTCACCTGGGTGAGCGACCCGTCGGCGCCGACCCGGTACCCGACGATCTGCGACAGGCCGTTGGCCAGGATGTACAGGTAGTCCTGGCCGTCGCTGACCGCCTCGTCGAGCGGGTGCGACGCCGCGTTGTTCTCGACCAGCAGGTTGCCGAGCAACGTGAGCGCACCGTTCCGGGCGACCGCGAACTCGCCGATCGAGCCGCTGCCCGCGTTGTCGGTGTAGGCGTAGCCGCCCGCGGCGGCCAGCCAGCAGGCCGCCGCCTGATCGGTCGGCACCGCCGGGCCGTTCGCGGTCACCGTCCCGTTGTCGGCGACGTCGTACGAGGTGGCGCCGCTGTGCCCGGTGGCCAGCGCGGCGTCGGAGACCAGCAGGTAGCCCGCGCGGTCGAAGTCGAACCCGAATGGGCCGCCGCCGGTCGACGGCGTGGTGATGGCGGGCCCGGCCTGGCCGTCGCGGCCGACCACGAACGTATCGATGGTGCTGGAGCCTCCTTCGTCGACGACCAGCACCCGGTCGCTGTTGGCGAACTGGATCTGCCGCGGCGTGACCGCTCCGGTGCCCAGCGGCTGGACCGAGCCCGGGACCGGGCGCAGCCCGCCCAAGCCGAGCCGGAAGCCGGCGATCGTCTCCGAGCCGGCGTTGAGCACGTAGATCAGGTTGTCTCCGGCGATGGTGACGCTGTTCGGGTCGGTGCCGCCCGAGCCGGCCGTGCCGATCAGGTGCAGGCCGCGCGGGGTGACGGCGAACGCCGAGATCGAGTTGCTGCCGGCGTTGACGTTGACCACCACGCTGCCGTCGCGCGAGACCACGATCGAATGCCCGGAGCCCAGGGTCCCGCCGTCACCGCCGGTCGGGTACGTGCCGTCCGGCGTCAGCGACCCGTCGCCGCCCCGGGCGTAGGCCTCGATCGCGTTGCCGCCGGCCGAGTTGGTCATGGTGTAGACCGCGCCCGGGGCGCCCGGCCAGCCGCCCGCCGGTGCCATGCTGGCTGCCTGCGCCGGGCCGGCCACGGCGGCCAGGCTCCCGGCCACGGCGAGCCCGATCCCGCCCGCCGTCACGGCCCGGATCAGCGCTTTCCGTCTGCTCACTGACACGTCACTCCGCATGTATCTCCTCCGATACTGGTCGCGGACCGCTGGCCGCCGGCCAGGCTCAGGCCCGCACGCCTCAAGGTCGCCGCTGCGGCGCAGGTCCACATCGTCAAAACCGGCCAGACCCGCGAGCCCCTTGCCCCGGTGCCGGCCCCGGGCCTACAGTGGCCCCTAAAGTACTGATTCGTACTTTTGGGGAGGCGATGGCGATCACCGCAGACCTCCTGAGCCGGCGGCTGACCGCGCTGGCGGCCGAGTTCCCCGGCTATGAGTTCACCACCCAGCGGACCTGGGCCGGTACCTCCATCGTCGCCACTCGCCACGGAGGCTGCCTGCAGCCCGGTTTGTACGCCGTGATCACCGATGACGTGGACGAGATGCGCCGCGCGCTGCTCGAGCCCGAGCGGCCCTGAAGGGAGACCGCGGGTGTTGAGCATGTGGGCCCGGCTGGCGGTCGCCGGCCTTACCCTGGGTGCCCTGGTCGGGGCCGCCCCCGCGGCGGGCGCGAGCCCGCTCGGCGGGCCGGTGGGCCTGACCGCCAGGGTTCCCCTCCTCGCCCGGCACCCCGTTCTGGCCGCTGTTCGGCAGCCTCACCCAGCAGATGAAGTCACTCGCCCCATCCGTACCGCAGACCGAGACCGACTTGGCCGCCGCCCACAACTGCGCGTTCTGGACCGCCCTGGAAGCCGCGGGCTGACCAGCCCCGATAAGCCCGCCGGGCGGCGCCCGGTCAGGCCGAGGGTGACCAGGCATGCGGCCGCGAGCAGCGAGTAGGGCACCAGGTCCGAGGTGGCCTGGGCCAGGATGCCGCCGCCCGCGGCGGCCACCGCCTGGCCCACGGCCCAGGTCAGGTTGGCCAGGCCGAAAGCCAGCCCCTGGTCGAGCCGCTGCTGCTGGGCGCCCTCGCTGACCAGTGTCATGGCCGGGGTGAACAGCGTGCCGAACGAGGGCATGCCCACGATCAGCACCGGGATCAGCGCCCACGCCGACGCCAGTGTGGGCGCCAGCAGGCTGACCAGCACCGCGCCGGTCAGCGAGTACCTGACCGGCGCGATAGCGCCCCGCCGGTCAGCCAGCCGCCCCGCGACCGGTGACAGGGCCGCCTCCACCCCGGCCGCGGCCAGGAACGTCCCCGCGATGACCAGGGCCGCCACCCCCAGGCTGGCCATGCGCAGCGGCGCGAGCACGTCCAGCACCCCGAACGCCAGCCCGGCCAGCATGGTCAGCCACAGCCCCGTCCTCAGCCGGCGATCGCCCACCGCGGTGAACGCCTCCCTCAGCCCCTGCGGGATCGCCTCGCGCGGCGCCGGCACGACGAACGCCACCGCCATCAGCACCCCGCCCAGGACCGCGGCGCTGGCGAACGCGAGCCCGGTGCCGATCTCGTCGGCGATCGCGCCCACCACCGGCCCGAGCAGCGCCCCGCCCACGGCCGCCCCCATGGCCGTCCCGATCATCTCCCCGCGGCGCTCCGGCGGCGCATCGGTCGCCAGCCAGGCCATGCCCCCGGCCCAGGTGCACGCCCCGCCCAGTCCCTGCACGAACCGGGCCGAGTCCAGCACCGCGGCCGTCGAGGCCCACCCGAAGACCAGCGTCGAGACCCCCATCAGCGCCAGCCCGAGCAGCACGGTCCTCCGGTACCCCAGGTGCCCGGTGAGCAGCCCGCCCGGCAGCGCCCCGACCAGGGTGCCCAGCGGATAGCTGGCCACCAGGATCCCCGCCCCGGACTTGGACAGCTGGGCCAGGTGCGTGTAGTGCGGCAGCAGCGGCGTCAGCGCCGTGAAGAACATCGTGTCGACCAGCACGAGCACGCACACGAACCACAGCAGCACCCGCAGCGACCGAGTCAGCGGCAACCCCCGTCACGCCCAGTGCGGCGGGCGTTCCCGGCGCAGCCGCTCGTCATCATCCGGCTCGGGATCCTCGCTCCAGCCGATGCCGGTTTCGTCCTCGCTCTGTTCCGGCAGCGCCGGCTTCTCGTCGGGATCAGGTCGCATGACCCCATCATCCTCGACCCCCAGGCCCCGTGCGAGCCTCCTGTGCAGGACCATTTCCGGGTGTGACTAATGAGGCTATTTATGCACGGGAAATCGATCTATTCAGCGTTGCGTTCGCCAAAAATGTCAGAGATGTCGTCTACTATCGAACTAGGTAAGGAAATGTTATCCTCCTGGCTGATCCACCGGACCCGGATCACCAGGGGCACGGCGGCCGGGCATCTGGCCTGGGCCCGCCGCGCCGTCGCCCACCCGCGGCTCATCGCCGCGATGGCCGGCCGTGACGTCCAGTGTCCTACGCCCGCAAGATCTGCCAGTGGAGTGACAAGCTGCCGCCGGAGTGCCGGGATGCGGCGGATGCGATCCTGGTCGCGGCCGCGGCGGCCGGCGCGGACCTGCCGGATCTGGTGCAGATGGCCGCGGAGATGTACGCCCGGTCCCGGCCCGATCCCGGCGAGGACGGTGACCGGCCGGATGAGGTGTTCGAGGACCGCAAGGTGGGGTGGAGGCCACGTTCGCCGGCGCCGGGTAACAAGCTCTTGGCCCCGCCTAACTAGGCTGTGAAGAGGCCCGTCAGGCGGAGACAGGTGTTCGCTTTGTCCGGGGTCCTGAACCGGCCCCCAGGTGAGAAGCGTGACCCGGCGTTCCTCGACTACGCGGTGAGCCTCGCCGCTGGCGACGGGAAGAAACGGGTCTGCTTCATCCCCACGGCTACCGGTGATTCTCCGGCTGCCATGCACGAAGCCGTGGCCATGCGGAACGGTGCCCGGGCCTGGTGGGTGGAGCCGTCCGTCGACGGCGGTTACCACGACGAGCCAATCCCGCCGCGCAGGCTCTGACCGCCCGCTTGCCTTCGGCTACGAGTTCCGCCCGGTGCTGGCGCCCGCGGCGGTACCGGTCGGCTGAAGATCATTCCGCGGCGAGACCGCCGCGGTTCAGGAGCGACCTGATGGTTGCTGCGCTGACTGGCAACCGAGGGCCGGGGCCGTCGCTGCGGCATGCCGACCCGCCGCGGGCCCGCAGCCACGCGCGGCGGAACCGGTGAGGACCGCGAGCACGAAGAACGCCACCACCGGAAGCGGCGAACCGGGACCAGCGACTCGGTGCGCGACGCTCCCTCGTCCCGGGTCAGCCGGGTGAAGATCGCGAACATCGACCGCAGCTGCGGCTCGCAACCTTCCAGGTCACTCTCGATCCTGTCGAGGACCTGCTGCTGACCGGCTGGCAAACCCACGCTGGCCCCACTGCCCGGGAAAGACTAGGGGAAACGTGTCACGGGTCACGCGCCGTCCCGGCGTTTCGGCCGGCTCCTGGCGGACAGTTGCTCGTCATGACCGCTTCGTTCGGCCCTCATGTCCTGCGCGAGTACGCCCTGATCGCCGACGGCGAGCGCGGGGCGCTGATCGGCCCCGAGGGGGCCATGTCGTGGCTGTGCGCGCCCGGGTGGGACAGCCCGGCCGCCTTCAGCGGTTTGCTCGGCGGCCGCGGCGTCTACGCGGTCACCCCGGCCGATCCCTGGCACGTCTGGGGCGGCTACTACGAAACCGGGAGCCTCATCTGGCGCAGCCGCTGGGTCGGCGCCGCGCGCACCGAATGCCGCGAGGCGCTGGCCATGCCGGCCGACCCGCACCGGGCCGTGATCCTGCGGCGCATCGTGGCCGTCGACGGCCCGGCGAAAGTGACCGTGGTGCTCGATGTCCGGGCCGGATTCGGGCGCAGCGGGATGACCGGGCTGTCCCGGGCCGGCGGCTGCTGGACCGGCCGCAGCGGCCGGCTCAGGTTCCGGTGGTCGGGCGCGGCCAAGGCCCGGCCCGGTCCCGACGGGCTGACCCTCACCGTGAGGCTCCCCGCCGAGGGCCACCACGACCTGGTCCTGGAACTGTCCGACCGGCCGCTGGACGGCCCGCCGCCCGACCCGGACCAGGCCTGGGCCGCCACCGAGGCGGCCTGGTCTGACGTGGTGCCCGACTGCGACGACCTGATCGCGGCCCGCGACACCCGTCATGCCTACGCCGTCCTGCGCGGGCTGACCGCGAGCACCGGGGCGATGGTCGCGGCCGCCACCACGTCGCTGCCCGAGCACCTGGAGGGCGGCCGCAACTACGACTACCGCTACGCCTGGATCCGCGACCAGTGTTACGCGGGTCTCGCCGTAGCGGCACACGGCCCGCACCCGCTGCTGGACGGCACCATTCGTTTTATTACCGAACGGGCCCTGGCCGACGGTCCCGGTCTCATGCCCGCCTATACCGTGGCCGGCCAGCCCATTCCCGACGAGCGCGGACTGCGGCTGCGCGGGTACCCGGGCGGAACCGCCCGGGTCGGCAACCGGGTGATCGGCCAGTTCCAGCTGGACGGGCTGGGGGAGTCACTCGAGTTGTTCGCCGCGGCGGCGCGCCTGGACCTGATGGCCGAGGAGAACTGGCAGGCGGCGGCGATCACGGCCGACGCGATCAAGCAGCGCTGGTCCCAGCCCGACGCGGGCATCTGGGAGCTGGAGGACCGGCACTGGACCCACTCCCGCCTCACCTGCGTGTCCGGCCTGCGCTCCCTGGCCGTCGCCGCGGCCCAGGGACCGCCCGGCGGTCCCGCCCGCCGGCAGGCGGCGGGGTGGAGCGCGCTGGCCGACTCCTTGGCCGCCGGCCTCACCGGCGCGGTCCATCCGTCCGGCCGCTGGCAGCGCTCGCCCGAGGACGGCCGTGTCGACGCCGCCCTGCTGCTGCCGGTCATCCGCGGCACCCTGCCCGCCGATGACCCGCGCAACCGCGCCACCGTCCGCGCCGTGCAGGACGAGCTCACCGAAGACGGCTTCGTGTACCGGTTCCGTCATGACGCCCGGCCGCTGCACAAGAGCGAAGGCGCGTTCCTGCTCTGCGGGTTCTGGATGGCGCAGGTCGCGCACTGCTACGGGGACCCCGCCGAGGCGGCCCGCTGGTTCGAGCGCAGCCGCGCGGCGTGCGGCCCGGCCGGCCTGTACACCGAGGAATACGACGTGCACCAGCGCCAGCTGCGCGGCAACCTGCCCCAGGCCTTCGTCCACGCCGGCCTGCTGGAATGCGCCGCCCGCCTGTCGGCCGCACCCACCGCTCGCTGAGGGTTCGTCGCCTCGACCAGGACCCCGCTCCTGGCCGGATGGCCGGCCAGCGTCCGCTGCAGCAGCGGTACGACCTCTGCGGCCGGCAGCCCGATGTCCAGGCCGTGGTTGGACCGTTCCAGCTCGTCCCGCAGCTGGCGGTACTTGGTCACGTCGAGAAAGCTGACCCCCACCCCGACCGGCTCGTCCCCGTACCCGTACAGCGGAACCACGTTCATGTCGGACACGCCCGGGCCGCTCGCGGTCACCAGCCGGGGCGGCTCCGCCGGGACCGATTTCCCGATCTTCCTGAGCAGCCGCTTGCGCAGGTCCACCGGCTGAAACTGGTCGCCGTGGTTGAGCAGCAGCTCGGCCTTACCCAGGAACAGGAAGCCCGGGTTGGACAGCGCGAAGTGGAACTTGCGGATGACGTCGGACTGGGTCTCCGCATTGAAGTACATCAGCGTGTTCCTGTGCGTACCGCCGGGCAAGCCATGACGCACCAGCTCGGCCGCACGCCGGATGACGGCGAGCTGGCCCGGCGCCTCGGCGTCCCCGAGGACGACGTGCTCGAAGCCCGCCAGGCCAACCTGGCCTTCACCGCCTACTCCCTGGACGCGCCGCTGTCCAGCCATGACACTCCCGCCCTCCTCGCCGACATGATCGGCGAAGACGACCCGGCCATCACCCACACCGTCGACATCGAAGCCGTCCACGCCCACGTGGACGAGCTGCCCGAACGCGAGCAGCGCATCTTGATGCTGCGGTTCTATGGCAACCTCACCCAGGAGCAGATCGGCAACCGCCTCGGCATCTCCCAGATGCACGTATCCCGCCTGCTGGAGCGGGCGCTGACCTACCTCCGCGACCGGCTCCTTGAGCCGACGGGAACAACATAGGCTGTTTGCCTGCGGGCTCGCCGCCGCCCCTACCTGCTCGGCAGCCGCTGCTCTTCGCCGGGCTCAGCCGGTCATGAGTTCGGCCTGGGGTGCCAGCGTTCGCAGCAGGTGGCTGAATCCATGTGGTGCGCGCGCATGCCGGCGGCCCGAAGTCTCCACCGCGACGTCGCCGGCCCGCAGGACCGAACACCCGGCCTCGGCCACGGCGGCCAGCAGGGCGTGGTCTTCGGCCGTTCGCAGTGGCCGGAAGCCGCCCGCGGCCCGGTAGGCCGAGGCCCGGATGCCGATGTTCGCGCCGTGAACGTGCGGGTGCGGTCCATCACCGGACCCATAGCGGGCCGCGAACGCGGCCGGCACGTGCGGGGGGTGTTCGCTCCAGTCCGCCACGGTGACCGTGCCGAGGACGACGTCCCAGCCCTGGTCGGCGTATTCGACCTGGCGCTGCAGCCAGCGGGGCGGCACCACGGTGTCAGCGTCGGTGGTCGCCAGCCACACCGAGGCCGGTTCCGGGCCGACGGTCAGCCGCAGCAGCTCTGCCATCCCGGCGGCCCGTGCGGCGCCCACGCTGCGGGCGCCGATGCCGATCACCCGGGCCCCGCAGGCCCGCGCTACTTCCCCGGTGCGGTCCGTGCACGAGTCGGCGGCCACCAGCAGGTGGACCGGCACGCTTACCTGGCGGGCGGCCCGGCGCAGCGCCGCGAGGCAGGCTGGCAGCAGCGTTTCCTCGTTGTGCGCGGGCACCACGACGCCGGCCGCCTCGATCACGCCAGGCCCGTCGCCCGGGCCACCGAGACCGGCTGGCCGTCGGTGCGGCGGTAGACCTCGGCCAGGAAGTCCTCCTCTTCGTGGCTGACCTGCCTGGCCAGCCCGGGACGCGCGGCCAGCGCCCGGTGGACGTCGTCGCCGGACCGGGGATATTCGGTCACCGGATGCCGCCAGTGCACCGCGAGCAGGGTCCCGCCCGCCCGCAGCGCCCGCACGCCCGACTCCAGGACCTGCTCCAGGTCGCGGTCCCCGAAGTAGTACAAGATCTCGGAGAACACGATGAGGTCGAACCTCCCGGTCGGCCACTGCGCAGGAATCTGCCGCCGTTCGACCAGGACGTTCGGCAGGTCGCGGGTACGCCGGGCGGCGGCCCGGACCGCGCCGGCGGCCACGTCGCAGGCCAGCAGGCGGTCACAGCGCCGGGCGAGCATCGCCGTCAGCACCCCGATGGAGCAGCCGGGCTCGAAGGCGCTGCGGAACCGCCGGTCCGGGAGCTGGGCCAGGCTGATCGCGTATTTGCGCTGCTCATACCAGCGGTCCTCGAAGCCCCACGGGTCCGGAGCCGCCTCGTACATCGCGTCGAAGTAGCTCGACGCCAGCGTCACCGGAGCAGTCACAGAAACAGCACCTCCTGCCCCGACGTGAAATGCGCAACGACCCCCGGTGGCAGCACCGGACCCAGCCCGGGCCCGCGGCCGGTGAGCTGGCTGGCGAACGCTCGCATGGCCGCTCGCTTCCGCGCCACGACCTCGGCGGGCAGCGGTACCCGGCAGGCCCGGGCCCAGGGCACCCGGGGGTCAGCCGGTCGCGCCCAGTGCCACATCCAGATCGGGTAGCTCAGCACGGTCCGGGCCGCCCGGCGCGCGGCGCGGCCGGTGGCCTCGTGGTCGGCGTGCGCGTCCCCTTCCCACGGCGCCAGGCACAACTCGAACCCGGCGCACAGGTCGCGCAGCAGGCCGCAGAGCTCGTCCTCATGGGCGGCGACCGCGGTGTCGGGCAGCCGCAGCCGGATCACCTCGGCCTCCCGGACGCCCAGCAGGTCCAGCGCGGCCGCTGTCTCGGCGGTTCGCACCGACGCGATGACGGCCGGATCGGAACCCGGATGGGACCCTTCCCCGTCGGTGACCGCGATCAGCCGCAGCCGTGCCCCCGCGCGGGCCAGGATCGCCACCGTCCCGCCGGCGCCCAGGACCTCGTCGTCGGGGTGAGCGGCGACCACCACCACGCTCGGCCAGGCCGAAGGGACCATCGATGGCAGCAGCCGCAGACCCGGCCACGAGCGCCAGGCCTTCTCCCTGGTGCCGGGCCGGTCGATGCGGTTCGGCGCGAGCCTGGTCACCACGTGACGTCGCGGCTGGTCACGAGCGTGCCCAGTTCGGCCAGGTTGCGCTCGGCGTGGTGCTGGCGAAGGTAGACGGTCAGGTCCGCGACCCGGCGCGAGTGCGCCTCGTCGCGGCTGAGCGGGCCGGCGCCCAGCGCCCGGCCCACCCGGTGCATGACCTTGGTCGCGACGGCCTCCACGAGCGCCCGCACCCGCAGGGCACGCAGCCGTCCGCCGTCCTCGCGGTCCTCCGGGTCCGCGTCGATCTCGGCGGCCGCGACGTCGAGGACCGTCCTGGCCGTGTGCAGCGCGATGTCGACCGCGCCGAGGTGGGCCAGCGCATGCGGGCCGACGTCGCGCTCGGCGGCCGCGGCCCGCAGCGCCATGCCGACCGCCCGGGCCCCGCCGTACCAGCACGCGGCGACTCCGGTGCCGCCGTGCGCGAAACCCGGCCGGCCGATGTAGCTGCCGGGACCGCCCAGCGGCGCGGCCGCGACATCGGCGAACCGGACGTCGAGGGTATCGCTGGCGGCCATGCCGGTGGCCGGCCAGGTTCCGGGCACGGGCCACAGGTCACGGGTGCTGACCGCGAACAGCCGGTCGCCGTCGGGGGCCGTCGCGGTCACCACCGCATCCGTGCATGACCGCGCGCCGGAACAGTACTGCTTGGTTCCGTCCAGCCGCCAGCCGTCACCGGTCCAGCGGGCCGTGAGCCCGGGACCCGGAGGCTGCGCCGCCCATACTCCCCACCGGGTCCCGGCCGGCGGCGTCCCGGCGCCGAGCTCGGCCAGGATGGCCAGAGCGTCAGCGTGACCCTCGGCCAGCCGGGCCAGGGAGAGATCTTCTCCGGCCAGGTCGGCCAGGACCGCCCAGCGCTCACGCGTACGGCCGCTGCCCGGCAGCGGCAGGTCCAGCCGGCCGGACTCGACCGCATCCGCGAACGCCGCGGCGACCGCTGCGCCTGGCGACCGGGCGGTCCGGTCGTCCGGTGAGAGCAGACCGGTTCCCTGATGAACGGCTCCTGACATCGGCACCCCCTCGGTGGTCGGCCTCTGCTGCCCACGACCAGGCGGGCCAAACACCGGACTACAGAACCGCGGCCCGTTCGGCTGGGCCCACGCCGAGTAGTGGTCCGACATCACCGAAAGGTCGAAACCCGCACGCTCCGCCGCTACCAGGTCATCGACCAGCTGTTTAGCCGGGGTCAGCGCGGCCCGGCGACGTCCGCCGGACCTCCCGGTTCATCGGATGACCACGGCGAGGACGCCGCCCAGGCAGGCCAGGCCGAGGACGACCCAGGTCACGTAGTCGTTCACCACGCCGCTCTGGAACCGCTGGATGGGCGCGGTCAGCCCGGCGCCCGGCTCGTAACCGCGGCGCAGCAGCGGCAGGCGGCGCCAGTACAAGGCCAGGAAGGCCAGGACGAGCGCTCCGATGACAGAGCCCAGGCCGGTCAGGACGGCGGACAGCGTGACGCCGGCGGGCTCGGCGGGGGCCAGGGCCACCGGACGGGCGATGTGCGCGCCCGCGAGCACGGTGGCGTTGTAGCCGGCCTGGTCCTCGAACCGGACCGCCGCGGCCTGGACCACCGAGCCGAGGGCCGGGATGAGCCCGACGGCGACGGCCGCGACGACGAGCACGGCGGCCGGGATGATCATGGTCAGCGGGGTCCGCTGCTTGCCCGATTCGGTCTCACTGGTCTCCTCGGCCGCCATCTCGGCCATCTGCGGATCCTCGCTCGGCGCGTCGCCGAGACCGTAGAACACGCCGCCCGCGACGCGCAGCACGGCCCCGCCAGCCAGGATCGTGCAGGCGATGAGCACTGGCATGACCCACTGGAACCCGTGGGCCCAGGTGCTCTCGTCGATGTAGCCCTTGCCGAGGAAGGTGGCGATCGGCGGCAGGTCGGCCACGCCCAGGCCCGCCAGCGTGAACACCACCCCGGTGACCCGCAGCTGACGGCCCCGGCCGTGCAGCCAGGTCTCGTTGACCGAGCCGAGCCGGTGCAGGACGATGCCGGTGCACAGGAACAGCGCGGCCTTCACCAGGCCGTGGCCGATCACGTACACGGCCGTGCCGGCCAGGCCGAGCGGGGTCAGCACGGCGATGCCGGTCAGGAACATGCCCGCGTGGCTGATGGTCGAGAAGGCCAGCAGCCGCTTGACGTGCCGCTCACGGAAGCAGAACAGAGCACCGACCACCGCGGTCAGCACGCCGAGGGTCAGCAGCACGTGCGAGATTGCCGCCCGGTGCCCCAGGGCCTGGCCGAACATCGACCAGTACACCCGGGCGATCCCGTACAGGCCCAGTTCCACCATCACGCCGGAGAACAGCACGCAGACCGGCGTGGGCGCGACCGCGTGCGCGTCGGCCAGCCAGAAGTGGAACGGCACGATCGCGCTTTTGATCAGCAGCCCCGAGATGATGAGCAGGAAGGCCACCGCGACCAGCCCGTCTGGCGGGTGACGGCCGATGTACACGCCGATCTGGGCCATGTTGAGCGCACCGGTCCGGCCGTAGATCAGGGCGATGCCGGACAGTGACAGGTACGCGCCGACGCTGTTGGTGATGGCGAAGTTGAGCGCGCCCTGGAGCGGCCCGCGTTCCTCGGGCCGGTAGGCGGTCAGGGCGTACGCCGAGACACCCATCAGCTCGAACCAGACGAACAGGTCGAAGATGTCCCCGGTCAGGCAGAAGCCGGTCATGCCCGCCAGGAAGGTCAGCATGAGCGTGTGATAGTGAGTGGCGACCCCCTGGAAGTACCGCCACGAGAAGGTCATGGCCGCCGTCACCAGCAGGGCGGCCAGCGCGGCCAGGGCGGCGCTGAGCGCGCCCGCCTCGAAGTCGATGCCGACCGCGATGCCGTGCGCCGGCCGGAATCCGGCAAACCAGTACACCTGGTCCCCGCCAGCGGTACGGACCATGATCACGGCGAGCATGACCGTGTTGGCCGCGGCGACGGCGATGGCCACGGCGTCGAGCGCCCGGCGCCTTTTCCCGAGCAGCGGCCCGGCGGCGGTGATCGCGGCCGCCATGAGCAACGGCACGGCCACCACGAGCGCGAGCAGCTGGTCCACCGGCGGTTACCCCTTGAGCGACGCGAGTTCCTGCGGGTCCAGGGTGCCGAAACGCTTGTGGGCCTGGATCGCGAAGGACAGCAGCAGGGCGGTCACAGCGGCCTCGACCACCACGTCGGTCAGGGCGAGCGCCTGGACCACGGGGTCGACCGCCTGGGTGTGCGCCGGGACGTCGAAGTAGTAGGGCGCGACCGCGCCGGTCACGTAGCCGACCCCCAGGAGCAGGACGTACGTCGAGGACTGGGCGACGATCAGGCAGATGATCTGGTGCACCAGGTGGCGGCTGGTCACGATGCCGTACAAACCGGCACACAAGATCCAGGCCACGACGACGAACGGGAAGTAAGCCATCACCCGCCTCCGTGCCTGATGAGGAGCGTCTGCTCGAGCATTTCGCCGATGATCAGGATGAACGCGGCAGCGACCTCCAGGCCGACGAAGAAGCTGATCAGCGCGATCGTCCCGGCGGAGCTCACCGCGCCGGGCATCTGCCCGAGCGGCAGGAAGTCATACAGGTAGGCCCGCCCCATCAGCACCGCGGCCAGGCCGATGGCGGCGAAGCCGCCCGCGCCGGCCGCCTCGACGGCGTCGGTCAGCGCGACCGGGCTGAACCGCTTGAGGACCAGGAACTCCCCGGCCAGGTAGACCAGGATGAACGCGGTGGCCAGGATCACGCCGCCTTGGAAGCCGCCGGAGGGGCTGGTCTGGGCGTGCGAGACCAGCCACCAGCCCATGACCATGACCGGCCCGGTGAACAGCAGGGCCACCATCCGGACCGCTTCGCTGGTGGGCGGCACTTCACGGTCGCCGGCCTGGTCGACCGCCGGCCGCTCGCGCTCGCCGCGCAGTCTGCGCAGCACGACGGCGGTCGCGGCCGCGGCGGCGAACAGGATGAACTCCTCGCCCACCGTGTCGAAGCCGCGGTAGTCGAAGTTGACCGCGGACACGACGCCGGTGGCGTCGGTCTGCTGGACCGCGATGTGCAGGATGGCGAAGCCGTAGGGACCGGGGTAGTTGCCGAAGCCGGGCAGGCCGGACAGGCCCCACAGGTAGAAGGCGGCCAGGCCGGCGACGGCGACGCCGAACACCCAGCGGCGCTGGCCCGGGGTCATTCTTCCCGCTTCCTGACCTTGGCCAGGGCCAGCAGGAGGATGATGGGCAGAGCCACCGCGCCGACGGTGAGTTCGGACAACGTGACGTCGGGCGCCTGGAAGGTCAGGAACAGCACGGCCATCAGCACGCCGTAGATGCTCAGTACGAGGACCTGGTGGACCGGCCTGCGGGTGAGCACGACCGCGGTGGCGCCCGCCCCCACCAGGATCAGGATCGTGACCTGCAGCGCGTCCATGAACCCGACGGGAACGGTGTACGGGGTGGTGACGGCCAGGGTCATTGTTCCTTCTCCCCTGTCGGCGCCTTGAAGCGCCCGCCCGGACGCCAGTCACCCTTCTCCCGGACCCGGATGGCGCGCATCGTGGCGTGCGACAGGAACGGCCCGGCGATGACCATGAACAGCAGGGCCACCAGCGTCTCGCCGGTGTTCTCGGACAGGCCGGCCTGCACCCCGATGGCCAGCAGGACCAGCAGCGGCGCGACCAGGGCGGCCGGGGTCACGAAGTGGAGTTTCTGGCAGGCGTCCCGCATGAGGAGCACGCCCATCGAGGCGCCCAGCACGACCACCACGGCCAGGCCGAGCAGGGTGTCGGAGACGACGTCCTTGACGATCACAGCCAGCGCTCCATGGCGCGGACGAAGACCAGCCCGCTGCCGTACATGAGCACGGCGAGCAGGACGGGCAGCTCGAACTCGCTGGAGCGCTGGAAGCCCTGCGCGAGCAGGGCGAGCACGATCACGATGACCGAGGTGATGAACTCGTAGGCGACGACGCTCGCCGCCAGTTCTCCCCGGCACAGCACGATCCCGGCGGGAATGGTCGCGACCAGCATCGCGATCGCCGCCGCGATGAACGCCATCACCATGTCATGTCCTCTCCTGCTCCTTGCCGTCCTGCTTGGCCACCAGCCGGTGCACGACCATCACGCCGGCCTCCTTGTCGATGCCGAGCGCGAACGTGTTCGGCGCGACGCTCATGCCGCCGATCAGCAAGGTCCGGCGGGTGATGCCCGCGGGCGAGTCGTCGCCAAAACGGGCCGGAAGGTCAGCAAACGCGCTCGGCGGCTGCTCGCCGTGGACCAGGCGCCGCCACAGCGCGGCGTAGACGGTCACCATGTCGCTGGCTACCTGAGCGGGCAGGCGGAGCGCCGGCACCAGCCATCCGATCCGCATCCGGAACCGCGTCCCGGCCTGGTCGGTGACCAGCTCGGCCAGGAGGGCGGCCAGGGCGGCGGCTCCGGCGCCGGCCCACAGCTCGTCGGTGTTGATCGAGTCGTCGATCATGACCCAGAACGACATCATCAGGACCCACCACACGAGCCACGATCCGACCCGGCGGGCGGTCGGCACGTCTCGCTTGCGTTCCCGTGGCTCGCCCGCCCGCGGACCCGTCGTCTCGGGGCGGTCCTTCAAAGACAAGGCAGTACCCAGGTCAGCGCAACCACGCGTCCCGACTGCCCGGGCCGCAGGTCAGCAAACCTCCACGGATGTGTGAAGGCGTGATCGGCGGGCAGGCAGCGGCGGGTAATACGGAGAAGGGAGCCCGGCATGAAGGCTGTCGTCTGGCACGACGGGCCGCCACCAGATCCAGCTCGGCACTCGTGACCGGGTCGCTCGGCCGCGTCTCCCGGAGGCGTGACGCCACGATGCCTGAGATCGGGTTGGTAGGGCTTGGCCGGATGGGCCTTCCCATCTGCGCAAACCTCGTCCGGGCCGGCTACCGGGTGCTGGCCGGCGACCGGCGCCCCGAGGCCGGGCGGCAGGCGGCTGGGTGCGGAGCGCGCTGGGTGCCGGCGCTGGCTAAGGTCGCTGCTGAAGCCGACGTGCTGATCACCGTCCTGCCCGGCCCGGGCGAGGTCCGCGAGCTGATGCTCGGCACCGGCGGTGCGGCGACGGCGCTGCGCCGCGGGTCAACGTGGATCGACATGACCAGTAATTCGCCGGCTGCGGTCACCGAGATCAGGGACGCGCTGCTCGACCGCGGGGTGCAGGTCCTGGACGCGCCGGCCGGCGGGGGCGTGGCCGCCGCGCGGCAGGGCACTCTCCAGCTCCTGGTCGGCGGCCAGGCCGAGGTCGTCGCGCGGCACCGGGACCTGCTGGAGATCCTGGGCAGGCCCGGGCGGGTCTGCCATGTCGGCGGATACGGCGCGGGGTACACCGCCAAGCTGCTGATCAACCTACTGTGGTTCGGCCAGTCAGTCGCCACGGCCGAAGCGCTGCTGCTGGGCCAGGCCTCGGGGCTGGACCTGGGGGTGCTGCGGGACGTCCTGGCCGTCAGCGCGGCCGGCTCGGAGTTCATCCGCCGTGATCTGGACGCCTTGTTCGTCGGCGACTTCATGCGCACCTTCGGCCTGGACCGCTGCTGTGAGGAACTCCAGATCGTGACCGGGCTGGCTCGTGATCACCGTCTTCCCTTCCAGGTCTCCGAGTCTGTGGCCGGCCTGTACCGGCAGGCCCTGCGTCGGTTCGGGCCGGCGGACGGGGAACTGCTGGCTATCGCGCTGCTCGAAGAGCAAGCCGGCCTGCGGCTGCGGCACCCGCCAGCCGCATGCGGGCCAGATGACCCAAGGCCATTAACCGCGCCTTCTCGCTCTGCCCCTGCGCGGCACCGACGCCCTGGCCCTCATTGAGCCGGTCGCCCTTCACTGGCACCGGAATAGGCCGGGGTGCCCTGGGTAGAGACACCAGCCACAGCGTGCGAGCGCGGATGACGGAAGGCGGCTGACATGCCCAGGGGATCCAGCCCGAAGCGGGAACGGCAATACGAGCACATCAAGGACAGCGCCAAGCGGCGCGGCGAGAGCACCGGCCGGGCCGAGGAGATCGCGGCGCGCACGGTAAACAAGGAACGCGCCCGGTCGGGCGAGGCCAAGACGGCCAGCCGCACCTCAAAGCAGGACATCTCCTCCTCCCGGCGCGGCGGGCTGCGCTCGCACAGCGGCTCTGGCGGCCCGACCTATGAGCAGCTTTATTCTGAGGCCCGCCAGCGCAACATCAAGGGCCGTTCATCCATGAACAAAGCCCAGCTCGCGCGGGCGCTCGGCCGCTGACCTGCGCGGCAGCACGGGCTCGGGCTAGCGGGGTGTTATGACGGTGGCGATCTGGTCCAGCCCGGTGATCTTGAGCATGGTCGTTATGGGACCTGTCTCGGGGATCACGACGGTAAGGGCATTATGGCTGGCCACGGTGATAAGCACATGGATGGCGGCGCTGTCACAGTAGGTGACTGCGGTCAGGTCGGCGGTGACAGCGGCGAATCCGCAGGCACCGAGATCCGGCGGCTGACCGGGAGCGGTTGCTCCGCCAGCGCGACGAAGGTGCCACCGGGCCCGGTGGCCGGGATGGCATAGGCGATCCGCAGGGCGCGCGGGCCGGTGACCTCGGTCACCAGGAACGTCGTGGCGGTTTCCGCGCGGCGTATCAGGGCTGCCGCCTGGGCCGGTGCCAGCAGCGACCCGGCGCCCATCGCTGTGACCAGGCGCGGCGCACCCGCGGTGACCCGCCACAGCGAGGCCGCGGCAAATGGTCCGCTGGCGGTGACCGAACCGCTCATCGCCTTCTTGAATACCG
>Ga0335074_10003393_pt1 | contig 21748 bp, 18 predicted proteins | sample Lox_Sample_23_FD_206715 | JGI IMG/M metagenome (GOLD analysis project Ga0335074, IMG submission 206715) | Soil microbial communities from Loxahatchee National Wildlife Refuge, Florida, United States - Lox_Sample_2.3 | ecosystem: Environmental > Terrestrial > Soil > Wetlands | place: USA... | reverse complement strand
GATCGAGGGCCCCGAACCCGCCGTAGGCGCCGTCGGCGTGCAGCCACAGGCCTTCCCGGTGGCAGAAGTCGGCGAGGTCGTCAAGCGGGTCGATGGCGCCGGTCTTCACGCTCCCGGCGTTCGCCGCGACGAGGAACGGACGGTGGCCGGCCCGGCGGTCAGCCGCGACCTTCGCGCGCAGGTCGCCCAGGTCCATCCGGAAGTCGGCGTCGACGGCCACCTTGCGGGGGCTGCCGAGCCCGAGCGTGAAGGCCGCCTTTTCCAGGCAGGAATGCCCCTCGTCGGACATGTACATGGTGAGCCGCGGGTGCCCCTGGAGCCCCTCGTCCCTGATGTCCCAGCCGTTGACCCGGGCGCCCCAGTGCCGCGCGACTTCCAGGCAGTGCCGGTTCGCGTCGGATCCGCCGCCGAGGAGAACGCCGTCGCTCCCGTCATGCGGGAAGCCGAGCAGCTCCATGAGCCACCGGACGGCCAGCCGCTCCAGGTAGATGGCCGCGTACTCGCCGCCGGCGCCGCTGGTGTTGGTCACCGCCGACACGAAGGCCGCGAGCATGCTCAGCTTGGACGCGGCCGGGTCGACGAAGGCGGCGAAGCAGGGGTGATTCTGGCCCCGCCCGTACGGCAGCACGCACTCGTCGAAGAATTCCAGGATCTCCTTGGGCGAGATTCCCTCGGCCGGAAGCTCCATGTCCTCGATTTCCCGCCGCACCTCAGCTGGCAGCGGCTGGTACACCGGATTCTCCGGCAGTGCCTCGAGGTAGGCCCCCATGGTGTCCACGAGTCGGTGACCCAGATCCCGGAAGGCCTCGTCGTCCATCGCGAACGGCGACGGAATGTCGCTGTAACCCACAGAGCGACGCATGGACAGATCGTGCGTCATCCGCGGAACCCCCTTCGCTGTAGTAGAGACATAAATCTCTGGTTGACCGGATAGGGCCGCCGCGCGGCGGCCGGAAAGCCGCGCTAGTTCGCGGCCGCGCTCGCCCAGCCGGGACGGGACGCGAGGTTCTCCTCGATCATCTGCCGCGGCACCGTCGCGTCGTCGAACCACCGGCCGCCGAACGGACGCCTCATCGGGATGATCTGGTCGCTCGAGTAAGCGAGGATCTTGCGGTTGTAGGAACGTATCTGGTCCCGCAAGTCGACCGGCAGCTTCCCGTCGAGCAGCAGGGCTTTTTCCATTTCCCCGAGTAGCTGCCGTGTCTCGTCGATCGTCTTGAGTATGGCCTGGCAGAACTCGGCCGGCAGCACGCCGTGCTCGCCCTTGATCTCCACCAGCCGGGCGATCGCCTCGTAGGAGACATCCTGGAGCTGGCGCCGGCTAAGCCAGCGGGTCTCGTAGTTGAGCCGCCGGTGCCACAACGGTTCGACCATCGCCTGGCGGTGTTCCTCCAGAGTTCGGTGGAAGATGCGGTAACCGTGCTGCTCGGGCTGCTCGAAGAACCGGCATCCGGGGTCGAGGAATGGCACCATCGGGCAGATCAGCGGCAGTGCCTTCCAGCCGCCGAACTTGCGTATCAGCCGCTCGGAATACGCGACGGTGTCCATGACCGACTGTCGGTCCTGGTACGGCATGCCGATGAAGAACCAGACCATAACGCCCTTCACCCCGGCGTCGAGGGCGCGCGGAATCCACTCCTCCATCTGCTCCATGGTGTAAGTTCCGCGCCCGGCCGCCGCGCTTATCCTCGGGTCGTGCGACTCCGGGGAGAGCATGATGTAAGCATCGGTGGACTCGCCCATTTTCTTGAGGGTGTCGGCCGGCGTCAGGTTGAACTGCTCGAAGGACACGCTGCTGTAGCCGGCCTCCTTCACCGCGTCGAGGTAGGCGTGCATCCGCCCCTTGCCCTCCGAATAGCACTGGAGCGCGTAGATCGAGGTGCGCTTCGCCGCCTCGCCCATCGTGCGGAGCTCCTCGACGACGAGGTCGTGGTCCTTCTGGATCAGGGTCTTCCTGACCTCCATGATGTTGCGGTAGGCGAACTTCGACCCGCCGCACCAGCCGCAGTCATGCGCGCACCCGGTATTGGGCAGGGTCATGATCAGCTTTGACGTCAGCGGGCTCGGGCTCGGCGCGTCCCGGTAATACGTCCAGTCGTTGCGCTCGTTGTTGTAGTTCGCGGTCGGCTTGTGGGTGAAGCCGCTGGACCGGACCTCGCCGTCCGCCTTGTAGAGCAGGTTGGGGATGGAGCCGAAGTCCCGGCTGCCGCCGCGGACGACCCGGGCGACCAGCTCGGTGACCGGGTCGAGGGTGTCGTAGCCCTGCACGACGACGTCGACGCTGGGGTAGGTGATCAGCTGCTTGGCGTAGTAGGTGGCCGAGATCCCGCCGAATATGGTGAGCGCGTCGGGGTGCTCCTGCTTCAGGACGGCCGCGAGCTCGATGGCGCCGTTGCATTGCGTCATCCAGTGCAGGTCGAACCCGAATATCGGCGCTTCCAGCCCGCGCAGCAGCCGTCGGACGTCCAGTTCCGGGTACTGGAGCATGAGCGAGGCGACGTTCACGATCTTGGTATCGAATCCGTGGTCGGCCAGCCGCTGCTTGATCGAGAACCAGCCGATCGGGTACATCTCGTAGATCGACGTGACGTTGACGCTGTCGCTGTCGCTCAGGTACGCGAACAGCATGTCGTCGCGGTCGCGGAAGTCGTAGACGCTGGGAGCGTGCAGCAGGAACAGGTCAGCCTCGAGCCGCGACGTTATCTGCGGGTCCATCGTGCGCGAATTCCCTATCTGCTAGAAGGGTCGGCGCGGCGGTCGGCTCGACCGTCGGCGCCAGGGTCGGCTCTGCGGCTGGTGACCGGTCCGCATCCGGCGTGAGAACCCCGACCCGGGCCAGGTCGCCGCTGCTGGCCCAGTAGGTCCAGTGCGCGGGGCTGCGCCGGATGGCGGCGGTCATCTCGTCGGCGCAGCGGGCGAAGGCGGTCGGGGTGTCGCCGGCCATCGGCACCGGCGCCGAGATCTCCAGCACCTGGTGGCGGTAGTCGGCCGTCCGGTACATGAACACCATGAGCAGCGGCGCGCCGGTTACCTGGGCGAGCGTCACCGCCCCGGGCAGCAGGCCGGCCCGGCGGCCGAGGAAGGGCACGTCCACCGTGCGGCCCAGATCGTCGTCAAGCGGCGGCGCGTCGATCGCGACCGTCACCACCTCGTTGGCGCGCAGGATGGTCGCCGCCTGCGCCGCGACCCCCACCCGGCCGGCCCACGGCTCGATGTTCGGCCGGTGCCGGTGGCGCCGCAGCCGGCGGGCGTAGACCAGGTCCCAGAACCGCCGTTCAGCCGATGAGAGGCCGGCCGTGTAGTTGTGCTGCCAGCGCCCGATGGTGGTGACGGGGAAACCGCTGGCGCCAAGCAGCGAGAAGGCGGAATCGAAGGAGCCGAAGTGAGCGGAGCAGACAACGGCGCCGCGGCCGCCGGCCAGGGCGGTCTCCAGGTGCTCCCGGCCGCGGATCTCGACCAGCCGCAGCAGCGGCCGTGCCCGGTAGCGCAGTCGCATCACGTCGATCACCGCGCAGGAGGCGAACCGGAACCAGTCCCGGGTCAGCCGCTCCGCGTCGTCCGCGCCGACGTCATCCCCGAGCAGCTGCCGCAGGTTGCCCGCGACCTCGGCGCGCTTCCCGTGCCGGTAGCGGAAGTCCCAGTCGCCGCGCCAGCAGGCGATGCGATAACCCAGGGCGGCCGGAAGGCAGGCGACGGCCGGCGCCACCGCCGCCCAGTAGGCCACCCCCTCCACGCTCCGCAGCAGCCTTTCCGCGCGACTCTCACCCACGGGCGGCCTCTTGCCTTCCCGGCTCCCGTGCCCGGAGGTAGGCGCAGATAGCGTTCACGCTGTCGAAATTCTCCGGGAGCAGATCCGTCTCGTCGACCGTGAGCTGGAACCGGTCCTGCAGGAAAACCACCAGCCTGAGCAGGCTCAGCGAATCGAGGATGCCCCCCTTCAGCAGTGACGTGTCATTCGAGAGCGGCAGCACGGTCGGATCCTGGACGATTTCGCGGCTGATGTAGTCGTTGATAACGCTTTCCATGTGAGCACCTTTCATCCACGCCGTCGGCCTGCGCCACCGGCCTTCTCAGGCCGGAGGCAAGGCTCAGGGACTGGCGGCGAGTTGGTCCGTCAGCAACAATTCCTATTCTTTGAAACTGCGTCGTGCTTCCGCCTGCCAGGGGGTAAGCTCCGTCTTGCGGAAACTCCTTCAGCCCTGCGGCGAGGTGTCCGCGAGCCGATGTCCTCCCTTGTCAGCGTCTCCGGTCGCGACCATGCCCGTGCTTGCCAGCCAATAAACCGTGGCGTTCGGATATCTTCTCCGAACATGGGTATGAAGCCGCCCGGGTAGCCGATATCTCCGCGTTAGCCCCGGTGATTGGCGAAACAACGGAGTTATTTCACTCGGCAGGTGAATTATTCGCATTCGGCCATCAAGCCAGCTGTGTGGAGCAATTGACGTGGTTATCCGCCGCTGCCGCACAGAGGAGGGAATGTCCCAGTGAAGGTGCAGATCGACCCGAGGTCCTGCCAGGGGCACGGTCGCTGCTACGACCTCGCGCCCGGCCTGTTCGGTGAGGACGATGAGGGCTACGGGGAGGTCCTGGGCGACGGCGCCGTGCCGCCGGGCCAGGAGCACGACGCCCGGCTGGCCGGGCTGAACTGCCCGGAGCAGGCGATCGAGCTCGACGAGGGGCGCTGACATGGCCAGCGACGACCGCTTCGCCGAGGGCAGCTGGCGCAGGCGCGACCTCGGCTCGGCCGGCACCCGCAGCGAGATCGTCACCGGCCCGGTCTCGGACTGGGCGTCGGACTTCTCCCACCTCGATCCCGCCTGGACCGCCGACCCCTACCCGATCCAGGACGACCTGCGCCAGCGCTGCCCGATCGCGCGCACGGAGCGGTTCGGCGGCGCCTGGCTGCCGACGCGCTACGAGGACATCGCCGCGATCGCCTACGACACCGATCGCTTCTCCTCGCGAGCGATCATCCTCAGCAACGTCCGGCCGTCACCGGACCTCGCCCCGGCCGGCGGCTCGCCGCCGATCACCTCCGACCCCCCGTTCCACCGGGAGGCGCGCAGGCTGCTGCTCCCGGCGTTCACGAAGGCCGCGGTCGGCAAGCAGGAGCCGGCCACGATGGAGCTGTGCCACACGCTCATCGACTCGTTCCGTGGCCGGGACGTCGTCGACGCCGCCCGCGATTACGCGCAGCACATCCCGATGCGGGTGATCGCCGCCATCCTCGGGTTCCCCCCGCAGGACGCGGCGCAGTTCCGCGCGTTCGTGGAAAGCACCCTGCAAGGCATCAACCTGCCGCCCGAGCAGCGTCTCACCCGGATGTCGGCGCTGTTCCGCTACCTGCTCGCCCAGGTCCAGGACCACCTCGCAAACCCGCGCGACGACCTCACGACCTACCTGATCAACGCGGAACTCGAGGGTCGGGAGCTGGACCCGTCGCACATCGTCGGCACGATGGCCCTGCTCCTCATCGCCGGCATCGACACCACCTGGAGCGCGATCGGCGCCTCCCTGTGGCATCTGGCGAAGACCCCCGGCGACCGCCGCCGGCTCGTCGCCGACCCCGGCCTGCTGCCGGCCGCGATCGAGGAGTTCCTCCGGGCCTACGCCCCGGTCACCATGGCCCGGCTGGTCAAGCAGGACATGAACTGGCGCGGAGCCGACATGAAGGCCGACGACTGGATCCTGCTGTCGTACCCGGCCGCCAGCCGGGACCCGGCCGAGTTTGACCGCGCGGACGAGATCATCATCGACCGCGAGGTCAACCGGCACGCCGCGTTCGGCCTCGGCGTCCACCGCTGCCTGGGATCGCACCTGGCCCGGATGGAGCTCCGGGTCGCGCTCGAAGCCTGGCTCGAGCGCCTGCCCGAGTTCGCCCTCGCTGACCCGGACGCGGTGACCTGGGCGGCAGGACAGGTCCGGGGCCCGCGCACGCTCCCGCTCCGCATCGCGGGCTGGCCGGGTTAGCCGCCGGCCGCCAGCCGCCAGCAGTCGCCGCCGGCCGCCTTGGCCCGGTACATCGCGCGGTCCGCATCGGCGATCAGCTGGTCGGCCTCGGTGCCGGGCGCGGACAGCGCCACCCCGATCGACGTGGTGGGGGAGACCTGCGACCCGCCAAGCTCGAGCGGCCGCTGCACGGCGCCCATGAGCCGGGCGGCGATGCAGGCCGCCTCGGCCGCCGACGGCACCGGGTAGGCGACCACCACGAACTCGTCGCCGCCGAGCCTGCCGACGGTGTCCTGCTCCCTGGCCGTCAGCTCGAGGCGCCGGGCGACCTCGGCCAGCAGCTGGTCGCCGGCCGCGTGCCCCAGGGTGTCGTTGACCGGCTTGAAATGATCCAGGTCGCAGTAGAACACCGCCACCCGGTCCCGGCCGCGCTCCGCTTCCGTCAGCGCCGCCGCCAGCCGGTCGAGCACCAGCGCCCGGTTCGCCAGGCCGGTCAGCCGGTCGTGGGTGGCCGCGTAGGCGAAGCGCGCCTGGATGGTCCGCAGGATCGTGATGTCCTCGATCTGGGTGAGCAGCACGCACGGTTCCGCCCCGCCCTCGGCGGACAGCAGGGTCGAGCTGACCCGGCCCCAGACCTCGCTGCCGTCCGGCCGGGTGAAGTGGATCTCATACGGGCCGCAGGAACTCGCGGCGCCGTCGGCGGCTCGCCGCGCGGGGACCGGGTCGGGCCGGGTCAGCTCGGCCGCGACCGTGCCGATGAGCTCGGCCGAGTTCCTCCCGAGGAGCTTCTCGAACGCGACGTTGACCCGGCTGATGCGCTGGTCCTCGGCCAGCAGCGCGATCGCGATCGGCGACCGGTCGAACATGGCCCGGAACAGCCGCTCCGAGTCGGCCACGAAGGTGTGCACGCGCGCGTGCTCGATCGCCAGCGCCGCGTGGACCGCGAATTGCTCGAGCAGCCGGCAGCTGGCCGCGTCCGGCAGCAGGCCGCCAGGCGGCCCGTCGACGCTGAGCACGCCGATGAGCGTCCCGTCGGGCGCGTACAGCGGGGCGAACAGCGAGTCGTCCGGATGCCAGGCGCCGGGCTCGTCGACCGGGGCGGTCGGCGGCGTCCAGCTCGGGATCGGACCGGCCGAGCTCTGGTCGCTGGCGTGATCGAGGAAGCGCAGCTCGCCCCAGGCCTCGCACGCGGCCAGCAGCTCGTACCAGGCCTCCATCGGCGCGAGGGTGCCCATCAGCGCCTCGGTCGCCTCATCGGACCCCGCCACCGCGACGACCTCGCAGACGTCGCCCGGCCGGGCCATGTTCACCAGCGCGGCGTCGAACCCAAGCTGGTCGACGACCGACTGCACCACCATCTGCAGGGTCTCCTGCAGATCCAGGCTGGAGGCGATCCGGCGCGCGAGCCCGGCCAGCAGCCGGGCCGACTGCGCCTCATCGGCCACAGCGGCTTCCTTCACACGAGGTCCTCACTCCGGTGACCACTGAAAGCAATGATCATATGCGCATAGTAATCAACCGTGAGTCCGTTATCTCCCAGCCGGGGTCGAATCAACCCGATCCGGGGACGAAGATCAAATTCAACATCCGTCCATCGAACGGTCCCTGGCTTCGCGTGGCTGCTGACCGCTCACGTCACGACGATGCGACTCGCGGCCGGTTCTCGGATCTGGTCCAGGATCGCGTCCGCGCCCCGGTCCCGCAGCGTCGCCGCGAGCGAGGCCCCCACCGCCTCCGGGTCGGCCCCGGTGGCGCTGCCATCCGCCCTCGAGCGCCCGTCCAGCGACGTGACCTGCGCGTAAAGCGACAACAGGCCGTCTCGCGTGGTCGCCAGCGCCCCCACCGGGACCGAGCATCCGCCGTGCAGTTCCGCCAGCAGCGCCCGCTCCGCGCGCACCGCCGCGTCCGCGTCGGGGTCGCCGAACGAGTTCAGCATCTCCAGCAGCTCCCGGTCCCCGGACCGGACCTGAACCGCGAGCGCCCCCTGCCCGGGCGACGGCGCGAACAGCACCGGGTCAAGCAGCTCCGTCACGGCGTCGTCCAGGCCCAGCCGCCGCAGCCCGCACGCGGCCAGGATCACCGCGTCCAGACCCGACTTGCCCCGGGCGAGCCTGGCCGGGACGTTGCCGCGAATCGGCACGACCTCCACGTCCGGCCGCACCGCCTTCAGCTGCGCGATCCGCCGCGCCGACCCGGTCCCCACCCGCGCCCCGGCCCGCAGCCCGGCCAGCGTCGACCCGCACAGCGCGTCCAGCGGCTCGGCCCGGGGCGGGGTCACCGCCAGCGCCAGCCCGGCCGGCGGCGCCGTCGGCAGGTCCTTCAGCGAGTGCACCGCGATGTCAACCCGCCCCGCAAGCAGCTCCTCCTCCAGCTGGGTGGTGAATACGCCGCCCGCGCCGTCGCCGAGATCCCGCACCAGCGACTTGCGGTCCCGGTCCCCGTCGGTCATCACCGACCGAGCCTTGAACTCCACCACCGGGCACCCGCCCAGGTGCTCGATCAGCTCCCTGACCATGATCTGCGCGAGCCGGCTGCCCCGCGCCCCGACGATGACGGTTTCCACCCACCCGACGCTACCGGACGCAGCCCCCGGCCACCGTCATGTCCCGATCCCGGCCGGAAATCCGGGCCGGCGTCTTGACTCTCGGCCTACCGCGCCAAGATAACAGCAAGAAGCGAACCTAGGGCGTGCGGGCCACGATCCCGTAGACGGGGACGGGGACGGGGGCGGCCGGGTCGAAGCGCGCATCGGCCGCGGGGCGCCACTCGGTGACGGGGACCAGGCCGGGCGGGACCGGGACGAGGCCGTCCACCAGGTCGGCGACCTCGGCCTTGGAGCGGAGGGTGATGGACTGGGTCGGCATCATCTTGTTCCACATCCTGGCCGCCTCCTCCATCGCCGGGTCCAGGTCGCCGGCCAGGTGGTAGATCGCGACATAGCTTCCGGACGGCACCGACGCCGCCAGCGCCGACACCACCTCGGCGGCCTCGGTTCCGTCGGTGACGTAGGCGAGCGTGAACAGCAGCATGATCGCGACCGGCTGCTCGAAGTCCAGGGTGTCCTTGGCGCCGGCCACGATCGCGCTCGGCTCGCGGACGTCAGCGTCGACGTAGCCGACGACGCCGCCGGGCGCGGACTTCATCAGCGCCCGGGCGTGCGACAGCACCATCGGGTCGTTGTCCACGTAGGCGATGCGGCACTCGGGCACCAGGGACTGCGTCACATCGTGGGTGCTGCCCACCAGCGGGAGGTCGGTCCCGATGTCGAGGAACTGCCTGATCCCGGCCTCGACGACCAGGTAGCGCAGCACCCGCTGCTGGAACCCGCGGACGGCGGGCGCGATCGCGCCCACCACCGGCGCCGCCGCGGCCAGTGACCGTGCGGCCTTGCGGTCGGCCTCGAAGTTGTTCTGGCCGCCGTACATGTAGTCTGCGACGCGTTTCGCGTTGGGCACCAGGGTGCTGATGAGCGCGGCCTTGGCCCGGCGCGTCGCGTCCTCCCCCCAGTCCTCTTCCACGGCTACAAGTATGCGACAACGCAAGGGTTCCGGCACTGCTAGCCGCGCCGATTCAGGACACTGTCCCGCCGGCGAGGCTCAGCCGGCGATGCCGTGCGCGACGAAGTCCCAGATCTCGTCGGCCGACACCGGCCGGACGTTGCCGTGGGCGGCGGCGGGGCTGCCGGGGTCGGGCGCGCCGTTGGCGTGCGCGGTGAACATGACCGTCGCCATGGCGAGCGCCGCGACCCGCCGGGGCTCGGCCCCCGAGCGCAGCCGCCCGGCCTGGGCGGCCCCTGCCGTCAGCGCCGTCAGCAGGTCGAGCAGCGGCGCGTGGGCCCGCCGGACCTCGGCCGGGTGACTGAGCACCAGTCGCGGCGCGAACTCGGTGAACAGCGCCCGGTGCGCGTCGGGGTCGGGCCGGGACAGCTCGAACAGCAGCTGGACGGCCGTCCGCAGCGCGTCGACCGGGTCGGGCCGGGCGTCGGCGGCGGCCGCGATCTGGATCGTCGCCCGCCGCAGCGCGTCCTCGAACAGCGCCAGCAGGAGCTCGTGCTTGCCGTCGAAGTGCTGGTAGAAGCTGCGCAGCGACTGACCGGAGACGTCCACGACCTCCTGCACGGTGAAATCGGTGGTGCCCTTGCCGGTGATGACGGACTGCGCGGCGTCGAGGAACCGCTGGACCCGCTGCTCGGCCCGGAGCTTGGCCGCCCGGGTGGACCGTTCGACCGCCCGTTCCTTCCAGGTCGGCTCGTCACCGCCCGCCGTCACCTCGTCAATGTTCACCATCGCGCGCGACCCCCGGTGAATGAGAATAATATTCTCCAGACCGAGTACCAGATTTCCACAACGAGGCAGCGCTCGTCAACCGTCGTAACGTGAACCACTCGCACCGGATAACAGCAAGAAGCGGCGCGGCCGACGTCAGCGCCCGCCCGCCGCCCGCGCGAACGTCGCGCCCCCGTCGACGGGGATCACGGTCCCGGTGACGTACCGCCCCGCCCGCGAGGACAGGTAGATCACGGTCCCGGCCACGTCGTCGGGCTCGCCGATGCGGCCGAGCGGGATACGGTGCGCGACCTCGGCCCTGGTGGCCGGGTCGTCGAGGACGAACGCCATCATCTTGCTGTCGAAGGGTCCCGGAGCGATCGCGTTCACCGTGATCGGGTCCCCGGCCAGCTGGCTCGCGAGGTGCCGGGTGAGCATGTGCACCCCGGCCTTGCTCGCGCTGTAGGCGTAGTTCTCGGTCGCGGGGATCGTCAGCCCGTCGATCGACCCGATGTTGACGACGCGGCCGGGGTCGGCCACGCTGGCCGCCGCCCGCAGCAGCGGCAGGCACCGGACGGTGAGCTCGAACAGCGCCTTGACGTTGACGTTCCAGAGCTTGTCGAACGCGTCGAGCGGGTACTCCTCGAGCGGCGCCCCCCAGGTCGCCCCGGCGTTGTTGACCAGGATGTGCAGCCGGTCCTCGCGGGCGCCGACGACCTCGAGCAGCCGGTCGATGCCGCCGGGCCCGGCGAGGTTCGCGGGCACCGAGACGCACTCGCCGAACGCCGACAACTCGGCCGCCTTGGCGTCGCACTCGGCCGCCTTGCGCGCGGTGATGTACACCCGGCACCCGGCCTGCACCAGCCCCGACGCGATCATCGCGCCGATGCCTCTCGAACCGCCGGTGACCACGGCCACCTTGCCGCTCACCGAGAACAGCGATGAAATGCCGTCGCCGCCGGAAGTCTGCTCGCTCGCGCTCATCAAAGCCCCTTCGCCACCGATGTCTGACAAAGGATCATAGGCTCGCCCGGCCCGTCAGAAGCACCCCCCGCTCACCCCCGCGCTGGCGTGGCCGACAGACGATCCTCAGGCGCGGACGGCGGCCAGGTCGGCGAGCTGCCGCACCGACTGTCCGATGATCTGACGCTGTGTATCGAGACGGTGGGCCTCGTGGTCGGGGATCTCGACGTGCACTGAGATCTCGGTGCCGCTGCCGAAGGGCCGCAGGCGCCAGTCAAAGCAGAGATCGGAGACCAGGCACGAGATCTTGACGGCACCGTTCTCCCGGCTGGTCGTCAGGGCCTGCGGCATCGGGAAATCGGGATACCCGGCTGGGTACATGACGTAGTCGCCGACGTCACCGGCCGTGTCCACCGACCCCGTCCCCGCCCACCACAGCGGGAACTGGGCCGGATCGTAGAGCAGTTTCCATACCTCTTCCGGGGGCGCGGTGCTGACCGCGCTCTGGTCGAACGTCTGCATCGGTTACTCCTGTCTTCCACTGTCGCGGAGCGCGGACAGCTCGGCGCTGACGATGGCAAGTTCACGCGCGGGCTCCACCAGCGAGCTCACCGGCGGGCGGCCGAGATCGATCAGCGCGGCCACATAGCCGGCGCCGGTCTGCGCGCTGTCCACCGTCCCCGCGACCCGCTGCCATCCGGCCACCGATTCCGTCAGCCGCCTCTCGGCCAGCGCCGTATCCCCGCGGGCGGACGCGATGAGGGCTTGCACCCGGCTCATCTGCGGGACAAGGGCAAGCGGGAAGTCGCTCGGGGCCACCGGCTCGAGCGCGGCCTCTCTCAGCTCCGCCTCCGCCAGTTCGGACTGCCCGGATCGGGCGAGGGCCTCGGCCCGTCGAAGTCGGGTAGCGGTTCTGCTCACCGGAGCGCGCAGGTCAAGCGCCGTGGCCAGCGAGGCCGCGGCGGCAGCGGGATCCGCGTCGGCCAGCGCCAGCAGGCCGCGTTCGTGGCCGACCAGACCGTCCAGCTCGGGCAGGCCTGCCCGGTCGCTCAGTCCGGCTGCCGCGTCGCACGCCTGGCGTGCCTCGGTCAGCCGGCCCAGCCTGCGCAAGATGGCCGATCGCGCCGTCTGCGCGTAGACACCGAGACGAAGCAGCCCGTTCGGGGTGACCAGCGGAAGGCAGCGGTCGGCGAAGTCAAGCGCCCGGCCGAACTCGCCCGCGCACGCGGCCGCGCTCGCCGCATTGCTGAGGCAGCTGTAGGACATGTCCGGCCGCCCGGCCCGGCCCGCAGCGGCGCTCGCGGCGATCAACGGGCCGAAGCTGTCGGTGAAACGGCCTGCCCTGATCAGCGCGTGCCCGCGCGCCACCCCGATGTCGTGCGCCAGCAGGTCGCCCGGCCTGCCGCCGCCGAGGATCCGGTCGGCTTCGGCTAGCAGCTCGTCGACCTGAGCCGGATCGCCGGCTACCGCCTCCGCCCAGGCCAGGCCGGCCAGCGCCTCGGCCCGAGCGGGAAGGTCGGACGCGGGATCTCGATCGAGCACATCCAGCGCGCTCTGATAAGAGCGGCGCGACTCCCTGGGGTGGCAGATGCCGCCGCGCAGCCACCGTCCCCGTCTGAGCCACGCGCTGATCAGGGCTCCGGCATCGTGCGGCGATATCCGCTCAAGCGCGCCGGCAAATGCCCGATCGGAGAACTCGAGCCGACCGCGGAAGGCCTCCACCTCGGCCAGCTCGACCAGCAGGTCAGGGTCATGGGGCTCGATCGCGGTGGCCTCGGCCAGGAAGCCGGCCGCTTCGGCCATCGCCGCCACGCTCCGTGCGTCTTGCGCCGCCACGATCAGGTGGCCGACGGCCTGCTCATCCTGGCCGGCCAGGATGAGGTGCCGCGCGATCTCGGCCGCGCGCGGACCGCGGCGAGAGCCTCGGGCAGGCTGCGCACGGGAGCCTGGCTGCTGGCCTCGCTTGCGCAGCAACTGGGCGAGCTCACCATGCAGGCGTGTCCTGATGGGATCGGGGATCTCCAGGTAGACCGCATCGCGCAGCAGGGTGTGCCGGAACCCTATCGCCCCGCCGTCGGCTCTCAGCAAGCCTGACCCGAGGGCTTCGGCGGCGGTGAGGGCGGGACTTCGCAGCGGGAGCGAGGCGATCTCGTGGCGATCGAGGTCGCGGCCGGCCGCGGCGAGGAGCTCTACGCACACGCGGGCCTGGCCCGATAGGCGGCCGACGGCCAGCCGCACCGCGCCGCTGAGACCAGCGGCGAGGTTCGCGTCGTCCCGAGCGGCGGCGCGGGCGGTCTCGACAGCGAGCAAGGGACTCCCTCCCGCCATCGTCACGATCTGCGCGACCGTAGTGGGCGGCAGGTCAGCTGAGGCCTCGATGAGAGCTTGCGCGGCCTCGTCGGTGAGCGGTCGTACGTCGATCTCGGCGACGAGCGCGCCCCGTGAGCGCAGCGCGCCGAACACGCCGTCGAGGTCTAGGCGCGACGGCAGCGTGCGGCGGGTCAGGACGAGAAGAACAGGCAGCCGGGCGAGCCGCCGCCCGGCGTAGGCGATGAGCTCGAGGCTGGCCAGGTCGGACTGATGCAGGTCCTCGAGAGCCAGCAGCAGGGGAGCCTGGCCTGACGCCCAGGCCACGAACTGCACCACGGCCTCGCACAGCTGGACGCGCTCGAGTTGGGGATCGGGGCCCGGCCCCGTCGCCGGCCCGGTGCCTGCCGCTACCGGAGTCAGGGCCGGGACGATCCTGGCCAGGTTCGCGGTCCATGGCAGCGCGGCCGGCGGCCGGCCAGTCAAGCTGACGAGATCGCTGAGCGCGTCGGTCCAGATGGCGAACGGCGCGTCCCGGCCCGGCCCGGCGGCCGTGGTCCCGGCGATCAAGGTGGCATCCGGGGATGCCCGCCGCGCCGCGCCCTGCAGTTCCTCGACGAGCCTGGTCTTGCCGATGCCGCCTTCGCCTTGCAGCAGCACGGCGCCGCCGCAGCCGGCCCGCGCGGCCTGCCAGGCCTTGACGAGCTGGGCGAAGTTCTGCTCCCGTCCGAGGAGGCCGGCGACTGGCTCAACGACCCGGTCAGCCGCCGGTGAGCCGCGCCGGACGTCTGGGCCAACGTCCTGCGCCCCGGCCGCCGAGCGCTGAAACTGGCTGACGAGCGCCGTCGTCGCGGCGGAAAGGCCGATTCCGAGCTCACTGTCGAGCCGCTCCCGCAGCTTGGCCAGCGCTGCCAGCGCGGCCGGCGCATCGCCCGCCTGGATCAGAGCCCGGATCAGGTCAGCTCCGGCGGACTCGTCCAGCGGGCAGAGCGCCGCCCGGCGCCGGGCCAACCCGGCCGCGACCGCCGAGTCGCCTGCGGCCGCGGCCTCGTGCATGAGGTCTCGGAGGGCGCCGGCCAGATCGCGGTCGAGTTCCTCGCGGGCCTCGACCACCCAGTCATCGTCAAGTTCCTGCAGCAGTTCTCCGCGGCAGAGATCGACCGCGGCCCCGGGCTGACCGTGCGCGATGAGCCGCCGGACCTCGCGCAGGTCCACCCAGAGGCCGTCGGTGGCGAGCGTGACGGTGTCGCGGTCGGTGGCCAGGTAGGAGCCGAATTCGGGTCCGAGCGCCGAGCGCAGAGCCCAGACCGCGCTGCGGAGGCTAGCCCTCGCGCTGGCCTCAAGCACGTCCGGCCAGAACTGGCCGGCCAGCCGTGATCGGGGATGGCGGCCGGGGTGGATCGCGAGCCAGCCAAGCAGCCCCCTGACCCGTCTGCTGGCCGGGAGCGCTGCCTTCGTGCCGGCCAGCCGTACCTCAAGCTCGCCGATCACCCGGATCTCAAGCATTGCCCTCGTCATTTTAGCGGCGGAATTCCCGCCGGGCCGTGCCGCCGCGCCCGCGTTGCCGAGGACGCGCCAGCCTGGGCTTTGACGATCCGTTGACGGTGCCGGGCGATCGTCGTGCCTGCAGTTCGAATCCCGCACGACCAGGGAGAGACCAGGGAGAAACGAGGAGACACACGATGAGCACCAGGGAGACCACCACGACCAGGCAGTCGTTCGACGCCGAGGCACTCCGCCGCGGCATCGAGCAGCGTGACGCCGCGACGCTGCTCGGCCTGTACGCCGAGGACGCCGAGCTGCACGTCGTCGACCGGAGCGATCAGCCCAGCCACCCGAAGGTCATTCGCGGCCGCGCGGCGATCGGCGAGTACTTCGCCGACGTGTGCGGCCGGGACATGACGCACACGATCGAGCGCCTCGTGGTCGGCGACGACAACGCGGCCTTCATCCAGGACTGCCGCTACCCAGGCGGCGCGCGGGTCCTGTGCGTGGCCGTCCTCGACTTGAAAGACGGCCTGATCATCCGCCAGTCCGGCGTCCAGGCATGGGACGAGTAACCCATTCCGCGGCCGGGCCCCCGAGCACCGCCAACCCCGCATCAAGCGGCAAGGAGAAGGATCATGACACCCGCAGAGCACAAGGACTTCGCGAACCACCTCACCGGGACGCTGCGGATCGAGATGGCCGACGGCACCGAGTTCGACGCAGTTCCCGGCCAGGTGACGGCACTGCCGTCGGGCCACGATGCCAGGGTGGTCGGCGATGAGCCGGTCGAGGTCGTGGACTGGTGGGGGGCAGGCAACTACGCCAAGGGCTGACGGGCCGGCCGCCGCGTGCGGTGCGGTTGGCGACCGGTGCGTCCGTCGATGACCGGGTTGCCGGAGCCTGCCCGGGCTGGCAGTCTGCTGACTGTGGCCGCCCGCCTCCCCGTCCCGCTGTCGGTGCTCGACCTATGCCCGGTGCCGGCCGGCGGATCGGCCGGCGAGGCGCTGCGGCGGAGCGTCGACCTGGCCCGGCACGCCGATCGGCTGGGCTTCACCCGGTACTGGGTCGCGGAGCACCACAACCTGCCCGGCATCGCCAGCTCGGCCCCGGCCGTCCTGGTCGGCCAGATCGCGGCCGCCACCAGCGCGATCCGGGTCGGCTCGGGCGGGGTGATGCTGCCGAACCACCCGCCGCTCACCGTCGCCGAGCAGTTCGGCACCCTCGAGGCGCTGCACCCAGGTCGGATCGATCTCGGGGTCGGCCGCGCCCCCGGCGCCGACCGGGAGACGGCGCGCGCCCTGCGACGCAGCGCCGACGGCCTGCCGACGGCGGACTTCGCCGGCCAGCTATGCGAACTGCGCGCCTACTTCGCCCATCCGGCCTCCAACCAGCCGGTAACCATCCGCGCCATCCCGGCCGAGGGCAACGAGCCCGCCCTGTGGCTGCTCGGCTCCACCGGCTACAGCGCCGAGCTGGCGGGCCGGCTCGGCCTCCCGTTCGCCTTCGCCCATCACCTAGGCGCCGGCCGCGCCGCCAACGCCAGGCCCGCGCTCGCGCTCTACCGGAAGACCTTCACGCCATCAAAAACGCTCAACCAGCCGTACACCCTCATCAGCGTCTCGGTGCTGTGCGCGAAGGACGCCGAGGAAGCGCACTGGCTGCACGGGTCGACGCGGCTGTCGACGCTGGGTCAGAAGGCAGGACGTCCAGGCCCGCTGCCGAGCCCACACGAAGCCGCGATCACCGCCTACTCGACAGCCGAGCAGGCGGTGATGGCGGATGCGACCCAGGCACACGTAGTCGGTGATCCCGCCAGCGTGACCGAAGCGCTGACCCAGCTCGTCACCAGCACCGGCGCCAACGAGCTGATGCTGACAACCAGCACCTTCGACCACGGCGCCCGCCTCGCCAGCTACGAGCTACTCGCCAGCTAGGACTAGTCGCCGGCGACGAGCCCGTCCAAGTTCTTCGACAGGTCCGCCATCCCGGCCGTCCCCTTCAGCCCGGCGATCCCGCCGAACGTCTGCGGATGCCACGGGTGGTTCACCGGGTCGGGCGACACCGACTGCACACTGTCGCCCGAGCAGATGTCAGCCGGGTCGTAGGCCGCGGTGCCCTCAAGCACCTGCAGCAGCGACTCCGACGGCGGGCTGATCGCCGGCCCGATGACGTCCGCGCTGGTCGGGATCGACGACGGCGGCACCGCGAACCGCGCAGGCGCCGGCGCCGGCAGCAGGACCTCGGCGAGGTTCCGAGCGTGAGCATCGCGCGCGGTCAGCGGCGAAAGCCCGAACGTTGACTCGATCAGCGCCAGGCTTGAGTCGTGCTCGAACGGACCGTCGTGCACAACCTGGTGCGGCCGCGCCAGGTTCGACACCACGATGGCGGGGACCCGGAATCCGAGCTGCCGGTAGTCGGGGACCAGCTGCCCGTCGGTCGGGGTGGTGCTGTCGCCCGCGTGCATCACGTCGGCCGGGTTGGTCTCGTCGATCACCCGCGGCGGGGGCACGTGGTCGTAGAACCCGCCCCACTCGTCGAACGTGACGATGAAGACCGTGTCGTCGAGGTAGCCGTTGTCGGCCAGCGCGTGGTACGCATCGGCGATGAACCGCTCGCCGAGCCGGATGTCGCCCAGCGGATGGTCGTCTCCGGACGTTCCCGTCGCCTCGTTGTCGAAGGCCGGGTCGATGTAGCAGACGTTCGGCAGCGTGCCGTTCTCGCACGCGGCGACGAATGATGTCCCGTACGAAAGCGCCGCGGTGGACGCGTCGGCGTCGCTGAACGGGTGGAAGAACGCCTGGTACTTGAAGGTCGCGCCGGGCTCGATGGCCGGATCAGCCCACAGCGCCAGGAACGGCGAGTCCTGGTAGTAGTAGCCCCCGGTCGGGATGCCGTCGGTGTTGGGAATCGGCGACAGCTGATCCCAGATCGTCGGCAGCGTCGAGGCCACCTCGGAGTTGTGGTCCCGGTCGGTCTGCCCCGCGTGCTGGTAGAACCGGTTCGGGAACGTCTCGCCCGCGAACGCGCAGAAGTAGCGGTCCAGCGTCGTGTACTGCTCGGCCAGCGCGCCGATGACGGGCAGGTCGGGCAGCGCCTTCCGCCGGCCGAAGCGATCGGTGTTGCTGTAGTAGCCGACCGGGAACGTGTTCGCGGCGGCGAGGGTGACCCCCGGGTTGTCGGCCGGGGTGGTCGGCCGCTGCAGGAAGCCGTCCATCTTGCCGTGGTTGTGCTGGACCAGCCAGCCCTCCCAGCTGTGGTCGGGGTCGCTGTACCCGCAGCCCTGGAAGTCGGGCGCGAGCGGGTAGTTGGGATAGGTGTTGCCGTCGACCGCGGACACGAACCGCAGGTCGTGCCGGCCGTCGGCGCCCGGCAGCCAGCCCAGGAAGTGGTCGAACGAGCGGTTCTCCATCATCAGGATGACGATGTGCTTGATGCCCCGCGAGCCGTCGGCGCGAACCGTGGTCGAGGCGTTGGCGACGGCCTGGCTGAGCAGGTCGGCGCCGGTGATGGCAAGGCCGGATGACACGGCCGCGATCTGGAGGAACTTGCGGCGATTAAGCATCACCCGACGCTACGCCTCAAAGGCAGACACCAGGTAAAAATCAAGAGCACAACCATTCATATCGAACGGTCCCGCCCGCACCTCTCGGGTTCAGCCGGCCGTGGTAATCGAATCGTCGGTGACGCCGGCCGCCCGCCGGGCGGCGAGCCGCCGCTTCTGCGGCTCGATCGTGTAGCGCGGGTCCTTGGCCGAGCGGATGCCCGCCTCGAATACCCCGAACCGGGTCAGCGCCGACGCGGCCAGCAGCGCCAGCCCGGACGCGGCCGCCACGCCGCGGCGGCGGCCGCCGAGCACGGTCCCGATCCCGCCCGCGACCGCCAGCGCCTCGCTCAGCCGCAGCAGGATGCCCGGCCGACCGTCGTGCAGCGTCTCCGCCACCACCGGGTCCATCCGGCGGTGCATCACCCGGGTCGCGACCAGATCGCCGATGACGCCGAGCACCGCCAGGCGGCGGGCCGGGGCCGCTTCCGTCGCCGGCGTGGTGACCATCGCCAGGCCGGCCGCCGCCAGGCTGGCCGAGCTGACGAACACGAACGGCAGCTCGTCGTGCGCATGGTTCCAGGTCGGGGTCGACGTGTCCGCGAGCAGGACCGCCGTGTAGACCGCGAGGAACGGCCCGAAGGCGGCCGCCTCAAGCCCGGCCGGGCCCTCGACCAGGCGCAGCGCCGACCGCAGGGGGCCGAGCGGCAGCCGCTCGCCGGTCATCCGGTCGACCTCGGCCGCCGCCGCCACCGCCGCGCCGGCGCTGAAGGCGGACAGGATCCACGAGCCGAGGCTCATCGGGGAGGTCAGCTTGATCACCCGCAGCATGTTCACGAAGCGTTCCGGCCGGCCGAGGTCCTCGACCAGGGCGACCGCCCCCACGCTGACCGCGCCAAGCGCGGCCAGCCGGCAGTTGCGCTGCAGCGTCAGCCGCCCGCTGAGCTGCGCGCCGGCGCCGAGCACGGCCGAGCCGCCGGCCACCCCGCCGAGGAAGAGGTACCCCGCGATCCCGGGACCCCACGGCGCCGCCTTGACCACCGGGCGGCCGTAGTAGGAGGTGAACTGCGCCTCCGGCACCATCGCCGCCTCGCGCGCGCCGTCCGCGCCGCCGGGCCGCGCGCCGTCCGCGCCCGCCGGCCGCGCGCCCCGGCCGCCCCGGCCGCCGCGCCGCCTGCGCCCGGCCGGCTCCGGCGGGCGCACGCTGTCGTATTCGGAGGCGGTCACCGGCGTCCGCCCAGGAACGCGAGCGCCGCCGCGGCGGCCATCCCGGCCGCGGCCAGCCCGGCCTGCCTGAACATCCGCGGCAGGTCGGCCGTCGGCACCCGCGGGTCCGGCGGCAGCCCGTACACCTCCGGCTCGTCGAGGAGCAGGAAGACCGACCCGGTGCCGCCGACGCCGTCCAGCTCGTTGGCGCCGTACAGCCGGGCCTCGGTCCGCCCCTGGGCGTGCAGCTCGGACACCCGCTCCCTGGCCAGGGCGACCATCTCGTCATGGTCACCGAACTTGATCGACGTGGTCGGGCAGGTCTGCGCGCAGGCCGGGGTCTGGTCGTCGAGCAGCCGGTCGTAGCACAGCGTGCACTTCTGGGCGACGCCGAGGTTCGGGACGTCGGGCTGCTCGCCCTTGCGCGGGCCGCGCTTGGCCTTCGGGGCGGCGGTGCCGTCGGTGCGGCGCTCGACGACGCCGAACGGGCAGCCCGCGACGCAGGTGCCGCACCCGTTGCAGACGTCGGCCTGCACCACGACCGTGCCGAATTCGGTCCGGAACAGCGCGCCGGTCGGGCACACGTCGAGGCAGCCCGCGTGCGTGCAGTGCTTGCACACGTCGGACGACATCAGCCAGCGGAACTCCGGCGTGTCCGGGGGCATGTCAGGCGCCGGGCCGGCCGGCGCCGCGGGCGCGCCCGCGGCCGTCGGCCCGCTGGCCGTCGGCCCGCCGGACGGCGGGCCGACCGTCGGCATGCCGAGATCGACCAGGGCGCGGCCGGTCGCCCGGGCCTCGTCGATCCGCTCGCCGCCCTGCTCGATGAAGGCGACGTGCCGCCAGGTGCTGGCGCCGAGCGCGCCGGTGTTGTCGTACGAGGAGCCCAGCAGGTCCAGGTCGCCGTCGCGCGGGTTGTGGTTCCACTCCTTGCACGCGACCTCGCACGCCTTGCAGCCGATGCAGATCGAGGTGTCGGTGAAGAAGCCCTTGCGCGGCTTGACGTCCGGCCATCGCGCGTCGGCGGCGGGATCGGTCGGTCCGGCCAACTGGGGCATTAGCGTGGCCTCCTCGGCGGCGGGTCGACGATCTCCCTGGCGGGATCGGTGATCCGCTGGTTGTCGGTGGCGGTGGTGGCCCCGGAGCGGGCCAGGTACTCCGCGACCAGGCGGAGCCGCTGCTGGCCGTGCGGCCGGCGGCCCGCCCGGATGTCGCACGAGCCGACCTTGGACTCCTGAATCTGCACGTTCGGATCGAGCGTGACGCCGAGCAGGTCGTTGGCGCCGTCGCCGCTGATGACGGCGTCCTGGCCGACCCCCCAGTGCCACGGCAGCCCGATCGTGTGCACCGTGCGGCCGCCGATCACCAGCGGCCGCATCCGCTCGGTGACCAGGACCCGCGCCTCGATCGCCGCTCGCGGCGAGATCAGCGTGGCCCAGCCGTAGGGCTCCAGCTGGCGTTCGGCCGCCAGTTCCGGCGACACCTCGCAGAACATCTCCGGCTGCAGTTCTGACAGGTACGGCAGCCACCGGCTCATCCCGCCCGCGGTGTGGTGCTCGGTCAGCCGGTAGGTGGTGAACACGTACGGGTACACGTCGGAGCCGGGCGCGCCCGCGCTCGGCGCGCTGAGATTGTCGGTCCGCGGGAACGTGACCCGGGCGGGATTCTGCTGCTGCGGGTAGAGGGCGTTGGCAACCGGGGACTCCTGCGGCTCGTAGTGCGTCGGGAGCGGGCCGTCGACCATCCCCTTGGGCGTGAACAGCCAGGCCTTGCCGTCGGACTGCATGATGAACGCGTCGTCGCCCGCGAGCGCGGCCGGGCCGCCGAGATCCGGGTTCGGACGGCTGCCAGGAGCCCGGTCGATCACGAAGTCGGGCACGTCGTTCCCGACCCAGCGTCCCTTCGCCTGGTCCCACCAGACATACCGCTTCCGCTCGCTCCACGGGTTGCCGTCCGGGTCGGCCGAGGCCCGGTTGTAGAGGATCCGGCGGTTGGCCGGCCACGCCCAGCCCCACTCCGACTGGCTCGGCCC
>Ga0335074_10003392_pt1 | contig 21751 bp, 17 predicted proteins | sample Lox_Sample_23_FD_206715 | JGI IMG/M metagenome (GOLD analysis project Ga0335074, IMG submission 206715) | Soil microbial communities from Loxahatchee National Wildlife Refuge, Florida, United States - Lox_Sample_2.3 | ecosystem: Environmental > Terrestrial > Soil > Wetlands | place: USA... | reverse complement strand
CAGCATGGTGGTAAAGGTAAAGGCGTCATAGGCTCCGGTCGCGTCGATATCTTCCGGCCCCACGCCGGCGTTCGGCCACAGGATGTCCCTTGCATAATGTCCGGCTACGGTCGAGATCGGTCCCGCCTGGTAATGCATATCGAGCCGCGGCTTGTTCACACGCCCGGCGACGCCACGGATCAGCGCTGGCGTGTGGCGCAGGTCACGTGCCCGGTCGATACTGGTGACGACGATCGCAGTGGCGTTGTCCGTCTCCACGCAGCAGTCCAGAAGATGCAGCGGCTTGCAGATGAAGCGGGAAGACAGCACATCATCGACCGTGACCCGCTGTTTGTAGAGCGCCTTCGGATTGTTGGAGGCATGTTCGGAGTGGACGACCTTCACCATCGCCACCTGCTCGGGCGTGGTGCCGTAATCGTGCATGTGACGCATGAAAGTGGGGGCGAACATCTGCCCGGCGCTCTGCCAACCATAGGCGCGGCTGTGCAGCATGTCGCCGGACACCGGCACCGCGGCGCGCGCGCCGGTGCCGCCGATGCGCACCTGCGAATAACCGTTCATGGCGCGGAAGATAGCGACGCATTTGCATAGCCCGGCTTCAATCACGCCGATGGCAATGCCGATGAGCGCTTCGGTGGACGAGCCACCGCCGAAGCAATCCATATAGAAATTCAGGCGTATCCCCAGATCGCCGGCGATGAACGGAGCGAACGTGGAGTCGCCGCTCTGGTAGGACAACATGCCGTCGATATCGGCTGCCCTCAATCCCGCATCCTGGATGGCGTTGCCGACCGCCCAGGTGCCCAGGGCGCGCGTGGTTTTGCCCGAGCCGCGCGTATAGGTGGTCTCTCCTACACCGACGATCGCGTATTTGTCGCGCAGGTACCGAGGCGTAGTCACGTCGGTGTCGGCGGGCAGCGGCATGGCTTCCTCCCGGAGCTACGGCGATCCTATGGCTGATCGCGGGCGCCCGCCACTCCCGCGTGCTTTGGCTGTACCGCTGGGGAGCGAGGCAACTGGCAGTATCGGATAGCCGCGACATATATATACGGCTAGCCGACTATATATATTTTATATCTGAGATTCATAGGCCCTATCGATTTTATATGCGTCGCAAACGACTATTGCTCCGCCCCATGATCGATTGGTATTGTCCCGACCATCTCTCGCGCGAGCGTGATATAGAAATGACCGCCCTGAGCGCCGCATCAAAGCCGCACCTCGGTCCGGATTACATGACGCGGCTACTGGCGCGGTTGCCTAGCCCGGTTCCCGACCGTTGGGCCATTCTTCGGTTCAGCGAAGCGGAGGGCGAGGTCGCCGTTGCCCGTTACGGCCCTATGGAGATCAGACAGACCGAAGGTGGCTTTTCGGCGCAGACCCGCGTCAAAGGCGAGCGCGATCAGGCCCTGGCCACCGCGCTGTGTCGCCTACGTCAATTTGTCAGCAGGAACTATCGCAGCGGCATCCAGCTCCGCCTGCGCCGCCCGCTGGTGCAATCGGAAGAGGTGCCGGGCCGATGGTTGGTGCGCATCGGCGTCAGCGGGCCGGACAGCGGTATCCTGTCGCCCGCGTCTCGCGGCGGCCGGATCAGGGTGCAGCCGGCGGCCTCCGAAACCGTGGCAGTCCTGCGCCTGACTGGACGAGTTACGACATCCTCCGTCGAACGCGGAGTGGCGACCATCCTCGACTCAATTGCGACCACACCGTGGATAGCCACAGGCAAGCCGATGGTGCGCCTGCACGCGCCGTCAGTTCTCTCGTTCGCGGGTCACTTCGAAGTTGTTGTCCCGGTTGAGCGGCAGGACGGCGCGGGCCCCTCTAGTCAGGCGTGGTTCACCAGGTGATATTGCCACTCGGCGCCGATGCCCCTCGTAAGTGGCCATTAGGTGGGCTTTGTCCGCTGTCATGGCGTCGTTCCGCTTCGGCGTCGATAAAAGCCTCGGACAGGGCCACGACGCTGGTGGCGTAGCTTCGGCCGAACCACCCAACTGAGAAGCGCAGCCCAGTAGTCTAAATCTGACTAAAGCGAGTTGCTCAGTAAAAGCCCGATGGGCTATGGCCGACGCAGGAATGGCGTATCAGCCAGGGAGTTGAACGTGAGTCGCATCGACAATATCCGCGTTGTGCGCGCACCGCGGGGAACCGAGCTGACAGCGAAGAGCTGGCTGACCGAGGCGCCGCTGCGTATGCTGATGAACAACCTCGACCCCGACGTGGCCGAACGCCCGGGCGAACTTGTGGTGTATGGTGGTATCGGCCGCGCCGCGCGCGATTGGGACAGCTTCGACCGCATCGCCGCGACGTTGCGGCGACTGGAGGCGGACCAGACCCTGCTGGTGCAATCCGGCAAGCCGGTCGGCGTTTTCCGGACGCATCCGGATGCGCCGCGCGTGTTGATCGCCAATTCGAACCTGGTGCCGCACTGGGCGACGTGGAGCCATTTCAACGAGCTGGATCGCAAGGGGCTGATGATGTACGGCCAGATGACGGCCGGTTCGTGGATCTATATCGGTAGCCAGGGCATCGTTCAGGGCACATATGAAACCTTTGCCGAGATCGGCCGCCGCCATTACGGCGGCAGTCTGGCGGGGCGCTGGATCCTGACCGCCGGACTGGGCGGCATGGGCGGCGCGCAGCCGCTGGCCGCGACTATGGCCGGCGCCTCGCTGCTCGCCATCGAATGCCGGCCGAGCCGGATCGAAATGCGGCTGAAGACCGGCTATCTCGATACGCAGGCGCGCGACCTGGAGGATGCGCTGGCGTGCATCGAACAGTCGTGTCAGCGGCGCCAGCCGGTCTCGGTGGGACTGTTGGGAAATGCCGCCGAAGTCCTGCCCGAGCTGCTGCGCCGCGGCGTGCGGCCGGATGTGGTTACTGACCAAACGTCATCGCACGACCCGGGCAACGGCTACCTGCCCAAGGGCTGGACCGTGGCGGAGTGGGAGGCGCGCAAAGAGCGGGCGCCGCACGACGTCGAGACAGCGGCGCGGCGCTCCATCGGCGAGCATGTGCGGGCGATGCTCGCATTCCACCGGATGGGCGTGCCGACTGTCGATTACGGCAACAACATCCGGCAGGTCGCACGGGAAGATGGTGTTGCCGACGCATTCGATTTCCCCGGCTTCGTGCCGGCCTATATCCGTCCGTTGTTCTGCCGCGGGATCGGTCCGTTCCGCTGGGCCGCGCTGTCCGGCGATCCCGAGGACATCTACCGCACCGACGCCAAGGTGCGCGAATTGCTGCCGGACGATACACATTTGCATAATTGGCTCGACATGGCGCGCACGCGCATTCGGTTTCAGGGGCTGCCCGCGCGCATCTGCTGGGTTGGCCTGGGCGACCGGCACCGGATTGGGCTTGCGTTCAACGCGATGGTGGCGAAGGGCGAGTTGAAAGCGCCCATCGTGATCGGACGCGATCACTTGGATGCCGGCTCCGTCGCTTCGCCGAACCGCGAGACGGAGGCCATGCGCGACGGTTCCGATGCCGTCTCCGACTGGCCGCTACTGAATGCGCTCCTCAACTGTGCCAGCGGCGCGACCTGGGTTTCGGTGCATCACGGCGGCGGCGTAGGCATGGGCTTCTCCCAGCATGCCGGCATGGTCATCGTCTGCGACGGCACCGATGCGGCGGCACGGCGCATCGCTCGCGTGCTATGGAACGATCCGGCAAGCGGCGTGATGCGCCATGCCGATGCCGGCTACGAGGTGGCGCTGGAATGCGCTCGCCAACATGACCTGGACCTTCCTGGGATCGTGACCTGACCCGGTTGCCATCGCCAGGAAGATCCCAGGATCGCCAAATTGCTTCTGCACGCGGGTCATGTTCCGCTGCTGGGCAGATCGAAGGAGAGCGTGAGCCGGTTCATCCCGTCTCGACGCTCATATGCAAGGTGCTGGGCGAACCGCCGCATCAGTTGGATGCCGTGCCCGCCAACCACAGCCTGTTCAATGGTGGCCGGCCTGGCCCGGGGAACGACGCCGAGCGGATCGAAAGCCGGAGCGAAGTCGGCGATCGTGATGGCAACGGCATCATCCCGACGCACGACCGAAAGGTGGACATCGCTGTCGCCCCCCGCTTCGCGTTGCCCATCCGCAAATCCGTGCCGAATGATGTTCGACACGGCCTCCTCGAAGCAGAGTTGGATCGCGAACAAGGTCGAGGACGGCAGGTTCCATGTCGTTGCCAGGCTGTCCGTCCACTCGACGACGCGCGCGAGTTCCCCGATCTCGGCGCGGATAACCAGCGTCTCGGGTCCAAGTTTCACGATGCGACCAGCTTCCGAGGAGGGCCTGTTCAGGCTGACAGGGCGGCAATCGCGGATGCAAGATCATACATGATCGGGACGACGGTGTCGGTGCCACTTGCGGCGAGAACCTTTCCGACGTCTGGGGTAGGGTTCAGTAGAGCCATACGACCACCCTTGGATTTGACTGTCTTTGTACCAATGATCAGAGCACGGATACCCCTCGATGCCAGAAAAGGAACCCCCTGTAGGTCCAGTATATTTTTCTCTGAGACTCGACGACGGCAGAGAAGTGCGGCTCGATTTGCTGCGCGCCAATAACGTCCAATCTTCTTTTTAGGATTATTTTTGCAACATCGCCTTTGATTGGTCTCAACCGTCATTTCCATTGGTTCCGCGTCCGGTACCTGCATTTGTTCAACCGTAAGCGACAACTCTGGATGATACAACGAAAAACAGAGTTTGACGAGTGGGGGGCGTCCAAATTATGATGTTTTATTGAAAGGAATATGGCCGTTCTTTCCCGACGACAGGGGATAATGCCGTGCCGGCCCGATGTGCGCTTAGCGACGCAACATGAACGATGACGTTGCCCATCCGATCGATCTTCTGCGCGATGTACAGCACTGAACCGCTAGCCAAAATCCTGGACCAATGCCCGATAGGGGTCGCCATCGTTGGCACCGCTCTCGGCATTCGCTGCGGCAACCCGCGTTTCGTCGAAATGACGGCGCTCGGAACGAGGTCCTGGCCGTCGCTCGATCGCATGCCGGCGGGCTGCATGTTGCGTTGACTGGTCGTTGCTGCTTCAAGGATGCGATGCACGAGATCGAGGGAGGGGATTAATTTCGATGTAGGAGCACAAAACGCGCGGGCACCCTCACCCGCCGCGCTGTCGCGCGTCGACCTCTCCCGCGGAGCGGGAGAGGGGACGTTGCCGGCTGTGCGGGAGAATAATAGGCCAAATTGTCCCTTAACTCATGTCACGCCGAAATCGATAAGCTGGCGTAGAGGAGCTGCGGATTTCAATGCGGTGAAACCGTCGTTGATGGCGTTCAGCTTGATGCGTCCCGAGATCAGGTGATCAAGTTTCAGCCGCCCCTGCTGCCACAGCTCCAAGAGGCGCGGCATATCGACGCGGAACCGGTTGCCGCCCATCGAGGTGCCCTGGATCTTCCGGTCGCGGAGGAAGTCCGCACCGTGCAGCTCGATCTTGGTGCCGAACGGGACCATCCCGATGATCGTTGCAACACCACCTGGGCGCAGCATTTCGAACGCCTGTTCAGCGGTGCGCTTGGTGCCGATCGCCTCGAAGGAATAGGGCGTGCCGCCGCCGGTCATCTCTCTCACCGCTTCCACCGGATCGACGTTGGACGCATTGATCGTGTCGGTTGCGCCCATCGCTTTCGCGGTTTCCAGTTTCGATGCCACCGTATCGATCGCGATGATGCGCGATGCCCCGGCCAGCGCGGCTCCGTTCACCGCCGACAGGCCGATACCGCCGCAACCGATTACGACGGCGGTGCTGCCCGGCTCGACCTTGGCCGCGTGGAATACCGCACCGACCCCGGTCATCACGCCGCAGCCCACCAGTGCTGCGCGGTCCAGCGGAATGTCGTCGCGGATCTTTACCACCGCATGCTCGTGGACGAGCATGTGTTCGGCAAATGCCGACAGATTGAATGCCTGGTTCAGCACGTCGCCCTTCCAACGTAGCCGACGGGCGGCGCCCGGCAGAAGCTTCACCTCGGTGTTCTCGCACAGGTTCGGATGCCCGGTCATGCATTGCGGGCATTCACCGCAGAATACCGACAGGCAGGTGATGACGTGGTCGCCCGGCTTGACATAGGTGACGTCCTCGCCGACCGCCTCGACCACCGCCGAGGCCTCGTGGCCCAGCACGCAAGGCAGGGGGATCGGGTAAAGCCCGTCGATGAAATGCAGGTCCGAATGGCACAGCCCGGCAAAGGCCGTGCGGAGCAATACTTCGCGGCGCTTGGGCTTCTCGATCTCGACTTCCTCGATGCTAAGGGGTGCGTGGGTTTCGCTGAGAACCGCGGCTTTCATCAGGCTTCCTCCGATCCTTGAGGCGGTCCTGCCTCGTCAATGGTCAGCGTGGGCCTGTTACCACGGACGAACCGACCGGCCCTGATCATCATGGCATGCTGGTGGCCAACTGCAAGCCGGACAGATAGAGGTCGTGGTCCTCTGGTCTGCGCCAGTGCTCGATCGCCGGCGCGATTACTGAGGTGAGTTGCCGTAGTTTCTCGATTGCCTCGTGCGCGGCTTCGAGCCGGCCCATATGCGCGTAGCAGGCGGCGAGAAACCGGTAAGTCGGCGGCCAGTTGGGTTGGCCCTGCAGAGATCGCAGAAGCATGATTTCGGCCTCGGCGAAGCGACGAGCAAAGAAGCTCGCGATGCCCGATCCAAGCAGCCAGTTGGACGCAATGTCACGCGGGCTGAGCCGCAGCGCGGTGGCAAAATCGGCCAGCGCGGACTCCGGCTGTCCGGCCCAGACCTTGAGCCACGCCCTCGTCGCCCAGCCGCGGGCGAAACTGGGATGGAGCGCCAGCGCGCGATCGACCAGGGCGATAGAGGCTCCGATGTCCTCACCGAAATATCCCAAGGTCAGAGCGGCATTGCCCAGCACGCTGGCATCGTCGCCGGCGAACCGCAACGAGCGTCGCGCCAGGTCGATCGCTTCCGTGCGGCTTACCTCGGGGTCATCCGTCCAACGCCCGAGATGCAGATTCGTCTGGCACGCCGACGCCAGCGCGAGCGCTGGTCCGTAGTGCGGATCAAGTCTGATTGCTCGCATCAGCAGATCGAGGGCCGCATGTGTACTCTCGCGATTCCACACCCAGGAGAGCGACATGGCGCGAAGATACAGGTCGTAAGCGGTGGGATCGGTTGCCGGCCGACGAATCACCCGCCGCGCCTCGGTTGCCTTCAGGGCCACTTCGATGATGCCGGCGACCTCGAACGCGACTTTGTCCTGCAGCGCAAAAATATCATCGAGCTCGCCCTCAAAGCGATCACCCCATATGTGGACACCCGTCGCGGTGTCGATCAACTGCGCATGGATCCGCACCCGGCCGGAGTCTCGTCGCACTGAGCCCTCAAGCAGATAGCGTACCCCGAGTTCGCGTCCGATCTTCCGAACGTCGGCATTCTGCCCCTTGTAGGTGAAGCTCGAGCTGCGGGCGATGACGAACAACCAGCGAATGCGGCTTAACGCGGTGATGATCTCCTCGACCATGCCGTCGGCGAAATACTCCTGTGCCGGATCGCCCGTCAGGTTCCCGAACGGCAGCACGGCGATCGATGGCTGGTCCGGGACCGCAGGTCTTGGTAATACCCCGTCGGCCTCGTTGCTGTGGGTGACCGGCGCGGTGAAGCGGTATCCGCGACCGGGAATTGTCTGGATCGCGCTTCCCTGGTTGCGGTGCCGATTGAGGACGCGCCGCAGATTGGCTATCTGGACCGTCAGGTTGCTGTCCTCGACAGCCGTTCCCGGCCAGACAGTGTTCATGATCGCTTCCTTGGAGACGAGTTCGCCCTGGTGTTCGGCGAGCAGGCGAAGCAGATCGAGCGCGCGCGATCCAAGCGGCACGGGCTCGGCATTCCCGGTGCCGTCCAGCCGAAACAGCCCCTGCGGCCGGAGCAGGAACCCCTCGAAGAGCAGATCGTCGCGCGGCTCGGGTTGAGGCATCCGTCCCCATTAGCATTTTTTCGGAATATTTTGGACTGCTTCGGAGCGGCTCCGTCGCCATCTCGCCAGCCGGTGCCGCAAGCTCTGCCGGTCCACTGGACAGTACAGCAGCGGGGACCCGACAAGATGCCGAGCTATCCCCCTTCGTTTTTGGCCGCGATTGCTGGCGGCGCGCTCGCTGTCGCCACAGTCGGTGGTTGGGCGACGCCCGGTCGCGCCGACACTTTCGACGTCACCTACGAGCCGCCGGGCATCGAGTCGGCCAACGAAACCAACCTTTGCGCTGCTCTCGGACCTGGGATCTGCACAATTGGAGTCGAGACTTTCAACGAGCAACCGGTGAATGAAGCCGGTACCTCGTTCACGACCGATTTCGGCATTCCCGGTGACGTGATTACGGGGACCTATACCAACGTGCAGATCTATCCGGCGACCGAGTTCGGCGGCGCCGGCGGCATCGGAAACTTTGCTGATACGCACAGCGTGGCAGGATACACCCTGGCCCTGTCCACGACATTGACGACTGGCATCAACTATTTCGGCTTCTGGTTGTCGGCATTGGACGCCGGCAATCTCCTGGCATTCTACGAGGACGGAACGGAAGTATACCAATTCACCCCGGCCGATCTGCTCGCCCTGATCGGCAATTGCCCCAACCCCTATTGCGGAAATCCGAGCGGTCCCTTCGCCGGCGATGATGCCAGCCAACCCTATGTCTTCCTCAATTTCTTCGACAAAACCGGGCCGTTCAACGAGATCGTGTTCAGCGAGAACCCCGAGGTCGGCGGTTACGAGTCCGACAACCACACCGTTGGATTTGTCACCGGGAAGTCGGGAACGTCGATCAACGCGCCGGAACCCGGCAGCCTGGCGATGCTGGCATCCGGCCTGTTCGTCTTGATGCTGGTGCGTCGGCGGCTCGCCTGAGCCGGCTTTGCGGCGCCCGATACCCGAAGTTGGAGCCGGCTACGTCGCACCGGCTCCTCGGCCGAATCCCACATGGAGGGGCAAGAGCAATGAAAAGGCGTCTTCTGACTTCGCCACCGCGGTCCGTGCCGGAACCTGCCGCCCTCGTGTTGTTCGTGACGGGCCTTATCGGCCTCGGCTTCGCCAGGCGCCGGGCATAAGGCGTGCGGCATAACGGGCGACGATGATCGAGTCCGGCGAACCAGCAAACCGGCCATGATCACTCGTAGACCATCAATGGAGGATGAAGACCATGGCGAACAGCTACTATCTTCAGAGCGCCAAAGACGGCTTGGTTTTCGATATCAAGACCCCCGTGGGCTCCGGCTCGCCACTTCAGGCCTACGAGCAGAAGACCGAAGCTAACCAACAGTGGACGTTCGAGAGCGTCCCAGGGCAGGCTGGGTACTTCTACATCCTGAGCGCCGACCAGGGGCTGGCCGTTGATATCAAGACTCCGGTAGGCTCCGCCTCGCCCCTTCAGGCCTACGAGCAGAAAACAGAAGCCAACCAATGGTGGCAGTTTAAGAGCGTCCCGGGACAAGCTGGGTACTTCCACATCCTGAGCGCCGACCAAGGGCTGGCCGTTGATATCAAGACCCCGGTGGGCTCCGGCTCGCCTCTGCAGGCCTACGAACAGAAGACAGAAGCCAACCAATGGTGGACGTTCGAGTCGGCGCCCGGAAACACATTCAATCCAAAGCTCAACCCTCCAACAACGTTTGTACAGCTCGATCCTTCTGTACCCCCGAATTCATTTGTTGTCAGCGGCACGGGGTTCTTTCCAGGCCGTGCGTTGACGCTCAGTTGGCTCTATGCACCACAGCAAGGGCAGGGACCTGATAACACCACGGCAACCCTAACGGTGACCACGGATCCCACAGGAGCTTTCGACAGCGCGAACGGATTGCCGGTGCTGTCGAGCACGACTGGGACACTCAATATCAGTGTAACCGATACCGTAACGGGTCAAAAGGTAACTGAATCATCGTACTGGAACGGAACAAGCTGGAGCTCCTAGCAGGATTGCCGAAGACTGCAGGTTGGAGATGATATGCGGGCCCTCGGTCGCCTCCGGGCCAGATTTCGGCTGGGGCAGCGGCCACAGGCCATGCCCCACAAGCAACGCAGCCATGACGCGGTTCCGGGTCGCACGCAAGATCCACGCTCTCTGACGGTTTCGCCGCGCGCGATCCCGCTCTAGAACCATCGCTAACCGAGCGAATGGAGGTGGCGATGGATGACGTAATGCCGAATGCCGAGCTGTTGCTTGATCTCGACCGTCGCCGCCTGGTGCATCCGCTGCACAACGTGACGGAACATGCGGCGGCGCGCCTGTTCGTCGAGGGGCGCGGGGCGATGCTGCGGACCGCGGACGGCAAGGAATACATCGACGGGCTGTCGGCGCTGTGGAACGTCAATGCGGGGCACGGGCGCAAGGAACTGGCACAGGCGGCGGCGAAGCAGATGGAAACGCTGGCCTACGCCTCGGCCTATGCCGGCTTCTCCAACGAGCCGGCGATCCGGCTTGCCGACCGGATTGTGGGTCTCGCATATGCGAACTCGGCGGCGGTCTACTTCACCACGGGCGGGGCGGAGTCCAACGAAAGCGCCTTCAAAACCGCGCGTTATTTCTGGAAGCGCATGGGCAAGCCGGGCAAGGTCAAGATCATCTCGCGTTTCTTCGGCTATCACGGCGTGACGCTGGCGGCGATGAGCGCGACCCAGCTTCCCGGCTATCAGAAGATGTTCGGGCCGTTGGTGCCGGAATTCGTACAGGCGGCGCCGCCCTACGCCTATCGCTGGCCCGGCAATGGCGATGCCGGGATCGAAGCGGCCGAGGCGGTGGAAAAGGCGATCCTGGATCACGGCGCGGATAAGATTGCGGCGGTGATCGCCGAGCCGGTGATGGGCGCCGGTGGCGTGATCGTGCCGCCGCCCACCTATTTCCCGCGGCTGCGCCAGATTTGCGACAAGCACGACGTGTTGCTGATCGCCGACGAGGTGATCACCGGGTATGGGCGTACCGGGCGCTGGTTTGCGCTGGGTCATTGGGGGGTGCAGCCGGATATCGTGTCCTTCGCCAAGGGCGTTACCAGCGGGTATCTGCCGCTCGGTGGCATCATCCTGTCCGAGCGCGTGCACCGCGCCGTGGCGGATGCGCCGGCGGACGAGCGCTACATGCACGCGGCGACCTATTCGGGCCATCCGACATGCTGTGCCGTTGGGTTGGCGAACATCGACCTGATCGAACGTGAAGGGCTGGTGGAGCGGTCCGCGGTGATGGGCAAGCGGCTGCTGGCGGGGCTGGAGACGCTGCGCAGCCTGCCGCCAGTGGGCGATGTGCGCGGTCTGGGCATGATGTGCGGGGTCGAGCTGGTGGAAGATAAAGGCACGCGCAAGCCCGCGGCGGGGCTTGGCGCGCGTGTCGTGGCGCAGGCGATGGAGCGGGGGCTGCTGCTGCGCCAGCGCGGTGCGGGCACGCTGGGGCCGATCACCACCGGCGACTCGCTGGTGCTGGCGCCACCACTGATGACGCCCGAGGCGACGATCGACCGGATTGTGCAGATCGTGGGCGAGTCGATCGAAGCGGCACTGTAATCTTACCGCTGCTGGGGAAGGTGCCGGGGCACGGGCACCCTCACCCGGTTCGCTTCGCGAACCGACCTCTCCCGCAGAGCGGGAGAGGTGGACAATGCCCGCACCGAGGATGCCGCGATGAATTTTGACTTTCCGGACGACCTCCGGCAGTTGCGCGACGAGGCTCGACGGTTTCTGCGCGATCGCTGCCCTACCTCCGTGCCGCGACGGATCCTGGAAGGCGTCGAACCGTACGATAGGAAATTATGGGGAGAGATCGCCGGCATGGGCTGGACCGGTGCGGCGATCCCCGAAGCATTCGGCGGCGCGGGGTTGGGCGCGCTGGGCGTCTGCGTGCTCGCCGAGGAGCTGGGCCGCGCGTTGGCGCCGGTGCCGTTCTCGTCCTCGGTGTACCTGGCCACCGAGGCGATTCTTTGCTTCGGCAGCGATGCGCAGAAGCAGCGCCTGCTGCCGCGTCTGGCGGCCGGCGACGTGATCGGCACCTTCGCTTTCGCTGAACGACCCGGCGCCGCCGATCCGCGCAAGCTGGAGGCGAATGTCGCGGACGGCCGGCTGCATGGCACCAAGCTCGCGGTACCGGACGGCGATCTGGCCGATTTCGCGATCGTCGCCGCGCGCGGGGATGAGCGGGCGCCATGGCTGCACCTTGTGGAGCTGGGCGGTAGCGGTGTGACGCGCACGCCGGTTGCGACGTTCGATCCGAGCCGGTCGCATGCGCGCATCGTGTTCGACGGCGCGCGGGCGGAGCCGCTGGCCGGCGGCGAGGGGGCGCAGCAGGTCCGGCACCTGCTTGACCGCGCTGCCGTGATGATGGCGTTCGAGCAGGTCGGCGTCGCGCAGGCGGCTTTGGAGATGGCGCGTGACTATGCGCTGGAGCGCTACGCTTTCGGTCGGCCGATCGGGTCGTTCCAGGCGATCAAGCACAAGCTCGCCGACATCTATGTCGCGGTCGAGCTGGCGCGCTCTAACGCTTATTACGGTGCCTGGGCGCTTTCGACCGATACGGCAGAGCTGCCGATTGCGGCGGCGGTGGCCCGCATCGCTGCTTGCGAGGCAGGCTGGGTCGCGACGAAGGAGAATATCCAGACGCATGGCGGCGTGGGCTTCACCTGGCAGTTCGATTGTCAACTTTACTATCGACGGGCGAAGTTGCTCGGACTGGCGCTGGGATCGGCGCGAGAGTGGAAGCACCGGCTTATCGGCGAGCTGCGCGCGCGAAACACCATGGCGCAGATTGCCGCGTAGCGCGGGAGGGACGGATGGATTTCAGCGACACCCGTGAAGAAGCCGCTTTCCGCGCCGAGGCGCGCACCTTCCTGGAAGCCAATGCCGAGCGACGGAAGCCCGGTTCGGTCGAAGGCTACCGCCGCGGCCAGGACGCGCCCGGCGCGCTGGAACGCGCCAAGGCATTCCAAGCGAAGAAGGCGGCGGCGGGGTTTGCCGGCATCGCCTGGCCGAAGGAATGGGGTGGCCGCGGCGGCACCCAGATGCAGCAGATCATTTACCAGCAGGAGGAAGCGAAGTTCGACGTGCTGAGCGGCATCTTCGGGATCGGGTTGCAGATTGCGATCCCGACCGTCTGCACCTGCGGCACGGCAGAGCAGCGCGAACGTTTTGCCGGGCCGGCGCTGCGGGGGGAGGAAATCTGGTGCCAGCTTTTTTCGGAGCCGGCGGGCGGGTCGGATCTGGCCGCGCTGCGGACGCGCGCCGAACGCGATGGGGATGAGTGGATCATCAATGGGCAGAAGGTCTGGACCTCGGGCGCGCATTATTCACGGTTTGGGATCCTGGTCGCGCGGTCAGACCCGAACGTGCCGAAGCATGCGGGGCTGACATTCTTCATCCTCGATATGGCATCGCCGGGGGTGGAAATCCGACCGATCCGGCAGATGTCGGGCTCGTCGCATTTCAACGAGGTGTTCTTCACCGATGTGCGTATTCCGGATGCGATGCGGGTTGGCGCTGTTGGCCATGGCTGGCGGGTGGCGATGACCACGCTAATGAACGAGCGTCACGGGATGCGCGAGGCGCCAGGGCCGGATTTCAGCGAGCTGTTTGAACTGGCCCGGAATATCGAGCTGGAGGACGGACCGGCGCTGGAGAACGCAGCCGTGCAGGAGAAGCTCGCGGAATGGTACGTGCGGACCCAGGGGCTGCGGTTCACCAAGTTCCGGACGATGACATCGTTGTCGCGCGGGCAGACGCCGGGGCCGGAATCGTCGATCATCAAGCTGGTGGCGGCCGGCAAGACGCAGGAGATCGCCGCCTATGGGCTTGACCTGATCGGCATGGCCGGCCCGGCGATGGGGGCGGAGATGCCGTTGCAGGGGCTGTTCGAAGAGGCGCTGCTGTATTCACCAGCGCTGCGGATTGCTGGCGGGACCGATGAGATCCTGCGCAACATTATCGCCGAGCGCGTACTGGGGTTGCCGCCGGATGTGCGGGTGGATAAGGACGTGCCGTTCCGCGATGTGCCGAGCGGGCGGCGGGGGTAGGTTGCGTGCTGTGACGTTAAGTGGCGTCGGGCCCATCCAGGCGGTAAGAGCAATTCAGCTCAGGTTTGGGACGGTCTCGGGCCCGATGGCGTCCTGGCATCCGGCGCAGTAGCTGTGCCCGGAGGCTTCCCGAGCAAAATCAGACAACGCGGCGGGGCGGTCGGCGCTGGTAACCACGTCGTAGCGTACCGCGCCATTCCTGCCGGCGCGCTTGACGGCATAAAGCGCAAGATCTGCCGCACGCGCCAACCCTTCGACGGTGGCCGCGTCGACGGGAGCGCGCGCAATGCCGATGCTGGCAGACAGGTAAATCTTGTCGCCTGCTAACACGTATGGCTCATTCAATACCGCAACGAGCCGAGCCGCCGCCGTCTCCGCCGCCGAGAGATCCGTGCCATCGATCAGCACGGCGAATTCGTCTCCGCCAAGCCGGAACACCTGGTCATGGTCGCGGACTGCTGCTCTCATTCTGCTGGCTGCATGGCATAGCAACATGTCGCCCGTGCCGTGGCCAAAGGTGTCGTTTGCTATCTTGAAATGATCCAGATCGAGCAGCAGGAGAGTGCAGCCGGTTGTTGCCGCGAGGGCGGCGGACAGGCGGCTGTTGAACCGCATCCGATTACCAACTCCGGTGAGAGAGTCGTGGTCCGCCTGGTATTCCAGCCGCGCCTGCGCGAGCTTGAGTGGCGTAATGTCCAGCAGGGTCAGTACGCAACTACGTTGATCCTCTTCGCCCAGCCACTGCGAGGAGGAGACGAGCAGATAGATAGTCGCCTCACCATGGCGTTCCACGATCGCCTCGACTTCGCGGTTCGGAGCAAACCCGAATGGGCCTCCAGAAGTCTCGGAGACCGGGCGCAGGCAACTTTCCGCAAGGTTTGCCGGAAGCCCGCCGAACATCGCGGTAAGGCGGTCATTGGCGAAGAGCGTCTGACCGAGTTGATCCAAATGCCAGATCCCGACCGAAGCTGTGTCCACGAGCGCGCGATACCGGGCCTCGCTGGCTGCAAGAATGCGCTCTCGCTCCTTCATTTCTGTTATATCGAGGGCGAACCCCGCCACGTATCCGCTCGCCAAACGATGCTTGGTGGCGCGCATCCACCGTCCGTCCGGGTAGAGTCGCTCGAAAGAACTGGTCTGTTGTCCGAAGTGTCGTGCGAGACGGGCAGCCACATCGGCCTCGACCTGCTCCGGCGGCAACGAACGTCTGGCGGCGACCCGCATCAGGTCGGCGTACGAGAGTGGTCCAGTCGCGGCTGCAAAGGCTTCACGATGAAGCTCCTGGTAGCTCGAGTTCCAGGCGACAAGTGTGCCATCGGGTGCAAACACCGCGAGATGGCAAGGAAGCGTTTCAATGCTTTCGATCAGCAGCCGTCGCTCACGATCCGCCCTTTCGTAAGCAATTCTAACACGCGCAATCTCCCGGCGTTCTATTCCCCAGAGGCACGCGAACAGCGTCGCCGAGAGCGCGGCAATCGGCACTGCAAATGGTAGGAGGGGCAAGGTGACCTTTCCCGAAGGTGCGCGTTCGTCCGTGCATCATCGCCAGTATTGCCAAAGACGGTTAACCAACCCTTTTATTCCCGAGTCCAGGGGGCGCCGCGGCCAGCAGGCGACGCACATAGAGGGGGTCGCCGACGATTGGGCGGCGCTGGCTGCCCGGATGGACGCGGATCTGGTGGGTCGGCCCCAGTCGCAAGCTGGCCTTGCAGCGTAGTGCCGATCCGTGTTGTGCCGAGCGGGCGGAGAGGGTAGGCGAGTGACGTGAATGAACGTTTGGCCGCTGCACCCTCACCCGCCGAGCCAGGGCGCGGCGACCCCGGATCAAGTCCGGGGCAGGCTCTCTCCCGCAGCGCGGGAGAGGTGGATGGGGGGCATCCGCTTGAGAGCTTCTTCTGGCCACGGTCGGTGGCGGTGCTGGGTGCGTCGCCCGACCCGCAGCGCGTGCGGGGGCGGCTCTTCGACAATCTGCGTGGCAACGACTTTTCGGGCCGGATCGTGCCGGTCAATCCAAGCTATACCGAGATACATGGTCACCCCTGCTACCGCTCCCTGAGCGTCGCGGGGGAAGCGGTGGACCTGGCGCTGATGGCGGTGCCGGCGGCGCGCGTTACCGCCGCGGCCGAGGAATGCGCGGCGGCCGGGGTGCGGCACCTTGTGGTGATCAGCTCGGGCTTCGCCGAGGAAGGCGGTGCGGCGGGCGCGTTGCAGCAGCAACTTGTCGGTATCTCGCGGCGCACAGGGATGCGCATCGCCGGGCCGAACTGTGAGGGTTTCTTCAACACGATCGGGCGACTTGCCGCGACGTTCAGCCCGACGGCAGAGCCGCACGCTGCCGGCTCCGCGCCACCGGCTGTGTCGGATCGGCGCGTCGGCGTGGTCGCACAGAGCGGCGGCATCGGGTTTGCCCTGTTCGCTCGTGGTCGCGCTGCCGGGCTTGCCTTCAGCCATGTCGTATCGACCGGGAACGAGGCCGATCTGAGCGCGGCCGACTTCCTGGAATACCTTGTGCAGGACTCGCGCACCGACGTGGTGATGCTGTTCTGCGAAACCGTGCGCGATGCTGCACGCTTCGTTGCCGCGCTGGAAGCAGCGCGCCGGCGAGGCAAGCCGATCGTCGCTATCAAAGTCGGCGGATCCGAGGCCGGGCGGCGGGCGAGTGCCTCGCACACGGCCTCGCTGAGCGGATGGCAGACGGCGTATCGCGCGGTGTTCGCGCGATACGGCGTGATCGAGGCGGACGATCCCGACGACGCTGTGGCGATCGCCGGGATGCTGACCACATGTCCGTTGCCGAAAGGTCGGCGGACGGGCGTGGTGACAGTGTCGGGCGGTGGAGGCGCGTGGATGGCGGACACGCTCGCCGCACAGGGCTTGTCGTTGCCTCTGCTTTCCCCGCGCCTGCAAGCGGCGTTGCGTCCGCTGATGCCGTCCTATGGGGCGCCGCAGAACCCGGTCGATGTCACCGCCCAGGGCGCGCAAACGGGGCCGGCGATGATGAGCGCGGCGGAGTGCCTGGCGGCGTCGGATGAAATCGACATGCTGGTGCTGATCACTTCGCTGGCGAACGAGCAGCGGGTGTCGCTGGAGCCGAGCCGGCTGCGCGAGCTGATCGAGCGTTTCGGCAAGCCGGTCACGGTCTGGACCTATACGCCGCCCTCGGCATTTGGCCGGGCTCGGTTGGCGGAGAGCGGGCTGTTCCTGCACGTGGACTTGCGGGGTTGCGGGCTGGCGATGAGCCGGCTCGCGCAGTACGCGGAGGCGTTGTCGCGGCCCCTGCCGCCGACGGTCGCCGCGCCGGCCGTGTTGCATCTACCAACAGATTTGCCGCGCTTGCTGACCGAGCATCGGGTTAAGACGCTGCTGGCGCCGCTCGGCTTGCCGATGTCGGCGGAGCAGTTGGCGACCTCGGCGGCGGATGCGGAAGCGGCGGCGCGCGCGATCGGGTTTCCCGTCGCGTTGAAAGTGCAATCGCCGGATCTGCCGCACAAGACGGAGGTGGGCGGGGTGCGCCTGGGTTTAGCCGATCGCGAAGCGGTGGCGAATGCGTATGAGGCCATCATTGCCGCGGCCCACCGCTATTGTCCGGATGCGCGGATTGAAGGCGTGCTCGTGCAGAAGATGGCCCCGCCGGGACACGAGCTGGTGGTCGGGATGGTGAACGATGCAACCTTTGGCCCGGTGATGATGGTGGGCTGGGGTGGCACGACGGTCGAGCTGATGGGCGATGTGGCGCATCGCCTTGCGCCAGTCGATGCCGACGAAGCTCGGGAGATGATCGGCGGCCTGCGTTCGGCGCGGCTGTTGGAAGGCTTCCGGGGGGCGCCGGCGATCGATGTCGGGCCTGTCGCCGAGCTGGTGGCACGACTCTCGGTCGTGGCGTGGGCGCACCGCGACCGGATCGCCGAGATGGAATTCAACCCGGTGATTCTGCACGCCGACGGATCGGGGCTGACAATTGCGGATGCGTTGATCACGTTGCGGGAGTGACCCGGCCCCGAGGGGATTGCTTCGCCTTCGGCTCGCAATGACAGACGTTATCCCAGCCACCGCGCGACCGCGGCGTAGCCGGCACGGGCAGCAGGGGGCGACGGGCGTGTTGTCGTTTCATGCGCGATCATCTCTGCTACCAGGTCGCGGCGGCCGGCATGCATTGCCGCGTCGATCAGCATCTGCATCACCAGATCGCGCTGTGCGTTGCTGCCGCCCAGCAGGCGGATTGCCGGTCGTTTGGTTGCCAGCAGATCGGCGACGCGGGCGTGGTCGCCAAGGCGGTGGGCCAACACGGCCTCGCAGACGGGGATCACCACATCGGCGATCGCCCGGCTCGTCCACAGCGATCCGGCCGCAGCGATTTCGCGCAGAGCGGCAAGCAGACGCTCGGCCGCGCCTTGCCGTCCGGTTGCCGCCAGTGCCAGCATCAGGTGCGGCACAAGAAGCAAGTGGCCGACATCGCCGATGCGGGCTTCGGCTTTGTCCGCGAGTTCCAGCCAGCGATCGCCGACGTTGATGCCTTGTTGTTCCAGTCGCCACAACAAGGATGCAGCGTTCTGCAGGTCCACGTAATGGTCGGGAACCGCGCGCGTCATCGGCTCGTTCAGGTTACGGATGTTGGTATCGTAGCTGTCCAGCACGGCGTCGAGCTCGCCGAGATCGAGTTCCAGCAGGGCGCGATGCCACCACAGGTGATGGATCAGGTTGTTGCCGAGATCCCAGTGCTCGACCTGGGCGGCCAGCCAGTCGCGACCTTCGCGCGGGCGGCACTCGGTGTCGAAGACATGCGCCTTGACGTGATGGGCGAAATAATTGGTGACGTCCTGCTCAAGCGCGGCATCGAGCGCACGGTCGGCGCCGGTGGTGTCACCTACTTCTTCATGCGCGAAGGCCCAGACGGTGCGGAAACAGTCATAGCCGGGAAGGTCGGGGCCCCAGGCCGGCGCTACGCGGTCCGCTTGCGCGAGGATCGCCGCGGTCTGGCCGTGGCGGAAATACGTCGTGTCGGAGATGCGTAACGCCAGCAGGTCGGTCGGATGCGCGTCCAGGATTTCGCGCCAGATCGCGAAGGCCTGGTCGAGCGCGCCGCGTTCCCATGCCGCCAACGCCGCGACATGTCGCTGCTCGCGTTGTGTTGCGACGGGCGCGGCGGTTTCGGCGGTTGTGCGTGCGGCCGCGATTTGCGGCCGGTGGGTAGGGTTGGAGGCTGAGAGCAGCAGGTAGCCTTGCAGGCAATGCGCCATCAGGAAGTGGGGATCGGCAGACAGCGCCTGTGTTACAAGGGTCATCGTGTCGGCGTGGAATTTGAGGTAGTGCTCGACGGCGCGGTCGAACAGCGCCGCTGCTTGGGCGCTGTCGGTGGAAAGTGGAAGTCCGCGTTCGTCGTGTTGCATGGTGGTGTACCCTCTGGGTCCCGGCCCCCTCCCCCTGCCCCCTCCCGCAAGGGGAGGGGGTCCTTCGGTCCGCCCCCTGCCGCGGTTTAGAATGCGCCGTCGCGATGCAAGCCTTCGATGTCGGCTGGGCTCATGTCTAGCCAGGAACGGAGGATTTCAGTGGTGTGCTGGCCGAGCGTCGGGGAGGGCTGCACGTGCGGTGGGCTGCCGTCGATGCGCACGGGCCAGGCCGGGACCTTGAATGGGCCGTGCGTCGGGTGCTGCACGACCTGCATGATGCCGCGTTGCTCGAAGCTCGGGTCGTCGTGCAGCTCCTGCGTGTCGAGGACCGCGCCGGCCGGCACGCCGACGCCGCCGACCAGCGCCATCGCTTCGTGCTTGGTGTGGCGGCGCGTCCAATCGGCAATGATCGCATCGACTTCGGGTTCACGAGCCACGCGATCGGCTGGCGTGGCGTAACGCGGGTCGTCGATCAGGTCCTCGCGTCCGATGAGCTTCAACAGGCGCGTCCAGTGCTCGGGGTTGGCGCGGCTGGTCATGATATAGACGTAGTCGTTCGGGCCGCCGGGCTTGCAGGGATAGAGGCCGAGCGGGGCGTTGCTGACGCCGGGCACCTTGGCGCCGCCGCGCCCAACCGGCTTACCGGTGCGCGCCTGGGTGGCAAAATTGGTGCGCATGTAATGGAGCATTGCGTCCTGCATCGCGACCTGCAGACGGCGCCCTTCGCCAGTACGTTGGCGACGGTAGAGAGCGCTGGCGATGGTGGCGGCCATCAGCATGCCAGTGCCGGTATCGCCGATCGAAATGCCGGGTTTTGACGGCGGGCGGTCGGGTTCGCCGGTCACGCTCATGGTGCCGCCGCAGGCCTGGGCAATCATGTCGAACGCAAGGTTCCGCTCATAGGGGCTGCCTTCGCCGAATCCTTTCACCTGGCAATAGATGATTCGCGGGTTGAGCGCGCGCACTACGTCGTAACCAAGACCGAGGCGCTCGATTGTGCCTGGTGCAAAGTTTTCCACGCACACGTCGGCGCGGCGCAGGAGATCTTTCACCAGATCGAGGCCACGCGGCGATTTCAGGTTGACCGCGACGGATTTCTTGTTGGCGTTGAAGACCTGGAAATACCATGGGTCGTCGTCCGGTCGCCCGGGACGCAGGCGGCGACCCGGATCACCGGTCTTCGGGTTCTCGATCTTGACGACCTCGGCGCCGAGCCAGGCGAGTGCCTCGGTGCAGGAGGGCCCTGCTTCGAACTGGGTGAAATCGACGATTCGGATGCCGGACAGAAGTCCTGCTTCGGAGCTGGTGTCGGTCATTGTTTGCTCCTCTTTCCTTCCTGGCGCGGAGACTGCCAGACTCAGGAGCTGGGTGCCAGCCCGCCGTCATGGCCGGCGAAGGTCAGCTATTCACGCTTACTTACCTTCGTGTCCGCGTGTAGTCGTGGATGCCCGGCCTGCGCTGGGCATGACGGTATATTCAGCCCAGCGCTTTCTCCAACATTTGCAGCGCCTCGCCGGCGAAGCGACGCATGTTGACGACGCGATCCGCGCTGCCGGTTTCCAACGTCAGCACCTTCATCACCGGGCCGTCGATGGCGATGCATGTGTGTCCGGCAGCGTCGCCGTAGCGGTTTCCGGTGGGACCGGTCGCACCGGTCTCGCCGAGGCCCCAGCTTGCCTTGCAGCGTTCGCGCACAGTGCGCGCGAGCAGCGTCGCGTAAGGCTCGGTCGATGCGCGCATGCCACCCGGCAGGGGATCGGGGATTTCCAGAAACGCGGCGCGAGCGAAGCGCGTGTAGATCACGCTGCCGCCAAGGAAATACGCGCTTGCCCCGGGGACCGCGAGCAGCGCCGCGGAGATCAACCCTCCGGTCGAGGATTCGGCGACGGCGATGGTTTCGCCACGCGCCTTCAGCCGCGCGGCAATGCGTTCGGCGATGGGAAGGAGGGTTTCCATGTCTATTCGCTCCCTTTTGCCAGGATGGCGTCGATCACGCGCTGGGTGGCCAGCGCATCCTCGCCGGTGATTGCCGGGTCGCGGCCGGTTTCGATCGCGTCGACGAAATCGGTCAGCAGCTCGCGATGAGCGTGGTGGGAAAATGCCATGACGTTGGCACCGCTGCCCGAGCCGGCGTCGTCGGCGAGCGTTTCCTCGCGACCATCGAGGAACGACAGGCGCAGGCTGCCGCGTTCAAGCCTGGCGGTGCCGTTCGTGCCGATGATTTCCATCCATTCCGGACGGCCGGGGTAGAAGGACGTTGTCGCCGTGATGGTTCCAGGGGCGCCGTTGCCAAGGCGGACGAGAGCGGTGGCGTAATCCTCGGTCTCCATCTTGTGAAGAG
>Ga0335074_10003391_pt1 | contig 21752 bp, 20 predicted proteins | sample Lox_Sample_23_FD_206715 | JGI IMG/M metagenome (GOLD analysis project Ga0335074, IMG submission 206715) | Soil microbial communities from Loxahatchee National Wildlife Refuge, Florida, United States - Lox_Sample_2.3 | ecosystem: Environmental > Terrestrial > Soil > Wetlands | place: USA... | reverse complement strand
TTAGCGCCATAATTGGGCATGGTCCCGACCGAGCCCGGACTCTCTCCCGCCGGGAGCGCCCGGATCTCTGCGCGCCGCCGCACGCTGGATGTTTTCTTTCGCCCCAAGAACGTCGCGGTGATCGGCGCCACCGAAGCGCCTCACAGCGTCGGACGGTCCATTCTTTCGAACTTGAAAGACGGGCCATTCCCCGGGTCGATCTACCCCGTGAACCCGAAGCACACCACTTTGCTCGACCTGCGCTGTTATCCGAAAATCGCGAGCATCCCCGAACCCGTGGAACTGGCCGTGATCGCCACCCCGGCCGCCAGCGTCCCCGGCGTGATCCGGGAGTGTGTCGAGGCGGGCGTCCCGGCGGCCATCATCATCTCGGCCGGATTCCGCGAGATCGGCGAGCGCGGCGCGGCCCTCGAGCGCGAGATCCTGGACGAGGCCGGGCGCGGTGGCCTGCGGATCGTCGGGCCCAACTGCCTGGGCCTGATGAGCCCGCATTTCAAACTGAACGCCACCTTCGCCAGCACCATGGCGCGGCCCGGACACATCGGCTTCATCAGCCAAAGCGGCGCGCTCTGCACCGCGATTCTCGACTGGAGCCGCCGCGAGATGGTGGGATTCAGCGCGTTCGTCTCGGTGGGCTCGATGCTCGACGTCGGCTGGGGCGACCTGATCCAATACCTGGGCGACGATTCCAAAACCCGCAGCATCGTGTTGTACATGGAATCTGTGGGCGATGCGCGAAGCTTCTTGTCCGCCGCACGCGAAGTGGCGCTCTCGAAACCCATTATCGTGATCAAACCCGGCCGGACGCAGGCTGCCGCCAAGGCCGCCGCATCGCACACCGGTGCCCTCACCGGCCAGGACGACGTACTTGATGCTGCTTTTCGGCGTTGCGGCGTGCTGCGCGTGGACACCATCGCCGAATTGTTCTACCTGGCCGAGGCGCTCGACAAGCAGCCCCGCCCGAAAGGTCCGCGCCTGGCGATCGTGACGAATGCGGGTGGCCCGGCCGTGCTCGCTACCGATTCGCTGCTCACCCAAGGCGGCGAACTGGCCGAGCTTGCACCCGAGACCATCGCCCAGCTCGATTCGTTCCTGCCGCCGCATTGGAGCCATCAAAATCCGGTCGACATCTTGGGCGACGCGAGCGCCGAGCGTTATGCCAAAGCGGTAAATCTGGCGATCCAGGATCCAACCACGGACGGTACACTCGTGATTCTCGCGCCGCAGGCAATGACCGATCCCGCCGCGGTGGCCGGGCAATTGGCCGCGCTCCCCAAGACCGCGACGAAACCATTGATCGCGAGCTGGATGGGCGGCGTGGATGTCGCCGAGGGCGAAGCGATTCTCAATCAGGCGGCGATTCCGGCGTATCCGTATCCCGATTCCGCGGCCAAGGTTTTTCAACTGATGTGGCGCTTCAGTGCGAACCTGCAGGCGTTATATGAAACGCCCGCTGCCTTTGAAATGGATGTTTCCGGCGACGCTCGGGCTCGCGCAGCGGCGCTGATTGCAAACGCACGCACTCGTGGCCGCACGCTGCTAACGGAGGCCGAGTCGAAGAGCCTGCTGGCGTCTTACGGCATCCCGACGGTTCCCACCGAGATCGCCACCAGCGCCGATCAAGCCGCGGAGGCGGCCGCGCGCCTCGGATTTCCCGTAGTGCTCAAGCTGCATTCAGAAACCGTAACGCATAAGACCGATGTCGGGGGAGTAAAACTGAACCTGGGCACCGAGGCTGCCGTTCGCGCCGCATATCAAGCGATTGCGGACTCCGTCGCGAAGCTCGCGCAAGCATCGGATTTCCTGGGCGTCACCGTGCAACCCATGATCCGGGCCGAAGGCTACGAGCTGATCCTCGGATCGAGCATGGATTTCCAATTCGGTCCCGTGGTTTTGTTCGGTGGGGGCGGGCAGCTCGTAGAAGTCTATAAAGACCGTGCGATCGGATTGCCGCCACTCAACACTACCCTCGCGCGGCGCGTGATGGAACGGACCAAAATCCTCACGGCGCTGAAAGGCGTGCGCGGAAGGAAGCCTGTCGACATCGCGGCGCTCGAACGGCTGATCGTGCGTTTCAGTTACTTGATCACGGAGCAAAGCTGGATCAAAGAAGTGGACATCAACCCGCTGCTTGCTTCACCCGACGGGCTGCTGGCGCTCGATGCGCGCGTCGTTCTGCACCCTCCGGATCTGGCCACGCCGCCGCGCCCGGCGATTCGGCCCTATCCGACGCAATACGTCCAACCGTGGAAATTTTCGGACGGCCTGGAGATCCTGATCCGTCCCATCCGGCCCGAAGACGAGCCGATGATCGCGAAGTTTCACGAGCGTTTGTCGGAACGAAGCGTCTATCTGCGCTATTTCCACTTGATGGACTTGGAGCGCCGCGTTTCGCATGACCGGCTGATTCGCACCTGCTTCAACGACTATGACCGCGACATTGCGCTGGTGGCCGAGCACCGCAGCACAGAGACCAGCGAGCATGAGATTCTAGCCGTGGGCCGCATGCGAAGGATCAACTCGACCGATGCCGAACTCGCCGTCCTGATCACGGATGAATACCAGGGCCGGGGACTGGGCACCGAACTTTCGCGGCGCATTATCGAAATTGCGCGCGCTGAAAAGCTGGAACGCGTGATCGCCGAGGTCTTGCCCGAAAACATGCATATGCAGCGCGTGTGCCGCGAGCTGGGATTCAAGATGAACCAGCACTCCGATGGCGGCGTTCGCGCGGTTTACGAGATTACGCCGTAAGCCGGCGAGCCCGAAACTCGGCTTCCAGCCGCCACGTCCGCCCATCCGGCTCCAGCGCTTCTCCGGTCCAGCGAAACGAATCGGGCGTGATCTCGCTAAAGATCCAGCGAATCGGCGTGCCGTCGGAATGCGTGCCCACCTGTACGATCTCCTCGCCGATGCGCCGCCCCACCATCTCGTCGCGCGCCCCGGTTACCGGATTGATCCAAGTGATCCGCCAAGCCTGGACGCCCGCGTCCCACACCCGCAGCGTCGTGCCGTAGGTATTCGGCATGATCCAGACGTCCTGTATCGCGCGCCCTTCGAGTACCCTCGCAAAGTGGACTTCGCCGGCGCCCGAATACTTCGCCGCATCACCGAAGCGGCGAACATCCAGATGCCAGCTACCGATGAGCCATCCGTAAACATCCGCCGCCTCGGGAATTTCTTCGGAGCGCCCGGGCGAGATCAATGCCAGTTCGTTTGTCATCATGCTAGAACGGTTATACGATCTTGCGGAGATAAATTCTTGGGGAAAATTGCTGCTAGCCCTGCGTCGCGAGTGATTGCGCAAGGCGCCGGCTGGACCGTGTCCGACGTGGTCTGCACTTCCGGCCCGCGGGATCGCCCGTTTGAGGAACAGCATGCGCGATTTTCCATCGCTATCGTGACCGCCGGAAGCTTTCAATATCGCTCCGCATCCGGCCGCGCGCTCATGGCGCCGGGCTCCATCCTGCTCGGCAATTACGGCCAATCTTTCGAGTGCGGGCACGAACACGGCGTCGGTGACCGCTGCATCGCGTTTCGATTCGCACCCGAACGTTTCGAGCGCATCGCCGCCGGCGCAGGAGCCAGGGCGCTCGAATTCGGAGTGCCGCGCTTGCCGGCGATGCGGGAAACCTCGTGCGTGATCGCGCAAGCCTGCGCGGCGCGGGCCGGAGCATCAATCTCGTGGGAAGAGCTGGCGATTCAGGCCGCAGCGCGCGTTATTCAAATCGCAGCAGGTCTGCAACCGATCCAGCGTCACGCCCCGCCCAGTGCCGAAGCGCGGGTCACGCGCAGCGTGCGGTACATCGAGCGCCACCCGCTCGCCGAAATGAATCTTACCTCGCTCGCGCGCGAAGCCGGATTGAGCCCGTATCATTTCTTGCGCACCTTCCAGCGCTTGACCGGCGTCACGCCGCACCGGTTTATTTTGCGTAATCGATTAAGAGAAGCCGCGCTGCGTCTTGCATCCCGGCCGGACCGAGTGCTCGATATCGCGCTCGATTGCGGATTCGGCGATGTGTCGAATTTTAATCACGCCTTTCGAGCGGAGTTCGGCATGACGCCGGTCGCTTATCGCAAATTGTACTTGGCCATTTTGTAGCGCAGGCGGTCCCGGCTGATGCGCAGCATGCGCGCGGCTTCGGATTGATTGCCGTTGGAGCGCTCCAACGCCTCGGCCAGCAGGCCCTTCTCGTGCTCGTCGAAGGACACAGGTGAGTCGATGGGACGGTCCGCTTCGTGCGAATTCCCGGCCGCCGCTCCGAGCATCGTCTCGTGATGGCGCAGCGATGCGGGCAGATCTTCGACGTCGATCATGTCGCTGATTGCCATCATGCAGGCGTGGCCCAGCACGTTCTCCAGCTCCCGGATATTGCCCGGCCAGGAATGCCGCGCCAGCACGATCTGCGCCCGCCGCGTCAGCCCGCGAATATCTTTATTGAATTGCTGAGAAAACCTGTCCAGCAGAAATTTCTCGAGCAGCGGCAAATCCTCACGCCGGTCCGCCAGCGCCGGCGTACGCAGTTCCACCATTGCCAGCCGATAATACAAATCTTCGCGGAACTGTTTCTGCGCGATCAAATCCTGCACGTCGCGATTGGTGGCTGCTATGACGCGCACATCCACCTTGCGCGGCGTCACCGAGCCCACGCGCGTCACTTCCTGATTCTGCAGCGCCCGCAGCAGCTTGGCCTGCGTGCTGAGCGGCATATCGCCGATCTCGTCCAGAAACAGCGTGCCGCCGTGCGCAAACTCCATCAGGCCCATTTTGTCGCCGGCCGCGCCGGTAAACGCGCCCTTCACGTACCCGAACAGCTCGCTTTCAAACAGCGTCTCCACCACCGCCGAACAGTTGCACGTAACGAAACGGCCGGAACTGGCGGGGCTCAGATTATGGAGCGCTTTCGCTACCAGGTCCTTTCCCGTTCCCGTCGGCCCGGTAATCAGGGCCGAGCGATAATGCGGGGCAACCCTACGGATACGGGCAAACAAATCCCACATCAGCGGGCTCCGGCCGATCATGCCTTCAAACCGCGAGGTCTCCAGCATTTCGCTGTCGAGTTCGAGCGCCCGCTGCCGTTTGCGCACATCCGTGAGCAATTTTTCAACGCGGCTGCGAAGCATGGGAATGGATATGGGTTTATTCAAATAATCGCTGGCGCCTTTTTGAATTGCCTGCACCGCTGTTTCGGTGGTGTAGTGCGCAGTCATCAGAATTACATCGATGGAAGGATCGAATTCGACGACGCGCTCGAGCACCTCCAATCCGCTCATTTTGGGCATCACCAGATCAAGCAGCACGATCTGCGGGTGCTCTTGAAAAATCAGGTCCAGACCTTCTTCGGGGTCGGTGGAGGTGAAGATGCTCAGGCCTTCCTGTTGCAACGACTCACTAACGAGTTCGAGGCTCGCGGGTGTGTCGTCGATGGCGACAAGCTTAACGGATGGAACCATACTGGGGTTTAATACAACCATGGTAGCTGAGAAGTCGTCTCATTGAGTATAAGATCGGCAATGGAAAAGAAAATGCTCAGCGATACCCAAGTTAACCTGTGCTAGAAGCCATCATCAAAGCGTCACCTCTCGCGATTATCGCCGTTGATACCGCAGAACACGTAATTCTTTGGAATCAGAGTGCGGAACGCATGTTCGGCTGGATGGAGAACGAAGTTCTGGGGAAACCTGTTCCGATCCTCCCCCCCGGAATCGATCACGCCGCGCTTGGAATTGACATCAGCGCCGGGCAGACCGGGGGTGTAGATTCGACTCGCATCCGCAAAGACGGCGTTCAGGTTCCTGTGAGGGTCTGGAGCGCACGCGTCGCGAGCGTCGGCGGACGCCTCTCGGTGTTTGCCGATCTCACCGATGTCCGCGAAGCGGAGCAAATTCGTGCGGATCTGATTGAAAAAGAACGCGTGGCGCTCGATCTTGCCGCCGCGGGCCAGCGCTTCTCGTTGCTGCTCGAAGCCGCGCCGGACGCCATTTTCGAAGTGGATCCCAATGGCCGCATCACTATGGCGAATACCGAGGCGGAACGGCTGTTCCAACGCTCGCGCGAGGAATTGCTCGGATTGCCGGTGGAAGCTCTGGTGCCGGAGCGGTTTCGGGGCGGCCATACGGCCCATCGCCTCCACTATGGTGCACACCCCGTACGGCGGCCCATGGGCGCCGGCCTGGATTTGTACGCGGTCCGCAAGGATGGCACGGAGTTCGCCGTCGATATCAACCTGAGCCCGCTTCCAGGAGTGGCGGAAGAAGGCCACGTGATGTGTGTGCTGCGGGATGTCAGCCAGCGCCGCAGCGCTGAAGAGCGGATTCGCGTGCTGAATCAGCGGCTGGAGCGGCGGTCCATTGAGCTTGCTTCGGCGAACCAAGAGCTTTCCCTGCGAAACCAAGAAGTGGAGCGCGCCAACCGGCTGAAAAGCGAGTTTCTGGCCAGCATGAGCCATGAGCTGCGTACGCCGCTCAACACTATCCTTGGGTTCTCCGAGTTGCTGTCGGAGCAGACCTCCGGCGCACTCAACGAAAAGCAGAAGCGCTTCCTCTCGCATATCCAGCGGGATGCCACGCACCTGCTCGAATTGATCAACGACGTACTCGATCTCTCAAAAATCGAAGCGGGCCGGCTGGAATTACGGCTGGAGAAGTTTCCTATGGCGGTGGCGGTGGCCGAAGTGCTCACCAGTATCCGGCCGCTGGCGGCAACGAAGGGGATAAGCCTGGATAGCGACCTGGATACCCAACTCACTCTCTCGGCGGACCGCCTTCGATTCAAAGAAATTCTTTATAATCTGCTGAGCAACGCGATCAAATTTACGCCGTCCGGCGGCCGCGTGTGGATTGAATCTTCGATTGTGGATGGCTCGGTCTGCATCTTGATCGGCGATACCGGAATTGGCATCGCACACGCCGATCAGGAGGCGATCTTTGAAAGCTTTCGCCAAGCCAGCGCTACCACCAAAGGTGTACGCGAGGGCACGGGCTTAGGCCTTGCGATCACCAGGCGGCTGGTGGAACACCATGGCGGCAAACTCTGGGTGGAAAGCGAACTGGGTAAGGGTAGCCGTTTCTTCTTCACCTTGCCGCTCGCTGGCGAGGAGCCGGCGGCAGAAACCGGGGAGGGTCAGGTTCGTACCCCGATGTTGCTGGTGGCAAGCCACTTAGCCTCCTGGCGCGATAAAATCCTGCCGCAACTGCTGAGCGAGGGATTTCGCGTGGAAAGCGCTGGCTCGGGTGCAGACACCGTGCGGAAAGCGAAGGATCTCCGGCCGGATCTGGTTTTGCTGGACCTCGAACTTCTCGGCAAGAGCGGCTGGGAAACGCTGCACGAGCTCAAGACCGCCGCCGACACGCGGGCTATCCCCGTGATTATTGCCTCTACTACGGACGAGCGAAAGATGGGCGCGGCCCTGGGCGCTTCCGAATCGCTGATGAAGCCCCTCACCGGTGGAACGCTGGTTCGGGCCGTGCGCAGGGTATTGCAGCCGGAAGGCGCGTCGCGGGTCCTGATTGTCGACGACGATCTGGAAACGCGCGAATTGCTGGCCGACACCCTGGCGAATGAGGGATATACACCGCTGACCGCGCGATTTGCGGCCGAGGCGATGCGTGTCTTGTCGTCTTCGCACGTGGACGCTGTCGTGTTGGATCTGCTCCTTCCGGGACGCAGCGGCTTTGAAGTGTTGAGCGAGATGCGCGCCGATCCCAAATTGGTTCGCCTTCCCGTGGTGGTGGTCACGATCAAGGACCTCACGGAGCAGGAACGCGGAACGCTGACAAGTCAAGGAGCTGAGTTTATTGAAAAGGCCGGCGCGTGGCGGCAGACGCTTATCGAGAAACTTCGCAAACTGCGGCGCTTGGACCATGGAAAGCGCGTACTTGTGGCCGATGACAATCCCGCGGGTCGTGAATTAGTCCGCGAGGGCCTGGCCGAGCACGTCGGCTCCATCATCGAGGCCTCCAACGGCCGCGAGGCTTTGGCGAAGATTCGCGAGAGCATCCCGGATCTGGTTCTGCTCGATATCCAGATGCCTGAGATGGACGGCTATGAAGCTTTGCGGGAGATTCGCAAGGATCCGTCGCTCCGGCATTTACGAGTGGTCGCTCTGACCGCGTTTGCGATGCATGGCGACCGGGAACGGGCCCTCGAAGCAGGCTTCGACGACTACATCACCAAGCCCGTGAGCGTGGCGAAACTCAAAGCTCAACTGGACTCCCTTCGAACCGACCCGCCTGAGGCAAAGCCCTCAGCCTGAGTGCGCTAAGCCACACTCACCCAACGGAAATATCGTGCTGCGGAGTAGTATTGCGCGGCATCCCGATTGCACCTTTTTTCCTCGAGGACAAAACGTTGACAGCCAATGACGTGATTTTTCCGGCCGACCCGCAGCGCGAGCCGGTCCAGCGGAGCACAAGAGAAAAATGGCTCTCGCTGATCGCGCTCGTGGTGGTGAGTGTATTTGCAGCGGTACTGCTTCACCCGAAATGATGGACCCCTGTCCCCGCAACAATCGGGCGATTCACTTGTACCAACGATGGGTGACTATTATGCGTGGAAAAAGGTTTGGCACTTTGATCATCGGTTTTGCTCTGGTTGCGTGGTCCGCGGGAATATTGTTGAACGGAGAGCGGGCGCGGGCATCGAGCCAACACGAACCTTCCTTAATCAACTCCATCCGTGGTGACAATCTCTACAAAGCATATTGCGCTTCCTGTCACGGCGTCGATGCCAAAGGCAACGGCCCGATGGCGGAATGGCTTAAAGTCCGGCCTTCGGATTTGACGCGTATTGCCGCTCGCAACGGCGGAAAGTTTCCGTTGGAACGAGTGGACCGCATCATATCCGGTGAAGAACCGCTTCCCAGCGGTCACGGAACTCGCGCCATGCCGATCTGGGGGCCAGTGTTCTCGCAAGTGACTCGCGATCAGGATCTTGGACGCGTGCGCATCGACAACCTGGCCCGCTACCTCCGCGATCTTCAAGTGGAGTAGCCATCGGCGGGCAATAATTAGGCCGCGCTTTTCAGACGATTGTCAGAATGTAATGTGAGAATCGATCGCTTGCAGGTTAAACGTATGCCGGGAGCGCGTTCGCGGACGGTGCCGCTCGATAACACGGCGTCACACGGTGTGATGCGTACGCCCCCCGGCGCCAAACCATAGCGCACGTCAGTGGCCCCACGGAAATCTATTGGTTCCCTCAATCTTTGTGAAGTTGGGCCAAGGGACTCGCACCTTCTGCGTCACGGCGCTCACTTAGTCTGGGGCTATTAATCTGGGGCTACGGAATTCGCTGTCTTGTTCGACTGACTTATTCGGCTGAGCTGTTTGAAGAGACCGGCGTCAGCGCTCGAAGGAAACCGTCACGCCTTCCCGGTTGGGCGGAGGGGGCATCGGAGGAACCGGGCGGCCGCGAATCGCTTTGTACGTATTCTCAACGTCGCGATAAGAAATGTCTTTGCGCAGGAAATGCTCCTTGGCGTTGAGCACAATGTCATCGATGGATAGAATGCCCACCAGCGACCCGTCCCGGTCGATCACCGGCAACCGGCGGATTTTCGCGCTGCGCAACGTCTTGAGCGCGCAATGCACATCATCGCCTTCCATGCAGGTGAACAGTTTGTGCGACATCACGTCCCAGACTCGCATATTCGACGGCTTGCGGTTCCGCGTGCCGAGCGCAATGCACATGTCGCGGTCCGTCACAACGCCGATGACGTTGCCGCCGTCGCCAACCACGGGAAGAAAGCCGCAATTATGCTTGCGCATCAGGTAGGCCGCTTCCTCCAGAGTCGATTCCGGCCCGCAATAGGTCGCTTTCTTAGTCATCACTTCACGCACTTTCATGGAATGCCCCCTTTCACCGGCCGCGAACTTTCTACCACGAACTTTCTACAATGAAGCGTGCAATTGGATAACCGGAATCACGAAGCATTAGAGCGCTATTTGCGCTCCGTGCTTCACCAGGATGTGCGAGTTCTCGCCCTGCGCATGCTGGGCGAACCCGAGGAAGGCAAGGGCTTTGGATACGGCAAGCCGGTGTGCGTGGAGTACGAACTTCCCGATACCAGACGCCGCTCGAGCGCAGTGCTCCACACCATGGGGCCGGGATCCTTCGGCCACGAACACATGGCGGACCGCGCGCGCATCCTGTTGTGGTCGCATCACGCGTTCAACCAGCTTCCGCGCCACGTCCGCTCGCTCGATGTGGGCGGATTCGAGCCCACTGGCAGCTTGATCTCGCTGGGCGATGTCGAAGAGTTTTGTTTGCTGACCGAATTCGCCGAGGGCCAGCCGTATGCGTTGGATCTAGAGCGGTTACACGATTCCGGCCAATTGACCGATCTCGATATCGCCCGCGCCGACGCCCTGTGCGATTATCTGGTTGAAATCCATGCCGAGCGCGGCAGCGATTCCCGATTGTATGTCCGCCGCAACCGCGAACTGGTGGGCGACGGCGAGTGCATCATGGGCTTAACCGATTCTTACCCCGATCACCCGTTGTTCACGGCGGGCGTCCTCGAGCACATCGAGCATAGCGCCGTCGCCTGGCGCTGGCGGCTCAAGAATCGCGTGCACCGGCTGCGGCGAGTCCATGGCGATTTCCATCCCTGGAACATTCTCTTCGATGCGGGCGCCGAGTTTCGCGTGCTCGATCGCTCCCGCGGCGAATATGGCGATCCGGCTGACGACGTTACCTGCATCACCATCAATTACCTGTTCTTTTCGCTGCAACGGGCAGGCCGGCTGGATGGCGCATTCGAGCGTTTGTTTCTGCGCTTTTGGGATCGCTATCTCGAAAAAACCGGCGATCAGGAGATATTCGAGGTTGCGGCGCCGTTCTTGGTCTTTCGCGCACTGGTACTCGCGAGTCCGGTTTGGTATCCGCAACTCGAGGACGCCACACGTCACAAGCTGCTGACGTTTATTTTGAACGTCTTGGAGCAAGACTGCTTCGATCCGCGCGAGGTCCATGCCTACTGTGGAACCTAAGCAGCAAGCGTTCGCGGTGTGGATCACCGGCCTGCCGGCGTCCGGGAAATCGACCATAACGAACGCTCTCAAGTCCCAGCTTGCCGAGCGCGGCGTCGATGCTGCGGTCCTGGAATCGGACGCTCTGCGCAAAGTCTTCGCCGCCGACTACTCTGCCCCAGGCCGCGAGGCTTTTTACCGGCAAATGGTCTACGTTGGCTCATTGCTCGTTGAGCATGGCGTCCCGGTTATTTTCGATGCGACCGCGAATCTGCGTGTCTATCGCGATCGTGCGCGCCGCGAGATCGCGCGGTTCATCGAAGTGTACCTGGACGTTCCGCTCGAAATCTGCATGGCTCGGGATCCCAAGGGTATCTACGCGAGCGCGAAGGCCGGTCAAGCGTCCAACGTACCAGGACTCCAGGACTCCTACGAAGCGCCTGCCTCACCCGACGTGCTGGTTCACGGAGATGATCCGGAATCCGATGCCCGCCGGATCATCGAAAAACTCGCCGAAAAAGGCTGCGTAGAGTAGCACACTGTTTGGTCACGCGCTTGCACTGAATATGTTGCGAGCGCACAGCGCGAGACCCGCTCGCGTGGCGCTAAGGTAATCGCAGAACGCTGCGTTGTGCGCGATGGAAATTGGGAGCGCACAGCGCGAGACGCGCCCGCTTGGCGCTAAGGTAAATCGCGGAACGCTGCGTTGTGCGCGATGGAAATTGCGAGCGCACAGCGCGAGACGCGTTCGCGTGGCGCTAAGGTAATCGCAGAACGCTGCGTTGTGCGCGATAGAAATTGGGAGTGCACAGCGCGAGACGCGCTCGCGTGGCGCTAAGGTAATCGCGGAATGCTGCGTTGTGCGCGATGGAAATTGGGAGCGCACAGCGCGGGCCGCGTCCGCCGGGCAGCAGGGATAATCGCGGGCCGCTGCGTTGTGCGCGATGGAGATTGGAGGCGTCTTATGTTCCAAGACAAATCAGTGCGGGAAGATGTCATCCGCGAGTTGGATTGGGAACCCGTAGTCCGTTCGACGGAGATCGGAGTAGGCGTCAAAGATGGGATTGTCACCTTGAGCGGGGTTGTCGATAGCCATGCGGCCAAACGCGCCGCGGAACGTGCTGCCGCTCGTGTAAGAGGCGTGCTGGCGGTCAGCAGCCAGTTGGAAGTGAAGCCGGTGGGTCCGGCCGAGCGCACCGACGCCGATATCGCCTGGGCCGCTGCCAACGCACTCGCCTGGAACGCGCTGGTTCCGCAGGAGCGCATCTCGGTCAGCGTCTCGCAGGGTTGGGTGGTGCTCGAAGGTGCGGTGGAGCGCCGGTTCCAGAAGGTAGCCGCCGAGGATGCCGTGGGTGACTTGGCCGGCGTGCGCGGTGTCACCAATCTGATTGCCGTTCGTCCATCCGTTCCAGCGCCGGAGCTCAAAGCAGAGATTGAGACCGCACTGCAGCGTTGTGCGGATCTGAATCCGCGCCGGATCGTCGTGGAAGTGGATGGCGATTGCGTCCGGCTGTGGGGCTGCGTTGGCTCGATGGCCCAGCGCGAAACCGCGGAGCTCGCGGCATGGTCGGCGCCCGGGTTGCGCGAGCTGTCGAATCACCTGACCATCGAGTCTCACGAAGAAAATCACGCCGCCGCAGCAGCCAGGTAGGTGCGCCGTGGGCCTCGCGCTTGCACTGGCCGTCTTCCTAGCAGCGCCTTCCGCAGCGCTGCCCGATCCCGGGTTGCAAGCCTTGGTGAGTTCCGGTGTCCTACCCGGTTTGCACTGGCCGAACTTCACTCGCCTGCAGCCGGATGTCGCCGGATTCTACGAGTTGAATGGCTATCAGCTCGCCTGGGTTCGTGCGGGTTTGGTGACGCGGCAAGGCCGCGCATTGATGGGTGTGCTGCAAAACGCGGCTCTGAAGGGACTCGATCCCGACGATTACGACGCCTGGCGATGGAATCTCCCCGATGCCGGACCGGAGCGGTTCGACCTGGCTCTCAGCGTTTCCGCCATCCGCTATATCCACGATGTGTCATCCGGCAAAGTCGATCCCGCAGTGTTCGACTTCGGTCTCAAGTTCCACCAACCGAGATGCGATCTTCGAGAAGCCGCCTATGGGTTAATCAACTCGCCGGACGTGGTTGCCGCACTCGAGCGTCTGGAACCACCGTTTGAAGGCTATTGGCGAACTGAGAAAGCTCTTGAACAATACCTGGCGCTCGCGCGCGATGTTCATCGAATCCGCCAACTGCAGTTGGTGCTGGAACGCTGGCGCTGGGTGCCCCATTCCTTCGCGCGCCCGCCCATCGTAGTGAACATTCCCGAATTTCGTCTGCGTGCTTATAACGCCGAATACCGGCCGGTGCTGGAGATGAAAGTGGTGGTCGGCAAAGCGTACCACCACAAGACGCCTGTGTTTTCAAGCGAAATGACACACGTGATCTTCCGGCCGTATTGGGATGTGCCGCTCAGTATCCAACGCGCCGAGCTGGCGCCGGAGCTCGCGAAGGATCCAGAGTACCTGGCCAAGAACGATTATGAAATTGTCGATTCGGGGCGGCACGTCGTTTCCAAAGGCCCGGTTTCCACAGATATGCTGGAGCAGATCCGTTCGGGAAAGCTGTTCGTCCGCCAGACTCCTGGTGATAAGAACGCGCTCGGGTTGATCAAGTTTCTTTTTCCAAACGAGTATGACGTGTATTTGCACGGCACGCCTGCCAAGGCGTTGTTTCTGCGAACACGGCGCGATTTCAGCCACGGCTGCATTCGCGTGGAGAAACCCGAGGAGCTGGCGTTATGGGTCCTGCGTGGCGTGCCGGGTTGGGATCTCGATCGCATTCGCGCAGCCGAGAAAGGCACGGATTCACTGCGTGTGAATTTGGCCAAGCCGATCCCGGTGCTGATTGTTTACGGCACGGCCGTGGTATCGCCGGACGGTGAAGTACATTTGTTCGCTGACATCTACGGATTCGACGCGGAACTGGAAGAGGTGCTCGATCACGGTTATCCCTATTCGGGTTGGCAACCTGCCTCTGTTCGAACAAGCGCGAATCGCGAGCTGCGCCGTACACGCTAACTATCTGGATGGCTCCGGATGATTTCCACCGAACACTGCGCGTGCAGAGCAATCGCCTCCGAGACGCTGCCAAGCAGGAGATGATTTACGCCGCGCCGGCCATGGGAGCCAACCACAATCAAGTCCGCAGCCCATTCCGCTGCTTCGCTGAGAATCAATTCCTTGGGCGTTGCGGCGGGAACGGCGATCGTGCTGCTCGCCTGGATACCGGCCTCATAGAGGATGTCCTCGGCCGAGGAAACGGCTTCCTGGGCGCGCTGCATGTCCTTACCGCGCAGTTGCTCCATCATCTCTTCGCTGAAGTAAGGCGGACGGAGCAACGGCGCGGACGCTTCGATGACACTGAGAATCCGGAAGCAGGCTCCCGCGGGCCACGGACGCCCGGCGACGGATCGCGCGGCGGCCTTCGAGCATTCCGAATCGTCGACCGCCAGCAGGATCTTGAGCGGTTCGGGGCCCGGATTTCGCCGTACGATCTCTACCGAGCAGGGCGCCAAGCGCGCCACGGCGCGAGCCACGCCTCCCAGCAGAAACTGCATCACGCCATGTGTACTGTGGGCGCCGATTACGATGAAATCCGCCTGCGCGTCCTCGGCTTCCCGCACGATGACATGCTTGGGATCGCCGATGAGCACCGCAGTGCTCGTCGCGAGGCCGGCCTGCTTAAAATGCTCGGCCGCGCATTGAATGGTCTGGCAAGCCGACCGGTGGAGCGCCTCCTCAATTTCTGGGACGCTCCAGCCTTGAAGAGGCTCAACCACGCTGACCACGCGAACCGTTGTCCCGGCGGGCCACGGCCGCGCTGCCGCCTCCCGAGCCGCAACCATGCTTGCTTGGGAAGAATCCACCGCAACCAGAATCTTCATGGGATCTGTCCTTTTAATAACGAAACGCCGCCGCGATCGCAGAGCCGCCAACCATCAAATGGCTGGCTAACGAGGAGACCGCGCCGCTTCGCCGCAGCGTCTCAACCGCGGCCACGTTCAAAAGATCCTCGTCGTGCCAATTGACTTGACCTCCGAAGACCTTGCCGTCGAAATCTCCGCTGCGTTCCGCGTTCTCGTCGATGTATAGATCGTTCACACGGCCTTCCACGGCTGCCTGCAAGATGTCGGTCAGGTGGACCGAGAAGCGCGCCGGACTCAGGCGCTCCTTCGCGGACGCCATCTCCTGCGCGGTTCGCCGCTGGACGTCGAGCAGGGCGATCTGGTGTGCCTCACGGAGCACTTGAGCGGCATACAGAGGGGCGCCAGGGCTGCCATGGATGCTTTGCGTGAGCAGGTGCGGGTAGGCGCTGATGGAGCGATAGATCGCGGCATCCTCGTCCACTCCGGCCAGAATGAGAGGAGCCTGACTCCAGCGCAGAAACTCGTTGAGGCCCCGGTCCACCGCGCGATAAAAGTCATGCAAGTAAGCGCGCTGCGTTTCCCGGCCGGAGCCGGTTCCGAACTGAACTCCCAGCATGGCCCCCGTTGAGGGACCGGCTGAGGAACGGTTTATCAGATCGTGATCCGGCGCTTTGAACGCCAATGCGCTGCTCAGAGTCTTCGGTGTGCCCTCCGGTAACTCGACGCCAGTAACTTCGCTGAAGCTGCAGGCCAACAGGGCCACGGCTTTCTTGGTCACATCGAGCACGTAGATATGGGAGGGCAACGCGAGCGAGTTCAGAATCGGGCGCAGCCAGAAACAACCTCCCACCGTGCAGGCGCGGATGCGGGGGGGCGGCGCGGGCAACTCGAACTGGTGCAGCAGGCCGGCCGAACGAAAAATTGCGCGCACGGAAACCGATCCCGCCACGGACTCTTCTTCATGCGACCACTGGCGCAGCGGTTCAAGCAACTCGCCGATCTGAGATTCGGAAATTTTGCGGGCGGCGAGTTTCTGCGCAGCCTCATGAAGTGTCGTCTTCAACAGCGCAGCCGGAGATTCGCCTGCTCCGGGTCTATAAGGCGGCAGCAGCAAAGTTATGCACGGCCCGGCCGAATGAACTAACTCCGAAACGATTTCTTTCTGGAACTGTTCCGCCGGTTTTGCTTCAAGCTTCGTGGCGATCATATATAACCTCCCGCCAAATTACGGGCACGCATCGAACCATTCCGCCGCGCAACTTGGTCATCCGCTTGCGGTGACAGAAGATAAGGATTCATTCGTACGGGCAAGGAGCCCGAATCCGATGCACCTCGAAGATGGATCGGCCTTAGTAATACGCGCGAGCATAGCCAGTGTGCGGTTACAGGCTCAGCGCGAAAGGCCGCAGGTGACAATCGTTACCTAGCGTCGAATCACGCAGCACACAGAAATCGAGGGATTTGATATGTACGACCTAGATCTCAAGAACGAAGTGAAAGATGCGCTCGATTGGGAGCCGGCGCTCGATGCCCGAGCGATCAGTATTTCCGTGCGGGATGGAATTGTAACTCTTACAGGCTCCGTTCCCAGCTATCCGGAAAAGCATTTGGCGGAACAGGCGGCCGGGCTGGTGCGCGGGGTGAAGGCGGTGGCCTGCGAGCTATCGGTTGCCTTGCCCGCGTTAAGCGCACGAACGGATGAAGAAATTGCGCGCGCCGCGGCGGACGCGATCGCCTGGAACACACTGCTGGGAAGCACCAGCATTCAGGTATTCGTCGACAAGGGCCGCGTTACGCTGGAGGGCGCCGTGAGCTGGCAGTATCAGCGGCAGTCCGCCGACCGCGCGGTGCGGTATTTGGCGGGCGTGCGGGACGTGAATAACCATATCGTTGTCAGGCCGGTTGCCGAACGGTCGGCCGTCAAAAGCCAGATCGAAGCCGCTTTGATCCGGAATGCGCGGTTGGACGCGGGCGGCATCCGCGTAGACGTGCGAGACGGACACGTGATCCTCAGCGGCACCGTCCAATCGTGGCTGGAGCGCGAGGAAGCCGAACGTGCGGCCTGGTCTTCGCCGGGTGTGGGCGACGTGGATAACGGGTTGATCGTGAATCCGGTGTCGCCGTATCAAGTGCGCTAGACAAAGAACCGGAGGCCACCATGATCACGTTCCAGCGCATTCTCTTTCCGGTGGATTTTTCCGGGCGCTGCGCGGCCGCGGCGCCGTCCGTGCAGGCGATGGTCAAACGATTTGGATCTGAACTCGTCGTGCTGCACGTTTTGGATTTACCTCCGGCCGGCATTGCTCCTCCGGAGGCGGCCGCGTGGTCGACCCTGATCGGAGCCGAACCGCTGCGGCAGCAGGGCCAAGTCGCGCTCGAAAGTTTTCTGGCCCGAGAGTTTCCCGGAATGCCGGTGCAGAGCGAGACGGCCGAGGGCGACCCGGCTTACACCATCGTCGAAATTGCACGCGAGCGCAAGGCCGACCTTATCATGATGCCGACCGCCGGGTTGGGCCCGTTCCGGCGCCTGCTGCTCGGCTCGGTGACGGCGAAGGTGTTGCACGACTCGGCAGTGCCGGTATGGACGGGCTTGCACGCCGGAGAGATGGCGGCTCACTCTCCGGAACGCTGGAAACGAATGCTGTGCGCGCTGGAAGACTATCGCCGGGACCTGCCGGTTCTGCAATGGGCCGCGGAATTTGCATGCGAGCAAAAGCTTGAACTCCGGCTGGTTCATGCAGTGGGCGGCCCCGAAGATTGCGAAGACAATCCGAGCTTCCGGGAGTCTCTCTTGAATGCCGGGCGTGACCGCATCGGCAAGTTGCAAGCGCAAGCCGGAACCAAATTTGAAGTGTGCGTCGACGTGGGCCCGGCAGGGCAGGTGATCCACAAAAAAGCGATCGGCTACGCAGCCGACATCGTGGTGATCGGACGCGGAGTGATTCAAAAGCCGTTGGGGCGCTGGCGAAGCGGCGCTTACGAGATTGTTCGGGAGGCGCCGTGCCCGGTGATCAGCGTTTGATTTGGGCCACTAGACACTGAGCACGGGGCACGGAGAATCGCGAATAATCGAATAAAGATGCGACCACAAACGGCTGAAGGTCCCAATCGAATGGCCGCGGCCGGTGACCAGCAGATCCCCTTTTCTGCGGACCACCTCTTGGTGAATGCCTTCGCCGAGCAGCGCATCAAGGACCGTGTGCGGCGCGTCGATCCCGAGTTTTGCCTTCAGCTCCCGCAAGCGAACTTGCGATGCTTCGATCAATTGGCGAGTGTGGTCCTCGAGATCGATATCAGGGTACGCGGGCAGCGTGGGCACGACGTGCACGATCCACAGTTGCGCTCCATAAGTGCAAGCGATCGAGGCTGCTGCCCGCAGCACTCCTTCGGCTTCCTCGGAATCATCTAAAGCGCAAACGATCGATTGATAGGGAATCTTGGCGGGATGCTCCAGGAGTGCGGCCCCGGTGCCGGTCCAAACCGCGGCGCTTACGTCGTGGAGGACTTTGGCCGTGGTGGATCCTAACAGGAATCGGCGCACGGGACCATGCCCGCGTGTGGCCAGCATCACGAGGTCGGCCCGTTGTTGTTGCGCCACCCGATCGATAACGCCGCCCGGTTCTCCCAGCTCTGCAATCGCATCGACGTTCCTTCCCGGGAATGCATCGCAGGCGAACTGGCGAATCCGGTCTTCTTCGAGCGCGTGCGCCTTGGACTGCAGTTCGGGATCGGCGATCAGCAATCCGCCCTCCGCGATCATGGATAAAGGCGCGTAGGCGTGCACCATGGTTACGTTGGCTGAGAAGCGGAGGGCCAAGTCTTCCACATAGGGGATCACTGCCTGGCAGGGTTCCGAATAGTCGACAGGAAACAGGACGTTCTGAAAGGGCAACATAGGCACCTCGGCCGGCGACCTAGACGCTGATTACGGGGCAAGGCGCTTCGCGGATAATCGAGTAAACCTTGCTGCGCAGACGCCCCAGGGTGCGAGTGAGACGGCCGCGCCCGATGACGATCAGATCGGCACTGTGGCCCAAGGCGGAGTCCCGCACCACGTGCGATACCTCTCCCGCTCCAAGACACAGCGGCGCAACCACGCCCGCGGTCTGCTGCAGTTGCGCGATGGTTTTTCTCGCGTCCTGCTCCAGGTATTGCTGGAGATCCGTATCGAAATACTTCTCGGGGGCGACCTCGGCTCCCGGGATGGCGTGCGCCAGAAAGAGCTTGGCATCGTTATCGCGCGCCAGACGGGAGGCAAAGCGCATTGGTTCGAGACTGTCCTCGGTACGGTCGACGGCGCACAGAATCGTTCTGAAATCCGGCGAGACGACGGGCGCATCTTCCACGTGAACACCGGTCCAAACCGGACACGGCGTATCATGCAGCACTTTGGCGGTTACCGATCCCAGCAGCAGTGTGCGGAAGAGGCCGTAGCCGTGGGTGGGCATCATGATTAAGTCTGTGCCGTTTTCGCGGGCATAATCGTCGATGGTGCGGGCGGCATCGCCTTCGATAATCACGCGCTGGACCTTCAGCCCGGCAAAGCGGTCGGTAAGGAACGCTTGGGCCGCTGCGGTTTCCGCCTCCCAAATCGCCGTGGTGTCGATCATCGGCACCGCGCCTCCATACCAATCCGGAATGAGGCCGGAGGGCATTTCGAGGACATGTAATAACGTGACGTCGGCATTGTATTTTCGGGCTATCGTCTCGACGAATGGGGCCACGGCCGTACAACTGTCCGACATATCTACTGGGAAGAGAATCTTCTGAAAAGCCCGCATTGGAACCGCCTTTCACCCCTGAAGTATGCACGCAATCTGCCAGAGTTTAGCTCTGGAAGGGTGGTGTGACGGGCGATCGCGCGGGTCGAGTGGCGCGGAAAGTTGCTTTACTATGAGGGATTTCACTCAACGGGACTAGGGTTGGTGCGAACGGGGAGGGTCGAACTCCCATGACCTTGCGGCCGCTGGAACCTAAATCCAGTGCGTCTGCCAATTCCGCCACGTTCGCGCTGCGCGGGGTTCAAATTTAGGATAGCAATGCGGTAAGGCTTTATGACAGGCGGCCGCGCGGCGGTTTACGACAAGAGTGCTGCTAGCTCGTCGATGCGCGCCCCACGCACCAACCGCGGCGCCCGGTTGCCGCACGCGCACGCGTCGTATTCCAGATCCAGATCTTCGTACCCGTTGACCACGTGTAGTCCCGAGTGCGCGTCGCATTCGGTGGCCAGCAATTCGCTATTCGGTCCCAAATATTGCTCGAACACCGGAACCTCGAAGGCCTCCCAAAGCGACTCGCGTTCGAGCGACGTCAAACCCGGTTCGCCCGGATGCGTGAACAAAACCACGGAGTGCTCTACTCGCACTCCGGCGCGCGCGGCCTGGAACACGTGTTCGCGTGGACCGGCGACGGAGGCCGGCGCAAAGCGGGCGGCTTGCTCGCTCCAACCCTGCGGGAAGATGCGCGTAAGCTTGGTCTCGCGGAATCCCCGCGCCAGAATCGCAGTCCGGGGAGCCGGATCGATGGGATGAACAAAGACCGCGCCGTGCCTTCGGTTTCGGATGATGACCCGCATAATTCACCCAAAATGTGGCGCGGTCCCGCGGTTCATCTCAACAAAACCGGTCTCGAGCCCGATCAGGAAAAGAGGTGCGGCAGGTTGTCCTGAAAAATGAGACGCGCGATCTCATCGCTGACGCCGATTTCATACAGCGCTTTGCTCTGCGCCTCGAAAATTTGCGAGTTCCATCCCCTCGGAAAATAAGACGAATCCGTGCCAAACAGCAGGCGGCGCGGCCCGGCGACATCCAAAGCGCGGCGGAAGACGGCGCGCAAATCCAGATGCGTATCTTCGTACCGCATCCAGTTATTGCTGCTGGAAGTATCCAGGTACACGTTCGGGCATAGATCGCAAAGCATAAGGGCCTCGCGAAAATATCCCGCGCCGAAGTGTGGCACCACAAAACGAATCTGCGGGAAGCGCAATGCTACTTCGTGCAGATCGATGGGATTGGAGTAGCGCATGTCAAAGAGCGACGGGAGGCCGAGCTTTTTGCGAACTCCGAGGCTCAGCGCGCCGCAATGCACGAACGCGGCGGCCGGCGGCTGGGCGGCCAGCAGATCGAGCAAAGCCGTCACCCGATCGTCATGCATGGAATAGTGGTGCATCGCCGGAAAAAAACAGAAGGCGTGCATATGGCCGCTGGCGAGCGCAGCCTGGGACTGGGCGAGCGCCTCGGGAGCCGCCGGATTCACCATCATGTATCCGTAGAAGCGCTCTGGATAGCGCTCGACGGCCGCTATTACCGACGTTGCATCGCCGGGGACGCTCGCGATCAAGGAAGCTTTGGCAATGCCGTGTTTATCCATCTCGCGTACCCAATCGCCCGCAAGCTGGCCAGGGTCGTCCGCGGGCAACTGCCAGTTGAGGAGAGGCGCCAACTGATCGGCCGGGACGCCCTTCTGGCCCGCTAACGAAGCGAAAAAACGGTGCGAGAAAAAGTGGATGTGCGCGTCGCAGACGGCCAGCGATCCCCAGGGTGTATCGATCATGCCTGCTCGTCGGCAGCGGCCATCGGGAAGCGCGTGACGCCGGCCGCCAGCGCGACCTGCGTGATGCCCGCGACGTTGTTCACGCCGAGCTTCTTCATCATGGTCTTGCGATAACTGCGCACCGTCTGCAGCCCAAGGTCCAGCATCACCGCGATCTCCTTACTGGTCTTGCCTTCGGCCACCAGGCGCAACACTTGTAATTCACGGGGCGAAAGATCGTCGAGCGCCGAGGAGGAGGGTTTGGACTCCAGATCGCCGCGCTGGATGCGATGCAGCAAGCGGTCGGAAACCTGCGGACTCAAGTACGAGCCGCCCTTGG
>Ga0335074_10003390_pt1 | contig 21755 bp, 22 predicted proteins | sample Lox_Sample_23_FD_206715 | JGI IMG/M metagenome (GOLD analysis project Ga0335074, IMG submission 206715) | Soil microbial communities from Loxahatchee National Wildlife Refuge, Florida, United States - Lox_Sample_2.3 | ecosystem: Environmental > Terrestrial > Soil > Wetlands | place: USA... | reverse complement strand
TTAAGCTGATCTCGACCGGGACCTCGGTGCCATCGCTGCGCAAGGCGTACAGGTCGAGATTGATGCCCATGGGACGCACGCGCGCGCTGCGCGCGTAGTCCCGGCGATGGCCGAGGTGGCCCTCCCGAAAGCGCTCGGGCAGCAGACTCTCCACCCGCTGGCCGATGAGCTTCTCCGGGACATGCCCGAACAGTGTCGCGACCTGACGGCTGGCGAACACGATGAAGCCTCCCGAATCGACGATCACGATCGCATCGGGGGCGGACTCGAGGACGTTGCTCAGCAGTTCGGGTGAAAGCATTCCGGGCGCACGGGGAGGCTCTCGCAGGCATGATACGCATTAGTGCGCATGGTGCCAATGTGAGCGCCTCACTACTGTGCTCGTGGTAGGACCAATCGAATGCGTCACATGATCGCGCAGAGACAGCCTATCTCGGGCACCGTCATCTTCGATGGCGCGCAGGCGCAGAAGGGTTACGCGCTCAACAGGATGTGCTACTCCTTCAACAGCGCCGCGAACCGCAAGGCGTTTATCGCCGACGAGGATGCGTATTGCGCAACGTTCGGGCTCGATGAGCGCCAGCGCGACGCCGTGAAGCGGCGCGACGTGCTCGCGCTGATCGAAGCCGGCGGAAACATCTATTACCTCGCGAAGCTCGCGGGCATCTTCGGTCTCAACGTGCAGGATATCGGCGCGCAGCAGACCGGTACGACGGTCGATGCGTTCCGCGCACGGCTGCTCGCGGCGGGAGGATGAGCCCGTGGCGCGGATCGTCGGTGTCGTCTCGACCTCGCACGTTCCGGCCATCGGCGCGGCGATCGCGCGCGGGCGTGAGAGGGAGCCCTACTGGAGACCGCTCTTCGAGGCGTACCCGGCCGTTCATGCCTGGCTCGCGCGCACGCGGCCCGATACGGCGGTGATCGTCTACAACGATCACGGGCTCAACTTCTTCCTGGACAAGCTGCCGACGTTTGCCGTCGGCGCGGCCGCAACGTACGCCAACGCGGATGAAGGCTGGGGCTTGCCGGTGATGGCACCGTTCCCCGGAGACCCGCAGCTCTCCTGGCACCTGATCGAATCGCTCGTGGCGGACGAGTTCGATATCACGATGTGCCAGGAGATGCTCGTGGATCATGCCTTCGCGGTGCCGATGCAGTTGCTCTGGCCGGCCGGCGCGCCCTGGCCCGTCAAGACCGTCCCCGTCTGCATCAATACCGTCCAGCATCCGCTGCCTTCGGCCGCTCGCTGCTACAAGCTCGGCCAGGCGATCGGCCGGGCGATTCGGGCGTTCGAGGCGGATGCGCGCGTCGTCGTGATCGGCAGCGGCGGCCTGTCACATCAGCTCGACGGAGCGCGGGCCGGGTTCATCAACCGGTCGTTCGATGAGCTCTGTCTCGAACAGCTCGTGCACGAGCCCGAGGCGCTCACGCGCTACTCGAGCGCCGAGCTGGTCGAGCTCGCGGGCACCCAGGGGGTCGAGATTCTGACCTGGATCGCCGCGCGGGCGACGCTCCCGGAGCCCGTCGTCAAGGTGCACGGGAACTATCACATCCCCATTTCAAATACGGCCGCCGGACTGCTCGTGATCGAGCCGCAGATCACGGCCGCAGGTCACGATCTTGCGGCCTCGGCGCCGGTCACCAGGTCGAGCAGCTCGGTGGTGACCTCTGCCTGACGAGCCTGGCGGCCCTGGCGCTCGAGCTCATCGAGCTTGCGCGAGACGTTGTCGTGAGCCGCCACCATGGCGTTGAAGCGGGCGGCGTTCTCGCTCGCGAGCGACTCGATCACCGCTTCGCTGAGCAGGGCGAGGAGATATTCGGCCACCAGTTGCTCGAGCAGCGCCGCGGGCGACAAATTGTGCAACGGCGGCAGCAGCGCTCGAGCGGGGGCACGGCGGGCAAGGTCGAGCGGAAAGAGGGGATGCCGCTCGATGGTCGGCGCCGCACCCTTCTGGTACCGCGCAAAGAACACCGCCGCGCTTTCCACCTCATGGCCCGCAATGGCTCGGTAGAGCTCCGTCGCGAGACCGTGGACCGTCTCGGTCAGACTCGAGACTCGCGTCGCCATCGGACCGCTCCACGAGGCACGCCAGCCGCGGCCTTCCGCAAGCGTGCTGCCCCGCGTCCCGACCATGAGCAATACGTCCTCCGTGCGCAGGTCCGCCTGAGCGGCATCGAGCAACCGCTCGTTGAAGTCGCCCACGAAGCCCTGCTCGCTCGTGCACACGATGAGGGCGCGCCGTCCCTCGCGAGCGATGCGCACCGTGGCCGGCGGCTCGGGCAGGAGTGCAATCGCATCGTCGATCGCCGTTGCGATGACGGCGGCATACCGACGCACGCTCGTGATCGCATGCGCCGCCTGCTGCATCCGCATGCTGGCGAGCGAGCGCAGGGCGCTCACGATCTGGCGCAGCTCCTCCATGCTCGCGATATGGACTTCAATCTCGGCGAGACGCATCACGAGGTCGCCGGCACCGAGCTCGAGCGGGGCGCGACCGCACCGCCCTGCGAGGCGACCGTGCGGGCGAGGGCGATCAATGCCTCTTTGAGACGTGCGCGCAGATCGTCCGGGACGGGCGGCGATCGGTCGCTGAGCGTGAGCGCCTCGGGGCAGCGCTCCGCGAGCCAGGTCCCGAGCCGGGTGCGAAAGCTCTCCACCTGCTCGAGGGTGAGCTCATCGAGCACGCGCTCGCTCACGCCGAGCAGCAGCGCCACCTCCTCTCCGAGCGCGAGCGGCGCGAACTGGGCCTGCCCGAGCACGGCGCGGATGCGCCGTCCGTGCTCGATCACCTTGTGCGTGCGCTCATCGACCATCGTTCCGAACCGCGTGAATACTTCGAGCTCGAGAAACTGCGCATACTCGAGCCGCAGGCTGTCGGAGAAAGGCTTGAGCACCGCAGCCTGCGCTTTGCCGCCCACGCGCGAGACGCTCTTGCCGACATCGACGGCGGGTTTCTGGTTCTCGTAGAACAGGCGCGGATCGAGATAGATCTGCCCGTCGGTGATCGAGATCAGGTTGGTTGGAATGTAGGCGCTCAGGTTGCCGGCCTGCGTCTCGGCGATGGCGAGCGCGGTGAGCGAGCCTCCGCCGCGCTCGGGCGAGAGCTTCGCGGAGCGCTCGAGGAGCCGGGAGTGGATGTAGAAGATGTCGCCCGGATAGGCCTCGCGTCCCGGCGGCCGGCGCAGCAGCAGGGAGATCTGACGGTAGACGGCCGCGTGCTTGGTCAGATCGTCGATGACGAGCAAGACGTCGCGGCCGCGCATCATGAAGTGCTCCGCCATCGAGCAAGCGGCGTAGGGCGTCAACCATTGGAGCCCCGGGGAGGCGTCCGCCTCGCCCACCACGAAGACGCAGCGCCGCGGGGCGCCGTGACGGCTGATCGCATCGATGACCTGCGCCACGGATGAGGTCTTCTGGCCGACGGCGGCGTAGATGCAGATCACATCGCTCGAGCGTTGATTGATCATGGCGTCCACGGCGATCGCCGTCTTGCCGGTGCCGCGATCGCCGATGATGAGCTCGCGCTGGCCGCGGCCGAGCGGAATCGTCGCATCGATGACCAGCAGCCCCGTGGCGAGCGGGCGCGCCACGAGCGCGCGGTCGACGATCGCAGGGGCCGGTTGCTCGACCGGCGCGAAGCGCTCCGCGGCGACCGGCGAGCCGCCGTCGAGCGTGGCGCCGAGCGCATCGACCACGCGGCCGAGCAAGGCCTCACCGACCGGCACGCGAGCGACCTGTCCGGTGCCGTGCACGACCGTCCCGGCGGCCACAATAGAGCTGCCGGCGAGCAAGACGCAGCCGATCGCATCCTCGCCGAGATCGACGGCGAGGCCGCGGGCGCCGCCCTCGAAGACCAGCACCTCATCGAGCCGCGTCTCGGGAAGTCCCGCGACGGTCGCGACGCCATCTCCGACTCGCGTGACGCGCCCGATCGCATCGAGCCGCGGCTCGATCGTCGCCCGATCGATCCGCTCGCGGGCCTGGCCCGTCCACTGCCGCAGGTCTTCGGAGAGGGTTGGCATCTCAGGCGGGCGAGGCAGGGGAGTTTGCGCGGCGCTGGAGCTCGGCGCGCAGCGCCGCGACTGCACTGCGGAGCGAGAAGCTCACGATCGCATCGGGGAAATGCAGCTCCGCACCGGCACCGAGCGCCGGGTCGACCCCGAACGCGACGGCGCCGTCGCCGACGGCGTGCCCGAGCGCACGACCCAGCGTCTCACGCCAGCTCGCCTCGCCCGCATCCGGCAGCGCGGCGGCAGTGACGACGGTGAGCGGCGCGGCCGCCGAGAGCGAGCGCACCAGCGCTGCGCGCTGCGCATCCGGGAGTGTCGCGAGATGACGCCCGATGCGATCGAGCCAGGCGTCGCTGCGCAGCCGCTCCGGCAGCTCGGCCAGCAGGCGGCGCGCGAATTCGGCGGCGAGATCGAGCGCACATCCCTGTGCGTCCTCGAAAGCCTGCGCGCGCTCGGCGGCGAGCGTCCTGCGCGTATCATCGAGCAGCGCCGCGGCTTCGCGCTCGGCGCCCGCGTGGCGGGCGGCTCGAGCCTGGTCCGCCTCGGCCTCGGCCGCGGCGAGCGCCTGCGCGCGCTCGGTGGCGATCGAGGCGCGCTGCGTGTCGATCGCGGCGAGTTGCTCCTTCGCTTCGGCCTGCGTGCGGTGCGCCTCGCCGAGCTCCCGGTCGATCTGCGCGCGACGGGCGTCGACCATGCGCAGGATTGGCCGGTAGAGAAAGTGCTGCAGCAGCCACACGAGAACCGCAAAGTTCACCGTCTGCAGCGCGAGGGTATACCAGTCGATGCGCATCGCGCGTCACGCGTACGGGTTCGCGAAGAGCAGCAGCAACGCGATGACGAGGCAGTAGATCGCCATCGTCTCGATCATCGCGAGTCCGACGAAGAGCGTGCGCGAGATGGTCCCGGCCGCTTCCGGCTGGCGCGCGATCGCATCCATCGCGGCCGCGACGGAGCGGCCCTCGCCGAGCGCCGGGCCGATCGAGCCGATCGACACGGCGAGCGCGGCGCCGATGATGCTGATGGTCTTTGGATCCATGACGATTCCTCTCAGGCCTGTTCGATGCTGCCCGCGGCAGCGCCGATGAAGACGGTCGCGAGAACGGAGAAGATATACGCCTGCACGACTCCCACGAGCACCTCGAGAGCCATGAGCGGGATGGGCACGAACAGGCCCGCCAGAGCGAGCACGAGTCCGATCAGGAACTCGCCGCTCATGACGTTGCCGAACAGGCGCACCATGAGCGAGAAGGTTCGTGTGACCTCCGAGACGATGTTGAGCGGCAGCATGATGAGCTTCGGCTGCGCGAAGCTCGCGAGGTAGCCGCCGACGCCCTGCGCGCGTACGCCGAAGTAGTGCACGGCGAAGAACACGATCAGCGCGAGGGCCGCGGGGGTCTCGATCTTGCCCGTCGGCGCCTGCACCGCCGGCAGCAATCCCGACAGATTGGCGCAGATCAGGTAGATGAACAGCGTTCCGAGCAGCGGGAGGAGCGCCCGTCCGCTCTTGCGAGTCACGTCCTCGATCTGGGTCTCGATGCCGGTGACGAGCAGCTCGAGCGCCATCTGGCAGCGGCCCGGAGTCGGCGTCAGCCGGCGCGTGAGGAGCGCGCAACCGGCCGTGAGCACCGCCATGATCGCCCAGGTCGTCACCACGGGGCGAGTGATCGGCACCGCACCCGCGTGAAACACGATCGCGCTCGAGAGGGGCGAGGCGGGCATCATGCCGCGCTCCGCGCCGCGCGCAGCGCCCAGGCCCGCGCGGCGAGAAATCCGAGAAATGCCGCGAGGAGCGGCAGCGCGCCGAGACGCGCCGCCACGGCGAAGAGCGCCGCGGCGCAGAGAACCCGGCCGAGCGCGAGCGCCGCTCCTTGCGCCGCACTGCTGCGCCCCGCGGCGAAGCGGGCGACCGACCAGCGCAGTGTCGCGAAGTAGCATCGGCCGAGAACGACGCCGCCTGCGGCGAGCGCCGCGGCGAGCACGAGGCTTCCATGCAACGGATGCGCGGTCATTCGTGCCGCAGCCTCTGCCAGGCGAGCGAGCAGCCGATGGTCACTCCCGCGACGAGCAGACCGAGCGTCCAGAAGATGCCGCTCTGAAATCTCCGGTCGAGCCAGCGTCCGGCGAACATTCCAAGGAGCGTGGGGGTGACGATGGTCCAACCCAGAGTGCCGACCATCGCGAGGTCCTGCCCGATCGAGCGCTGCCCTTCGCGCTCGCCGCGTGCGCGCCGCTCGCGTCTCGTGCGCACGGCCTCGTCGAGGCGCTGACCGTGCGGCGGTGTCTCGGGAGGCGGTTTCATAGGCTCGACGGCACGTGTCCGCCCATCGTCGCGGCGCGCTCGGGCCGCAGCAACGTGATGATCTGGCGGATCGCGCCGATGCGCAGCCGCTCGGCGTCCACGCGCGCCGCGCGCTCGGCATCGAGCCGCTGTCGAAACCGCGCGAGCACGTCCGATTCGAGCACCGCGAGATCGTCCCCCGCGACGGCCTCCGGGGTCGCAACGAGGACCGCGCGGCCGCCGCGCACCTCTAGCATGCCGCCGCGAACGGCGACGTGATGCTCCGCTCCCGTCGCCTCGCGCCAGCTCAGCACCGAAACGCCGAGCACCGTGAGGAAGTCGGCATGGCGCTCGAGCACGCCGAAGGCTCCGGTTCGGTCCTCGGCCCGCACGTGCAGCACGCCGTCCACGTCGATGAGTGTGGCAAGCGGGGTTGCAACGATGAGCTTCATGTGCGCGCTTCGCGCTGCCGCGCCTCATCGAGGTCGCCCACCATGTAGAGCGAGCTCTCGGCCCAGCTGTCGGCCACACCGTCGAGAATACCCCGGCATCCGGCGAGGGTCGCCTGCAGCTCGACCGTGCGGCCGGGCTTGCCGGTGAACGGCACGGTCACCATGAACGGCTGGGTGAGAAAGCGCATGAGGAGCCGCGCGCGCTTGACGGCGGTCCGATCCGCTTGCGAGAGCTCCTCGATGCCGAGCAGGGCGATCACCTCCTGTAGCTCGCGGTAGTGAGCGATCGTCTTGCGCACGTCCTGGGCGATCTCGAAATGCTCGTGCCCGACCAGGCGCGGGTCGAGCAGGCTCGACGAGGAGGCGAGCGGATCGACCGCGGGGTACATCCCCTCGCTCGCCATCTCGCGCGACAGCACGATCGAGGAGTCGAGATGGCTGAAGATCTCGGCCACGGCGGGGTCGGTGAAATCATCCGCGGGTACGTAGACCGCCTGGATCGAGGTGATGGCCGCACCTGCGACCGAGGTGATGCGCTCCTCCAGCTCGGCGATCTCGCTCGCGAGGGTCGGCTGATAGCCGACGCGCGAGGGCAGACGGCCGAGCAAGCCGGAGACTTCCGCGCCGGCCTGCACCATCCGGTAGACGTTGTCGATCAGCAGAAGCACGCTCTCGCGAGCCGTGTCGCGGAAGTACTCGGCGATCGCAAGGGCGGTGAGGCCCGTACGCCAGCGGGCGCCCGGCGGCTCGTTCATCTGGCCGAACACGAGCGCGGTTCGCTTGAGGACGCCCGATTCGCGCAGCTCGAGGAGCAGCTCGTGCCCCTCACGCGAGCGCTCGCCGATGCCGGCAAAGACCGAGATGCCCGAATGTCGTTCCACCGTCGTGCGGATGAGCTCCATGATGAGAACGGTCTTGCCGACTCCAGCGCCGCCGAACATGGCAGCCTTTCCCCCCGTGATCAACGGCGCCAGCAGGTCGATGACCTTGATCCCGGTGTGAAAAATCTCGCGCGTGGGATTCTGGCGCGCGAGCGCGGGTGCAGGAGCATGGATCGGGCGCCGCTCGATCTGCCCGGGAAGATCTCCGGCGCGGTCGGTGGGCTCGCCGATCGCATCGAGCAGGCGGCCGAGCACGCCCTCTCCGACCGGTGCGCGGATGGATGCGCCGAGTGCTCGCGCCGGCGTGCCGCGCTTCAGGCCGCTCGTGCCCTGGAGCGCGACGAGACGCGCGCGTTGCGCATCGAGGTGCTGCTCGACCTCGGCGAGAATCGCAGGCCCGAGATCCCACTCGATCGCGACCGCCTCGTTGATTGCCGGAAGCGCGCCGGTCGGGAAGGCCACATCGAGGACCGAGCCGTGGACGGCGACGACGCGTCCCGATGCCGGCGGCTTGCTTTCCGTCATGGCGGCTTCCGTCACGGCGGAGTTCCCGACAGTTGAACAGCCTCTAGGCTACATCGCGGCGGGGCGCCTCGGCCAGCCGGCGCTCGATCTCGAGCACATGCAGGTGCGTCTTGAACACGGCGTCGGGGTTGAGACTGATCGAATCGATTCCGAGCCGCACGAGGTATTCGGCGAGCTCGGGATAATCGGATGGAGCCTGTCCACAGATGCCGGAGTGACGGCGATTGCGCTGGCAGCCCTCGACCGCAAGCCGAAGCATCTGCTCGACCCCCGGATCGCGCTCGTCGAAATCGAAGGCGACGATGGCCGAATCGCGGTCGACACCGAGCGTGAGCTGAGTGAGATCGTTGGACCCGATCGAGAAGCCATCGAAGATCCGGCTGAACTCGTCGATGAGCAACACATTGTTCGGGATCTCGCACATCACGTAGATCTCGAGGTCGTTCTTGCCACGTTCGAGCCCAAGCTCGTGCATGCGGGCGACGACCCGCTTCGCCTCCTCCACCCGCCGGCAGAAGGGGATCATCAGCTTGATGTTGGTGAGCCCCATGGTCTCGCGCGCGTACTTCATCGCGGCGCATTCGAGCGCGAAGCCTTCCGCGTAGGCAGGATGGGTGTAGCGCGATGCGCCGCGAAAGCCGAGCATGGGATTCTCTTCATGGACCTCGAACCAGCGGCCACCGAGGAGCCCCGCGTACTCATTCGTCTTGAAATCCGACATGCGCACGATGACGGGCTTCGGATAGAACGCGGCGGCGATCGTACCGACGCCCTCTGCGAGGCGCTGGACGAAGAAGTCCGCCGGCTTCGCGCTCTCGCGCGCGAGATCGAGCAACGCCCGCCGCTCGGCTTCGTCGTGCACCCGCTCCGGATGGAGCAGGGCCATCGGATGGGCCTTGATGTACTCGGCAATGATGAACTCGATCCGCGCGAGTCCCACGCCGTCGTTCGGGAGAAAGCTCGTCTGGAACGCGAGCTCGGGGTTGCCCAGGATGACCATGATCTTCGTGCGCGGGCGCGCGAGGTTCGTGATGTCCGTCCGGTGTACCTCGAACGGAATGGATCCGGCGTAGATCTTGCCGACATCGCCTTCCACGCACGACACCGTGACGGTGTCGCCGGTCTTCAGCACCTCCGTCGCATTCTCGGTGCCGACCACGGCCGGAATGCCAAACTCACGGGCAACGATCGCGGCGTGGCAGGTGCGGCCTCCCCGGTTGGTCACGATGGCCGCGGCGTGCTTCATGATGGGCTCCCAGTCGGGCGTGGTGATGTCCGTGACGAGCACCTCGCCGGGCTTGAACTCGGCGAGGTGCGCCGCGCTCGGTACGACGCGCACCACCCCACTGCCGACGCGCGCACCGACCGCATGCCCCGAGGTGAGCGTCTTGCCGGTTCCCTTCAGCGTGAACTCCTCCAGAACGGCGCCACGTCTCTGCGAGGCCACGGTCTCGGGCCGCGCCTGCACGATGTAGAGCTGATGATCGAGACCGTCCTTCGCCCATTCGATATCCATCGGTACCGGGTGTCCGGCCTTGTCGCTGTAGTGGCGCTCGATCTTCAGGGCATAGTCGGCGAGCTGCAGCACATCCGGGTCGGTCAGGCAAAACCGCTCACGATCCGCCTGCGGAGTCGGCACGTTGCGGGTCGCCTCGCGAGTTCCGCCCTGCGCGTACACCATCTTGATCTTCTTGCTGCCGCGCGACCTGCGCAGCACGACTCGATGACCCTGCTCGAAGGTCGGCTTGTGAACCAGGAACTCATCGGGGTCGACGGCGCCCTGGACGATGTTCTCCCCGAGACCGTATGCGGCGCTCACGAGCACGACATCCCGGAAACCCGTCTCGGTATCGAGCGTGAACATGACGCCGCTCGAGGCGAGATCAGCGCGCACCATCTTCATCACGCCGATCGAGAGGGCGACCTTGAAGTGGTCGAACCCCTGATCGATCCGATAATGAATCGAGCGATCCGTGAACAGACTCGCGAAGCACCGTCTGCAGGCATCGAGCAGCTTCTCCTCGCCACGGACGTTGAGGAAGGTCTCCTGTTGGCCGGCGAAGCTCGCGGTCGGTAGATCCTCCGCGGTGGCGGAGCTGCGCACGGCGAGCGTGACCTCCGCTCCATACTGCTCGCGCAGGGCGCGATAGGCGGCGAGGATCTCGGTCTTCAGATCCTCGGGCAGCGCTGCGCCATAGACGATCTCGCGGGCGCGCTGCCCGCGGCGCGCGAGGTCTTCCATGTCGTCGCCCTTGAGGCCGGCGAGCGCCGCGCGCAGCGGCTCCCAGGCGTGCGCTTGCGCGAGCACGTCGCGGTACGCCTCGGCTGTGATCGCAAAGCCGTTCGGAATCGGCACGCCTTGCGGCGCGAGCAAGCGGTACATCTCGCCGAGGGACGCATTCTTGCCCCCGACCGTGCGCACGTCGTCGATTCCAATTTCGCCAAAAAAGCGGATGTAGCGTGGTTGAGTCGGCATCATGGCACTCCGCCCGCGCTCGGATCGAGCGGGCTCAGCGAAAGCAGCGAAGGGATTATTGAACGTCGCGCGGGCGCGCTGCGATTCGCGAATGTACGTACGATCGCGGCCTCGAGAATCAGCGCCAGTCGATCCGCGCCGTCGCGGCATTGCGACGATGCCGCACGCCCGACCCGAGCTGCGCGCGAGACGCCGCGTCCGTCAGCAGAGTCTGGATCGGCTCGGGTGCGAACTCGCACCATTCGACCCCGATCCCGTATGCGTCTCGTCGAACGACGTAGGCGCGAACGCAGCAGGGTTCCTCATGCCGCGCGATTCCCTGTCCGAGCTCGACCCCAACCGGCGTTCCAGGGGCGAGCGTCACGCTCGTCTGGATGTAGGCGCCGCTCAGGCTCGAATTGCGGATGCTTCCGAGGGCAAGCACTCGCGGACGCGCGTCCAACCGAACCGGAACATACAGAGGCATGCGCGCTCCCCAGCGATGTTCCATCTCGAGATCTCCCGCCAAGCTTGCCGCAAATCGTTGCACCAGTCGTGGGCAGCCGGAATACGGAGAAGTGCCTAGACTGCCGTGCACGACCTCGACCTGTTAGCCGTGGCCGCTGGAGATCACCACCTTCAACGCGCGGGTCTCGGCCGCGTGGGCGAACGTGTCGTAGGCCTGGGTGATCTCCTCGAGCGTGAAGCGGTGCGTGATGAGCGACACGGGCTGCAGCCGTCCCGAAAGGACGGTCTTGAGCAGCAAGGGAATGGTGACCGTGTCGACCAGGCGCGTCGTGAGCGTGACGTTCTGGGACCAGAGCTTCTCCAGGTGGAGCTCGACGCTCGCGCCGTGCACACCGATGTTTGCGATGATGCCTCCCGGCGCGACGATCGACTGACAGATCGCGAACGTCTCCGGGCTGCCGACCGCTTCGATGGCCGCGTCGACCCCGCGCCCGCCCGAAAGCTCGAGGATCTTCTCGACCGCTCGGCCGTCGCGACCGTTGAGGATCTGCGTCGCACCGAGCCGCACGGCGGTCTCGAGGCGATGATCGTCGACATCGATCATGATGATGTCGGCGGGTGCGTAGAACTGCGCGGTAAGCAACGTCGCAAGACCAACCGGACCTGCTCCGACGATCGCAATGGTGTCGCCGGGCGAGACCTCTCCGTTGAGCACACCGCATTCGTAGCCGGTCGGGAAGATATCGCTCAGCATGACGAACGGCTCGTCGGCGACCGTCTCGGGCAGCCGGTAGAGGCTCGTGTCCGCCCAGGGGATCCGCACGAGCTCGGCCTGCGTGCCGTCGATGGTGTTGCCGAGGATCCAGCCGCCCTGCGCACAGTGCGAATAGAGTCCCTTGCGGCAGTTCTCGCATTTCCCACAGGAGGTGATGCAGGAGATCAACACCCGATCGCCAGGCTTGAAGTGAGAGACGGCCGAGCCGATCTGCTCGATCGTGCCCACGCCCTCGTGGCCGAGGACGCGGCCCGTCGCGACGCTCGGGACATCGCCCCTCAAGATATGCAGATCCGTACCGCAGATCGTCGTGCGCGTGAGCCTCACCACGGCGTCGGTCGGCAGCTCGACGATCGGTTCCGGGCGATCCGCAAGAACGCGCTTGCCGGGACCCAAGTAGACAAGTGCTTTCATGGGGCTGCTCCAGGTGTGGTTCGGTCGTTCCACCAGCCGCCGCCGAGCGCGACGTAGAGGGCGACGGTGTCCTGGTATCGCAGGGCGACCGCCTGCAGATCGTTGATCACCGCTTGGTGGTACTGCGCGTCGGCATTGAGCACATCGAGGTAGGTGTCGAGGCCCGCCTCGTAGTTGGTCTCAACGAGGTGCAGTGCCTGCCGTGCCGTGGTCAAGGCCTCGTCCTCGGCGCGCAGGGCGGAGGCATCATGATCGAGCGCCCGCAGCGTGTCGGCGACCTGCTCGAAGGCGCCGAGGACCGTCTGGCGATAGAGCGCCGTCGCCTGATGATAGCTCTCGATCGCCGCCTTGCGGTTGAACCACAGCGTTCCGCCTTCGAAGAGCGGTGCCGACACATCGGCGCCGAAGCTCCAGGCCTTGCCGCTCGTGCCGAAAATGCGGTTCGTCGCCGTGCCGTTCGCCGCGTCGCTTCCGCTCAATGTGACGCTCGGCAGGAGGGCCGCCGTCGCGACACCGACGTTGGCGCTCGCCGCGTGCGCGGTCGCTTCGGCCACGAGGATGTCCGGCCGCTGGCGCACCAGATCCGACGGCAGGCTCACGGGCAGCTCGCTCGGTAGCTGGAGGTCCTTGAGTTCGATCTCGGGCGGGCTCCAGTCGGCGGGAATGTGACCGACGAGCGACGCAAGAAGATCATCGCTCTGCGCGAGCTTCTGCTCGAGCTGCGGAATGGTCGCCTCGTAGGTGGCGAGCGCGCTTTGGAGACTCAGCACATTGGAGTAGGGCTGGGTGCCCGCCCGGTACTGGACTTCGGCGAGCCTCACCTGCTCGCGCTGCAGCTCGATGAGCTGCCGTGTCGCATCGACTTCCGCCCGGTACGCCGCCTCGGCGACGACGGTGTTGACGATATTGGACAGGAGCGTGACGTAGGTCGCGTGCACGGTCGCGCGCTGTACGTCGGCCTGAGCGGCGAGTCCCTCGAGCGCGCGCCGCTCGCCCCCGAACAGATCGAGGGCGTAGCTCGCCGAGGCCGAGAGCGTGAACAGGTTGAACACGCTGCTCCGCACATTCTCTCCGAGCTCGACCGCCGAGAAACGCTCGCGCGTTGCCGCGGCAGCCGCGTGGATCTGGGGGTAGAAGATGCCGTACCCGGCGCGCAGGTTGTCCTCGCTCGCACGCAGGCTGGCCTGTGCAGCCTCGAGTCCCGGGTTGTTCGCGAGCGCCTCGTTGACGATGGCCTGAAGCTGCGCGGAATTGAACAGCCGCCACCAATCGCTCGCGACGGCTGCGCCGGGCGTGAATCGTTGGGCGACACCCTCGGCGGAGGTGGTTCGGGCTGGATCGCCGCCGTGGGAATAATGCGTCGCGGCCGGCGCCGCCGGATGGTGGAAATTCGGACCCACGGCGCAGCTGCCGAGGCCGCCGACGAGCGCCGCCGCCACGAGAGCGCGCAGCGCGGCGCTGCACGCGGCGCTGCGGCGCATGGGATCACTCGGACTTGACATAGACGTCAACCAGCTGCCCCGGATAGAGATGAAGCGCCTGCGGGTTCTCGAAGCGGAAGATCACCGGCAGTACGCGCACGTCCACGAGCTCCTGGCGCTCGTCGGAAAGCTCGATCTTGGGCGAGATGTAGGGCTGGATGCGCACGAAGGTCAGCGGCAGGTGCTCCTTCGTGCCGCGAATGAACATCTCCGCCTGAACCTTCGGGGCACTCGGCAGCTCGTGGATGAGGATCTCGTCGATGTACGCCCGTACCTCGAGATGGCTCTGCGGCTTGCCCATGACGACGAGGGGATCGAATCCTTGCGTGTAGGAGTCGTACGCGCCCTGCGTGGAGACGTAACTGCCGGTGGTGGCCTGCACCGCGAGCACGACACCGTCGGAGGGGGCGCGGATGGTGTACTTCGCGAGCAACGCGGCAGCCGAGAGATAGGACTTTTCCAAGGAGGTATAGGTCCGCTCCTGGTTCTGGACATCGTAGATCCACGCGCCCGCCTTGGTGAGCAGGTACTGCTTGTTGACCACCTCCAGATTGGTCGCCGCGATCCGCTCTGCGTTGATGGCATTGTCGAGATCGTTCTTGCTCACGGACTTGGGATCCATGTCGTAAGAGCGCCGCTCCTTCTCGAGCTGGTCGCGCGCGTTCTTGAGCGTCGCGCGGGCGTTGTCCACCTGGGCCACGGAGACCGCGAGGGTCTCGGGCCGCGGCTCGGCCTTCAGCTCGTGCAGCATGGTCAGCGCGGCCTCCGCCTGCGCTTGCAACTGATCGGTCGTGGCGCGCTGCACGGAGTCGTCGATCGTGACCAGCGGGTCGCCCCTGTGCACTGTCTGACCCTCGGCGATGAGGACCTGCGTGATCGGGCCCGGCACCTCGGGGTAGAGGTTGATGTTCTCGCCCTGAGCCTGGTCGCTCTCGATCATGCCCTCGGAGTAGATCCCCTTCGGGTAGGGATTGGCCGTCGGATTGAACACCGGCGGCTGGGCCTTCGGCTGCTGGCTGAAGATGAAGGCGCTCACGATCGCGAGCGCGAGCCCGATCCCCGAGGCGATGAAAATGGCCCTATTGTTCATCCAGCTCGCTCCTTGCGGCACCGGTCACCTTGCCGTCCTCCATCTTGAGAATCCGATCGGCGAACTCGTAGATTCGGCTGTCGTGCGTGACGATCACGATGCAGCGCTTGTCCGAGAGCAGATGCTCGCGGACGAATTGCACGATGTTGCGTCCCGTTTCCCCATCGAGCGAGGCGGTCGGCTCGTCGAAGATCATGATGTCGGGGCGGCTGATGATGGCCCGGGCGATCGCGACGCGCTGCTGCTCGCCACCGCTCAGCTTGACCGGCGGCAGCTGCGCGCGGTTCTGCAACCCGACCACATCGAGATCCTTCAGCGCCTCGGCGAGCGCCTCGTTCCAATCGCGGTTCTGCAGAATGAGCGGGATTGCGACGTTCTCGGCCGTGGTGAGACGCGGGAAGAGGTGATAGTCCTGGAACACGAAGCCGATCTTGTGCAGGCGGAACTCGGCGAGCGCATCGGTGGACAGGCTCCAGATATCCGTGCCCTCGATCTTCACGCTGCCCGAATTGGGCTTCAGGATGCCGGAGATCATGCTGAGCATGGTCGTCTTGCCGCTTCCCGACGGCCCGACGACGTAGACCATCTCGCCGAAGCTCGCCTGGAAGTTGACATCCTTCACCGCGTGGGTGCGCGCCGCGCCCTCGCCAAACCACTTGTTGATGCCCGCCGCGTCGATTGCCGTCGCCATGGTCAGCCCCGGAAGATGTCGAAGGGCTCGATGTGCAGTACCCGGCGCACACCGAAGTAGCTCGAGAAGGCCGCGATGATGACGACCATCACGAAGGCGAGCCCGAGGTTTGGAAAGGTGACGATCGCCGCGTAGTCGGGCAGATGCCAGCGGGCGAGCCAGATGATGAGGGCGCAGAGTCCGACCCCGAAGCCGTATCCGGTCAAGGCGACGAAGGTCGCCTGGAACAGGATCATCGCGACGAGCTCGCGCGACTTGGCGCCGATCGCCTTGAGGGCTCCGAAGCGGTCGATGTTCTCGAGGATGAAGGTGTAGAAGGTCTGGCCGGAGATCGACAATCCGACGATGAAGCTGATGAGCGTCATCAGCAGCATGTTCGTTCCGATGCCGGTCTGATACATGTAGAACCTGGAGATCTTGCTCATGAACTCGTCCTTGGTCAGGGCGAGGTAGCCGTCGGCCGCGACGCGCTCTTTGATCGCCTTCACGTCGGCGGGCGTTTTTGGCTCGACCAGCACGTAAGAGATGGTGAAGCGCGTATTGGGGATGTACTGCAGCGCGCGGTAGTAGGTGGTGTAGAGGGTTGGAACGCCGAATAGCGCGCTCGAGGCGACGTGCGCCAGGCCGACGATCTTGCCGCGATGGTCGTTGAGCTCGAACTCGGTGCCGATGCGCGGATTCTCGAGCTTGTAGAACTCCGAGTCCTCGATCGCGATGAAGGCGTTCTCGGCGAAGATGTCCTGGATGTTTCCGGAGACCATCGCGGGGCTGCCGACCAGGCTCGTATCGTCCAACCCGACGATGTTCGCGGCTTGATACGTGCCGTCGCGCAGCTTGAGGAGCGCGCTCCCCGAGTACAGCGGAACGGCGTACTTGACGCCCGGGAGGCTGCGCACTTCGTCGAGGACGTAGTTCGGCAGCGGAATCGTATTGGCGACGGTCTGCACGGAAGGATCCATGACCCAGATGGACGAACCGATGTTGATCACCGTGGCGGAGGAGCGCAGCAGGATGCCCGCGAACAGCGAGGTCATCTCGATCATCAGGAACACCGCGAAGGTGATGCCGACGAGCAACGCCGCGAACTTCGGGCGGTCGTTCACCAGAAGCTTGTAGGCGATCCGGAGGATCCCGCTTTGCAGTCCGAGCGTCATGTCAGTCTATTCGCATGTGGTTGTACCCGCGGGCAACGGGCGTCGCGTCCGCAGCTGGGCTCATGTTGTCAGCCGCGGAGCTGACAAGGCATACGAACATGTGCGTAGCGGATCGGGGGAAGTGCTAGGCGAGCTGTGAGGCGAGCAGCAGTACCCCGAGCCCCACGGCCACGCTCCCTGCCCACCCCCTGCGATCGCCGAGAAAGGCGCGACATCGCGCGGGTAGTGACGCGCCGCACCTTGGCCCAGTGCCAAATGCGCGTGCGGCCCTGTCAGTGCGTACCAGGCCGGATTGTCGAGCGGGTTCTCGTTCATGGCGGCGCACGGCCCGAAGCGTGCCACCCTACCGCGGGAACCTTGACCGACACGAGAGAAAGCTGGAGTCTTGATTCGTGCCTGAAACTTCAATGAGAGCGAGTACCGTGATGCGCGAATGGTCGAGCCAATGGCGGGGTACCTCGGGACGACGCGAGTGTACGGTGATCCTCATGATCTTGCTGCTCGCGAGCCGCGTCGGCGCCGCGGAGCGTACCCTCGCTCCGACTCCTCGCGCGCCACTGCCGGTCAAGGTGCTCGTCATCAACCTCTTCAGCCTCGAGGCCAAGCCCTGGATCGCCGCGCTACAGCCGACGCGGGACATCGCCGTGCCCGGGCTGTCGAGCGATTATCCGTTCGTGAAGTGCAATGCCGATGCGGTGTGCCAGATGACCACGGGCATGGGGCACGCCAATGCCGCGGCTTCGGTCATGGCGGTGATCTTCAGCGGCCTTTTCGACCTGCGCGACACCTATTTCCTCATCGCCGGCATCGCCGGCATCGATCCGGCGCAGGGCACGCTCGGCTCCGCGGCCTGGGCGCGCTATCTCGTCGATTCCGGGATCGCCCACGAGATCGACGCGCGCGAGCTGCCCAAAGGCTGGTCGGACGGCTATTTCGGCGTTATGACGAACGGTCCGAACGAAGTGCCGAAGCTCGAATACAGGACCGAGGTGTTTCGTCTCAACGAGGCGCTGCTGCAACAGGCACTCGCATTATCGCGTGGGGCGAAGCTCGAGGATGCCGCTGACCTGCGGGCCTACCGGCGCCACTATCCGGAGGCGGCAGCCCATCATCCGCCGACCGTGATCCAGTGCGACACGCTCTCCGGCGACACGTGGTGGTCCGGTCGGCGGCTGGGTGAGCACGCGCGGCACTGGATGAAGTTGCTCACCGGCGGTAAGGGCGTCTATTGCACGACGCAGGAGGAGGACAACGCGGTGCTGGAGGCGCTCACGCGCGGCTCGGAATCGAAATTGCTCGACTTGCGGCGCGTCGCGGACCTGCGGACCGGCTCCGACTTCGATCGTCCTTATCCCGGTCAAACAGCGTTCGCGGCCCTCATCGATCAACGGGCGCTGGACGATGCGGTCACCATTGCCGCGGACAACCTCGTGCACGCCGGTATGCCGTTGGTCGCCGCCATCGTTGCGCACTGGGAAGAGTGGCAGCATGGGGTGCCGGCGGCGCCGCCGTGAGCATCTGGGCCTCACTCGCGTTCGCCGGGGCGGGCGGCCAAAGTCGCCGGGTAACTAGAAGGTGCGCGCCGCGACGATCAGCGCAAGACCACTCAAAAAACAAGCGAACATTGCGGCGAGCAGCGCGGAGGTGCCCCGCGGCGCGAGGCGAAATTCCTTCCAGATGAAGACCCCCCAAAGCGCGGCGATCATCGTGGCGCCCTGACCGAGGCCGTAGGAGATGGCGTAGCCGGCGCGCCCCGAGGCGATGAGATTGGTGGACATTCCGATGCCCCAGAGGATGCCGCCCATGATTCCCGCGAGGTGGTTGCGCAGGGTGCCGCGGAAGTAGCTCGCGAAATCGACGGCGGATCCGGCGATCGGCTTCTTCATCGCGATCGTGTTCCAGAGGAAGCTGCTCGCAAACACGCCGATGGAGAAGACGAAGAAGGCGGCGTAGGGACCCATCTTGTCGGGCGCCGGCTGTGCGGGATCGGCGTACATCGCGGCCGCGACGAATCGATAGAACAGGCCCATGAACACGCCGCAAGTGAGCGACAGAAGCAGTCCGCGGGTGGTCACGCCGACCGCGCCCAGGCGGCGATAGGCGATCGCATCGAGGAGGATCGCGAGGATGACGAGGGCGACGCCGATCGCGAGCAGCGGCGCGTTGCCGACCGGATCCGCGACGTAGTTGATGAGCACGCCGATGAGCAGCGCAAGTCCGATCCCGACCGGGAAGGCGACCGCCATTCCGGCCACTTCGATCGCGGCGACCAAGAGGATATTGGCGAGGTTGAAAATGGCACCGCCGAGCAGGGCGAGGCCCCAGTTTCTGCCGGAGGCCTGCAGCAGATCCGCGACGAAGGAGCGGCCTTGCGCCCCCGTGCTGCCGAGGGTGAGGCCGGCGAGGAGCGCCAACAGCGCGACGCCGAGCACGTAGTCCCAATAGAAGAGCTCGAAGCGCCAATGCGCACTCGCGAGCCGTCGACTGTTGGCCCAGGATCCCCAGCAGAGCATGGTCAGCACGCAGAGGGTCACGGCGAGCCCGTAACTGTGCACGATGAACACCGATGCCCCCCCCCTCGCTGCAGTGCTATGGATCGATGCGCCGCGCGCGTTCGCGGTCGAGCTCGGCCCGGGTTGGAAAGGACTTCTGGGTTCCGACTCGGGTGGTGGACAGCGCGGCGTAGAGATTGGCCGAGCCGACGGCGTCCCTTTCGGGCAGGCCCTCGGCCAGGAACACGGCCAGACTGCCGATGAAGGCATCGCCGGCTCCGGTCGTATCGATTGGCGTCACCGCGTGGGGGCCGACGTGGACGGTGCCCTCGGGTCCGGCGATCAGCGATCCACGCGACCCGAGCGTCAGCACGAGCCGGCGCAATCCCCGGCGCAGCAACTCGTTCGCGCAGTCTTGCGCCTCATCGAGGGTGCGCGCCGAGCGGCCGGCCAGCTGCTCCGCCTCCGTCTCATTCGGTATCAAATAGTCGGCCTCCGCGATGCGCGCGAGGTCGGCGGATATGGCGGGCGCGGGATTGACGATGCTGCGGATCCCGTGTGTGCGCGCGAAGCGCACGGCGTGATAGACGGTGTCGAGCGGCACCTCGAATTGCAGGATGATGGCGTCGGCCTGGCGGAGCTGCGTGGCCGCTGCATCGATATCAGCCGGTCGCAGCTGATCGTTGGCGCCCTTCACGACGATGATCCGGTTGTCGCCGTTCGGTTCGACCAGGATCGTGGCGGCGCCGGTCGAGACTCCGGAAACCGTCTTGACGTGGCTCGTATCGATTCCGAGGGAGGCAAAATTGCGGACCGTCGCCTCCCCGAAGAGGTCGTCACCGACCTTGGCCACCATCACGACGTGCGCCCCGCACAGACGCGCAGCCACCGCCTGGTTCGCTCCCTTCCCGCCGAATCCCAGGTCGAAGCGCTGGCCGAACAGGGTCTCGCCGGCTCGCGGGAAGGTATCGGTGAAGGTGATCAGATCCGTGTTGGCGCTACCGACGACGGCAACTCGCGGAGGTCGAGCCATTGCTGCGCGTCCCTTGTTCTTATCCTCGGACGAGGCGAATTCTACGTCGCGGCCGGCGTGCGTGCTAATGTCCGGTGCAGGCGAGCGCCTCGCCCAGGCGTTGCGTGGAATAGCAGCGCCCTATGACGACCACGATGCAGGAGTTCATCCGGGGACTGCCGAAGGCCGAGCTCCACGTGCACATCGAGGGGACCCTCGAGCCGGAGCTGGCCATCCAGCTGGCCGAAAAGCACGGCGTGCGGTTGCCTCATGCGACCGTCGAGGGCCTGCGTCGCGCGTATCAGTTCTCCGATCTGCAGTCCTTTCTGGATCTCTACTATGCCTGTGGCGCCGTGTTGCAGGACGAGGATGACTTTCACCGCTTGACCGAAGCCTATCTGCGCCGAGCGCATTCGCAGGGGGTCGTGCACGTCGAGATCTTCTTCGATCCGCAGGCCCACAGCGCACGGGGCGTGGCCCTGGCCACCGTACTCGGCGGTATGCGCCGCGCGTTGGTCGCGGCCGAACGGAACGTGGGAATGACATCTCGCCTGATTCCGTGCGTCCTGCGTCACCTGAGCGCGTCGGACGCCATGAGCATGCTCGAGCAGGCGCTGCCGCACCGGAGCGCATTCGCCGCCATCGGCCTCGATTCCTCCGAAGCGGGTCACCCGCCGACGAAATTCCGCGAGGTGTTCGCGCGAGCGAGGCGCGAGGGTCTGCCGGGCGTCGCACATGCCGGCGAGGAGGGTCCACCAGCCTATATTCGCGAGGCGCTCGATGTTCTGCAGGTGGTGCGCATCGATCACGGTGTGCGCTGTGAGGAGGACGAGCCGTTGATGGAACGGCTGGCACGCGAGCGGATACCTTTGACGGTGTGCCCGCTGTCGAACGTCAAGTTGCATGTGTTCGATAGCCTCGGATCGCACAACCTGAGGCGGTTGCTCGACCGCGGCCTGTGCGTCACCGTGAACTCCGACGATCCCGCCTATTTCGGCGGCTACCTGCTCGAGAACTTTCTCGGGGTCGAGGAGGCGCTGGCGCTGACGCGCACGCAGCTGAGGCTGCTTGCCCGAAACTCCATCGAGGCGTCGTTCCTCGCGCCCGCCGACAAGCGCCGCTGGCTCGCGGCCATCGAGGCCCATGTCGTCGCCCCCCACCCTGGCGGTTGAGGGCGTCCGCGATGCGCGCGCGGGCGCCCAGGGGCCACGAGACGCGCCGACGCGCAGGGGTCACGGGGCGCAATGGCGCGCAGGGGTCACGCGGCCCGTTGGCGCGCGTGTACCCGCCGGTTCGACACCCACACCTCTTTCACGTCGATGCGGGTGGCGTGATAGACGATCCTCTGCAGGATCGTCTCGGGCGTCGCGCTCTCGTCGAGCTTCAAATTACTGTCGGGCGTTTGGGCATCGAGCACGATCGCATCGAATTGGTAACCCTCACGGAACGTTCCAATCGGCAGATCGAGCGCGATGCCCCCGCCTGCGGTGGCCAGCCAGAAGGCCGTGGCGGCATCGATGCGCGAGTCGGGCGAGCGCCGCTCTGCGCGGCTGAGGCGCGGATCGACGCCGGATTC